>Ga0206968_10007_pt3 | contig 55647 bp, 66 predicted proteins | sample Alteio_BWOrgHeat_22_FD_153254 | JGI IMG/M metagenome (GOLD analysis project Ga0206968, IMG submission 153254) | Enriched cells from forest soil in Barre Woods Harvard Forest LTER site, Petersham, Massachusetts, United States -... | ecosystem: Environmental > Terrestrial > Soil > Temperate forest >... | reverse complement strand
GGTCTCGCCCGTAAAACTCGAGGATCAGGTTGAGCGCCTGGTCAATTTTCCGACCCACATCGTCGGATGAACACTCCTGCAGCTCAGTGGAAATGTGGGAAATAAATTCCCTGAATCGCAGCTGCTCTTGAACCTTTCGCTGTGCGCCCCTTCGCCAAAAGCGCTCCACCACAAGGCCTACAATCAATGCCGCCTCCAAAAGGCAAATTACAGCGAATCCGACCCAGCGCCACCACGGAGTGTCCAAACCACTGAGCTGCGGGTCCAGCATGATGCCGCCCAGTGGGGAGCGGGAAAGGGAGCCGTTGGAGCGGAAAAGTTCCTGACTTTTTTCGCGTTCCGGATAGCCGAGCGCGCGGGACGAAATTGACCAAGGGGCTCGGGATGGCATTCTTTCCACCGTACTAACAGGAGAAGCGAACGCAGGACAGATCGCAAAGGAGATACTCGAGAAACAAACAACCAGAAGGATCCGCAATATGCGGCCGCCCACTGCGGAGGGGATCTTGTTCGTCAGGCTTACACCAGGATACATATCCAGTCTCGGGCCTCTACTCATTTTCGACCACACACCTAAATCCTTTTCGACATGGATAAAACACAATCTACCTTTCAGTCCGGTCGTCGATGTTTACAAGTTTCCAGGGGTTCTGGAATGCTTCGATATCGATTTCGCTGGTTTTTGAATTGATCTTAAACTTGCTCGCGGGGATTAGCGTACCCGCTCCCTTATGCGTCTCTTTGTTTAACTCAAATTCCAGGATGGAGAGGTTGTAATCCGTCGAACGGCCGTTATACCAGGCCTCCCCGAAACTGATCGGCCGACTCGTAACTAAACGGAGCTTGAAACCTTCGTCGGTAGGCAGTTTTCGAGCGAAGTGAATGTCGTAACCGAGTGTGCCGGTAATTGCAATGCGTCCCTTTGCCGGCATTTTGTCCAGCGCGTTATACAGCCCCTTTGAACCGGCTTTATTGAACGCATCGACCAAGACTTGCCGCTCTTCCGGCGTCGAATACTCGTTAAGGATGATGGTTACGTTGAATGTCCGCCCCACCTGTGTGCCCTGACCCATGGCTTGGGCCTGGTACACTTCGCGTTGTGGCTCGTCCTTCGCAGCGCTTTGAATTCCCACCAGCAGCAGCATGCTGAGGATGGCGACTGAAGCTAAACTGACCTTCGTCCCATTTTTCATTTTGTTTCTCCAATTCCAAAGCGCGTTGAAATGTTTTCGGCCAGCTATTCCCAAACTTATTCCCCAGTGGACTTTTTCTATCGGCGGGCTCGGCGAGTGGCGCCGGCCGGAACTACCGGTGGCGAGCCATCTGGATGAACTCCAACCCCCGGGTCTCGGAAATTGCGTGAAACTCAATCGTCGGTGGTTCCGAGCCCAACTCCATCAAGAACAGAAGTTTCTTGTAGACTTCTGAGCGCACGTGTTGTGTTAAGTCGTCTTCCGTTTTCCAGTACGCTTCCAGCCGAAATGCGTTCGGATTCGTGTAGTCCTGAAATAGCCGGCAATCGACACATCCGGCCTCTACACGCATGGGCCCCAGGAGTGAACGAAGACTCCGTCCCAGTTCGGCGTTATTAGGTGAGGCTCCCACTACGCCTACGCTCTCGATAATCATGCGCTCCCCTTTGAACCTGAAATTCAGAGGCCTTTTCGAAGGAGGAGTTCTGTGCCTAATCCTCGTGCATTTTTAGGCGCTCGCATTCTCCATCTACACACTTTAAGGCAAGGAGGCTTCCACACTGGGAGGCAGAAAACAGAGCGCGTAAGTCCAAAGTTTACAAGGAGAAAGCGAGGAATTTGAACGGTGGACTGGAACAGGAAATCGAAGTATTGCACGAAATGTCGGAGACCCTATGACATTTCGGAGCCGCTATTGCCTGACGATTCCGAGTTTCTTCATCCGAGACTCCAGCGTCGTGGGTTTTAAACCTAGTATTTCGCCCGCTCCACCTTGGCCGCGGACCCGCCACCCGGTACGTTCCAGCACATGAAGAATGTGACGTCGCTCCGATTCTTCTGCCGTGCCTTCCACAAAAGCTGACGTGTGGATCGCTTCGGGTAATTCTGCTTCGAATGCCGGTCCCTGGTTGGTGATCAGATGGCGTTCGATCACATTGCGGAGCTCCCGCACGTTTCCCGGCCAGGTGTAGTTCTGAAACGCGGTCATTGTCGTTGCCCGTACCGACTCGATCTCTCGGCCCATTCGGCCGCCTAAATCCCGCAAGAAGTGCCATGTGAGTAACGGGATGTCCTCCCGGCGCTCCCGTAGCGGAGGAATGCGGATGGGGAAGACGTTGAGCCGATAGTACAAATCCTCGCGGAACTTGCCCTCCCTCATTGCCGCTTCCAGGTCTCGGCTCGTTGCCGCAATCACGCGCACGTTCACATGCATGGTTCTTGAGCTGCCCAGCCGTTCGAACTCGCCCTCCTGGAGAACCCGCAGCAACTTTGCCTGTAACTCCAGCGGCAACTCTCCAATCTCATCCAGAAAGATCGTGGATTCGTTCGCCAACTCAAAGCGTCCAATCTCGCGTGTGAGCGCCCCGGTATAAGCCCCCTTTTCCCTCCCGAAAAGCTCGTTCTCGACGAGCGATGCTGGAAGGGCCGCGCAGTTGACTTTGACCATCAGCCGGCCACCGCGCTTGCTGCTTCGGTGGATGGCTCGAGCGACGAGTTCCTTGCCGGTCCCTGTTTCTCCGAGCAGGAGCACGGCCGTATTGGTGGGCGCCACCTGCTCTGCCTTCATCAGCACCCGCCGGATCGGCTCACTTCGCCCGACAACCTCATGATGGTTCCGTTCGACTGTGATTTCCTTTTGCAGGTAGACGTTTTCGTGCTCCAGCAACTCTTTCATTTTCCCGATTCGCTGATTGGCCTCCAGCAACTGCTCGTTCGCATCAATCAGGGCTCGCTCGGATTCTTTCCAGTCCGAGATATCGATGCACGATCCAACATAGCCACGAAAAGCGCCATCGGATTCGAAGCAAGGTACGCCGCGATCAACAATCCATCGAAATTCTCCATCGGCGCGTCGCAGGCGATAGTTCAACTCGAACTCCTCGCGTGAGTCAAACGCCGCATTGTATCCTTCCAGGCAACGGTTCAAGTCATCCGGATGTACTCCGGAGGCCCAGCCTTGCCCCAACTCTTCCTCCATCTTGCGACCGGTAAATTTCAGCCAACGCTCATTGAAGAAAGTGCAGCCTTTGTCCAGTCCGGACATCCAGATCAATACAGGAGCAGAGTTTGCGACCGTGCGAAAGAGTTTTTCCCTGTCGCTTATTGCCTCCATCGCCCGTACGCGATCGGTGATGTCAGTAATCGCGCATAGGACCAGGTTACCCTCGTCAGTCTGAATGGGACTAAATCCGATCTCAATGCGGAATTCGCTGCCGTCTTTCCGAACGCCGTAAAGATCTCGATCAGCGCAGATGGACCTGGCGCGCGGGTGAGGAGCGAATTGTGCATGGTGCAAGATGTGATCTCCGTGAAAGCGCTCGGGAACCAGAATATCGACGGATTGCCCAATGAGCTCTTCTCGCTGGTAGTCGAAAATCTTTTCGACCTGTGAATTCGCAAGGACGATCTTCCCATAGCCATCCACCGTAATCATCGCGGTCGGGCAAGCCTCGACAGCAATTCGAAATCGGTCGCTGGAGAGCTTCCGCTCGGTGATATCAAGAATACTCCCGGACATGCGCGCGGAATTTCCGGCCGGGCTTGCGTCGCTGCGGCCACGATTGACCACCCATCTCACCGCGCCGTCGGGATGGACAACACGAAAATCTACCCGGAATTCCATGGGAAGCAGGGCGGCAGCTGCGATCGAACTGTGCACGTTATCCCGATCATCCGGATGCACCGCATCCAGAAAACGCTCAAAGGTCAGCTGCGCACCATGGGGCAGGCCGAAGAGCGAAGAAAATCTTTCCGACGTCCAAATTTTTTCTTCGCGGAGATTCCAACTCCATAGACCCAAATTCGCCGATTCGACCGCAAGCCGCATCCGCTCTTGGCTTTCCGCAAGCACCTCGGCGGAACTCTTACGGGCAAGGGCGTTGGCAAATATATCCGCGATGAGACGCAGACGGCCGACGAGCTGATCTGGCCATTCACGCTCAGCTCTTAACATGCCGAAGGCCAGCCCTCCAATTACGTGTTTCCCGACTCTGAGTGGAAAGGTAATGTTCGATTTCTGTCCGAGGCGCCTCAGGGTTTCCTTGTCCTGTGCAGCCTCCTCCGGCAAGTCGCAAAGGCGTGCGAAACGCACCACTTCACCGCGCGCGATTTTGGACGTGAACCATGGCAGGTCTTGAGATTTGACTTTGCGAGCCGGCTCAAGTCCCGGCAGGCCCCAGGAGTGGGTTACGACGAATGTCTTATTGCCTTCATCCCATTGCCCCAACGTGCTGCGATCAAGCCCGAGTACTTCGCATGTGAGTTTCTGGGCTGCTTCGATCTCACCATCAATCTGGCCGGGATCGAGATCGATAAACCGCTTCGAGAGGTCGGAAATCAATCGTTCGAACCACAAATTGGGTTCCACATAGGTAACGGGCCGTGGATGAGCGCTCATGGTGACACCTCGTCCTCACTGATGACCTAAGCCTCTTCTGCGATTTATTGTCATAAGGGCCTGGAGAAAGCGTGATGATCCCTAATCTAACAGTGCTGTTGATAGCCGATGCTGGTTGTCCTGTCTGTGAAATATGTCACAATGCTTGACAATTCTGTGGATATGAACGGGAATTAACAATAGACCTGGGAAGGCGTCAAGTCACACGCCCAGCTAATCGTGGAGGACGACATTCAGGAGAGATTTTTTGACTCGCAAGCCGCCGTTGTAATCAATGAAGCCCAACTTCTTGAATTTGTTCATGAAGAAATTGACGCGCTCGCGCGTGATTCCTATCATTTTTGCCAGCGTTTCCTGGTTGATCCGCGGAATGACCGAATCGATTTTGCCTTCGTTGCCGTTGTGGGCCAGCAAAAGCAGCGTCCGGGCCAATCGTTTCTCGCTGGAATTGAAAAGCTGATCGACCAGATCTTCCTCGATGCGCGCGTTGCGTGAGAGAAGATATAAGATGAAATGGCTGGGCAGCACACTTTTTTGGAGCGCGCGCTGCATTGCACGCTTCTCAATTCTCAGTAAGGAACTAGGCAGAAGGGCGGTTGCCGAACCCAAATGCACCTTTTGACCTGCCAGGCATGCCTGACCTATAAAGTCACCCGCGCCCAGGATTGCAACAATCGCCTCTTTGCCCTGTCTGGAAACGACTGAGAGCTTCACGCTGCCTTTCTGAATGTAGAAGAGCGCTTCGCACGCTTCGCCTTGGGAAAATATTTTATGATTGGGTTCGAAATTTGTCGCGGATTTCGCTAAACCGTTAGTTGACAGGAACCGCTGAAACTCGAAAGGCTTTTCTTTCTTGGATTTCCCGTTCGCCTGCGCACGTTCGCCCATATTCTACCCCCGGAACACGTGTCTTCATGCGTCGTATTCAGCATGTCCTTTTCTCTCGAGGATAGTTTGCGGATATAATCGACGCCGCGCGTATCCTGAAGAACGAGCCGAAGTAAGCTAATTTACCCCTCGGCAATCAAGTGCGCTCCGACGTATCAATCACACCCGGTTTATGAGATTTTAGCAGGTGTGTTGACATGGGAAAAGTCCCCCTGCCTGTGAAACATATCACACTCGGATTGATCAAGACACATTTGGATGTTCCCAACCGGACTGACTTCGCGCTGAAAAAAGTCTAAAACAAATTTGCTCATTGGCCTACTGCTGCGAAATACAAACGCCAGAAAGTATGGTTATGCCGATCGAATTGCGGCTTTCAGATGCCGCTACTGCCTTCGCCGAACATCAGAACTTCGGCCCGGCGGCCGCCTTACGAATGTCCCAGCCGCGCTGTCCAAAACCATTCAGAAAATTGAGCGGCGCGCTGAGGCCCAGGGACTGAAGAGATGGCTCGGGAGATTTGTCCCGACCGACGGACGGAAAATCCTCCGCTCGAGGAAGATCCCGAGGCGCAAACAGGTCTAGTCCCTGAGCACAACGTTCAAAACCGAGCTGTGGACTTGCAGTCGATCGTTGTAGGGCATCCGCAAGGATCCGTCCGATATTTCGGAGGGGCTCCAACATTTCGGACAGCGCCCGCGGCTTATTCCGCATGCTGCTGAGTTTATCCTCTTGAGAAAAGACAGCTTACCCGATCGGAACAGCGCACCTGGCTTGGTATGTGTCTTGCTGCAGCCTTATCAAAGAAAAGGTGACGGCCCCGGCTGGAGTGATCCCAATTACACCGCGGACGCGAGGGCAAGAAATGGACACGATGTCGCGCAATTTGAAAGCAAAGCGAACGGTGGAACGGTTCTTGCCGGCCGATTCGACTCTCACGCCGTGGTGCCAACCTCAATTCCCAAACCCAAAAACTCCACGCAACAAACCGGGAATCGCCGCCACCATCCCACCGCCAACTCTTTGCCGCACAGTGGATTATAAGGGAGACGGAATTTGCATGTTGCTTTCGCGACTTGAGGTTGCGAACTATGAGTTTCAACTGAAATTGCTGACCCGACCTGCAATCCCATCCCGATTGGATGGTTGCCAGCCGACCCCCGTTTGGAGCGCAATAGAACAGGTCTTCAGGTGAATTTTCCGATCGACTCTCGATTGCAAGAAGCTGGCCACATGATTGAATGCCACGAGCGTATATCACAGTTTGGAAGTCGGAGATGTAAGAACAACTTCTTGCAAGGAAAGCGTTCTTTAATTACATTGGCCGTACTCGCGGGAATCGCGAGCGCATCGACGATGGCAATTCCTCAGACGCCCTTGCCTACCGGACTCGACTCGCCCGATCAAGGAGTGGTGTGCAATCTGCAGCGGGCCACTTGTTACGACCGCTATGGGCCCAGCATCGCTCTGACGGAAGGATTTTTGGGCCACATCGCCGCAAAAGGACTCGCCACAAGTTTGGTCAGTTCCGGGACTGGGAATGGGCGGGGGATACCATTTTCACCCGTGGATGGCGTTGAGTGTGTGCCCGAAACGGGGCCGTGTCAATTTGACCGCCTGCCGCACTCTCCGCTCACGGCGGCGCTCTATGGACCGATGTCTCGGCCTGCAGGACAGACTGTAGAAATGCGGATGATCATGTATGGCGAGTGGCATTGGCAGCGCACCAGCTACAGCCACGGTACCGAAACTCGGCCTAACCAGCCTGAGCAATACACGCTTCGCTTTGAGCCAGACGGAGTACTGAGCGCCAAAGTCGACTGCAATGCGGCCGGCGGAACGTACAGGTTCGACGGAAATCGGATCTCGATCAAGATCATCAATTCCACGCTGATGAGTTGCGCCCCAGATTCTCTGGAGCAGGTTTTCCAACAAAACCTCGCGGCCACCGCCGGCTATTTCATGAAAGATGGCCTGCTGTTTCTCGACTTGAATCACAACACCGGCACCATGGCGTTCGATCGCCCGGCGCCAACCCCGTCGACCGGACAATAAAACGCAGGGCCGGCAGAGCGAAGCAAGCAGCAAGGCATAAACGGGTTATACAAATGCATACGGAAGTCCCTAAATTCAAACGAAGAGTTTCCTCTACACCCCTACTGCCGCGCCGCATCTTTCGGCAGGCCTCATTAATTTTGTGGATCATGGTCGTGAGTGCATTCCCCGTATTTGCGCAGCGCAGAGATGTTGTCGTCATGAAGAATGGCGATCAGCTGACGGGGAAAATCAGGAAGCTGCAGCGCGGGCAGCTCTATATCGAAACACCGTATTCGGTGGACCCGATCCCTGTGGATTGGTCGCAAGTGGATCGTTTGGAGAGCACGGCAATGTTCCAGATCGAACTCGACGGAGGGAAACGCCTTGTTGGCAAGATTGAGAAGACCGCTACGACGGATGCCGAGGAGGGGGATTTCCATCTTCTGGAAGGGGCCTCTGAAATCAGCCTTATAGCCTCTCACGTTGTCGGGATTCAGTCGCAAAAAGAAAATTTTTGGCGGCAGTTGAAGGGCTCTGTTGACTTGGGGTTCGGTTATGCCAGCGGAAGCGGTCAGACGCAGACCAATATAAGCGCCAGCGCCACGTATCCTTCGACGAGGTTCCAGGTGGGTACAAGCTTTAATTCGGCGTTTACTAACGCGGGCCAAACGGGAAAGACCAACCGAATCGAAGGGGATTCGACATCCCAAATCTATCTATCGCGTCGCGCTTTCATCGGCACCCAGATTGACCTCTTAACGAGCACGCAGCAGAGTCTGATTCTGCGCACGACCCTTGGCGGCGGATATGGACGCTATCTGATCCGCTCGAACCGCACAAACCTTTATTGGCTCGGGGGAGTTGTGGGCACGAGAGAGTCATACAATCCGAGTTCCGGTCTTAATCCACGACAGAACAGCGCGGAAGGGCTAGTCACCGTTGTATTTGACTGGTTTCAATTCTCCAAAATCGATCTTCAAACATCTATTAATGTGTATCCGAGTTTCTCAGATCCGGGGCGGGTTCGATCGGTTCTGAATACCAGCTTTTCGTTCAAATTTGCGCACGATTTGTATCTAAAGTTCAGCCTTTGGGATACGTTTGACAGTCACCCCCCAGTGAATGCCCGTACGAATGAGCTTGGTGTGAGCAACGCTTTTGGTTGGAACTTCTGAAGCGGCCAGTCACCTGATCTCAGTGAATCAAGTGTATTGTGCAAGATGTGCGTGTACTTGACTGGTTTGGCCGGAGTGCAATTTCCAAGATCCCTTCAAAACTCCCACGAGAATCCATTGTCACGTCAACACAAATCGGACAAATGGCCGCGGTGATGGCCTCTGCAGAGTAAATCGAAATGAATGCACCACATTGGTGACAAAACCAGAGTGTCGAATCCATTTTTGGTGGATTCGTTGGATGTTCTGTTCCGATCTTGGGCATACGTGCTCCCTTCGATGATATTCAGCAGTACGCGCCACCATTCATTCATTCCCAGTCCGCAGCGCGAGGGTTCGCCACTCGATTCTTCGACCCCTTAGCTGGGCGATTTCGTGCGATTTGCCGTCGAGGCAAGATATGCCCCGCAGAAAGTATTTGGGGACTGTCAATAATGTCAGTTATGAGCCTGCGGATCGTCGTTTAGTATTCCGCGCAGTAGGTCGCAGGTTTCAATAGCTGTGCAAGGAGAGAACAGTGTCCCAGGCCAAAGCAAGTCCAGTGCTGAACCCGTTGACTTCGACGGTCACTGTTTGGAAATGTACGAACTGCCATTCATTCATCACGGTCGAAGCACTCGAGCCTGTATACGTTAAAGTCTGTCCCGCCTGCCACAAAACCCCGGTTGCCCCCTGCGCGGATAACAGAAACAACCTGGAGCTACCCTGGGAAGATGATATGTGTGGTGACTACTATCCACACGGTTGGTGATTGAGATAGCAGAATTCTCCGGCTCCGCAAGGCCGAGTGCCGCTACAGCCTGATGGACATCGTGGGTAGGGGCCTCAATCTTCGCAATCGGGGACCCATGAGGTTTTGACGGTGCAGTCTTGGTGTGCTAGCCTTTGCATCAGCGGGCGGATAACACCACAAGAATGGTCGGACTGGGCCTCGATTCGCGCTTTGATCTCCGGAAGCTGCGGAGGTGCCCCCAAATTCTACTATGTCTTGGTCTTGCGGCGCTCGCGCCTGCCGGCTCCTCGAATTCACAATCCGAAGGTCCCTTAAGTGTCCCGCCGCACAGCGGATCCGTGAAGGCTTCTCCGACTCAGGTCCCTTCGAAATCCTTGAAGGTTAACGTAGATGTGGTGCTTGTGCCGGTTGTGGTCACCGATGCGGCGAATCACCCGATTACAGGATTGGAAAAGCAAAACTTCATGCTTTATGAAGACGGAGAGCAACAGGAAATTCAATATTTTTCGACCGAAGATTCCCCGATTTCAGTGGGGCTGCTGCTGGATCTCAGCAAGAGCATGACTGATAAGTTTGATGCTGAGCGCCAGGCGGTAACGGAGTTTTTCAAGAATGCAAATTCGCAGGACGACTATTTTGTAATCGCCTTCTCCAGCCAACCTCAATTGCTTACGGAAGCGACTCAATCGATTGGCACGATTCAGTCGAAATTGGAGGGAGAAATACCGAATGGCAGCACGGCGATGCTGGACGCGATTTCATTGGCAATGACACGGATGCGTTCGGCGAATTATAAACGGCGAGCGCTACTGATCGTATCCGATGGCGGGGACAATAACAGCCACCACAAATATCGCGAAATCAAACGATTAGTACGCGACTCAGACGTGCAAGTTTACGCGATCGGCCTTTTCGACAGCGTGGTCTTCAAGACATTTGAAGAATTTATGGGCAAGAAGTGGCTCGGCGAGATCACCGATGCGACCGGTGGCCGTACGGTCACCGTAGATAACGTTTCAAAAATGGCCGATGCCGCCGCAACGATCAGCCATGAATTGCGGGACCAGTATTTGCTCGGATATCAACCAAGCCGCGCTGCTTCCGACGGGAAGAGGCGACAGATCAAAGTTCGTGTGATGAACTCATCCGCGAACGTCGAACAGTTGCAAGCCAACTATAGAAGAGGCTACGTCATCCCAAAGCCGGAATGAAATGCCCGTTTTCGATCATTCCGCAACCCAAAGATTTTGACGACTTCCTAGCTCAGACTTACGCCCTCGCTTCAGAAAAGTAGTTTTGAATAGGCCTCCCAATTAAGGAATTGAAGATCATTCAACTCCCTTGCGGTTGCCACTCTACCGATTTCAATCCATTGGACATAAGCATTTCCCCACGCACTGTCATTTTTGCCAGTTCACGGCAGGTCGGACCTTGCCTATCCTCCATCGTGTGAAATTCAGGTGGTCGGAATTTCGATCAACCTGGAGGGAGATTTCGCAGGCCCGGCAAATACCATGACATTTGCAATCGCCAGGCGCGAAACAAAAGAGCAAGAAAATGATGGGCCACAAAGTTTAGCCACGGTGGGGAGTTTTGCTGGTTTAACCTAAAAATAATATGGAGGAAACAATGAAAATCAGATTCGGACTGCTGGTCGGAATCGCATTGCTGATGGGAACCTCTGCATTCGCCCAAGAGTACTCGAAGTGGGAAGTACCTGTAGATTATTCCTACGCTCGCGGGAATCCCGCTAACGTGGCAAAGCCATTCTCGTTGAACGGCGCCGGCGGAGGTATCGTTTACAACTTTAGCCGGCTCATCGGAATTAAGATGGAGTTTCAGGGCTATGGGAGCACGACGACCGTGTTCAATAACGTCCGCATTACGAATCCAGACGGCACGTTCACGCTAATCCCGCAGGTATCGGCTCAAGGCAACCTCTTCACATATATGTTTGGACCACAAGTCAGGATTCCCGGGCACACTTTTAAACCGTTCGGCGAGCTACTTTTTGGTGGAGCGCATAGCAACCTTTACACGAACTTGTATAAGGCGGCGGGCCTCTCCGGAGGTCAAAGTAACGATGCATTCGCCATGGCCGTTGGTGGGGGGTTCGACATTCGTTTGAACAAGACGATATCTTTCCGCCCATTCCAGATGGATTATCTCTTGTCTCGTTTTGGTAACTCTCTCGTACCAGGGGGATCCCACAACCAGAACAATTTCCGATATCAGGCTGGAGTTGTATTCACTTTTGGCGAGTAATTCAGTGGCAGGTTTGGAGGGGGACTTTGGACTATAAACCGGGAGGTATAGCCCGGAGCCAAGTCCCCCAAATTTTTCTCTCGCCAAGCACGTAGTTTCCGTTTCCTGAATACTTTCACGATGACATCCAGCGGGGCGCAGTCACGTTGGTTGCGCGCCTCCGATGCACGGCCCGAGCATATGACACATTGCCATCTTCAAATTTCGAGTCGTAAGAAAAGGAATGAATCCATCGACGCTTCCCTAGTGTTTGCGACTTGCCTCGTGTTGCAGTCTCTCCAACGCTCGCCTCGCGCCTTGCCCGCCGACCTGTAACTTTTGACAGTTTCAGGCGACCGCGCCCCCTACTACTCTCCCTTTGGATGACCACCTAGGTGATCTAAAGAGGGAGTACTACAAATGAGCGATCAAATTCACTGCCTCAGGAAATTCTCAATCTTGCTGGGAATAGCTATTTTGTTTTCATCGGCTGCGTTCGCGCAGGAACCGAAGCCGGGAAGGCTGAAAGTGGATGTTTCGGTCCCGCAAGCGTATACATTTGTGGATGAAAATGCGATCGGTCCAGGCAACCGGTCGATTCGCCTCAGTGAAGGCAAGCACAGTCTGATTGTCGCGAATTACGGTTACAAGACTTTTCGCCAGGATGTCACGATCACGCCGGGAGAAACTACAAAAATCGACGCAAAGCTTGAGCCGGACGGCGCAACAGTTTCCGGCCCGTGGGGACGCATCCAGATCGAAGTGGGAACGCTCACTGCGGGAGATTACGCGGTTCTCCTGAACGGCAAAAAGCCGGATTATTTTGTGGGGCATGTGGACGAATTCAATCACGACATCGGGTGGAAACAAGAGCTGATCGTCCCACCTGGAAATCACGAAGTAACGGTAACGAGGCGCGGACATGTCGTTTGGTCCGGCACCGTGCCCGTCGTCAGCAACAAGCGCGTCATATTGTATGTAAACAACGGCAAGCAGCGGACTACAGATTGGCCTCGTGGAGCGAAGCTCACCGCGATGGCACGATTCAAGGCCGGATATGCGAGCGCTTCCATTGTGATAGCGCCAGTAAGTGGATCGATTAGCGCTACCCCAGCGAGAATCGATTGCAACCAACCCAGCCAATTGAAATGGGCCTCCCTGGAGACGATCGACAGCGATATCAGCGGGATGAGTCCTGTGCCGACGAACTCCGAGAGAGAAGTGTCGCCGAAGAAAACGACCACATACGAACTTACGGCCACTGGTCCGGGCGGGGTTCTCAAAACAAGTGCGACGGTGGAAGTCAATCCAACTGTAATTGCCCAACTGGAAGCATCGCCTATGGAAGCGCACTATCGGCGAGTAGGCGACAAAGTGATTACACAAGACAGCGCCACACTGAATTGGTCAACATCAAATACCGATGCGGTTTCTCTCGCTCCATTCGGATCGGTGGATCCCAAGGGAACTCGCACTGTCGAGCTTATTCCTGCCCAAACCACTGTCGGCCCCGTCGATCAGACATTCACATACAATTTGAGCGCGACCAACGTTTGCGGCGGTTCAGAAACCAAAACAGTTTCTGTCCACCTCACGGGTACGATTGAAGCGGAACCGATCCCGAACGTCGTCCTAAACAGTGTGTTTTTCCCGAGCGATTATCCAGAGCAGGGCGACTCGACTGTCGGGCTGTTGCGCAGCCAGAAAGAGACCTTAACTACTACGGCAGCAGGATTCGCGAAGTATCTGGAGCACGATCCCGGAGCGACACTTTCGATCGTTGCGTATGCCGACGAACGCGGTGAAAAAGACTACAACCAATCGTTGTCTGAACGCCGCGCACAGAGTGTTAAGGACTTCCTTATCGCCAGCGGCGTTTCCGCCGACAAGATAGAGGTTTCGGCCCATGGCCAGGATCAACCACTCGATAAGAGCGTAGTCGAGAATCTGCAGGCGAATAACCCCAATCCGGCGCCCGAAGCTCACGTTAAAAAGCCGACCGCTACCTGGCTCGCTTACAATCGGAGGGTCGACATCGTTCTTGCTCCAAAAAATGAAGAGTCGTTGCAGTTCTATCCCAACAACGCGCCGGATTCAGACGTCTTGTGGCAGAGAGAGAAACCGGATCGGGCCACAATCGATAAGAATGAATAGTGCAATCACGGAAGTCTGTTCAAAGATGGGTCATTACAACATGAGAAAGCGGACCGCGACACATCGCGATCCGCTTTTCTCCCTTGTTCCGTCTATTGCGCTCCGGTAGTTTCTATCGCTTAGGAACGAACGGGATGAATGCTGGACGCAGAGAATCAGCTGGCCGATGAGCTGAGTGCTCGCGCCGCAACGCAACTCATCATTCGACACGAATTAGGTCTTGCGAATCGCCATGTGGACAAGGATGGGCAACGTGGCGACCCATCCTGATCGGCGCAATTATTCCCTCGATGACAGACAAGAAAGATAAGATGAAGGGCAAAGCCGCGGTTATTAGGCTCCCGACGATGTGAGAATTATGGGGCATCACGCATTGTCCTTCCAGTTGCGATAATCCCTCAATAGCCTGCCACATCAAGGACTTAGGGTTTTCCGATAGCAGAGTCAGGCACGTGTCGCACCCGGGATTTGTCAATGCGGGCTTTAATCCGGAGATAATTGCGGTCAGCGAACTCGTCTAAAACAATCAGCGTAAGTAGACAGAACATAACAATTGAAAAGATGACGGCCAATGCCACGATCAGAACGATCGTCTCAGCCAAAAGATAGCTTTTCATCGAGAACAAAATGATTCCAAAAAGGATTGCGGCGAGCACGAACGAGACCCTCATCATTCGTGCGCTGCGCCGTGAGTTCCCCTTTGTTTCAAATGGCTGAGTCACTCATTACCACCCTTCGAAATCTTTGCAACTTGTTAAGCAATCTCGGTTTGTAGAAACAAAAACCGATGGCGGAATTCTGCGTTACCGCCCTAGGCTCCGCACTGGGACAGAAATCTGCGACCCGTATGCACCTCCCGGATAGCACTCACTAGATCCGAATTCATTCGAGCTTTCACGACGTACCCGAGCGCACCCGCAGCAAATGCGGCGTCGACGAAATCGGAGTCATCAAAGACCGTGAGGAAGACGATTCTTGCCGCAACTCCCGCTTTCCTCAGCATATTCGCCGCTTCGATGCCGGTCAGGACGGGCATTGAGATGTCCAGAACCAGCACATCCGGTTTTAGCTCAATTGCCGCGCGTACCAAGGCCTGTCCGTCAACTGCCTCCCCAATGACATCAAAAGTGGGTGTGAGCATATCGATTAACAATTCCCGAATTCCTGGATTATCGTCGGCTAAGAGTATTCGGATGCGATCCATTTTTCCGTCTTCGGTTCGGCGCGGTGATTGCTGGGCCATCACGAGCTGAAGTCAGTTTGGCATTTTGCCTTTCAACCGGGATACTGTGAATACTGACAGATGTGGGGTAAGGCAGGCTTGACCGGCATCCTCCGCCATCCAGCCTTGCATTTTCTCTAGTTACCCATCATCATGAGAAACCCGAAGGCGCTTATCGATTCCAGAGGAATTGACATTCTTGGAGGGATCGCAGCCCCGATGGACGAGATTTCGTGCAGTGAACTGAGGGCGAAGATCCAAGCCTCCAGGCCAATGCTGCCTCACCATATCAAAGAACTGGCTGCCTTCGGGCATGCATCGGAAGATGTGTGAATCCAGTAGTTTGCAGAATTGTTCGGGTGGTGCGGCGTGCCCGCTTCATGCTAACGTGTTGAAGAGTTTTCGATATATCGAACAGAGTAAAGGCGGGACATTCGGGAGGGGACATGATGAGAATGAGTTTCCCCGTGATCTGCATGGTTGCGATTTTGTTCGCTTTTGGATTGACACTGAATAGCCAAACCGGAAGCCCGAACTCCGGATCGTGGTCCGGCGTCATCATCAACAATAATTGCACCCCAGACGAAGCCTTCGCCGAAGCTCCTAAGTGCACGGAGAAGGACGTGCCCGGCGCCAGGCTGGTGCTGTACGACGACACCACCCGGCAGATGTACATGCTCGATCCGCAGGACCAGGCGATCGGTCACCTGGGTGACAGCATGACGGTCACTGGAACACTCGAGGGCAATACGATTCGCGTGGCCTCCTTGAAGATGCATACTTCGATTGGTTTGGCCGTCGGTCAGAAGGCGCCCGATTTTTCGGCTCGCGACCAATTTGGAAAGCTGCAAACCCTGGAGACATTGAAAGGATCCAAAGGAACAGTTCTCCTCTTTTTCCGTTCCGCCGATTGGTGACCGTACTGCAAAGGGCAGCTGGTCGAGCTGCAAAACGCAAAAGCGCGATTTGAAAAGCAGGGGCTCTCTGTGGCCGCGATCAGCTATGACACCGTGGAAATACTGAAGTCCTTCGCTGACCGGCGCAAGATCGAGTTTCCAATGCTCGCCGATCCTGATTCGAAAACCATACGGGCCTACGAGGTCCTGAACACCGAGGCGGTCGGGCAATACGAGGGCATGGCCAGGCCCGGATATTTCTTCATCGATACCAAGGGCACCATTCGGGAAAAGTTCTTCGAAACAAAGTACCGGCAACGATTTTCCGGGAACAACGTCATCGGCAAGCTCTTTCCCGAGTTGGGCGATGAGGTAACAGACACAGTTCAGGCGCCCCATCTGAGCCTCGCTGTCGAGCAATCTGACCGGACAGGCTTTCCCGGAGGGCGCATCACCTTGACTGCGGAAGTGCAGCTCCCGCCGGATGTACACGTGTATTCCCCGGGCGTTCAGGGTGGGTACAAGTCTATCGCCCTTGTGATGGACCCCACGCCGGGGATGGAGTTCACTCCGGTAAATTATCCACACGCGAAAATTCTCTATCTGCCTGCAATCAAGGAACGCGTGCCCGTATTCGAAGGGAAGTTCCGCATGACTCAGGATCTCAAAATAAGTTCCGTAGCGGATTTCAGCAGTTCGCTCTTGCCGGACGGAAAGACCTTCACAATTGCGGGGAAGCTCCAATATCAGGCTTGCGATTCGAAGATTTGTTATCTACCAATGTCGGTTCCGGTCCATTGGCAAGTGCAAGTTCTGCCTCTCGATCGGCAGCGCGCTCCCGAGGCCATTCAGCACAAGTAGTAGGCCATCGACATTTTTGATGTGAACATCACAGGAGGAAGCTGTGTCAGAAGTCGCGTACGTTTCGAAAACTCGTATCGAGAGAAAGGTCGGTCCCGTTCGGATCGCTTACCTGCCCGGGGAGTCGCAGCCAGTGGTCTTTAGTGTCCACGGCGCGATAGCCGAGCACTACAAAGTCGATCCCGCCAAACTCAGTGAGTCTCACGCATCCACGATCGACTACGTGATTGCTGCAACCGCTGGTTGAATGCTCGGCACATTTGGAGGCGCGCTGGAAGCGCGCCACATTGATGCGAGCAACGGGAAGCTCGTGGGCGAAGTAACTGGCGAAGTGGAAACCGACGAAGGCGTGCTTGTCATACGGCGCATTCACCTGGCCATGCGGCTGGTGGCGCCGGAACAGGCCCTGGAAACGGTGGAGCGAGTGCACGGCCTGTACGCCATGCACTGCCCCCTGTATCGCACGCTGCACAAGGCGATCCAGCTCACATCTTCTTTCAAGCTCGAAAAACCGGAAGCTTGATCCTAGAACTGCGATCGAGGAATTCGTCGAACGCAAGAGCCCCCAAAAAACGGTAACTCTCGATCCCACCTGAGTGGAAATCCCGCCGCTCTGGGCGTTTGACGGAAGAAAGTACAAGGCGCCTGTCGGCCTGATCAACCACTACCATCTTTCCAAACCTCTCGACCGTCAACCTTAAATTGACCCTTCACCCGGCCGGCCGGCGGCAATCGCTAATCATCGGGCGCAAGAGTTTGGTAACTGCTAAACTTCTCGACTTCCGGTTTTAGCGCTTGCTGGCCAGCGCAAGTCGGGAGAGTGATGCGTGCCTGGTGGTCGTCGCGGTCCTCAAAACCGTTGCCCCGACACGACGTGTCGGGGGGTAGGTTCGATTCCTACCCTCTCCGCCAACTTCCAAGGATTCGAAACCATTTTCGAAAGGAGGTGATCACCCATGTCGCGCGAGCAGATTTTCAAGCTGACTGCGTTGTCGTCCTGCGCCGGTTGAGCTTCCAAACTCAGCCAGCAGGCTCTGACGCAGGTTCTGCGTCAGCTACCGATTCTGAATAGCCGCAATCTCCTGGTTGGCGCCGCGACCGGAGATGACGCAGGGGTGTATCGTATCGACCGAAACCGCGCGCTTGTACAAACGACCGATTTCTTTACGCCAATCGTGGACGACCCGTTCGCCTACGGGCAGATCGCAGCGGCGAATGCACTGTCCGACGTATATGCCATGGGCGGCCGTCCACTGACAGCGCTCAACATTGTGGGAATCCCGGCAGACTTAGTGCCGCCCCGCGTCACGAATCAGATCCTTCGCGGAGGCGCTGCAAAGATCAAAGAAGCAAAGTGTGTCCTGATCGGCGGCCATACAATTCGAAACCCGGAACCGATCTACGGTCTAGCAGTCACAGGCATGGTGTCGCCGCAGCGCATGTTGACCAACGCGAAAGCTCGCGCAGGCGACGCGTTGATCCTGACGAAACCGCTGGGCACGGGTATCATCACCACTGGGATCAAGCGTGGCCTGACGAACCGCTTTTTGGAACGGAGAGTTGTCGCCGTTATGACCAAGCTCAACAGTGTCGGGCCGGACTTAGCCGAGAGAGGGCTGCTCAAAGCCGCGGTCGATGTGACTGGGTTTGGATTGCTCGGACACCTGGGCGCGATGTGTCGCGCCAGCGGTGTGGGCGCAGAACTTTCCGCCGCCGCCGTCCCGGTGATCAGTGCGGAAATCTTCCGGCTCATTGCGGCCGGCTGCATCCCTGGCGGCAGCCGCGACAATCTTGATTTCGCGAATGAATTCACAGAATGGGGCGGCGCCACTCCAGTTCAAAAAACACTGTTGACGGATGCGCAGACTAGCGGCGGACTTCTCCTGAGCGTGCCGCGGCAAAATCTGGGTGCAGTCATGAAGCGTCTGAAGAGCCATCACTCACTTTGCGCAGCCGTCATCGGACAGATTGTGCACACGAGCAAACCGAGGATCAAAGTGGCGGCATGAAACGTTCCGGACTGCGCGGCATCCCGTCGGTCGACAAACTCGCACTCGCGCTGGGCGATACGGGCCTACCTCATCCTTCCGTCGTCGCGACAATTCGGCGTGAACTGACTGCGCTGCGGAAACACGGAACGATACCCAGCTTCGATGATATTCTCTCGCACTTGCGTTCTGCGCTGGAAATTCTGCGCGCATCCCGCATCCAGCCAGTGATCAACGGCACCGGCATTCTTGTTCACACGAATTTCGGCCGTGCTCCGCTGGGCCAAGCGGTTATGGACGCGGTGTCGCGAATTGGGATGCGATACAACAATCTTGAATACGAACTCGTTGAGGGAGGGCGCGGCAACCGCGCCGCGTACCTGGAACACAATCTCGCGCTACTATGCGGCGCTGAAGCCGCGACAGTTGTGAATAATAACGCAAGCGGGCTTATTTTGATCCTTCGCCATTTCTGCAAAGATGAAATGGACGCTTCTAATGGCGAGCGCAGGAACAAGCGTCACCGAAATACGCAGCTTAAGAATCAAGTTGTGATTTCGCGCGGCGAACTGATTCAGATCGGCGGCGGATTCCGGATTCCGGAAATTCTGGAGGCCAGTGGCGCACGATTGCGCGAAGTTGGAACCACCAACAAGACTTCTCTCGCGGATTTCGTCCGCGCGATCACGCGCGAAACAGCTCTGATCTTGAAGGTGCATCGCAGCAACTTCTTTATGGATGGCTTTGTGGACTCTCCGTCCACCGAGGCCATATCGAAACTGGCGCGCGAAGAGCGAGTCCCGTTCGTCGAAGATTTGGGCAGTGGCGCGATGATTCAGACCGAAACCGTCCTTGGCCTGGAACATGAGCCGACGCCTTCGGAGGTTTTGCGAAACGGAGTGGATCTGGTTTGCTTCAGCGGCGACAAACTATTGGGCGGCCCGCAGGCAGGGATCATTGCGGGGAAAGCGAAGCTGATAGCCGCGCTCAAGCGCGAGCCGTTGTTTCGCGCGCTGCGCTGCGACAAACTAATCCTGGCCGCCCTCGAGACCACGGTAGACATTTACTTGCGCCATTCGAGCGGCCGTCCGAATGCAAACGATGCGATGAGTCAGCGCGACATTCCTCTGCTTGCGATGCTGCACATATCGAACGACGAGTTGCGAATGCGCGCGGAGAAAATCGTTGCCGAGCTCGATGGATTGCCTCTTAAGGCGGAAATTGGCAAGGGCCGCTCCCAAATCGGCGGCGGCGCTCTGCCTCGCTCGATTGTGCAGTCCACGACGCTGGACATCATTCACGACAGACTCCGCCCCCAGGAATTGGCTGCGCGGCTGCGTTCGCATACGCCGCCCATTGTCGGGTACATTGAACGAGGCCAGCTCAAACTCGACTTGCGAACTGTGTTCCCCGATCAGGACGCAGAAATCGTCGCGGCGCTGCGCGCAGCAACGTGACGATACTGAGGCGAACCTCATCAAGGCATGAGGCGGTGCACACACACTTTCGATGGCGGATCCTCAACATTTCATCGTCGCGACCGCTGGTCACGTCGATCACGGCAAGAGCGCGCTGGTCAAAGCGCTGACCGGCACTGACCCCGATCGTCTCCCAGAAGAGAAAGCGCGAGGCATCACCATTGACCTCGGCTTCGCTCACTTGGAACTATCCGCACCTGAGCCCGGAGCTTCGCCTTACCTGCTCGGAATCGTGGACGTGCCCGGCCACGAAGACTTCGTGAAGAACATGGTCGCGGGCGTCGGCTCGATTGACCTCGCGCTGTTCGTGGTTGCGGCCGACGATGGATGGATGCCGCAGACCGAGGAGCACCTTCAAATTCTCACCTACCTCGGTGTCCATCGCGCTGTGGTCGCACTGACCAAGATCGATTTGGCGCAAGACGAACATCGCGCGATCGCGGCAATTCGCGATAAATTGCGCGATACTCCCTTCGCTGAAGCCCCGATTGTTCCCACGTCGGTTGTTACCGGACGAGGGCTTGACGATCTGAAAGCTGCTCTCGCACAGGTCCTGGACGGCACGCACGCGCCGCGCGACATCGGCAAACCGCGCCTGCCTGTGGACCGTGTTTTCATACTGAGGGGCATTGGCACGGTGGTCACGGGTACGCTGACCGGCGGCACTTTGCGACGCGGCCAGAGTGTTGCGATCCAACCATCCGGCAAGCTCGCGCGCATTCGAAACATTCAGTCGCACAACCGTGACGTCGAGCTTGGCGTGCCGGGCACTCGAACGGCGCTCAATTTACCGGACCTCGCCGCCTCCGACGACATCCATCGAGGCGACGTTGTCACGCTGACCGAACTTGGCGGGCCCGGCGAGTTGCTTGACGCTCTTCTGGAAGTCTCACCGAGGTCAAAACTGCCTCTACGGGACGGGGCGCAGGTGCGCGTTCACCATGGCAGCACCAATGCACGCGCCAAGGTCGTTTTTTTTCGCCAAAAAGAGTTAGCTCCTGGAGGTCAGGCGTTGGCTCAACTCAGGATGGAAGCGAACGTGTTTGTTTTTGCCGGAGATCGATTTGTCCTGCGCGATTCGTCCGGACAGAACACATTGGCTGGCGGTGTCGTGCTTGACCCAGACCCTGGGCGAAAGGTTCTTCGGAGCGAGACTCGGCTCAGTTTTCTGCGCCAACGTGCGGAATCACCCAACCTCGTAACATCCTTTGTCGCGTCGCAAATCGCGCGCGACCAGGCAGTCAAACGATCGCAGCTGCTGTTGAAGTCGAAATTCTGCGCCGAAGAAATTGCCGGCGCAGTTTCGCTACTAGCTGTTGAAAACAAAATTATTCTCGCAGGGGATTTTGCTGTTGACGCTGCCAGGTGGCGGCAGTTGCTTGGACATGCAGCAGACGCAATTGAAGCGCACCATCGAGTTCGCCCCGAACAGACCGGCTTGTCCCTTTCGGACCTGCGCACGAATCTCGAAGCCGATCTGCTATTCGCCGACCTCTTCGAATCTCTCGTCGGCGATTTGTGCAGGAGTGAATTCGTCAAGGATGGAAACACGATTCACCGAGTGACGCATCGACGAGCGCTCCCGGCGCCTCTTCAGGACGCGGCTGCGAAGCTGCGCGGCACGCTGGCTGCAAAACCGTTCGATCCGCCTTCGCGCAGCCAGCTTGCGCCGGATTCCGCTTCACAGCAGGCCCTGCGGTTCTTGATTGATACCGGCGAAGCCGTTGAGATCAGCGCAGAAGTCGTACTCGCAGCGGAGAATGTAAAGCGCATGACCGAATTGATCCGCCGATACATTCGGGTCAACGGACCTGCAACAGTCAGTCAGCTTCGGCAGGAACTCGGCTGCACGAGGCGGGTCATCGTTCCGCTCCTAGAGCAACTCGATCGCGACGGGGTAACAATGCGGAACGGCGACACCCGGACGGTTCGCGACAAAGTTAAATAAGTTGTTATGTCGGGTTGCGGCCACGCATGCGCTCAGCGCATATTTCCACAAAGCGTCGTGACATCCAGCCGCAGATTTTCGTCCATTTGCGTTTCCCGGAGGTTTACCGCGGAGCAAATCTGAGCGGCCGTCATTCCCTCCGCACCGCGAAGATCGGCGCCTTGCAGGTTTGCTCCCGCCAGGTCCGTACCGCGAAGGACTGCGCCCGCGAGCAGCGCGCCGCCTAAATCCGCTCTCCTCAGGCTGGCATCCGTAAGGATGGCCTTGGAGAGATCCGCATTTTTCAAATGCGCGTTACTCAGGTTAGTGGAGATCAAATAGGATTCCGAAAGATTCGCCATCGTGAGATTAGAGTTCTCCAGATTTGCTTCACGCAGATCGGTTTTCTTCAGGCTGGCTCTCTGCAGAAAAGCAGAATGCAAATCCGTTTTGTAAAGATTGGCGCCGTCGACCGTGGCATCGAGAAGCGTCGCATCGGAGAGCAGCGCAAACGACAGATTCGCGTCGCGCAGATCGGCCCGGTCCAGATTGGCGTTTCTCAGATCGGCTTCAGGAAGAGTCGCGCGCGTCAGCCTGGCGCGGTCCAGCACCGCGGATTGCAGATCAACCTGGCGAAGGTTCGCTTCCCGCAGATCCGCTTCCGAGAGGTAAGCACTCCGCAGGTCGGTCCGCCACAGGTGGGCTTTCACGAGAAATGCGCCGTACGCCTGGATGTAGCGCAGACTGAGCCGATTCAGATTGGCCCCTCTGACCATGGGGATTTCGTCTTCCCGCCCTGACCAGCCGGGAGGCTTCGTCGAGACGTCCGCTTCGGTCAGTTGTGCGAACGGGTTGTAGCCGACCGTCCACAGAATATCGGCCGCCCACGCTTTGATTCCCGCGGCAGGCGACTCCGCGGTGGCGCGATAGTCGTGCGGAACTCCCTGAAACGTGCCGATCGAAAGTAAAAAAAGAAGCAGTCCAATTCCTAGCGGGATGACTCTGAGAATAAGTACAATTCTTCGTTTGAAAGTCTTCTGCGCGTCACTGAGTCGCGTCGCATCGGGTTCAAACGCTCTCCCCGCCAATCTTGGAAAGTTCATGGCCGCGGCAATCGCGCCCACGACCAGCAGGATATGCAGAGTCGTGCCGCGCAAATCCTCGAGCGTCATGTACCGGCCCCAAAAAAGAAGCGCTGTCGCGGGCGCGACCCAGTACAGCAAAAGGATGGCGATGGCCGCTTCGAGAAATGCCAGCGGAGATTGTGATTTTCTCAGCCATTTAAAGTGACTGCGCGCCGACCACCGCGCAAACCACGGGAGCCACGCGTCCAGTTTCCTGCCGTCGGGAAAGATTGCCGGCAATTGCGCGATACCATCCCAAAGGCGCTGCATATACAGATGAAAACAAAGATACAAACAAAGAATCACAACCGGCCCGAAAAGATAAAAGGGAATGAACGGCAGAGTCGTCTGCAGCGCGGAGAAAGGAAGGGCTGACGAATTCCGTACAAGATGCGAGTCCGGCGTCGTGAAGATTCTCAACCACACCAGTCCGTTCAGCAGCAACGTCACACTCATCAGCCATCCAGCTTTGCGCGCTGTTCCGCGCACAAGCTTTAACCCCTCATACGGGGAAACGCTTTCAGGAAGGATGGCGCCGAACAGGTCTGCTCCGGCAAGCTGCGGGCTGAGGAGGCCCGTCGCGCCATGCATGTCGGAGGCCTGAAGATTCGCTTCCTGGAACTGCGTTCCAAGCAAGTTTGCTTCCACCAGGTTTGCCTGGACCAAGGTCGCTCGACGCAAATCCGCCAGCGTGAGATCGGCGCCCTTCAAATTTGCCTTGTGCAGGAGAGCGTCCTTGAGTCTGGCATCGACCAGATCGGCGCCCTCCAGGTTCTTCCCGGATAATTCGGCCCGAACGCCTGTCTCGCCGGCCGAATCGACCCAGGAGGCGTGATTCTCGAGGACTTCCCGCAAGTCCCTGCGCGTCGGCTTGTCCAGGCCCTTCAGCTCGGACGGTGTTGGCTTTTCATGTTCGGTGGCTGTGATCATGATTGGAACCTTGGAACCGCTGTGAAGCCAAGCAGGATCAAGAAGCTGTCCCGCCAGATGGATGCCCCCTAGTTCCTGTTAGGGACGATATTGGACTAGAACGCCCTCTCACGTTACCTACCCGTAGGGCCAGAATGAGTACAGGTGGTCTTGTTTGGAAACACCAGCATGCGTGCATGCCGAAAATGCGGCTGAGCAGGCCCGTTTATGCAGGACGACAATATCCCCTTCGAAATGCTTATGAGGGAGTCCGAATAATTTCCACGGAGCAATGAGCGTGGCGAACCACAGCTTGCGAAACACTTCCCATCAGGAAGCGGTTGAGGCCCGTTCGCCCGTGAGACCCGAGGACGATCATGTCCGCATGCCATTCATTGGCGGTATCGATGATTTGTGACTTCGGATCGCCTTCCACTAATTCCGTCGAAACATTGAATTTTGCCGCGCGCAGTTTTTCGGCAGCCTTAGCGACCAAATCCTTTGCCTCTTCCCGCAGAGCCTTCCAAACCACCTCGAACTCCGGGTCATACCCAGCCATTTCCCGTCCCATAAGAAGGGAGGGCGGCTCGACAACGCGCAATACTTTTACCTGGGTATCCGGCGGCCATGGTCTCGCGATCACACTCTGCAGCGCGGCCTGGGAAAAATCGGAACCGTCAATCGCAATTAGGATTTTCATTTCTCTATCATCGCTCCGCGTGAGTCTTAGCCCGCCTTTATCCTATGCAGCAAAAAATCGGCCTTGCAACAATAGAAACCCCGCGAGCAGCCCGGTGTCAATCACCAGCCTGTGAATATGATTCCCTCGGGCTCAGCCGCTAACGCTATATTCCATTTTGCACGGAGCATAAGTGACTTGGATCACGCTCGCGTGCCATCAGGTCCGAATCAAAATACACCATTCGACATCCATGCAGCCCCCGAATGGCGGCCGCCGAGCATCGCAAGCGCACACTCGCATACGGCCAATCCAGAATTTTCCTTGAGGAATAGGGAAGTATCGTACAGTTCCTAGGCAGCACCCATCTGGCGAGAGACTATGTGCCGGAGTAAATTCCCGGATTGCTGTGCATCAGGATTCGGATGGCGACACCCTGCCTGTCTTTGTCCAACGCGTCGACCCGAACCACGTCGCCAATCCGCTCCCGATGAATCGGGTCATCCTGGCCGAAGTTCAGCGCCACGATAACGTTCATCCCGACAAAGTAGTGCTTGGTGGGCGTAAAAAAATACAGTCCGCTTCGCGACACGTTCGCGGTCGTGCAGATTTCTTCGGGATACACCGGATCGCACGGACGGACCAGGACGGGTTCGGACAATGTCTCTCGAGGGGTTAAGCGACATTCTTTCACTGCAGTCAGCATTGCGATTACTCCTGATCCATTAGACCCTGGGCAAAGTCTAAGGATTTTCTAATCGAACCACGCCTACAAAATATGCCAAAGGTCTCTGGGTGTCCAGAGGCACATCACTTCTGTGCTTTTACAGCTAATACCAGCGTTTGAATGGAACGAGCGTGAAATCCCGCGCCAGCCGCTAAAGCAGTCCAAATTTCACCAAGAGGCCGGGGGCCTGGCGAAAGGGAAAAAAAAGGAGAGGCGTCGCAAGAGCGGCCACCCCTCCTCAATGAGCCTGTCGGAGGAAGGCTCATCGGTGTCCTGTATTGCCTTGCGCGCAGGAAATCGTTCCACTATTTTTCGCGGGCGCTGGAGAATAAAAAGCGAAGATAAGCGGGCAGTACACGGCCTCTCGAGACTTCCGGCGCAAATGGGCGTTCTCCCACCCTACGCTGTTGCAGCCCTGTCTCGTCTCCCCACCTTGTGCGGTGCGTTGAATGCGCCTTGCTGGAGACCCAGCGGAACAATCTTCCCGCTCTCCAAGTGCATGGCGTAGAACTGGTTTGGGGAGCGCCGGGCCAAGTCGAACATATACTGGCGCGTGCCCTCAAGTCCAACTACGCATGCCCGCCATAGTGAAGAGCCATCGGGGAATTTCTCGAACAGATCGTATTTATGCTTCATCGGAGTCCTTTTCTTGCGACTCTCTGAATCTTCCGAGATGGTAGTCCTCTGCGGTCCATCTGTCCAATTCATCTGTTCAATGATACGAATCAGATATCGCTCATCCGTCCGCCTCCCCCCTCAGGCTGGCGGAATTGCCCACATGCCTTACAATAGGGAACTCGTGCCGTCCCCTGTAGAACTCAACCGCCTGCGCGTCGTCCTTGTCGCTCCGCGCAACCCGTTAAACATCGGAGCGGCTGCTCGGGCCATGAGTAATTTCGGGTTTCAGTCGCTCCGTCTGGTGAATCCGTACGGGCCGTCCTACCGCGAAGCGCGGTCCGCCGTTGGCGCCTCGGGAATCCTTTCGAATGCCGTGCGGTACAAGTCCGTGGCCGAGGCCGTTGAGGATTGCACGCTGGTTGTCGGAACGACGGCAGTTCGCAATCGCGACCTGCAGCACCAGGTCAGACGACCGGAATACGGAGCCCGTCTGATCCGGCGGCGGCTGACTTCCAGCAACGTAGCTTTGCTGTTCGGCTCGGAAAAATTCGGACTTTCCAACGATTCCCTAAGCCATTGTCAATGGCTCATACGCGTCCCGACGTGCGATGAGAATATTTCCATGAACCTCGGCCAGGCGGTCGCTGTTTGCCTCTACGAACTCATTCGGGATTCCAAACACGAGCGGACTTCGGAAGATTGGAAGCCGGCCACGGCGGAAGAGCTTGAGCGCATCACCGCATTGCTGCTGGAGGCGCTTCAGACCAGCGGATTCCTTGATCTGCGCCGCGTCTCCGACGCCGACGAAAGAATTCGCCGCCTTGTGCGCCGCCTGCGTTTGCCGGAACGCGACGCCGTGATTTGGCTCGGCATGTTGCGCCAGATACTTTGGAAGATGAACCAGGCAGGGAAGCCTGAGAAATAGAATCTCAAATCTCAAATCTCAAATCTCAAATCCACTGAACGCTCCGCAGCCCTTAGCGGCGCGCGGAGAAAAAGGATTGGAGCAATTGCAAGGATTCCTTGGCAAGGACCCCGGAAACGACCTCGACTCGATGATTGAGCGCGGGCGCGTCGAGTACCTGAATGCAGGTCCGAACGGCGCCCCCTTTTGGTTCGTCGGCGCCGTAGATCAGCCGCGCGACGCGGGCCTGCACAAGGGCTCCCGCGCACATGGCGCACGGCTCGACCGTCACGTAAATCGATGCGCCGGTGAGGCGATAGTTGCCGGTCTTCCGCGCGGCCTCGCGCAGGGCAACGATTTCCGCATGCGCGGTCGGGTCACAATCGGAGATGGTGCGATTGCCCGCGGCGGCGATGATCCGGCCGTCCAGCACCACGAGCGCTCCGATGGGCACTTCTCCGCGCAGCGCAGCGGACTGCGCTTGCGCGATAGCCAGATGCATGTATTCAAAATCGTTCACGGCTGAGGCGGGGAAGCAGAAGGAATCAGGTACTCGACCAGCATCACGTCGTGCAGGCCGTCATTCAGCCGTGCGTGGGCGGAGTGGCGGCCCACTTCGCGCCAGCCTGTTGCGCGGCAGAGCACCAACCCGTCCTGATTCTGCGCCAGGACGCGGCCGATGAGCTTCCGGTATCCCAGCTTGGCTGCGGCTTCCTGGACAGCGCGCATCAGCTGCCGGCCCACGCCATAACTGCGAAACGCTCGGCGTACATAAATGTAAACTTCGCCGATATCATCCAGCGCGATGCGATTGTCGTATGGCGCGAGCTCCACCCAGCCTGCAATCCAGTTCCGCAGTTCGGCGACCAGAATCGGATGCTTCGGATCCTGCTCGGCCGCGGCGATCCGCAAGCCCTGGTCGTCCACTGCGCGCGGGTCGGAATCAAATGTATCCAAATGATCCTGCACAGCTTCGTTGAAAATTTCGCACAGGGGAGAAGCGTCGTCCTCCTGGGCCTGCCGGATCTGAAGTTGTGGCCGTGCGCTGGCGGTGCTCATGGCCGTGCATTTTATCACTATAGAAGCTTTGCGGGTGCCGCAACTCAAAGTGCTGATACGTATGCTTGACGCGCGGGTCGAGGCCGTTATAATTGTTAGTTCTTACAAAGAACGCAGACGGATTGTGTGTGCCTGGCGCTCACTATTTTCAACTCCAGGTCCGGTCGGGGCGGGGAATTCAGGATTGTAAACGCGATTAGGGGGCTAAACTTGGCCGTACCTGAGATTTTTAATACGATTGAGCAGTCCGGGATCAGCATCTGGCTTCGCGAATCTCAATCAATATTCGGCTTCTACTTCATCCTGCTATTTCACACTATCGGCATGTCCCTGGTGGTCGGAGCCAATGCTGTGGTGGATTTGCGCATTCTTGGCGTGGCTCGCGACATCCCGCTCCAGCCGCTGAAGCGGCTTTTCAGCATTATGTGGGTGGGCCTCGGAATCAACGTTACGACGGGCTTGCTCCTCTTGACCGCCTACCCGACCAAGGCGCTCACGAACCCTGATTTTTATGTGAAATTGACGTTCATCGGTCTTGCCGTATTCCTCATGGCCAGGATGAACAATCAAGTGTTTGGTGACGCCAGCCTCAGCGAATCGGCCATGGTTGCCAAAGGCAAGATCATGGCCACCTGGTCGCTCGTCTTTTGGATTGGAGCCGTGGGAGCGGGACGCCTGCTCTCGGAAACCGCCCGGTATTTTTTTTATGGCCATCCTGCGGGGGGATGAAACCAGAGCACGAGCAACGAAGGTCTAACGTTTGGATGCACTTGGCGGGCGTACCAAACGACGTAGCTCCAGACCGCATAGGGAGTCTCTTGTGAATTATGCGCACTTACATCTCTTGTTGAATCATGTGCCGGTGATCGGGGCGTTCGTCGGGCTCGGCCTGCTCCTTATCTCTTTTTTCGGAAAGAATGAAGACCTGAGGCGAAGCAGCTATATTATTTTTGCGGCCGTCGCTCTCCTGACGATCCCGGCGTTCTTGAGCGGATTTGGCGCGCAACAAATGATCCAGGGGCCCGGCGTGTCGGACGCTCTAATTCGTAGGCATGAGGGCTCGGCGCTGCTGTCACTGTGGTTTATGGAGATCACTGGCGGGCTGGCCTTGGTCGGGCTCTGGCAATCCCAGGGAACCGCGCGTCCGCCGCGCTGGAATATTTTGGCCGTGCTCCTTTTTTCGCTGCTGACGGTTGGCCTTATGTCCAGAACCGGGAACACGGGAGGCGACATCCGCCATCCGGAAGTCCGCCCTGGCAATGCGGCGACGGTCACCGAAGGAACGATCGGGGCCATGATTCACGTCTTTGAGCCCGACCCGGACAAGTTTGCCGATGCCATGACCTTCAGCAAGTGGTGGTGGACGTTCATGATGGCGGCGCATTTCCTGGGGCTGATTCTGATCGTTGGGACCGTCGGACTTCTCGATATTCGAATCATGGGATTTCTAAAACAACTCCCGGTCGCACCGCTGCACCGCTTGCTTCCCTGGGGATTGGCGGGATTAGGCATCAATGTGGCAACGGGCCTCATGGCGTTCGCGGCCCGGCCCGACAATTACATTTTCAGCAGCGCCCTCTGGTTGAAGATATTGGCTCTGATGCTGCTGGGATTGAATGCTGCGGCGTTCTATTTGACGAACGTATTCGAAGGAGTTGAAGGTGTGAAAGCCGGTGAAGACGCGCCGATTTCCGCTAAGCTCGTCGCCGCGAGTTCGTTGTTTTTGTGGTTCGCGGTGATTGCCATGGGCCGTTACATCCAGCCGTTGGTCGACACGCTTCTGGGCACCAACTAGATTCATGCATGCGATAGGAACGGAACCGCAGAACGCCCCTCGCTTTACAGATTAGCCAGCTCTTTACCGTCCTGCATCACGATTTTATCCAGGCGCATGAAGGGCGTTCCGTTCTTGGTCCGGTGGCCGTAGATCGTGATCACATCGCCGACCTTGATCGTGTTCTTGTCCCATCCGCCGTAGCGGGAAAGCATCGCCGGGCTGCGCGCCTCGCCAATCCATTTTTCGATCTCGCCCTTCTCATTTTTCACGTCCATGCTGATTTGTACGTGGGGATTGACGAATTGAAAATCCGTCACGGTTCCCTTGACCGACACCATCTTCTCCGTGTCGTAGTTGGCCTCTCCATGATGCGCCGGAAGAGGGGCGGATATAAAAACAACACAGAATATTGCGGCCAGAAAGAGTGCCAACTTCTTCATTCGGATCCTCCTGAAAGCGCCGATTGGGCGCAGCGGCTCGAATATCAAAATCGCCGTCCTGCGTTGATTAAACGAATGATTAAAAATATCCACCGCGATGCAGGATATGTCAATCTCAAAATCAGCGCCGCGCGTTCACTCAAATGAAGCCTGCAAGCTCCACATCAGAATTCGCGCGACCACTCTATTTGCCTGAGGATGCTTCCTTTTTTTCCAGCCCCATGAAACTCTCGCCGTCCTCGCAGAACTGTTCCGTCAGTTTCCAATCCCTGAGCTTGAACTCCAGGCGCGCCGTCCACGGTTTTGTGTACGCCTTGGGATCATCGATGGTGATGTCGTCGACGAGGTGATCGTGGGCCGTCCTGCGGAAGCGCTCGATCACGTGCAACTGGTCGCTGTGCGGATGGCCGATCCGGTCAATCCAGGTCCGATCGTTGAAGTTGATGGTGTCGACGACCAGCGTGTCTCCTTCCCAATGCCCGACCGAACTTCCCATCCACAAAGGAACCAGGCCGGGATCGCGCGGTTTCCCGTCGGTGTAAATTTCCCGCCGCAGCGAATCCACCTCGAAAAGCATCACGATTTCGCCGGGCGTCTGGATAAATTGGAAGGGGAAAGGGTGCATATAAACGCGAGGCACGCCGGGAGGAAAACAGCTGCTCAACACGGGGTCATTCGTTTCCTCCAGCGTATACTCGTGAGCCCCGAAGGAAGATTTAGCCGCTTTGAATTTTTCCTTGCCCCAGTCCGTCATGGGCGGTTCCTCTTGGTTCAATTCATATATCCAGTATTGCGCTGCAGTAGCCGGAGGAGCGTCCCGCATCCAGACTCCCGACAAATCGGGCGTTTTGTTCGAACTCGCGCTCTTCCCCGGCGCGCCCGCCTCTTTGGTTTGAGCGGACGCATTTGCAGAACAACTCAAGACGATGACGAGCCCAAGAATAATCCCCTGCAGACGATTTCGCATTTCGAAACCCCTCCCACTGCTTCGGACATGGCGCGATAAAATTGACTTTAGCCGAAATTATACACTTCAGGTCAAGCGATTCTGGCGGACACCTTGGGTAGCCTCTTGACAATCGCGCTTTCCCCCGACAGACTTACTGCATGAGCTCATTTCTGAAGCGGCTGTTCCTGGCGGATTTCTGGAAGGGCATGATCCTTACGTTCCGAACGCAGAATCCCAAGAATATTTATACCGAGCAGTATCCGCTGGAGCGCCCGATGGTCGCGGAGCGATACCGCGGCGCGCCGCGCCTGAACATGAATCCGGAGACGGGCGAGACGCTTTGTATCGCGTGCAACCTGTGCGCGCTGGCCTGCCCTGAAAATTTGATCGTTGTCGGCTGGCATCGCGATGACGCAACTCGCCGCAAGGTGTTGACCAACTTCACCTACGACACTTCGCGCTGCATGTTCTGCGGGCTGTGTGAAGACGCCTGCCCGACCGACTGCCTCGAGCTCACGCAGGACTTCGAGATGGCCTCCTACTCCCGCGAAGGCGCAATCTGGGACCGCCACCGCCTCGAAGAAGGTCCCACGCCCGCGCGGTATACGCGGTAATTATCTGCAGTCCGGGGATTTCCGTGGCGCCGGCGTCTCGCCGGCGATTTTCCCAATCCTCGTCCATCGCAAAAACGCCGGCGAGACGCCGGCGCCACACACCCGCAAATTTTTCTTCCTCGGCCGAATGAATCCTTCTGCAATCCGCCGCCTTGTCTTAGAATCCTTTCATGGAACTTCGTAAAGATCCCATCACGCGCAGTTGGGTGATCGTGGGACGCCGCGGAGACACCTGCGAAACCACGGGCGGCTGTCCGTTTTGCCCGCAGAAAACGAATTCCTTGAACGCTCTTCTACGTCTGCCTCCTCAGGGACTGTCGCAAGTCGCCGTGTTCCCCCACCCTGACCCGCTCTATCGCGTGGAGGGCGATCCCGAGCGCCGCGCCGATGGAATCTACGACGTGATGCAGCCGGTGGGCGCGGATGAAATCGTCATCGAGACGCCTGAACACAACCGCAAGCTCGAAGATTTGACCGACGATCAGATCCTGCTTGTGACCCAAGCCTGGAGCCAGCGCGTCGAAGACTTGAAGCGCGATCGCCGGTTCAAGTATGTCTCGATTTACAAGAATTATGGTTCGCTCGCCGGCCAGGAGGGCCCGCACGCCCATTCGCAAATTAGCGCCACCACGTTCGTTCCCAGGAGGGTCCTGTACGAACTGCGCGCCGCGCGCGAGTGGTTTAGAGAAAAAGAACGCTGCGTGTTCTGCGACATCGTGAAACAGGAGGAGCGCCAGGGCAAGCGCATCGTGGACACGCATGGCGATTACGTCGCCCTATGCCCCTACGCCTCGCGCGTCCCGTACGAAGTCTGGATCATCAATCGCAGGCATAACTACTTGTTCGAACAGCCGCGCCCCGGCACGAACCGGAAACATTTGGCCGTACTCTTGCGCCGCATTCTCAGGCGGATTCGCCAATTCGCGCCGGCCTACCATCTGGTGGTGCACACGTCTCCCAATACTATCCATCCGAAAGGGGAAACTGCATCCAAATACTGGACAACGATCGCAGACGACTATCACTGGCACATCGAAATTCTGCCCATCGTGGAAACACGCAGCAAGTCCTACAGCATCAAGGAAGTCTATTACAACGCCATCATGCCCGAAGAGGCTGCCGAACGGTTGCGCAAACTGGATCCCCTCGCGTGAAGCGCGGAGAACACGGCGGGATTTTTTTCCGGCTGATATTCCTGGCGTTTCTCTTCTGTTTTCTCGCCGTTCTCTACTTTGCCAGGCACCCGCTGATGCGCTTTGCCGGCGAGCTTTGGGTGGTGGACGAACCCTCCGCGCCATCCGACGCGCTGATCGTCCTCGGCGATGACAATTACGCGGCAGATCGCGCCTTTCATGCCGCGGAGCTGTACCGCGAGGGCGTTGCGCCCGTGGTCGTGGCGAGCGGCAGGATGTTGCGCCGGAACGTCAGTTTGGCGGACGTGATGGAACACGATCTTGAATCTTTTGGCGTGCCCGCCAAATCGGTCGTGAAACTGTCGCACAGCGCGCAAAACACGCGGGAAGAGGCGTTCGAAACCGCCCGGCTAATCCAGGCCCGTGGATGGAAGCGCATCCTGGTGGTGACCTCCAACTACCATGCGCGCCGAACGCGGTTCATCTATGGAAGGGTTCTCCCCTCGAACGTCACCTTGCGCGTCAGCGGCGCGCGCGATTCCGAGTTTGATCCTGCACGCTGGTGGGAAACGCGCCAGGGCGTCAAACTCCTCCTGACCGAATTGGCAGGTTACCTGGTCGCCAGATGGGAATTGAGGTCGAAGCCGGCCCCCGAGAACGAGAGTGGATTTCAGATTTCGCCCACTCTTGCGTTGATCCAGCTCATGAAAATCAAGTCAAAAGCCCCAGCCTTCGCAGACCGAAGACTGGGGCACCCGGCATCCGGAATTTCAAAGGCTGCGCCACCCGCCTCAGTAGCAAGATTTCGAAATGGAAATGAAAAACCCAGCAACCCTATTCTCGAATCAGCCTTCCGCCATTCGAACCACTAGGCTTTTTCACAGCTTCGAGTTTCGAAGGGGCGGTGGGTTTGACTTGTTCACTGGTCCGTGCAATCCAGCGGACGGGGTCAACCCGGATCAATCCGTGCTTGAGATTCGAGTGGATTCAGCAGCGCCGTTGACGTGTCTGGATTTCCCCGCGATTTGATCCATCCATCCAGAAAACTCCCAGAGCGCGTAAAGATTGCACGGATAGCCGACCTATCGGGAAAACTGGATTAGAAATATCCCTTTAATTTTCATTTAGATACAGTGCTTCTGGGGAAATTGCCACTTGGCGTCTGGCGTGCTCATTCCTCGCCATAGTTGGTACTTCAAAGGGGGGAATATGGCAGAAGAGCTGGATCGTTCCGCTAGCAGCAACCGAAGCGTACCCGGATGGGTGATCGCTGCGGTAGCTGTCCTTGGGGTTGTGGCTTTGGTAGGACTTGTCGTGGCGCACAATGCCTCGACGCAGACCACGGAAGTTCAACAATCGTTTGACACCAAAGTAAAGGCCATGCAAACGGATTTCACTGCCCAGATCGCCCAATTGCAGCAGCACCAGGCGCAGGTCGATACCACCAACGCCGGCCTGCAGAGCGACCTGACCGTGGTGACCAAACGACTGCGTCTCACTCAGGGCGAACTCAAGAAGGCACGTGATGAAGCCGAGTCTATTCGCACCGAAGACCAGCAGAAGATCGCCGAAGTGGATGCCGCCGCCAAGACCGAACTGGCCACCAAGGCCAGCACGGATGAAGTCAAGGGCGTAGATGGCAAAGTAGACGGCGTCCGCACCGATCTCACGGGCACACAGAACGACCTGAAAATGGCGCGCAGCGAGCTGGGCACCCTGATCGCGCGCAACCACGAAGATGTCGAGCAGCTCCGCCGCCTCGGCGAGCGCGACTACATCGAGTTCACTATCGACACGAAGAACAAGCCGCAAAAGGTGGGCAGCTTTGTAGTCGAATTGCGCGGCACCAATCCCAACAAGAAACGCTATAACGTTGCCTTGATTGTGGATGACTCCCGCATCGAAAAGAAGAATCTGCCTGTCAACGAGCCGATCTTCTTCCACCAGGGTAACGATCGCCGCCCATTGGAACTGGTCGTCAACACTGTCGCCAAGGACAAAGTGACGGGTTACATAAGCGTCCCCAAGGCCGCTGCCGCTCAATCCGCATCGAGCGACTAGCTGGTCCTTGTTTGGTCCGGGCGCTTTTTCAGCGTCCGGACTTGCGTTTCGGCGGGCAGGGCGCGGGGGTGCCCTGCCCGCCGTTGGCGTTTTTGGGGAAGTGAATTGAAATTTCAAATTTGAAATTTCAGATTTGCTAAAAGCTGCCGCGGATCAACGGTCCTCTGGACGGAGATACGCCAAAGTTTTCTCGAATACACTCCGCAACCCGCTTCCAAGCATCGCACTCTCACGGTACACTGCTAAGCGTCTTGCTTGCCCCTCGCCATCTGATCTTTACCGCGCTCGAAGGCGCCCTGGTCGATCCACGCACGGACTCTTTTGCGGGCGCGGAAGAGGCCTTGTCGGAACTGGATCGGCGAAAAATCGCATACGTTTTGCTGACTTCGCGCACCCGGGAGGAAGTCGAGCCCATCCGGCGAAAGCTTGGGCACAACCACCCGTTTGTTACCGAAAATGGCGGAGGGATATTCTTTCCGGACGGCTACTTTAGCCTGCGCATTCCGGGCGCCGTCCGCACAGCGCGCTATCTCAGCATCGCCCAGGGCCTGCCCTATGCGCAAGTCTGCGAAGCGCTCGACGACATCGCGGAGGAATGCGCCGTGGGCGTCGCCGGCTTCCATCACATGAGCCTTCGCGAGATTGCCGACAATACCGGGCTGCGACCGCGCATTGCCGAACTGGCGCGCGCCCGTGAATTCGACGAACCGTTCTATTTCACTTCCGCGAGCGATAAGGCCATAGCCCGGTTTGTGGAAACCGCGCGCGCACGGGGTTTCGACACGCGGCGCGGCCCGGCTTTCTGGCATCTTTCCGCCAAATGCGACGCCGCGCGCGCCGTGCGCACACTCGCCCGGCTTTTCCGCGAAGCAACGCACATCAAGCTTCGCCTCGTCGGGATAGGAGGCGGGGACCAGGATCAGGCCTGGCTCCGCACCGTGAATCACGCCGTCCTGCTGCCGGGTTCGGGCGAAGCCGCCAGACATTCCGACCCTCCACAGGAAACTCCGGCCCGGGCAAGGACATTTGCCGAGGGAGACGAGCCCGGCCCGGTCGGTTGGAGCAAAGCAATTTTAAACATTATCGGCTAGTCCCAGTACTATCAGTACTCTCCATTCGGACATGTTCTTTTCATACTGTGGTAATTCAGAAGCCATTTCTCCCCGTTTGCTGCGACCTTTTCCCTCCGAAAATTTGAGCGGCATCAATTAATCCGCTCAGCCGACTGGACTTAGAGATTTTGATTGCCACGTCCCGGCGTGGCCCCAGTTTTGCCATGGCTTACATGTCGTGCGGCGGCCGGGCAATCGCTCCGGAGCTCGTGGCTTAGGACGCAGGAACGGGCTAGCCGTGGATTCCTTGGTGCGCTTTGAGAGGATGGATGATTCCAGCGCTTCGCCGTCTGAATGAGCCGGCATCGGATTCCCATTTTGGGATGGCGTTGATTGTGGCCGCCGTCGCAATGGCCCTGATGCTTTGGGCCATCATCTGGCAGGCCAATATCATCGCTTACCAACGCGCTCTCATCCGGGCTCTACAGGCCGCACGGTTCGGCGGCATGGGGTAGTCATCTGGCGGCTGCGGCCTTGGGTCGATTTTTACTCTTTCCCACCGGGGGAATGAGCATGGGCGGCGCGTAAAAATGGCGCCGCCCATTTTTTATTCGGCACGGATTTGCAGATACACCTGGCAACCAGTTGTCATATAATGTGCCACCTCTCCAGGATATCGCCAGAAGTTGTGGAGGTGTCTTGTGATAAGACTTTGCCGTCTCAGGCTTTTGCTTGCCATCGCGCTGCTTTCCATTCAGGCCACGATTCCTTGCGTACCCAGCGCGTCCGTAGGGGCGGCGCCTGTAGCAGCTTCACCCCCAAAAAAGAAAAACAAACCGAGGAAGACGAAGAAGCAAATAATATTGAAGGGCCGTCACAGCAAACACAGCCGAAGACCCGCATAAGCAGCCTGCAGAAAAACTTATAACACTGTCATTCCGAGAAGAGCGAGGAATCTCTCTTTGGTCTAAGCCTTGGAGGAGAGAGCTTTCTCGCTTCACTCGGAAGGAAAGGGCGAGAAATATTTTTCCTCGGACAATTGAGCTGCAGAGCTTGGAGACCCCAAAAACCAAAACGGGGAACCTGGCGGTTCCCCGTTTCAGCGCTCTTGGTTTTCGCCGTCGCGGCGCCAATCAGCGCCTCTGGCGGTACGCACCGCGTGCGCGGTGTGATGGCAGCTGTTTGTGTTCTAAGCCCGGTGGAGTCAACCTCACCTCCGCAGCTTTTCGAACAACGATCCCCTTCTACGCCTGTGGGGCATTTTTGGCAAGTGCGCCTTTGTAATTTCCACAGACGGGAATTTTAGCGCTCCGTCCGAGGCACAAGTCCTTTGTCTGCTATGCGAAATGGCAGGAACACGGTGGCAGGCTTACTTGACGAAAAGGCCTTCGCGAAGCTGATCGCGCCCCACAAACATTTTGGAAGAACGGTAACGACCGAATAGATTTGAAATTTCCCGGTTTTGAAAAACGCGCTGCGGTTGGAAGGGACAGGATGCGGGAATCAATTCAAGGTTTTGAGCGTCCAGGACGCGGTAACGATGGAAGAGTTCCGGCTTGCGGGTGTGAAACATGGCAAAGACGACCCCACCGTCGCGTACGAGCGAAGTCAGGCGCGCGGCGAGCAGAGTCATCAGGTCGGTATCGAGATAATCCAGGATATCCCACATTAGTACGGCGTCGAAGGTGTCATCCGGATACAGCATGGTGGTCTCGAGAAACCTCTTCGCGCGCCCTTCCGGCGCTAACTCGGACGAATCCGCGCCGACCGGAAGCTTCTTCCTGCGCTCTACCTCGTCATCGAGGAAGTTCTTCCAGGTGGCCAGCATATCCTCGGTGTACACCTTGTAGCCGCGTTCGATGAAGAAAGTGATTGTGGTTTGCCTGGCCGGCCCAAGGTCCAGCAAATGGCCGTGGCCAATCCCTTCGAGTTGCCAGAGAAATTCCTTGAGTCCATTGGACTGCCGCCCGGTCTTGGACGCGGCGCCAGCGGCAACAGGAGGAGTACCAGCGCTGGCCATAGCCACTGCTTTAGGGGGTTGGATATTCCCCGGAGGGGAATGCCTTCCCGGCAGCGGCGGCGCCTGGCCCGGCCGTGATTTCGTGAAAAAATTCATCCTAGTTCCCGTTCTCTCCGCCGGCCTTCATGGCCGCCGCTTGCGTCGACGCGGTGGCGCCCCCGGTAGATTTTGCCACAGCGCGATTGTTTTGAGAATTCTCCGCGCGGGCGATCTCCACCTTGCTGTGAATCTGCGCGCCTTCTCCGATGGCAATCCGCAAAGTGGCGATATTTCCGCGGACTTCCCCGGTCGATCCAATTTCCACACGCTCGCTGCCGCGCAAAGCTCCCGTCACTTTCCCACGGACAATAATTTCACGCGCGTCGACGTCGGCGGAAATTTTGCCGTGCGGCCCGACCGTGACGCGGCCGTTGGTCAGGTGAATGGATCCCTGGACCTCCCCATCAATATACAGGTCTTCGGTCCCTCGAACCTCGCCTTTAATCAATAGAGTCGATGTAATGATTCCCCCGGAAGGTTGCACCACTTCCGCGGTCAACCCGGCGACACTTCGGACGACCGGCTGCTCCACTCGCGGCGCGGCCGCTGGTGCCGATGTTGGAACTTCGGCGGCTGGCGCCGCCGGTTTGGAATCTTCTGGTTTACGCCACATGAATTTTTCCCCCGACCGAAAACTCCGTAGCCACATGGCTGGGGAAGGCGCAGCGCAGCCCGGAGAGGACGGTAACGTGCGAAGTATAGTACGTGCAAGTTCGGCAGGCGAACCATGCAAACCCGGTGTGTTTCCAATCGAATACGGGAGGGAGAATCAGAAGATACGTGGCGCTTTTGGAAAGGCCCGGGGCATTGGCAGGTGGCTCGGCATTTCGTAGTTGAACTTTAGACGTCTTGCCCCTTGTCCGCCGCGGGGGGAAGGACAGGGCTCTCGGCTTGCTTCAAAAGGCTTGGCAGGCACCTCAGTCCGTACCGGCGTCTCAATCCTTTGGGCGGGTAGCCGACCCTTCCGCGTTTTTTCTCTTGACGAACATGCACGGTTGGATGATACCACTCCAGTACGTCAACGCCGAGGAACTGGTATGGGTTTTCCGGGTGGCCGACCCTTTCGCTGTTAAAGGGTCGGGGTTTTGACTTCTTTTTTGTTGCATGGCCCGCGAACTCACTGGCCAACCAACTGCCAAAGACTCACTCTCCGGGTGATACAGGAAAAGGGGACCGATCAAGAACTGCGAAATCATACGCAGTTTTATGCGGATTTAGGGGAGCCGGTCAGCAATGTGAGCATTCAAATTATTTTTTGATTAGTTCCGTGGAAAACTATCGGCTCGCAGGAATCAACGCATTAAGTCAACAATTCCAAAGTTCAAGGCGCGCGAATTCGGCGAGCAGTTCTTCGGCGGAGGTGAAGTGGAAGGCGTTGATGCCAAGGCTGGCTGCGGCGAGGACATTTTCGTGCAAGTCGTCGATGAACATAGCTTCGTCGGGCAGGGCGGCGACCTCGCGCAGGGCGTGGTGGTAGATCACTGGCGAGGGCTTGGTCGATCCGACGCGGCAAGAGTAGACGCGGACGGGGAAGTGGCGCACGAACGGATAGGTGGCCTCAATATGGGCTACGTGGATGGGGTCGGTGTTCGACAGCAGCGCCAGACGGCATCTGGCAGCGAGGCGTTCGAACAAGAGGTCCGGCAAAATCGGTTCGGGATCGAGGACGTTATTCCAAATCGCGCAGAATTCTTCAAGGCCGTAGGAAAATTGCAGTTTTTTTGAAAGGTGCGCGTGCCAGCCGCGCGGGGTCATCCGGCCTTCCTGCCAATCCGGCCAGCGCGAATCCGCTTCCAGTTCTCTCAGGACCTGCTTGTGCGACAGACCATCGCGTTTTCCGAGTGCTGCGGTGGAGCGCGACATATCCACGCCGATAATCACTCGGCCGATGTCAAAGATCACGGCACGGGGCGCTTTTTCAATGGGTGGACCCAGGAACGGCACGGTTAGTCACGCTCGGGAGGGACAGGCTGTGGAATAGCGGAAGGCTTCGGCGCCCCTGAAAACCTTGCGCGCAGCATGCCAATGATGGGGGGAAGCAAGGACAAGAAAATGACCACAGCGATGACGTAGTGGATGTTTTCGCCGATATTCGGGATTTGCCGGCCCAGAGAATATCCGCCGAGAATCATGCCCCCGCCCCATAGGATTCCTCCGGCCACGTCGTAGGCAAAATAGCGGGCATAGGGCATCTGCGCCGCGCCCGCCACCGGCGGGCAAAACGTTCGAATAATGGGAATGAATCGCGCGAGGATGACGGTCTTGCCGCCATATTTCTCATAAAAGTCGTGCGCGCTTTCCAGGTGGCGCTTGCGGAAGACGAACGAATCCTCGCGCCGATAAAGGGCCTGGCCCGCCTTTCTGCCAATCCAGTAGCCGATCTGGTCACCAGCGATCGCGCACAGGGGAACGAGCAGCAGAAGTTGCGAGATGCGAAGCTGTCCAGAGGCGGCAAATACGCCGGCGGTAACCAGCAGGGAATCACCCGGCAGAAAAAATCCCACGAAGAAGCCTGTCTCAATGAAAACGATGACGCACACCAGCAGCGTGCCGCCCCACTCGATCAGGCCCTTAACGTTGAACAGGAAATGAAGTAAGTGCTCGGCTGATCCGATCATTTATTCTTGCCGGGCCGCCGCGGCGGGCCCGCACCCGGAACGCTGTCACCGACGCATGCCGAATCTCCCGAAGAAGACGCGGGCAGGCTCCACTCCTATACGGTAACAGAAAACGATCGGATCTTGGCTGCAGAGTTCCCACTCGAGGGCCAACATGACAATGAGAGTCCGCATTAAAGGGGAAGTTCTCAAATTGCCAGCCCTCTTTCCGTGCCGAAAGAAGCGTCCGGGGCCTGCCCCTGTTGTGACCGCCGGTCGAGCCATTCGCGAAGAGACGGCAGCGCGCGGCACATGGCTTGGCTGCCTGCGGAGTAGGCCTCGTCCACGCGGGAGAAATCATTCCAATCAATGTGGTGCACTTGCGGCTCCAGCAGAATGTCCGCATGCCTGGACCACAAAGGCTCCAGTGAGTTTCGATGAGAAGCCCGGAAGCGGGGATCATATACCTTCACCACGTTCTCTGGGGAAGAGGGACTGGCCTCATTTGAACCGACGTGGACTCCCAGCACGCATCCACTGCCGATACTGGCCGCGACTGCTGTGGGCACAGGCGCCGCAATGCAGCCGTCGGCGAGCAGGCGGCCGTCATACTTCACAGGTTTAACCAGCCCTGGAAAGGCGCAGCTGGCGCGGATGGCCACTTCGAGCGGCCCACAGGTAAAGACGTAAGGTGAGCCGGTATCCAGATCCGTGGTCACGATCGCTGTCGGAATCGGCAGCTCTTCCACCAGGCCGGCACGGAACCATTCCCGTACAAACTGGCCGATGCAATCCTTCTTTTGCGCGCCCCGTTCAGGGTCGGATTGGTGAAAGCGCAGGAAGTCGCGCACGTGGACGCGCCTTCCAAGATCACAAAGGTCTCGAACGGAGATGCCATCCACGTACGCTGCGCCGAGCAAGGCCCCGATGCTGGTGCCGACGATTACGGAAACGGGTATCTGTTCTTGCTCGAGGACTTCCAGTACGCCTAAATGAGCGAATCCCCGGGAAAAGCCGCCGCCCAGAGCCAGGGCGATCCCCGATCCACTTTCCGCTGCCGGCATTCTGCGTTTTCGCAGCTCGGTGGAGGATGGACGATTGAAGTTTTGTTGCTCGGGACCACGCTGGGCCGTCATGCAGCCAGTGTGGTGCGAAGGTACGCGAGCAGCAATGAAGCCGAAGTGCCAGGTCTTCGGTACCGGCGTACTTGGTACTGCCAGGGCCTCAAAATTTGTGCCGCAACCGCTAACAGTACTTCTCTCCTATTCAATTGTGGCCTCCGTACCATTGTTCAGAGCAGTAATGGAACTGAAAATGGCAATTGTTCGCAGGGAACTCAATTGATCTTAGGGGGGCAATGCGATGCCAAGCGCTTATGCATCCTGGGTAGGTCAAGCGGTGATTTTGCAAGTTGCGGCTGGAGATTTGCGCGTGCCGCTGCGCGGCATCATTGTTGGGGAGACGGATGGCGCGGTGCGATTTCGAATTGGCGACACCTGGGACATCGATATTTACAAGCCGATGATCCTGGCCGTGGAACAGGACAATTGGGCCAGCATCGTCATGAACTAGGCCGCCAGTCCCGGCACTCAAACATGGAGACTATGATGCGGCCCAACCAAATGACCAACGACCCCATTCGAAGAGAATTGATCGACGAGAACAGGGCCGCCTTCATGCTGGGGCTGCCAAAAGAGCAATTGCGAGAGATTTGTGAGATGTCCGGACTGGGACATTTGGAACAAGGTACGACAACCGAACGATTGCTTTTCACCTACGAGGAATTGTACCAGCTGTGCCGTTTGATCGTGGGCCCGACGTCGTAGCCCAACGGCGCAGCTTGAATCGAGATTGAATTTACTCCGGCCCCTGCTTCTGTCTCTACCCCCCGGCCCCGGGTTTGCATCCCCCTGACGAACCCGGGGCCTTTCCCCCCTTTTGGCGTAAATCGTGAAACGTAATTTGTGAATCGTGAAGGCAAGTCAGTGACTGCTGATTCGTGACCTTGCGGCTTGCGATGAGGGTGGCGTGAGTTTTGCCTTTCAAATCTCAAATTCTTATTTTCTGTTACCTAATTTCTGCTCCATACCCTTACCAACTGCCTCCTACTCCCACCGGTCTCCGGGCCAATCGCGCGGAACGTCTACGTACGTCTGGTCCAGCTCGCTGATCGAGGCGCATCCCAGCAGCTTCATGGTGCGTTCCAAGTCTGCGCGTAGGATGGCGATGGCTCTGTTGACGCCGGGTTCTCCGGCGGCGGCCAGGCCGTAAGCGTAGGCGCGGCCAACCAGAACGGCGCGCGCGCCCATGCAGATGGCCTTGATGATGTCGCCGCCGCGGCGCACTCCACCGTCCATCAGGATCTCGACTTGGCCATTCACGGCTTTTACAATTTCAGGCAACACGCGCAGCGTTGCGGAGACGCCGTCCAACTGGCGGCCTCCGTGATTGGAAACGACAACGCCCGCGGCTCCGACATCGATCGCGCGGCGCGCGTCATCTCCGGTGAGGACGCCTTTGGCAACGATTGGACCGGGCCACACTTTCCGCAACCAGTAAAAATCCTGCCAGGTCACGACCGACTCCGAGAGCGCGGCGGCAACGTCGATCAGAGCCATCGGTCCTTGCCCGGGGATGACTACGTTGGGCAATTTGTGCAGGCCGCCATCCATCAAATAGGAAGCGACCCATGCCGGGCGAGAGAAAAATTGCGAGAGATGCGGAATCATTCCGATCCAGTCTCCGCCCATGAGCTGGCCCGTGCCGTTTCGGATGTCGCGCTCGCGCATCCCTGCCGTGCCTGTGTCGATGGTGACGAACAATGCGGAGAAGCCTGTCTTCCATGCGCGTTCCAGCGCCGCTTCTGCGGCGGCGCGGCCTCCTACCAAATAAACTTGATACCACACCGGGCCCGTCGAGGCGGCGCGGACGTCTTCCAATTTGTGTCCGGCAATCGTGGAGAGAATGTAGGCAGTGCCCGCCGCGCCGGCCGCGCGGGATGCGGCAACCTCGCCGGCCGGATGAATCAAGCGGCTGTAACCGATTGGCGCAAGAATCGCGGGGAATGAAAGTTCGGCGCCCAGCACTTTCACGCGCAGATCGCATTTAGGCACGGCCATGGCATTACGGGGGCGGAAAGTCAGCGATTCAAAGGCGCGATTGTTTTCACGCAGGGAGGTTTCGTTCTCCGCGCCGCCGTCGAGATAATCGAAGACGGCTCGCGGCAGGCGGCGCTCGGCCCGCACGCGCAAATCCTCAATATTTACGACGCGAGGCGAAGAAATGGAGCGGGGCCACTTATTCATGCGCCACCGAATTCGCCGCACGCCGGAGTTCGGCCCACCTATGCATTTCTGGACTGGACATGGCGGGAGGCATTGTACTCCACCAATCCGCTGTCCGATCACGCGCGGTTCGATTTTCGTTTGACACTTCGATTTGTTGCGACGACACTTAACAGCCGATTCCTGAAAAATAATTGGCATCGCCGCAGCCGGACACTTCATGACACTGACGCTCCTCGACTGGGCCGTGATCGGCGGATATCTGCTGCTGATGCTTTTGTTGGGGATTTATTTCCGGCGGCGTTCGAGCCGGAACACGGAAGAATATTTTGTGTCGGGGCGGCAGGTGGCGTGGTGGCTGGCGGGAACTTCGATGGTGGCTACGACGTTTGCGGCGGACACGCCGCTGGTGGTAACGGGCCTCGTCTACACGCAGGGGATCGCGGGCAACTGGTTGTGGTGGAGTTTTCTGCCGTCGGGAATGATGACCGTGTTTTTGTTCGCGCGGTTGTGGAGGCGTTCGGGCCTGCTCACCGACGTGCAATTTGCAGAGATGCGCTACGCGGGTCGGCCCGCGGCGTTTCTGCGCGGGTTTCGCGCAGTGTACCTCGGCCTGCTGATGAATTGCCTGATCCTCGGCTGGGTAACCAAGGCGATGACCAGCATTGTGGGATCCGCGCTCGGCAAAAGCGAGGCGGCGAGCCTAGCGATCTGCATTTTCTTTTTAATTCCGTTCACGGGATTTTACGTTTCGCTCGGAGGCTTATGGGGCGTGCTGTGGACCGACCTTTTTCAATTCGTTTTGAAGATGGGGATTGTGATCGCGGTCGCGTATTATGGCGTGCGAGGAGCGGGCGGAATGCACGCGATGCTGGGGAAACTTTCGGCGATGCGAGAAGTGGCAGGCCCCGGAGCGTCGCGCATCACTTCGATGTTTCCCGATTATTCCCGAGGACTCACGGGCGAAGCTTTGTGGACGCTTCCAGTGCTTACGTTTCTCGTGCACCTGGGAGTGCAATGGTGGGCGTTCTGGTATCCGGGAGCGGAGCCGGGAGGCGGAGGCTACATCGCGCAGCGGATTTTCAGCGCGCGCGATGAACGGCACGGATTGTTATCGGTGCTATGGTTCAACGTCGCTCACTACGCGTTGCGCCCGTGGCCGTGGATTCTGACGGCCCTCGCTGCGGCGGCGCTGTATCCGGGGTTGCAGCATCCGGAGTCGGGCTATATGCTCGTCTCGACTACGTTCATGCCGCACGCGTTGCGGGGAATTTTGATTGCGGGATTTATGGCGGCGTTCATGTCCACGATTGCGACGCAGCTCAACTGGGGGAGTTCGTATCTCGTGGAGGATTTTTACCGGCGGTTCATCCGGCGCGATGCGACTGAAAAACATTACGTGAATATTTCGCGGATTGCGACGTTGTTGCTGGTGGCGGCGTCGGCCTATGTTTCGGCGCAACTCGTAACGATCAGCCAGGGATGGGAAGTGGTGCTCGAAGTCGGCGCGGGGACAGGCGGAGTCTATTTGCTGCGCTGGTATTGGTGGCGCATCAACGCGTGGAGCGAAATTTCGGCGATGGCCACGGCGCTCGCGATGACGCTCGTTCTTCACCACTGGCGATTTTTCAGTGGCAGCGCACCCGTCGTGTTTGCGAAGACGACGCTGGCGACGACGGCCGTGACGACGGCCGTGTGGGTTGCGGTCACGATGTTGACGCCTCCTGAGCCCTCGGATGTTTTGCTGCGTTTTTACAGGAAGGTGCGGCCGCACGCCGCAGGGTGGCGTCACATCGCCGCGCTTGCCCCGGAGCTGCCGGAAACGCGCGACCTCGGTAAGAATATGTTGGCGTGGGTCCTTGGTTGCGCCATGGTGTACGCTGCTTTGTTTGGAATCGGCAGAATTTGCCTCAGCGAAACGGCCAGCGGAATCGCTTTGCTCGCGATGTCCGCTGTTTGCGCGGCGCTGCTCTATCGCGATATTTCGCAACGTGTGACGGCGGAACCAATGGGAGGGACCGTTGTTTAACAAGGGGCGCGACAGCGGAGTAGCCGGGCTTTCGGCTTCGGGCCAGGCTCATGCGGTTACAGCTTCCTTTCTGGGATGGACGCTCGACGCGTTTGACTTTTTTGTTGTCGTCTTTCTGATTGACAGGCTCGCAGCAGAGTTTCATGTAAAAAAATCTGCGATCATCGCGTCCTTGTTTGTGACTCTGGTGATGCGCCCGGTGGGCGCTCTCATCTTCGGACTGATGACCGACCGGTATGGCCGGCGCATTCCTTTGATGACCAACGTAGTTTTCTTTTCCGTGGTGGAACTGGCGTGCGGATTCTCGCCCAATCTCACATTTTTCCTGGTGATGCGAGCTCTCTACGGCATCGGGATGGGCGGGGAGTGGGGCATCGGGGCTTCGCTGGCGATGGAATCCGTGCCGCCGAGGCTGCGCGGGATTCTTTCCGGGATATTGCAGAGTGGATATTCGCTCGGGTACATCCTTGCAGCGGTCGTGGCGCGATTTGTCCTGCCCACGTTGGGATGGCGGCCGATGTTCTGGCTCGGCGGACTGCCGGCGCTTCTGGCGTTTTACATCAGCGCGCGCGTGCCGGAATCGGAAGCCTGGAAACAGCACCGTGCGCCATCGACGGGAGCGGTTCTCAGGATTGTTGCCACTCAATGGAAGAGCTTTCTCTATCTCGTGTTGCTGATGACGTTCATGATGTTCCTATCGCACGGCACGCAAGACCTGTATCCCGATTTCCTCGGAAGCGTCCACAAATTCACTCCGGCCATGCAGTCCTATATGGCCATTCTTTACAATATCGGGGCCATCGTCGGCGCGATTATATTCGGGCAATTTTCCGAAAAACTGGGGAGAAGAGTCACGATGATCGCCGCAATGTCGCTGGCGTTACTGGTGATCCCCCTGTGGGCGTTCGGCACGACTATTGCTGTGCTGGCCATTGGCTCATTTCTGATGCAGGCCGGCGTGCAAGGCGCATGGGGAGTGATTCCTGTTCACTTGAGCGAGCTTTCCGCGGATGAAACGCGCGGGCTCGTCCCCGGACTCGCGTACCAGCTCGGAATTCTGATCGCCGCGCCGACGAATTCGGTGGAGTTCATGTTGAGGGAGCATGTGGGCTACCAGTGGGCGCTTGCGGGATTTGAAATTGTCACCATCGCGGTGCTTATCGTGACGATCGCGCTTGGAAAAGAACGCAAGGGTCGCAGTTTCCATCGCGCTGAGGCCACGGTCTCCTCGACTTGAGTAGCACAGGCACTTTTGCCTGTGCGGTTTTTGCGACTATTGCGAAATTGGGAATATGAGGTCGGCCTACAAACCCGCACAGGCAAGAGTGCCTGTGCTACTTATTTCCGCCCCTTCAGGTCCTTGAAGTCGCAGCGCACTTTGTCGATTCCCTCGCGATAGGCGGCGGCATCGCCGTACGGAAGAAAATGCGCGTAGCGGTCATGGACATTCTGAACTCGCCGCGCATGCTTGATCGGACACCAGTGCTGCTCGGTTCGCCCTGCAATTTCCGCGACGTAGGCGAGCACGCCGTTCCCATACGAACAGTACATGCAGTTCAGACCCTCGAGAGCGTTCAGGTAGCGCAATTTGTTGCGGTCAATCGCGATGTAATCCCTGCGGCGCGCTTTGGGGATGCCGTAGACGGGGAAGCATACGGCCTGATACAACGTAACGAAGAGATCGAGCAGCACAAATGGAACGAAGACAGCATAGATAAATGGCGCGGTAACAATTGCGAGGACGCGGGAATGCAGGACGTAGCGGACAAGCGACGTTTTTAACCGGCGATGCTCGCTTTTGATTTCCTTGGAGAACCAGACCTTGCCATTGCGTAGTTCGTAAAAAGTCGACTTGATCTCCTCTTCCAATTTCGCGGCGTCAGGAAGCTGGACGAGCGGTTCGGATTTCTTCGAGCGATGATCGCCCACATTCACCTCACAATTGAAAAGTCACAAAACCGGTGTCAATCACTTCTACACGCATCCTGCCGGTTTTCCTATCAGATATTCGCTTGAGAGGCGGACAGCCGGAAGAAAGATTTAACACAGAGGACACGGAGAAAACCTGGAGAAAGATTCTGTCCTCTTTTCTCTCCGCCCTCTCTGTTAAAGCATTTCCGGTGCGCGGCAGGAAACGGAGCAGGCCGGAATTTGCAGGCAGGCGGGCGTTTACGGCATGATCGTGGCCATGGAAAGCGCTGAGCCGAAGAAAAATTTCGCAGGGCTGCGCGTGTTATCGCTCGAAAGCAGGCGCGGGGCGGAAATGGCCAAACTGATCGCCAATCACGGCGGCGAGGCAGTGGTTGCGCCGTCGATGCGCGAAATTCCTCTCACAACCAATATGGAAGCCCTTGCGTTTGGCAGGAAACTCTTTGCGGGCGAGTTCGACATGGTCGTTTTCCTGACCGGTGTGGGGACACGCGCGCTCGCACGCGTTGTGGAAACAATCTATCCGCACGAAAAATATTTGGCCGAGCTTCGCAAGATTGCGATCGTGGCGCGTGGGCCGAAACCCGTGGCCGTGCTGAAGGAGTGGAATGTTCCGATTGCCGTGACCGCTCCTGAGCCGAATACTTGGCGCGAAGTATTGCGCGCATTGGATGGAAATGCTGAAGCCTTGCCATTAAAGGGAAGTCGAATCGCGGTGCAGGAGTACGGCGTGCAAAACCCGGAACTGCTGGCAGGCCTTGTGGGGCGAGGCGCGCATGTTACTTCCGTCCCCGTATACGAATGGGCCTTGCCCGAGGACACCGGGCCGCTGCGTTCCGCGATTGCCGCGATGGCGCGCAATGAAATTGATGTAATCCTTTTTACGACGGCGACGCAAGCGGATCATCTCCTCCAAATTGGGGCGGAAATGAAAGAGGAGGACGCCATGCGCTGCGCGCTTTCGCGGATGGTCGTGGCGTCGATCGGTCCCACGACGAGCGAAAGGCTTCGCGAATTCGGGATCGCTCCGGACATGGAACCGGCGCATCCGAAAATGGGATACCTCGTCAGCGAAGCGGCCCAGCGCAGCGCCGAGATTTTGCAGCGGAAGCGAAATGCTGCGAGAGAAAAACCGCACCCTTGAAACCCGCAAGGGTGCGGCACCCGAAAGATCATCACCCCTTCCATGCGTCCCCGCGATTGATCGTTGCGCCTTTCCCATTTGTGAACGCCGTGTGACGGCAAGCAAAGGCTGATGGTACGCATCCATAGGACGAATTGGACAGACATGGCGGACCCGCATAGCCTTGCTGTGTGAATACAGAAATCTCCAAACTTGCCATGACCGACAATCCAGAGGTTGATTTCATCCATAAGATGGCCAGCCGAATGGCTGCGGCGGACCCGTTGCATGAAGTGCTTACCCAGATCGTGGAATTCGCGGCTTCTGTGGTGAGCTGCGATTCCTGCTTCCTGTATGCGCTGGAAGAGGGCGAATTGATTCTCCGCTCCTCAAAAAATGCGCATCCCGACGTTGTGGATCGTCTCAAGCTGCGGCTGGGGCAGGGCATCACGGGTTGGGTGGCGGAGCACGGAAAGCCGGTGGCTGTGGCGGTGAATGCGTCGCAGGATCCACGCTTTCAATTATTCAAGGATTTGCCAGAGGACCGGTTTGAGGCGTTTTTGTCCGTGCCCATATTGTGCCGTGGGCGGGTCGTCGGAGTGATCAATTTGCAGAACCGCGAGCCGCATGAATACTCGGAGCGCGAAATGATGCTGATATCCACCATCGGTTTTCTGGTAGGAGCGGAGATCGAGATGGCGCGGCTGGAAAGCGAAAATCTACACCTCTCGGAAAAGCTCGAAACGCGCAAGCTGGTCGAGCGCGCAAAGGGGATTCTGCAGCGCGAGCTGAAGATCACCGAAGAGGAAGCTTACCTCACCATCCAACGCCAGAGCCGCCAGCGTCGCAAATCGATGAAGGAAGTATCCGAGGCCATCGTGTTGAGCGAAGACGTAAGGCGCGGCATGGCGGAACAGTAGGACGGGCTTTAGCCTGTCTGGCTTTTGCTTGTGACCTGACGACGCTTGAGATATTCATTCCTGCCAGCCCGGCTCTTAAATCCGAAAAGCAGACAGGCTTAAAGCCTGTCCCACTGAAAACCTTGACAATCGCGCTATATCTGCGTATCCTCAGGCTCGCATGCATTCACGCTATTATTCTTGGTTCGCCTTTACGTACCGCTTCCCATGGTCGGGAAGCGGCCAGGGGCGGATCGCGCGCAAGTCGAGGTAAAGCGAAAAGTTAGATAGCGCGAAAAGATTCCCAAACTGGCCGCGAGCACCCACAGGGTCCGCGGCTTTTTTATTGTCCCTGAGGGTTACCGCAGCCAAAGGAGATTTTCCATGATCGTCAACATGTCAGCGAGCGCCACGAAGGAACAAATCGAGCACGTTATGGACAGAATCAAGGAATGCGGCTTTCTCCCTCATCTGATTCAGGGCGCCGAGCGCACCGTTATCGGCGTGGTTGGAAAAAATCGCGGGCGCCGCGCCGAAGTCGAAGCGCTGCGCGTCGCACCGGGAGTGGACGAAATTCTGATCATCTCGCAGCCCTACACGCTGGTCAGCCTCGAGCTGCGGCCGCAGCGCACGGTGGTGGACGTGAAGGGCGTGAAGATCGGAGGGGCGGACCTGGTGGTGATGGCGGGCCCATGCTCGGTCGAATCGCGCGAACAGTTGATGGAAACAGCGCGCGGAGTGAAGGCCGCGGGCGCGCACCTGCTGCGCGGCGGCGCATACAAGCCGCGCACTTCACCGTACGATTTCCAGGGCCTTGGCCTTGAAGGGCTCAAGATTCTGGCGGAAGCGAGGAAGGAAACCGGCCTGCCCATCGTCACCGAAGTGATGGGCGTCGAAGACCTCGATGCCGTCGTCGAGTACGCGGACATGATGCAGGTGGGCGCGCGCAACATGCAAAATTATCCGCTGCTGAGGCGTCTCGCCACGGTGCCTCGGCCCGTGCTGCTCAAGCGCGGCCCTTCGGCCACGATCAAGGAGTGGCTGCTGGCCGCCGAGTACTTGCTCTCTGGCGGAAACCCCAACGTGGTTTTGTGCGAGCGGGGAATTAAAACGTTTGACGCCGAACTGAGGAACACGCTGGATCTGGCGGGTGTGGCTCTGGCCAAGGAACTTTGCCACTTGCCAGTGGTGGTCGACCCGTCGCACGCCACGGGACGCCGAAGCCTCGTGCCCGCGGCCGCGCGCGCTGCGGTTGCTATCGGCGCCGACGGCATCATCGTCGAAGTGCATCCCTGCCCGGAGAGAGCGCTGTCCGATGGCCCGCAATCGCTCGATTTGCCGGGATTCGCGGCGATGATGGTGGGATTGCAACCTGCGATTGCCATGGCTGCGGCAGGGAGATAGGACCAGTAGCACAGACTTCAAATCTATGGGTTTCTGATAACACTGGCGAAAACCCACAGACTTGAAGTCTGCGCTACCAAAACGCGCGCCCGAATGAACTTCGGCTCCGAACGCCGTAAAGAATTATCGCCGAGACCAGGCTACGCCGTCGGGGTCCGTGCCAATGGGCATGGCGCTCAGAATCTTCCGCGTGGCCACATCGATGAAGGTCAACTCATTCGCAACCGCATTGGTAATATAGGCCCGGCGTCCATCGGAAGAAATGAAAACGCCGCTAGGCGATTTTGATAGGACCAGAGTGGCGATCAATTCACGCGCGCGAGAGTCAAAAACAGTCGCCTGATTGCTGCTTGGATTCGTCACCCACACCTGCGTTCCATCGGGCGTGAAATCCATTCGCTTTGGCCCTTTCCCGCCGCTGGGAAATGACGCCACGATCTTATCCGTGGCCGTCGATATAATCTCAACCTTATCGTCGAGGCGGCTCGCCGCCCAAACTTCTTTCCCGTCCGGTGAAATGGCGATGCCCTCCGTGCCCGGGCCGGTTGACACGACTTTCACTTCTCCCGTAGATCGGTCGATGACGCTTACGCTTCCGGAAACAGTGTTGGTCACGTAAAACTTCGTCTCATTCGGCGTGGCCACGATCATGTGGCTGCGCTCCTGGTTTGTATTCCACACGTGCAGAATTTTTCCCGAAGCGGAGTCCAGCTCGAGCACCGCCTGAGGCGTCTCCGTAGTCACCCAGACGAGCTTTCCGTCATGGCTCACGGTCATGCCGTGCGGACCCGTGTGAGTACCGAGGTCGAATGTAGTCTTCACCTTGCGGTCGACCAGGTCGACGACAGTGATCGTATTGCCCGCTTTGTCGTGAGCCGTGTCCCCTGCGGGGTAAACACTGTATCGCCCAAAGTTGGAGACGTAGGCCGTGCGGCCGTCCGGCGAAACCGCCACTTCGTGCGGGCCGAGCCCTGTAGACAGCTTCACGAGCACCTTCTCCGTGGCCGGATCAACCAGCGCCAATTGGAAATCCGATTTGCAAACCACGACGACAGTTTCGGCCCACGCTCTTGGAACAAGCGCGCACACAGTCAGAAACACGACGACTGAAAATTCACGACAGGTTTTCTTCATGGTGATGTCCCTCAAACGTTCCCAGCCATAACCATGAGCGCGACCCTACCCCGACATTCGCCCAGTGTCAATCTCTGATCGCCCATGAAAGACAAGAAATTCCATTGCGTACGGAGCAAAATTATGGTTCCTTGCCATAGCCACGACCTAGCCCGGTGCAATGCCGGGCGGGAAGCCGAGGCCAAATATGAATGCAATCGCAATGAAGCAGCCACAGGCAATGAAGAATTCTTCGAAATTGAGCCGCGCCTTCTTGCTGAAACTTGAGCTGCGCAGTCATCCTACATTGCTATGTGTAGTCCGTGGCGCGCTGGAGCCGTTGATGGAAATGCTGGGGTTTTCCCCGGAACAAAACAGGGCCATCATTCGAGCCGTTGATGAGGCCGTCTCAAATATCATGCGGCATTCCTATCACGGCCGTCCGAACATGCCCATCGAAGTGTACTGCAATCGCGTCCAGCGGCGCGCGAATGGGGAAACCGAGCAGGGAGTCGAAATTCTGCTCTTTGATTGCGGGCCCGCCGTGGACACGACGAAGATTCAAGCTCGTCCGCTGGATGAAATCAGGCCCGGAGGTTTCGGGTTGCACATAATCCGGGGGAGTATGGATTCAGTCCAGTACAAACGCGCCGGCCGGCTGAATCGGTTGCGGCTGGTAAAATACGCCCGACCCTCGGAGGGCGGGTGCGGATCCGCGGAGGAGAAGCCATCGTGAAGATATCTGCCCGACGAGTCGATAAGTCTACGATTCTGGACGTGTCTGGAAACATTGACATGTCGAATTCGCCGGAAGTAAGGAAAGCATTGTTGCGCGAGATCCGCGAAAAGGGCGTCACGCGAGTCGCTCTAAACTTAACCGGGGTGGCGTATATCGATAGTTCGGGCGTGGCTTCGTTGATCGAAGGGCTCAAGGCGTCCCGGGAAACGGGTTCGCGATTTATCCTGTTTGGGCTGAACGATTCCGCGCGCGAAGTTTTGAAGATTTCGCGATTGCTGAAACTGTTTGAAGTGTACGACGACGAAACGCAGGCAATGGCTTCCTAGGTGCCGCTCGTTTGACGGAACAATTGAGATTGCCATGGTCGGAGAAAACGGAATGGAATTTGTCTCTCAAATCGGCGCGGGCGTCACCGATAGCCTTGCTTATCTGGGCTCGCTCGCAATGCTAGGAGGCCGCGCGGCGTATTACACCTTCGTCGGACCGTTCCAGGGGAAATCGTTGCGGCTGCAAAGCGCAGCCGCGCAGGCGATGGAGGTGGGCGTCCGGGCGTTGCCCATCCTTTCCCTGATCACATTTTTTATCGGCTTGATTCTGGCGTTGCAGAGCGCGTATGAGCTGGGCAAGCTCGGCGCCATGAACCTTGTGGCGAAAGCCGTCGCTTTGTCCATGTCGAGAGAGCTCGGCCCTTTGATCACCGCCATCGTCGTGATTGGCCGATCGGGCTCTGCGTTTGCCGCGGAGATCGGAACGATGAAGGTCAGTGAAGAAATCGACGCGCTGGAAGTGATGGCCATTAGCCCCGTTCATTTTCTTGTGGCTCCGAAATTTCTGGCCATGATTGTGATGCTGCCGTGTCTGACAATTTGGGCAAATACGATGGGCATACTCGGCGGTGCGCTGTTCGGAGTCACGCAAGCGGATTTCACCTTGGGGCGATATATTCAGGCATCCATCGAGTCGCTATACTTGCGGGATATTCTGTCGGGGCTGATCAAGAGCGTAATGTTTGGCATTACCATCACTGCGGTGGGCTGTCTCGAAGGATTGTCCACGGGAGGGGGCGCAGAGCAAGTGGGCCGTTCCACAACAAAAGCCGTGGTGATTTCGATTCTGCTCGTGGTGGTTGTCGATCTCGTCTTTACGGCTGCATTTTTCTTCCTGGGGAATGGATAGCTCTTTTGAGTCCTTTATGGATCAAGAACATCCAAATTTGAGTGAGGCAAAGCCGGTCATCTCCTTGCGAGATCTCCGCGTTAGTTATGGAGAGACGGAGATTTTACACGGCATTCATTTTGACGTGAGGGCCGGCGAGACGCTGGTCATCCTGGGCGGGTCCGGATCCGGAAAGAGCACTCTTTTGCGGACGCTCGTGGGATTGGAAAAACCAAGTTCGGGGCAGATCTGGATCAACGGCAAGGATCTCGCCGCTGTTTCGAGCGACGAATTGTACGAGATCCGAAAAAAAACGGGAATGTCATTTCAAGGGAGCGCGCTGTTCGGCTCCATGACGGTCGGCGAAAACGTAGCTCTGCCGCTGCGGGAGCATACGGAGCTGGAAGATTCGACGATCGAAATCATGTTGCGTCTCAAGCTGGAGCAGGTCGGGCTGGCAGGTTTTGAATACCACTTGCCTTCCCAGCTCAGCGGCGGCATGAAGAAACGGGCCGCTGTGGCGCGGGCTCTGGCGATGGATCCCGAGATTCTATTCTTTGACGAGCCGTCGGCAGGGCTGGACCCGATCATTGCGGCCGGCATCGATCAGCTGATTCTGGAATTGAAGAAGGCGTTTCACATGACGATCATCGTGGTCACACATGAACTCGCCAGCGCCTTTCTCATCGCGGATCGCATGGTGCTGATCGATAAAGGGAATATTGTGGCGATCGGGACGGTCGAGGAAATGCGGTCGAGCGCGCAACCGCGAGTGCGGCAATTTCTGGACCGAGTGCCCGAGCCGGACGTGGAAGGGGAATTGGATTATTTGCAGACGCTCACCGAACGATACCGGCGTCACAGATGAGCGCAGACTTGTGAGGCGCGAGCCCAGGAACTACGGAACGCAAGGATAACGAAAGACGATGAGCCCAAAAACCGAACAGACGCTGGTGGGACTTTTTGTGCTGGTTGCCGGGGGCATTCTCCTCGTCGCCGTGTTTGCGATCAATGGCGCGTTTGGCAACGCGGCCAAGACCTACCACGCTTACTTCCAATTCGCGGGCGGCCTGGAAC
>Ga0206968_10008_pt1 | contig 57391 bp, 47 predicted proteins | sample Alteio_BWOrgHeat_22_FD_153254 | JGI IMG/M metagenome (GOLD analysis project Ga0206968, IMG submission 153254) | Enriched cells from forest soil in Barre Woods Harvard Forest LTER site, Petersham, Massachusetts, United States -... | ecosystem: Environmental > Terrestrial > Soil > Temperate forest >... | reverse complement strand
TATCAGGAATATGATCAAGGAGAATGCCCGAAAATGTTTACCGCTACAAATGGTGGAGTTTGGAGTAACATCAATGATCTTCGGAAATTTATGAATGCTTTAAAGTATTGTCAATTTCTAAAATGCGAAACCATAAAACTTTCTGAACAAATTTTATTACCAAATAATTGGTATTCCCCACATACACCACCACACACTTTTTGCTGGTTTGCAAATGGGGTAAGTTTTAATACCGGGGATTTTAACATTGAATATGCCGGAAATGGCGGCGGATATAGATCTCACCTTATTTTCTTTCCTGAAAAAGATCTAACTATAATCTGTTTAAGCAATAACAGTACAGATTATTCAAAAATTCTGTTAACTGAACTTTCTAACTTTCATTTTATTAAATAAGAAATCCTTGTTTTTGTATCTTTGATTTCTTACATTTATTTAAATAAAACTTTATACCAGATACTTTGGAATCAATAGCGAATAATGAGGAAGCGATCAGAAAAAAAATTGATGAAAGCAATGATCTAGTTTGGCGCCAAAGGGCAACTCCAACTGCTGACTATAACCCTGCCGTGATAATAGAAGCCGCATTCAACGATGCTAAAGCAATTAACTACACTTATGGTATTGCCAGAAGCACTTTGAGCATGGGCATGGGTGCTTTTATTATTACACATGATTCAGCACTTTCTTTAAAATTAATTACTGAAGCTTATCAAATGTTTAAAACATTAAATGATAAAGAATGGATGTCCAATTCTTTATTAACGCAAGCTATTGTTACAAATTCTCTCGGTAACCATGAAGATGCACTTTATTATGCTATTAAAGGAATTGAATTTTATGAAAATGATCATCATCCAGGGCTACAAGAAGTAGCCATGGCATATTACGTTACAGGCACAGTTTATAAGGATCTTAAAAAGTTCGACCAAGCAGAATATTATTTTTTAAAAGGGATAGAAAATGAAGAAGAAAGGAGTTCGTGGGTTGGTCGTATTTTCACCGGCCTATCCAATATATATAATGTAAGAGAAAAATATCAGGAAGCACTCGATCTTTCATTTAGAAGTTTGGCAATATTAAAAGAGGAAAACAATATTATTGGAATAAGCCGTGCCTTAAATGACATTGGTATTATTTATAGAAAGTTAAAACAATACGATAAAGCACTTCCACATTTTTATGAAGCACTTGAACTCCGAAAAGAAGCAAACGTACCTCATTTTGTTTTAGGAAGTTTAATTGATATCGCAGATACTCACGTGGAATCGGGTGACCTCAAAAAAGGATTGGAGTATTATTTGAAAGCACAGCCTTTAGCCGAAGAAACAGCTCACTCTGCAAGGCTCGCAACTATTTTCTTAAGCGTAGCAAATCTTTATAAATTATTAAATAAATACGAAGAGTCTATTCTTCACTTTCAAAAACACATCAAACTTATTTCTGAAATAAATGTAAAGGAAAAAGAAATAAAAATAACAGATCTTCAAAATTCAATTCTTGCTGAAAAAGAACAAGAAATTGAACGCTTAAAAAATGTTGAATTAAAAAATGCTTATGATCTCATCACTGAAAAAAATAAAGAGATCATGGATAGCATTCATTATGCGAAACGAATTCAAAACGCTTTGCTTGCTTCCGAAAAATTATTAGAAGAAAATTTAAAAGAACAATTTGTTCTGTTTAAACCTAAGGATATTGTAAGTGGTGATTTTTATTGGGCGACTAAAGTTACAAGTTCAAAGTTTAAAGTTTCGGGTTCTGGTGGTAACACACAGAACCCGAAACCAGCAACCTTAAACTCGGAACTTTTTTATTTGGCAGTCTGCGATAGCACAGGTCACGGTGTTCCAGGCGCATTCATGAGTTTACTAAATATTACATTTTTAAATGAAGCAATAGTTGAAAAAGGAATTTATGAGCCACATTTGATTCTTAATTATGTAAGAGAAAGATTAATTTCTGCCATTTCTCAAGATGGCGCTCAGGACGGTATGGATGGAATTTTAATTTGTTATGATAAACAAAATGGGACACTGACTTATTCCGCTGCGAACAATGCTCCAATTTTAGTTTCCGGAAATAAAATACAGAATTTAGCTTACGATAAAATGCCTGTTGGTAAAGGGCTAGAAACAACTTCTTTTAAATTGCATAAAATCGACGTGAAATCCTCTGATTCTGTTTATTTAATTACGGATGGTTACGCTGATCAATTCGGTGGTACAAAAGGAAAAAAATTCAAACACAAAAATTTAGTAGAACTTATTCAGTCATACGCTGAGTTACCATTGTCAGAACAAAAAGATCAATTAGATTCTTATTTTGAGAATTGGAAAGGTGATCTGGAACAAGTCGATGATGTTTGTATCATAGGCATTCGCCTCTGATTTACAAAGTCACGATTGAGACAAGCTTTGCTTCGTCTATAATAGATGACGTGTGTATAATTGGTTTAAAGCTGTAAATACATTAACAGTATCATAAACTAAATTTTTAGAATTTCTTTCTATATTTACTAAGTGAAAGTAAATTACATCCTTATTACATTCTGCTTTTTTCTGTTTCTTTCGTGCAAACGTGAAACCGAAGTAAAAGAAAATCTTTTTTCGGAAATGAAAAAGGATCCGATAAGAGCTGATTCACTTATTGTTAATAAAGAACTTCCTCTCAAGTCAGAGCATTACGATACCGCAAAAAACGTGAGTTCATGGACAAAAAAAATAACTGCAACATTTATACCCCTTACATCAGAAAATACCGATTCTCATACAAAAACAGATACAACTTTATCTATACTCCATACCGAAACAAAGAGTCTAAAACCAAAGATAAAACGTGCTAATCCTTTTATATCTCATGTTAATCATCCTAAACCGGTAAAGGCTGGAGACCTTGGAAGTACAGGGCTCTCAAACCAAAACATTATGTTCTTAAGTGAAGAACAAGGCTTACCAAGTTCCAACATCAGAGCCATAGCTGAAGATTCTAAAGGATCTATCTGGATTGGTCACATTAATGGACTAACCAAATATGATGGCTACAATTTTTTCACTTACAATACACGATCAGGTTTACCATCTAACTTTATAACAAAAATAATTTTTGATAAAGACAGTTCACTTTGGATAGGAACAAAAAACGGACTTGTACATTACGACGGAAATTCATTTAAAATTTATAATACAGCTTGTGGTTTGCCAGGTAATTATATTTCAGATATTGCTCTAGACAAAAATAATAACGTATGGTTCGTTTGTCAGGAAAGTGGTGTTGTAAAATTAAAAAATGATAGTCTAAAAATATATACAAACGAAAGTGGAGTTTTGGGAGACGTTAGCTTTAGAATTGGCGTTGATGACAATAACAATATAGTTGTAGGAAGTTGGGGAGGTTGGCCTTACTTTATTGAAAACGAAAAAATAATGCGCTCTGTTAGAGAAAAAGAGAGATTTATTCCGGGATCATTGATGAATAAATTATTGGGATCTAATGTAACAACTTGTATTTATAAGGACAGAAAAAATAGCCTTTGGTTTGGTTGCTATAACGGTGGTGTTATAAATTATTATCCAAATCACAGTATCCGCTATATTCCGAATACAGGATTACCGTATTTTCTATTCAACGACATTATGCAGGACAGTGACAATAAAATGTGGTTTGGAACGGGTGAAGGCGGTGCTGTTAGAATGGATAATAAGGGTTATACCATATATACAACCAAGCAAGGTTTAACAAGTAACAAGATTACTTGTTTTCTTGAAGACTCTAAAAAAAATATATGGGTGGGAACACAGGATGGTGGTGTCAATCGAATAAAACCTTCTAGTTTTAGAAATTATTCTTCATTGGATGGACTTTCCGATAAGCCAGTGGCAAGCCTTGCTGTTAATAGAAGAGGGCATGTTCTTATTGGTACTTGGGGAGGCGGCATTTATGAGTTTGATGGCAAACGATTTATACATTACGACGATGGTAAACATCTTGATATAAAAATCGTCCTAGCCATGAAAGAGAATAAAGAAGGGAACTTATTTGTAGGAACTCATCAACATGGATTTGATATGCTTTCACCTTCAAAAAATGATTCATTGTCTTACGATTCATGTTATTACTTAAGCGCGATAAAAGGTTTTGGTTCCCGAATGGCTTACGGCATATACATTTCAAAGAATGGAGATGTATGGATCGCTAATCAAAATGAACAAGGTTTAACCAAATATTATTATACGGGCTTGGATAAATATTCTAAAGTAAATGGCTTAGCAAGTAATTCTATGTATGGAATTACAGGCGATAAAAAAGGAAATATTTGGTTGATGAATTCTTTTGCCGGAATAAGTAAAATCAATAAAAATAAAATTGAACATTTTACAAAACAAAATGGTTTACCTGCAAACGAAGCCACATCTATATTTGTGGATAGCAATGATGATCTTTGGGTTGGTACAGCAGTTGGCATTAGTAAGTTTAATGGTAAAGAATTTTCATTGATCGACACCAAAGATGGTTTAAGTAATAATTTTATTACAAGTATTATTGAAGATAAGAAGAAACGCTTGTGGCTCGGTACTTCGCGTGGATTAAATGTTTTAACCCCTGATAAAACAAAACCAAAAGGATACTCAATAGAATATTTTTTATTACAAGATGGCTTAAAATCGAATTCATTTAATCCCGGTGCCGTTGTTATGGATAGCGCAAATAACATTTGGTGGGGAACAAGTAAAGGTGCTATCAAATTAAATCTTGATGAATACGATAATAAAGAATCTTCACCTGAATGCCATGTAACACAAATAAATTTAATGGATAATTATATAAATTTCAGAGCACTCAAAGATTCAATAAACAAAGGCGTAAATTATTATGATCAGGATAGTACAATGAAATTAAATGGCATAAAATTCTCTGACTTAATTCCTTATTGCAATTTACCAGTCAATCTTAAACTTCCATATAATATAAATACTATTATTCTCAATTTCTATGCCTTCAATGGAAATTCTCCTCATCGCATAAAATACCGTTATCGATTGTTGGGTTCTAATGATAGTTGGATAAATGTAAATTATCCTGAGGTGAAATATTCAAATCTGGATGCAGGTAATTATACGTTTGAAGCGCAAGCAAAATTAGAAGGTCAGGAATGGGGAACCGCTTGCAATTATAGTTTTGAAGTAAAGCCACCCTTTTGGAAAACATTTTGGTTTAGATTACTTTCTATTGGTTTAATAATTTATAGTATTGTATTTGTTTTTCGTTTAAGAAACAAACAATTATTAGATCGACAAGAACAATTAGAAACAACAGTTAAAGAAAGAACACATGAAATAGAACATCAAAAACATTTGATCGAAGAAAAACAAAAAGAAATTGTAGATAGTATCAATTACGCCAAACGCATTCAATATGCATTATTAGCACATAAAGATTTTTTGAAAGAGAATATTCCACAACATTTTATCTTCTTTAATCCTAAAGATATTGTAAGTGGCGATTTTTATTGGGCAACTAAAAAAGGCGATCGCTTTTATTTGGCCGTTTGCGATAGTACAGGACATGGTGTTCCCGGAGCTTTTATGAGTTTGTTGAGCATAGGATTTTTAACGGAGGCTATCGGGGAAAAAAATATTGAGAAACCAAATGAAGTTTTCAATTTTGTTCGTCAACGCTTAATAGAAAATATTAGTAAAGAAGGTCAGAGAGATGGTTTTGATGGAATCCTGATTTGCATTGATAGCAAAACAAAAAAAATGACGTATGCGTCGGCAAACAATGAACCTGTATTGATGCGTGACTATAAAATTTCAGAGCAACCTGGTGATCGTATGCCTGTTGGTATGGGTGAGAAAAAAGAAAGTTTCAATTTATTCGAAATTGATCTTAAAGAAAATGATGTGATTTATTTATATACCGATGGATACGCAGATCAATTTGGCGGACCAAAAGGCAAAAAATTTAAATATGGTAAATTAAATCAATTACTTCTCGATATAAGCTCGAAACCATTTGATGAACAACGCGAAATTCTACAGCTTGCATTTGACGAATGGAGAGGGGAATTGGAACAAGTTGATGATGTTTGTATAATTGGTATTGGTCTTTGATATTTGAATTGGTACAAATTTAGAGGCAGAAACCGCAAAGACGCAAAGATTATAAGCAAAGGGTGCAATACAAATATTGATTCAATTTCAACAACACTACAAAATGAGGCAGAAACCGCAAAGAGGCAAAGGATTTACGCAAAGTTCGCAAAGTAAATATTGATTCGATTTCAACAACACTACAAAATGAGGCAGAAACCGCAAAGAGGCAAAGATTTTACGCAAAGTTCGCAAAGTAAATATTGATTCGATTTCAATAATACTACAAAACATGGCAAGGATAAAAAGACAATGGTTGTAGTTTTACTTTATGAATGAAAATGAATTAGCAAACAAAATTATTGGCCTCGCTATTGAAGTACATAAAACTTTAGGGCCTGGATTATTAGAAACTACTTACAAAGAATGTTTATTTTATTTATTAAAAAAGGAAGGTCTTTATTCGGAAAAAGAAAAACCAATGCCTTTAGTATTTCATGAAGTAAAATTAGAGTGTGGATATAGAATAGATATACTTGTTGAAAATAAAGTTGTTATTGAACTGAAAAGTGTAGATCGCTTAAATGATGTTCACCTATCCCAAACACTCACTTATTTAAAACTCGGCGAATATAAATTAGGTCTTCTTATTAATTTTAATGTTGCCCGATTAAAGGAAGGTATTAAAAGAGTAGTAAATGGCCTTTAATTTCCTTAGCGTTCTCTGCGCCTTCTTTGCCTCTTTGCGGTTTCTGCCTCTAAACAAACTGCATCAACTTATAAAGTATTTCTTTTCCAAGATTTAATTTCTTTAGCGCTCTCCGCGCCTTCTTTGCCTCTTTGCGGTTTCTGCCTCTAAACCTACTACAATAACTTATACAAAATCTCCTTTTCCCAAGCCTTCCATTGTTTAGTTGTGATAGCTTCCACAATTATTTTTCTATACTTTGGTTGTGCACTAAAATATTTTACTGTTTCTGTAGCTGGTCCAGATAACCTGCCGTTATTGCTTAAACAGGCTTGCAGACAATTACCTAAAATGGCTTCATCAAAATAATTTAATTTCCTGAAAGTAGTCATTGCATTTGAGCGCGTAATAAATTCATATGAATTGGATGTATAAGCAATCAACTTATCAATAAATTCTTTATCTGTTTTCGATTCTAAAATGGAAATCTCTAACCATTTTATAATTACATTTCTCCCATTCGTTCCTTCAATGCCTTTTGTTTTATCTAAATACTTTTGTGTGTTTTGAGGAAATTGAAAAGATAATTTTTCCAATGCTGTAGCAATTGTTATATAAGATGAATCTAGCAACAAGGTTTCATAATCAGAAAGTAAAGAAGGGTCAATTCCTTTTACATTCATAATAACCGCCTTTCTTACTTGTACATCTTTATCATGTAATGCCTGCTTAATTAACTGAACACTTTCCGGATTGGTGTCATCTAATAGTTGCATCACAATCTCTGACCGTATCGCATGATATTCATTTTTTTGAAACGCTTCTATCAACGCTTTTCTTTTTTGATCAAACGGAATTACACGCATTGCAAAAACAGCGTCGTAACGATCAATCATTTTTGGTGCTTTCAACGATTGCGCTTTCAACATATCAAATGGTTTGCTAAAGCTAACTGTTTTCATTATTTCACTATTCGGATCAAATAAAACATAATCAATTTCTTTGTTTCCATTATTAGGAATTCTTACAATTTGTGTTTCCTTTTCAATCCATTCTGTTTTATTTTCAGTCATACCATCCTTGTAATGCACCTCAAACACAATTGGCATTTTAAATAAACCTATTACATCACTCGTTGCATGAACCTGTGTAACTACAAATTGGGTAAAACGTTTTCTGTCCTTCGTTAAATCTTCTGAAACTACATTATAACTGGGCTCTCCACCTTTGTAAACCCATTCATCCCAAAACCAATCCAATGGCATTCCTAATTCATCTTGAAAAGCTTCCAACAAATCATCTGAATCTACATTTGCATATTTGTGATCCAATAAATAACGTTTCACCGATTTATTATATCCTTCTCTTCCTGTAATATATTTCAACATTTCTAAAACTTGTGACCCCTTTTGATAAATATTAGATGTTGGTGTTTCTGAATGTGAAATTGATCTTTTATCTGCCGTATTAATCGCAGCAGTTTGTGCAGTACGACGAGCCCAATCAAAATGATCTTGACCAAAACATTCACGCTCCGCAGTTATATTATAATGCGTCGCAAAACTTTCCTGTAACCAATGACTATTTGAACTCCTCGCAGAAACATAATCACCAAACCATTGATGTGCTAATTCATGTGCATTTACCGAAACATAATTACGATCATTAAAACTGCGTGAATCCACTTCAAAAAAATCACCGAATAAAGTGGCTGATGTATTTTCCATTGCACCAAACATAAAATCCTGAACAGGTATTTGCGAATAAGATTCCCAACCATACGGCACACCAATTTCAGATTCTAAAAAATCAAAAATCTTTTCATTGTATTTATATGTATACTCTACTCTGTCTTTCCACTCAGGGTAATACCACTGACGCAAAGGCACTCCTGATTTTGATTTTGTTTCTTTAATCTCATATTTACCAATGCCTAACATTACTAAATAAGAAGAATGTGGATGTGACATTTTATAATGCCAGATTTTTGTTCCATCTTTTTGTTCTTTCTCTTCAACCTTAACTCCGTTAGATAAAACTTTATAATCCTTATTAAACTTCACATAAACCTCCGTAATCAATTTATCATTTGGTGTATCATAACACGGAAACCAATTTCTATTATCGACTCCTTGTCCTTGTGTCCAAATTTGTTTACGACTAATATTACTTGAATCATTCCATCCGATAAAATAAATTCCTTTGCGTGGATACGCTTCGTAAGTAATCGCTAAACTATCTTTCTCACCCCATACCAATGTTTTTGCAGGATAAAAAGTTATGCCGGCATTATTTATTTTAAATGGAATAGTTTGTCCATTTAATTTTGCTTCTTTCACATCAATACCCGGACCATCTAAAAAAAACGTATCTACTTTTGCGCGAATAGGTGTAAAAAAATGAGTGATCTTCCCTTTCACCAAACCTTTTTCAGGCACAAACTCAACATACAAACGCATGTGTTCAAAATCGAGATTATGATCGCGTGGAGAAGCTCCTGCATCATATACATACGCTTTATTTTTATTTTGTGCCACAAATGAAATGGTTGTAAAAATTATTAAAACCAATAAATAGAATTTTTTTTTCATGATAATTTATATTCGATTATTATTAAGTGATTAAATATAAGAAAATAATAAGTTTATGATAAAGGATTAAATAACTGCACTCAAAATCTCAGATACTTGTATATTTAAATGACTTTCATTAAAAATACATTTTCCATTTGAAATGATGAGTACTTGCGGCGATTGATGCTCAATATGATAATGATCAGCAATTGCACTCGAAATGTCTCTATGATTAAGGAGGTCTAAATAATAAGATTTTATTTTTGAATTGTTACTGTCTTTCCAATCCCTGTCAAATCTCTCAAGAGCAACATTACTTATATTGCATCTGGTGCTATGTTTAAAAATTAAAACCTTAATCGTTTTCGATTCTTCATCAATCCGACTTAATTGCCCTAAATCATTTAGCTCTTCCCACTTCATATAATAAAAACAAAGTTAATCTATAAAGCGTATTATCATGTATGTCATCTTAAATATTTACCAATCATCCCATTTATTGGGAAAATTCATAATTAAATTGAGTTTATTTTTATATTTGTTACACTTCAAAAAATAAATAGTTTATGAAAAAATACATCCTCTCCCCCTTATTTGTAATGGTAATTTTATGTTTATCATTTAAATCAGAAAAAAATACACCTCTTTGGATGAGATATCCTTCAATATCACCTGATGGAAAAACAGTTGTCTTTTGTTATAAAGGCGATATTTATAAAGTAGGTGCTGACGGTGGAAATGCTATGCCACTAACCCTAAGCGATGGTTATGATTTCATGCCGGTTTGGTCGCCCGACGGTAAATGGATTGCATTTGCTTCGGATAGAAATGGAAATTTTGATATTTATTTAATAGCTGCCGAAGGTGGAGAAGCCAAACGTATTACCTATCATTCAAATTCTGATTTACCATTGTATTTTACTGAAGATGGAAAGAATATTGTTTTCTCTTCTTTACGAATGGATGATGTAAATTATATTCAATTTCCTTCGGGCAGATTGCCAGAATTATATACTGTGCCTGTAAATGGTGGACAAGAAAAACAATTATTAAGTATCTGTGCAGATGACGCCAAAATAAATAAAGCAGGTGATAAAATGATTTTTCACGATAGAAAAGGTTATGAAGATAATTGGAGAAAACACCATACTTCTTCGGTAACAAGAGACATTTGGATGTACACAAAAAAAGATGGTAAGTTTACTAACCTAAGCAATTTTGGTGGCGAAGAACGTAACCCTGTTTGGAGTGCTGATGAAAAAAGTATTTATTACTTAAGTGAAAAAAGCGGTTCTTTTAATATTTGGAAAATGGAAGAAGCTGATCCAAGCAAACAATCTCAGATTACCAAATTCGAAAAAAATCCGGTTCGTTTTTTATCTTCATCTTCAAATGATTTATTATGCTACGGTTACAACGGCGAAATTTACACACAACAAATTGGCTCAGAACCAAAAAAATTAAGCATCACTGTTAATACAGATGAAAGATATCCTGTAGAAAAAAACGAAGTGTTTACAAACGGCGCAACTGAAATGAATGCCTCATCCAATGGAAAAGAAGTTGTATTTGTTGTAAGAGGAGAAGTTTTTGTAACCTCTATTGAAGGCGGAACTACTAAACGAATCACTAATACACCGGGCCAAGAACGCTCTGCTAGCTTTAGTCCGGATGGCAAAAGTATTGTATATGCATCAGAAAGAAATAATATCTGGGGCATTTATAAAACTAATCTCGTTCGCAAAGAAGAAAACTACTTTTTTAATTCAACATTACTAAACGAAGAACCAATTGTTGTTGGTAAAACAGAAGCCTTTCAACCGAAATTTTCTCCGGATGGAAATGAAGTGGCCTTTATTGAAGATCGTACTGCAGTAAAAGTTATTAATTTAAAATCGAAAAAAATTAGAACCATTTTACCGGCTGAAAAAAATTATTCTTATTCTGATGGTGATCAGTCTTTTGATTGGTCACCTGATAGTAAATACCTTATTGTTCATTTTTTACAAGATGGTAATTGGCGCACAGAAGTTGGTTTGGCTGATGCTGAAGGTAAAAACCCCATCATTGATTTAACTCAAAGTGGTTTTGATAATGGCGGTGGAAAATGGGCAATGAATGGGAAAATGATGCTTTGGAACTCAAGCCGACACGGTATGAAAAATGTTGCAAGTCATGGCAACCAATCAGATATGTATGGTTTATTTTTGACTAAAGCTGCTTATGATCGTTTTAAAATGAAAAAAGAAGATTATCTTTTATTAAAAGAAAAAGAAGATAAGGATAAAGAAAAAACTAAATCAGCAGATTCAGCAAAAAAAATTATATCTCCGGTAAAAGTAGAATTAGATGGTCTTGAAGATAGAAAAGTACGTTTAACAATTCATTCTTCTTTACTAGCAGATGCTTTAATTACACCTGATGGTGAAAAATTATTTTACCTAACACGTTTCGAAGGTGGTTTTGATCTTTGGGAAACAAAATTCAAAGAGAACGAAACTAAATTGTTTTTGAAACTAGATGCCGGCGGGGTTGGAGATATGATGTTTGACAAAGACGCCAAACATATTTTCTTTATTGCTGACGGTAAAATTATAAAAGTGAATGTTGAAAAAGCAGAAAAGAAAGAAATTCATTTTAATGCTGAAATGAATTTAAATCTTGCGGCCGAAAGAGAATATATGTTTGAGCATGCTTGGCGACAAGTAGTAAAAAAATTCTATGTAAGTGATCTCCAAAAAACAGATTGGAATTATTACAAAGAAAATTATTCTAAATTTTTACCATACATTAATAATAACAGAGATTACGCTGAAATGATGAGTGAAATGCTTGGAGAATTAAACGCGTCTCACACCGGTTGCAGATATTCTCATCGCGGTAAAAATCCGGATGAAACTGCAAGCTTAGGTGCATACTTTGACGAATCTTATAAAGGAAAAGGTTTAAAAATTGCCGAAGTAGTTGAAAAAGGACCATTAATTTATGATGGCACTCAAATAAAAGCAGGAACTGTTATTGAAAAAATAAACGGAAATGAAATTACAGCGGAGACCAATTATTATAAATTTTTAAATAGAGTTGCAGGAAAAGTTACGCTTCTCTCCCTCTATGATGAATCAACAAAAAAACGTTGGGAAGAAACTATTAAACCTGTTACTTACGATCAACTTTATAATTTGTTATACTTAAGATGGGTAAAACGTATGCAAGTGATGACAGATAAATTATCGAACGGAGAATTAGGATACATGCATGTGAAAGGGATGGATGATGAAAGTTACCGCGAATTTTATGATCAGGTAATGGGCAAATATGTAAATAAAAAAGCATTAATTGTTGATACCCGATTTAACGGTGGCGGTTGGTTGCATGATGATTTAGCAACATTTCTTGCAGGCAAAAAGTATATCGACTTTATTCCTAAAGAAAGAAAAATTGGTGTTGAGCCTGCTGGCAAATGGATTAAACCATCGATTGTATTAATGGGAGAAGGTAATTATTCTGATGCGCATATGTTTCCTGTTGTATACAAAACACTTGGTATCGGAAAATTAGTTGGTATGCCTGTGCCGGGCACTGGTACTGCTGTGTGGTGGGAGACTCTTCAAGATGCTTCACTCGTATTTGGAATTCCTGAAGTTGGAGTTGTTACAGATGGGAAATATTATGAAAATACGCAGTTAGAACCTGATTACAAGGTTGCCAATGAGTATATTCCAATGATGAAAGGCGAAGATCAACAACTAAAAGAAGCTGTAAAGGTTTTGTTGAATAAATAGTTAATTGTCCTTTTGCTTAAAGGTATTTTAAATGTATTTTTACCGATTAAGCAAAACAGAATGGAATTCAGTGCAAAGCAAATAGCCGGACTCCTCAATGGCAAAATAGAGGGTGACGAAAACGTAAACATTTCAACACTTGCTAAAATTGAAGAAGGCAAAAAAGGGAGTTTATGTTTTTTATCGAACAAACTATATACGCCTTATTTATACGAAACAGATGCTTCTATAGTTATTGTAAATAACTCGCTTGAATTAGATAAACCTTTAAAACCTACCTGTACACTTATTCGCGTTGAAGATGCTTATGGTAGTTTCGCAAAATTACTTGAAGTATATTATGAAATAAAACAAAATAAAAAAGGAATTGAACAACCTTCTTTTATTTCTTCAACTGCTAAGTTGGGCGCCGATTGTTATGTAGGAGCCTTTGCATATTTAGGTGAGAATGTGAAAATTGGTAAGAACGTAAAAATATATCCGCACTGTTACATTGGTGATGGTACTGTGATTGGAGATAATTGCATTTTTTATTCAGGCGTAAAAATATATCACGATTGCGTTATTGGAAATGATTGTACAGTTCATGCAAGCAGTGTTATAGGAAGTGACGGATTTGGTTTTGCGCCAAACTCTGAAAATAATTATAAAAAAGTTCCTCAAATTGGTAATGTAATTATTGAAGACCATGTTGAAATAGGTTCAAATACTTCTATCGACAGGGCAACCATGGGTTCTACTATTATCAGAAAAGGCGTAAAATTAGATAACCTTATTCAAATTGCACATAATGTTGAAATAGGAGAAAATACAGTAATGGCTGGTGGCGCATTTGTTGCAGGCTCTACCAAAATTGGTAAAAATGTAATGATAGGTGGTCAGGCAGGAGTAGTTGGTCATGTTAAAGTTGCTGACGGTGTAAAAATTGCAGGTCAATCAGGTGTTGCATCAACTATTGAAAAAGAAGGTGAAATTGTACAAGGCTCTCCCGCATTTGCTATCGGTGAATACAAAAGGAGTTATGTATTGTTTAGAAGCTTACAAAAAATGAATGACAGAATAAGAACATTAGAATTAACTTTACCTAAAAAATAATATACGTAATAAAACAGTTAGAGTGTCTCCCCAAAAATTCATTGACATAGATAAAGTACTTTCTGATAAAGCGCCTGCTTTAAAAAAATGGATGCCATCATTCGTTTTAAAATGGCTCAAGCGAAAATTGCATGAAGATGAAATCAACAGCATCATGCTTCAACTAAAAGACGATTATGAACTTGATTTCAATGCCAACGGTTTAGATAAATTAGGAGCAAATATTGTATCCGTTAATGCGCATCATGTTCCAAAAACAGGCGGAATAATTGTAGCTGCAAATCATCCGTTAGGAGGATTAGATGGTATGGCTTTAATAAAAGCTGTTGGGGAAATACGAAAAGACGTTCGGTTTTTTGTGAACGATGTTTTACTGAGTTTGAAAAATTACGGAAGTGTATTTGTAGGTATTAATAAAGTTGGAAGTACTTCGGCAAAATCTTTACGAACGATGGAAGATATTTTAAATTCTGGAGATGCTGTTTTATTTTTTCCTGCAGGTTTAGTTTCCCGAAAAATTAAAGGGGAAATAATGGACCTTGAATGGAAAAAAAGTTTTGTAACACAAGCAATAGATCACAAACGGTTAATTGTACCGACTTACATCGAAGGCGAAAATTCAAAATTCTTTTATCGCTTTGCCAACTTCAGAAAAAAAATTGGAATTAAAGTTAATATTGAAATGTTGTTTTTGCCTGATGAAATGTTTAAACAAAAAGGCCACACTGTAAAAATTCATTTCGGAAAACCATTTGATCCTGCAATATTAAACGATTCCAAATCACATAGAGCGTGGGCTGCTGTTATTAAAAAATATATCTACTCTGAAGAATTTAAAAAAGGAATTCCATTCGAAGAGTTCATAGCATCGTAAATTTATTTCCAGGAAAAATATTTCAAAAAGAATTTTAATTATCATTTGAAATGTAATTATTATATTTATTTGATTATCAATACTTTAAATGGATTTAAAAAAAGTAGTGAAAATTAATTTTTCCCACAGTCACAAATAAAAACTATTTCGTCAAAAATAAATCCCACATAAATTTACTTTTTTACAGTTCACTCACTAGTTCTATTTTTTTGCTCAATGAGAGCAATTTGTAGATAAACGCCATTTTAATTATAATAAAATTAGCATATCTTTGAATTAGTAAACTTACTTATGGAAAAGTTAATCCTTAAAGAAACAAAACACTCACCGCTGGTAGTTCTAGATCCTCAGACAGGAGTATTTGAATTAAAAGGTTCTTCTTTTTTAGATAATGCGCACGAGTTTTATACACCGGTTATTGAGTGGCTAAAAGAATACACAAAATCACCCGCTCCGAAAACAAAAATTTTGTTTGATTTAAATTACATCAACACTTCTTCTCAACGAATGGTTTTTGACTTACTGAAAAGAGTAAACATCATGTTCAAAGCCGGAAGTCAATTATCTATTGAATGGCTTTACGATGAGAATGATTATGATTTAAGAGATGTTGGTGAAGATCTTCTAAGCTTTATGGATTTCCCATATAAGATTATCGAAAAAGTTAGTTAATTAAAATCTATTTTATACCGGAGCTCTTAATTTTTTAAGAGCTTTTTTGTTTTTAAAAAGTCAGAGAGGTATTAACTCGATCTAAAATTAAGTTTAGATTTTAAGTTTCAATTAATATTTTACTTTTTATAAATATTATTTATTACATTTATTATCTAAGCAAATAGTTTAATTAGGATCATTGAATTTCATAATTAAACCATTCGTTTATACAACAATTTAAAAACAAAAAACCAGCTCATGAAAAAAATTATTTATGTATTTATTTGTACAGTTTTAGCAAGTAATTTTATTATTGCAAAACCTGTTTCTGTTTCCCTTGCACAAAATGTTGCAATGAATTTTTATGTGAAAAATTCTCAGAAAACTGCAAACACTTTTAATTTGACATATACAGGAATGTCCGCACAAAATTCACCTGTTTATTATGTGTTTAATGTTAACACAAGTGATGGTTTTGTTATAATTGCAGCTGATGATGCAGCGCACCCAATTCTGGGATATTCTACCGAAGGCAATTTTGTTGTGCCTGAAACAAATTCCAATATTGATTATTGGATGAAAGACAGAGCAGCAGAAATTACAGCAATTCGTAATGCAAATGTTCAGGCTGATGATGTAATCATTAATGAATGGGCAGGAAATTTTATTAAAAACGCTAGTGCTAATAGAGCTGATAATACTAATTCGATCATGACTATGAGTGTTGCTCCATTATTACATACAACCTGGAATCAATCACCAAATTATAATTCTCTTTGTCCGGGTGGTTCTGTTACTGGCTGTGTTGCTACTGCGATGGCTCAGATCATGAAATATTGGAATTATCCAAATAACGGAACAGGTACCAGCTCATATTGTGATTGTACATCATCAGGTTATACAATGAACTATGGCACACTAACTGCAAATTATGCAGCTACTACTTACAGTTGGGGTCTTATGCCAAACAGTATAAGCGGTTCCAATACTGCGGTTGCAACACTGATGTATCATTGCGGTATTAGTGTTGATATGAATTACAGTCCAAGCGAAAGTACCGCATATGTAATTACCGCGGATTATCCAATTTGTGCACAAGCATCTTATGTTAATCATTTTAAATACGACCCAACTACTATTCATGGATATTATAGAAGCCCTTATACTGACCCTAATTGGATTGCTCTTTTGGAAAATGAACTTAATATTGGCCGTCCATTACAGTATGTGGGTCAAGATCCAAATAATGGTGGACATACATGGGTATGCGACGGTTATGATGTAAATAATAATTTTCACATGAATTGGGGTTGGGGCGGAACTGATAATGGTTATTATGCTATCAATACTTTGAATCCAAATCCTTATAATTTTTCTAATAGTCACGAAGCTTTAATAGGAATAAAACCTTTACCGTATGCTAATTTTACAGTAGCAACTAATCCAACATGTATAGGACAAACACTTGCTATCAGCAATACGTCATCAAATAGTCCAACATCATGGTCATATACTTTAACAGGAGGTACTCCTTCTATTTCAACAATAAGCAACCCAACTGTTACATATGCAACTCCCGGAATTTATTCTATCACACTTATCACTTCCAACAGCACCAATACGAGTACACCTGTTGTGAAAACAGTTACAATTAGCGGACCTCCGTCGCTTACGGTTACAGCATCACCAATTTGTATCGGGGGACAGGCTACAGTAGTATCCACTGGAGCTAATTCATATACTTTAAGTAATGGGTTTACAGGAAATAATATAGTTGTTAGTCCTAGTGTTACTACAAATTACACTTTAAAAGGGTACAACGGATGTACAGATTCTACAACAGTTACCGTAGTGGTAAATCCCCTTCCTAATATAACTGCTTTTAGTAATGATAGCATCATGTGTACCGGTACAACAGTTACTTTAACTGCAGGTGGCGGAGTTTCTTATTCATGGAGCACGGGAGATACAACTCAATCTATTGTTATTTCACCAACTGTTAATACAACTTACACCATTACGGGTACCAGTGCACAGGGCTGCAGCAATACAACAACAATTAATGAAGTTGTTTCAGCTTGTGCAGGAATTAAAGAAAATGAAATTACAAATGTGTCCTCAATTTATCCGAATCCAACCAACGGAAATTTCACCATTTCTTTTAATAAAATCAGCAATAACGTATTGATTGAAGTTTATAATAATCTAGGGCAGCTTATTATGACTCAACCTGCGAAATTTTTAAGTAACACCGTTAACATTGCAAAAGAAGCAAGTGGTATTTATCAAATCCGAATTAGTCAGGACGGTAATTTGATTTATAAAACGAAAATGCTTAAAAACTAATTAATTCTTATTCATTTTCAAAAACCCTCGTCAGCATAAGCTTTCGAGGGTTTTTAATTTTAGTGCATGTCGGAAAGTTTATTGAGACTGAACTCTATTCAATAAACAGTAGCCAATCTCACAATTTTAATAAACCGTTTCTTATAATAGGGTGATTCATTAAATGTTGAAATAACAACCGCCTTATGTTTTTTGCCGGATGAACTATGCATAAAGGTTAACTCTTGGCCCACTTTCGAAATCACAATGCCAACATGACCCGGATTTCTATTCTTAGAATTTGTGCCGGTAAAAACAATGATGTCACCAACCCTCGCTGAATCAATTTCAATTTTTGGTTTGATACCTTTATATTCAATAGATGAACGTGGAATTGCTACATTAAAATGTGCAAACACATAATAAACAAAACCCGAACAATCAAAACCTGTCGCCGGTGAACAATTTGAATATTTATATTTAATTCCTAATAAAGATTTAGCAAATGCAACTATACTATCTGCACGAATAGAATCTTTTGGCACCGGAATAGAAAAAGATGAAACGGCAATTTGCGTTTTAAGAATAAAAAGGAATATAATAGCTATTCTCAATTTTTTGTCTCAAAATCAATATTATGGTATAACAATTGTTTTTTTAGTTTCTGCATAAACAGCAAAATAACCTAAACCACCATTGCTAATATTATTAGTTGGATTAGCCGGTAGCGATGATAAAAACTGACTCGCCCCTACTTCACCCTCCGCATTAGTGAGGGTATTATAAAAATCAAAAGTACTTTTTGTAATTGATTGCACTTGAATTGAAACGCTATCATTCGCAATTAAATTTGTTCTAAACGTAACCGACAATTGTTGTCCATCAGTATATTTATCAGATAAAATTCTTCCCGTTGTTGTTCCTATTGCAGCAGTATCTTTTGATGAAATAACAACTTTGTAATAATTCCCGGTTCCAATTGGGTCAGTAAATTTACATGTTACACGATACCCTGTTGTATCATGAGTAAATCTATTCAAAGTTGGTCTCAACAAAAAAGAATCAATTGGAACCGGGTTAGGCATTGTTCCATAAGATGTATAAGTATTTCCATTTGATATTATTTGCAAAAAATAAGTTCTGCCCGGAACACCACGAATAGAATCGGTTTGATAATATCCTTTACCTAATTCCCTTAGGACTTCAGCGTGTCCTGCATTATCAGAAATTTTAACCTGAGCACCCAGTATTGGCGGAAATACATTGTCGGCATAATAACTAACAGAATTATCCAACTGCACTAAATATGGAACTGAATCATTATTCAAATTACCTTGAACAACAACTTTACTTCCTGAAGATTTCACATCTATGATTACTACTTTTTCGCAAGATGTAAACGCAATTATTATTAAAATAATTAGGTAAGCTATATTTTTAAAATTTGTTTTCACCACTTAAAAATTAAAATTATAAGTTATTGAAGGCACCCATCTGAACAACGACAATTGAACTGCCTGTGTTTTTGTTGGATCATTTGGATCTTGCTGAAAAGTTATTGAATAAGGATTTTCTCTTCCATACGCATTATAAACTGAGAAATTCCAATTGGAATCAAACTTCGCCGTTTTCTTTCCTTGAACTGTTACTCCAATATCCAAACGATTGTATGAAGGCATTCTGTATGCATTTCTATCTGTATACATATTTACAACAGCGCCATTAATTTCATATTTTCCACTTGGGAACGTTGCTGCAAAACCGGTATGATATACAAATGTGGTAGACAATGTTACTTTATTACTTATTTTATAAATAGCTACTATAGATAAATTATTTATGATGTCTTGTTTTGCAGGAAATTTATTACCCATGTTTAAACTATCAAATTGGCGCCATGTGCGGGATAATGTATAAGAGATCCAACCGGTTAATTTACCATGTTTCTTTTTTATAAATAATTCTGCGCCATACGACCAACCTTTTCCAAATACTAATTGCGACTCTACCGCTTTATTAAATCGTAGATCGGCTCCATTTACATAATCAATTTGGTTTTGCATTGTTTTGTAAAACCCCTCAATGGAAGTTTCATACATATTATCTTTAAAATTTCGGAAATAACCCAAAGCAACCTGATCACCAATTTGTGGTTTTACAATTTGACTACAAGGCACCCAAAGATCAACAGGAGTTGAAGCAGTTGTGTTTGAAAGCAAATGTAAATATTGGTTAATATGATTATAGGAAGCCTTGATTGAATGTCGATCACTTAAAATAAACGAAAACGAAAGCCTTGGCTCAAAACCAAAATATGTTTTTATTGGTTGATTTTTTTTATACACACTCGAATCAATTATAGCCCCTGCTCCATCGTAAGAATAAATTGTATTCGGACCAATAGTTGTAAACATAGATTCCCTGATTCCATAATTAATTAATAACCATTTTGCAGCTGTAAATTCATCCGAAATATAAATTGCATTTTCTAAAGCATGTTTTTTTTCAATCGTTCTGCCCAAACGCACTGGCCCTGTAGAAGAAGCTGTACCAACTGTAACTTCACCCGGAATAAAAGTATGGTACATGCTTTGGAAACCAAATTTAATTTTGTGATTATCGCCAATAAAATAGCTGAAATCTTCCTTCAATGAAAAATCCTGAATTCCTGTAGTCACTTTAAATTGCGCATCACCTGCCCCTAAAACAATATTGGAAGAGTAATTTGTAAAAATAGCCGAACTATTTAAAAACAATTTATCTCCAAATAAATGGTTCCATCTTAATGTTCCGGTAGCATTACCCCAATCAATTCCAAATCCTCTACTACCGGCCTGACTGTTATTAAATGAAAAATTATCCCTTCCAAAATAACCAGATAAAAAAATACGATCCTTTTTAGTTAATTGATAATTCGCCTTTAAATTAAGATCGTAAAAATATAAAGATGTATTTCGGATGTTGCTTGGCCCGAAGGCTTTTAAAAATAAATCGGCATAGGTTCTTCTTCCTGAAATTATAAAAGATCCTTTACCTTTATTTATTGGTCCTTCAATAGTTAAACGGGATGCAATAAGACCAACTCCTCCACTCACGCTTAATTTTTTAGAATTACCATCATTCATTTTAACATCAATCACAGAAGAAATTCTTCCGCCATATTCTGCAGGTATTCCACCTTTAAAAATACTCACGTCTTTAATTGCATCAGAATTAAACACAGAAAAGAATCCTAATAAATGTGTTGGATTATAAACTACTGCTTCATCCAATAATATTAAATTTTGATCTGCGCCGCCGCCTCTTACGTAAAACCCGGATGTACCGTCAGAAACATTGGTAATACCCGGTAACAATTGTATTGTTTTAAAAATATCTTTCTCTCCGAAAAAAACCGGAATGGTACTAATTTCTTGAACATTTAATTTGAGCATACTCATTTGAGATGAAGTTACATTGCTGTTTTCTTTTTCAGTTGTAACAACAACTTCACTTAAAGTAGCAACACTTTCTTTTAGCTCAGGATTGTATTTAATGTCTTTATTTAAATTAATAGTTGTATCTATTGTTTGATAACCCGAATATTGGATACGAAATTTATAAGTACCCTCTTTTAATGTGATTGAATAAAACCCATAGGAATTTGCCGATGTTCCACTTCCCACAAGATCTGTAACTATTACATAAGCTCCGGCAACAGCTTCACCTGTTTCAAATTCTTTGATTGTTCCACTAATGGTATGTTTTGTTTGTGAAATTAATTCCGGCAATAAAACCACAGTCAAGAAGGAAAGAATAAGTAGTTTTTTTTTCATTACAATTTATTTGTCGGACATTATTTTAATTTTAAATTATTTCAAATTATTTTTAAAGGTAATCATATTTAAGAATGAACCCTTAAACTTGTGCCAGTTAAAGTCGTAATGTATTTCTGCAAAGGAGTACTTGCAGGACCATTTATCACATTGCCTGAAGTATCAAATGCAGCACCATGAACAGGGCATGTAAAATCATTGGTTGATGATGCGTATTGCAATGTTCCACCGGCATGAGTACATGTTGCTGAAACTGCAATAAAAGCACCCGCCATAGTGCGGGCAATTATTACCCCGTTTTGAATTAAATAACCACCATTAGTTGCTAAAGCACCACTGGCAACACTAATCGTAAAATCAACAGATGATGATGTTGAAGTTGAATTGCTTGTTTTTTTGCAAGCACCAAAACATCCTGGAATTAAAAGAGCGGCTGCACCAATTCCAACTTGTTCTATAAATTCTTTACGTGTCATACGAGGTCTGTTTTATTCAGAGTTATATTGATTCAATATTATCCCTGAAAGAACTGGGTAAAATTAAATAGTTTTTCCTCTAAACAGTAAAATCGCAGATTTAGTATGTTAATTTTTCGTCTTTTTTGTGTTTTTTTATAAATCGGGCTTACCTTTATTGTGAAGCATTATAATTGCATTAAGGATTCACATTTCTAAATAATTTAAATTCAAAATCTAATTCATATTTAGCAGTTTTATGATGCAGTTTCTATCAAAATTATTCTTCTTTTTTTGCATAATTCAATCTCCTTTTTTTTCAAGAGCTCAAGATTCAATTCATGAAAAACCATTGTTAAACGAATTTAAAGAACTGGCAAAATACAACACACCAATAGAATATAAATTTGATTCCATTACAGTTTATGCAATATGTACCGGATACATTAGTACAAATAAAAAATATCCGGAGCCCGTTTTTGTATGGCTTATAAAAACACCTATCGGTAATTATTTAATAGATGGAGGCTTATCGCCAAATATTACCGATCCCGATTATTTTAAGGGAATCAGTAAAACTGTTTTTAACCATCAATTCGATTTTTACATTTATAAAACCAACAATCTTACAACACAACTGGAAAAATTAGGTGTTTCGAAAAACTTAAAAAGCATAATCTTAACGCATGGGCATTTTGATCATATTGGTTATCTCAATAGTTTAAACAAAGTACCAGTGATTATTTCATTAACCGAAAAAGATCAAATTGAAACATTTGGACAAGCTATGGGCTACGAAAAAGGTACTGAAAACCAAATTGATTTTAAACGGTGTGAAGTGATTAAATTGGGAGACAATGAAATAAAAACATTAAATAAATATATCAGTATTATTAAAACCGGACATCATACAAAGGGACACATGATGATACTTGTAAATAGTGGTAAAACAAAACTACTTTTTACGGGCGACATTAATTTAAATTCTTTACCACACGATAATGAAATTTACAAATTTATTGATGCAAAATTTAAAATTTCAACGCTCAAGTTATTTTTTAACCACGATCAAAAACTATAAATAAAATGTTTAAACAAGAATAGAAATAAGAATTAGCATTAAAGAATGAATATTGTTATTTCAATTTTATGCCTTACTTTTATATTATTAATATTTTATGATTCAAAAAAAATATTTAGCCGGTTTGCTTTTCTTGTTCTTAATTGAAACAAGCATTGCGCAACGATTTAGGGCAGGTTTTACAGCCGGTTTGGTTGCCAGTGATGTTAATGGAGCCGATACACGCGATAATGATAATGACTTTAGTAAAGTTGGTATCACGGCCGGTCTTTTAGTGAATACGCAAGTGACAGAAAAAACTATTTTGCAGTTAGAATTAAATTATATTCAAAAAGGTAGTCTGCAACGACCAGATTCTCTTAATAACGGTTATTTTAAAATCGCTTTTAATTATGTTGAATTTCCTGTTTTATTGAGACGTCGCGTAAAATTTAAGATTCGCCAAAAACCGGTAAATAGATTTGATTTGGAAGCTGGAGCATCAGTAGGAAGAATGGTAAGTTACAGATTGATTAATAGTCAGAATACTATCCTTCCACCTGCTGACAATCTTTTTAATTATACTGATGTGAGTTTATTGGTTGGCGCAGATTATAACATTTCTGATAATTTTATTTTTTGTTTACGCTATAGCAACTCGCTTATCCCTGTAATTAAAAAGAACACACCAAACTTACACTTCATAACTTATACTTATAACAGAGGAAATAATATGGTTTTTCAATTCAGCTTTAAATATATTTTAAAACCAAAAGCTGCTGATACTACTCCAAAAATTCAAGATCAATAAAAAACCTTAACACCAAATTTTAATCCGGAAGGAGATCTATTTTTTTAGATTCATTTTTATAAACTCTTTTCTTTAAAAGATATTTAGTGTCTTGTACAATTTGACGGATATAAACTGCGGCACCCACTGAATAAAACCAACCATTCAAATTGAGTCGACTATTATTGTTTATTACATACCTATAACCGCCCATAACGTTGAGGCCGAACCAACGTGTTGGTTTAAAATAAATATCTAATGCGGTACCCAAAGGAATTACATTTCCGGAACGACTAGGTAAAGATTGTTCACTGTTTTCAACCATGCTTTTTACATTGTATTTTCCAAAACCGGCTTCAATTGGGATACCAATCTCCCAACGTTTAGTTTCGATAAAAGAATACTCATAAAAAACAGTGAGATACTGAAAGGTTAAATTTTGATCTACAGTTGAATTGTCTTTTGAACGTTGTCTCTTAGAGGTATTTTGTATACTATATCCACCAATACCCAGGTTATGTCTATCAAACAGAGTAACGCCAATTTTTGCTCCCCAAATATTAACAGGAGAAGTAGTTTTACCGGTTCTTAAAAAAGAATTTCGTTGATCAATTGCAACTAAAGGAAATATTTCCCGGGGACGAAATATCCAGGTTGAATCTTTTTTGAATTGATTTCGAAGTGAATCTTTTTTGAATTGTTTTGTTTGACCAACTACAAATTGTATGGTTAAAAAAAATGATATGAAAATTATTTTAAAGCGCACAAACATTTTTAACAGCCAAACACGAGCCTTTTACTTAGACTCTTAAATTCTGAAAGGTTTAATCCTCAAAAGAACTTTCTGTAAAATTAATTGGTTTATGTTTCCGGAATGAAATGGAACTGTTAAAATAAGTGATTTTAGAAACATTATTTCTTCAATTTAACCTTTTTAGGGGTCTTCTTAGTAGGCAATGCCTCTCTAAGTTTAGCTACTTCATTTGCTAATTTACTTACTATGTCAACCAAGTTTTCAAATTCGGTTTGACCAACAAAACCATAAGGATTGTTTTTCTCATTAAAAGCAAGAATTGGTTTATCGTCGAAAAAATTGCTTACCGGTACTTTTAATAATTTTGAGAGTTTGTGAAGATAATCTGTATTAATATCAATTTCTCCTCGCTCAATTTTTCCGAAATTACCACCACTCATTCCGATCTCTTCAGCAACATACTCCTGACTTAGATCAGCTAACTGGCGATATTTCCTAATACGATCTCCTACTTTTTTATTCACATCGTAAATTTCATCAGAGCAAGTCAAAATTAATAATCATTAAATGGTAAATATTTGTCATTTAAAGAGTATTTTGTATTATTACATGATATTATAAAAACGTGCCGACGTTAAATTGGATAGGAAAAGATAAGGTTATAAATCACCACTTAGAGGTGCCTTATCGCATATTGGAACATCAATATGGCTTTAACAACGGAACAGAAAGTTCTGAAGCTTCACAAAGCGGAAATAAAATAATTCACGGCGATAATCTCGAAGCCTTAAAGTCACTTATTCCTGAATACGAAGGTAAAATAAAATGTATTTACATTGATCCACCTTATAATACCGGAAACGAAAACTGGGTTTATAACGATAACGTAAATGATCCAAAAATAAAAAAGTGGTTAGGAGAAGTTGTTGGAAAGGAAGCTGAAGATTTAACAAGGCATGACAAATGGCTATGCATGATGTATCCACGTTTAAAGTTATTACATAAATTATTGGGAGATAATGGGGTAATTTTCATTTCAATTGATGATAATGAACAAGCTAATTTGAAATTATTGTGCGATGAAATTTTTGGTGGTGGAAATTTTATTACCCAATTTATTTGGGAGAAAAAGAAAAAACCTGCCTTTTTAAGCAAACAACTCGGCTCAATAACTGAATATATAACTTGTTATGCTAAATCAAAAGATCTGGTTGGTGAATTCGTAACTTTTTCAAACAAAACAACTGAAAATAAAAAATATCCATTAAATAACGCGGGTAATTCTTTAACCATTCTTGAGTTTCCTTCAAATAGTGTTTGTTTTAGTATTAAAGACTCGGTCATAAAACCTCAAGATATGTCTGAAGGAAATATTAAAACAAAGTTATTGAATGAGCTTACAATTGAAAATCACAAAAATTCTAACTCGTTTAAGTTAGAGGGAGAATGGAGATATTCACAAAAAACACTTGAAGAAATTTTATCAAATAACGAGCAGATTTCGATAAGTAAAATTCCGTTCAGACCCAATCATATTAAGCGAGGTGGTGAAGCAAAAAAAATTCATAATTATTTAAGCCCCAGAACTTATAATATTCAGACCAACGAGGATGCTACAAACGAACTAAGTAAAATCTTTTCCGATAAAGTATTTGACTTCTCGAAACCTTATAATCTAATTGAACTTTTCTGTGAGATTTCCACTGACCAAAACTCCATTATTCTTGATTCATTTGCAGGTAGCGGTACAACCGCACATGCCATTTTAAACTTAAATAAACAAGACGGAGGCAACCGTAAATTTATTATGATTGAAATGGAAGATTACGCGAGCACAATTACAGCCGAGCGCGTAAAAAGAGTTATACTGATAAAGAAGGTACCGGCGGCAGTTTTGATTATTATGAATTAGGTGAACAGGTATTAGATGATGACAAAAATATAAACCCACATTTGGTGATTCATAAAATTCAGCAATACATTTGGTACACCGAAACACATAGTCCTTTTACAAAACAAGCCACGGCGCAAGGATATTTGGGTAAATATAATCAAACAGGCATTTATTTTCACTATGTGCCAAACGAAGTAACCACCTTAGATGATACCTATTTAATGAATGTTATTGAAAAAGCAGAGCAATACATTATATATGCCGATATGTGTTTATTAAGTGATAAAACACTCCATAAACTAAATATTATTTTCAAAAAAATACCTCGGGATATAAGTAAAATATAGCCTTTATCAAATGGAACTAAAAAAATACCAACGCTTAATAATTGACGATTTAGAAAATTTTCTAAATCATTTGAATGCAGAAAACAATATCGTAAAAGCCTACGAAAAACATTGGGCAGGAAAAGGCTACCCTATTACTTCTAATGAATTTAATGGCATGCAGCCATATAAAACAACCATTCCACAATGCCCTCAAATTTGCATTAAAGTGCCTACAAGCGGTGGCAAAACATTTTTAGCGTGTAATGCTATTTCTTCCATTTATAACTATTTAAAAATCCAAAATAAATTAGTGGTATGGTTAGTTCCATCAACCTCTATTTTAGATCAAACACTTAGTAATTTAAAAAACGCATCACATCCCTATCGTCAAAAATTAAACGAATTATTTAACTATCGGGTTGAAGTATATGATAACAAAGAACTGCAACAAGCCCAATCATTTAGCGTAACCACTGTAAAAGAAAACGTAAGCATTATGGTTTTAAGCTTTGCCTCGTTACGCATCAAAAATAAAGAAGACAGAAAATTATATCAGGATAATGGTTCTTTACTTTCCTTCTTTAATGAAGTCACCGATAAAAATTTATACTTAAACAAACCCGGGGTGGACGAGATGAGCTTGATAAATGTTATTAGGCAACTTAATCCGGTTTGTATAGTTGATGAGAGTCACAATGCGGAAAGCGCATTGAGTGTAGATATGCTAAAGGATTTAAACCCAAGTTTTATTTTAGATCTCACTGCAACACCTCGCGAGAATAGCAATGTAATTACCATAGCTGATAGCATGGCTTTGAAAAAAGAAAACATGGTAAAATTACCAGTAGTAGTGTATAACCATAAACGCGTTGAAGATGTTATAGAAAGTGCCATTAACTTACAAAAAAACTTAGAAAAAACAGCTCTTCAAAATCAAAGTAATGGAGAAAGTTATATACGTCCTATTGTATTATTTCAAGCACAAAGCAAGGGTAATGAAGAAGCAGTAACGTTTCAAAAATTAAAAGAAAAATTAATTAAAGTGTACGGCATTAATGAAAAACACATTGCCATAAAAACCGCATCCATTAATGAATTAAAGAATGAAAATTTATTAAGTAAACAATCTGATATTCGTTTTATAATCACCGTTAATGCCTTAAAAGAAGGTTGGGATTGTCCTTTTGCTTATATTTTAGCAACAATAGCCAACAGAAGTGCACCTGTAGAAGTAGAACAAATTTTAGGACGAATACTACGTTTACCAAATGCAACTCAACAAGCTGATAAAATGCTCAATATGAGTTACGTGTTTACATGTAACGATGACTTTCAAAAAACTTTAGATAAAATTGTAGATGCGCTCAACAAACAGGGATTCAGCAAATTTAATTCACGAGAAAGTGCAGTAGTTAGTTTGGAGTATGAGTTATCTTCAGAAAATATATCAACGCTAAATGAACCCCAACTTGAATTATATGCGCAAGAGTCCACTGCAGATGAATTAATAAACGAAAGCTACAAGCCAAACATACTTATTACAAATTCAGTAGCTGCTGAAATAAAGCAATATGCAATAAAAGCTTACGATAAATTAGAAACAATTGTAAATGATTTACCTGATGAAGCACTAAGTACTACGCCAATTAATGAAGAAATGATGCAAGCAATAAAAATTAGAGATAAATATTTGGAGATAGCTAAAGAAGTTATTATTCCTCAATTTATGCGCGTTAATGAACAGATAAGTGTACTGCAACCAGAAAACTATAAATTAGTGGACAAGGAATGGTTACTTAATAATTTTAAACTCTCACAAGAAAGCACCAAAATTAATTTTGATGCCATTACCGTAAATATTAGAGAGGTTGATTTAGTTGCGGAAGGTAATAAAGAATATCTACCACAGGCTGTAAAGCTAAATGCTAATAGTAAAGAATTGTTACTTAAACACATTAATACCCTGGTAGCAGATAGCCAAATAAAGCAACTAGCCGATATGATGATAAGCGCAATGGGGAAAATGCCGCCCATAACACAACCTGAACTATTAAAATACACCAAACGAGTAATAGAAGATTTGGATGAAATTAAATTAGCTGAATTAAAACAAAGCCCTGAATTGTATGCCGAAAAATTGAAAAAGAAAGTTCAGGAGTTTATGACATTATATGCAGAAGAAGAATTTGAAAAACGATTAAGCAGCAAAATAATTTTAAAAGATTCATATCAATTTCCAGCAAGCATAAGTTTGACAAAATCTTCCCCATCCGGTAACTTTGGCTTATATCAAAAAGAAGAAGCTATAAATAATTTAGAAAGCAAATTAAAAGGTGCTTTAGAAGAAATGGAAAATATTGAATTTTGGCATCGCAATCAAAGCAGGGGTTCAGGTTTTGAAATAAATGGAAACATTAATCATTATCCTGATTTTATTGTATATACAAAAAGTAAAAAAATTATTTTACTTGAAACAAAAGGCGAACACTTAACTGCAACTAACAAGATTAAATTTGGAAATTTTTACACAAAATACAGTAGTCAAAAAGTTTTTTACTTTATGGTGTTTGAAAATAATGCACCAGCCGGAGCTTATCAATTAGACGACTTTTTAAATCGGATAAAAGAAATGTGATTTCTTGCATTTAATTACACTTACAGAAAGCAATTTTCAAAATCAAGGAATTATGTAACACATTTCTTTTCCTTAACGCTTAATTTTACATCATGGTAATTGAGTTAAATAGAGTTTAATTTCATTACCAAAAGTGTAGACTAGCGAACACTAAAAAAACGGGGCGAACCTGAAAAGCCAAAAGAGTAGGAAATAAATATTAAAAAACATGAAAACAATTAAACATCTATCCTTATTAGGAATTGTGTTTGCAATTGTGCTGTCGTCATGCTCAGTTCAAAAAAGGCATTATATGTCGGGACTCCATGTTGTATGGAATAATAGCAAACACAAAATTGACAATCAAGAAATGGTGAAAAATAATTCACCAAAAAAATTAAAATCAGACGATGAAAAAGTTGTCGAAACAATTGTAAATACTGAATCTTCAGAAAATGCAATGGTAAACGACTCAGAAGTAGATAATACAATTGCCTCTACGGATAAGTCTATTTTTATTCCGGCTGCTAAAAAAATGACGATCAATCAAAAAACAACAACTAATATTGAGAGTAAAAACAATGTAGCTTCGAAATTAAACGTAATCACAAAAAAACAAACTAAAAAAGCAACAAAAAAGCCAACAGATAATGGTGGTGGCAAAGACCAACTGGTAGCTTTACTTCTTTGTATATTCCTTGGTTTATTAGGTGTTCACCGATTTTATCTTGGTTATACAGGTATGGGTGTTTTATATTTACTAACTGCAGGTATATTTGCCGTAGGTTGGATAATTGACATTGTATTATTGCTTATTCCTGATGGATTAACGCCAAAAGATAAAACAAATTATAGAGAATAAAATTTCATACTATCACCAAACTTAAGAAGGAGACCAATTGATCTCCTTCTTTCTTTCATGTTGAATTTTTCTAATTTTATTATTCTATCAAATGTTGCGTATCCGCTTTTGCATTAACTTTCTTATCCCACATTTCATTAAGCCATACAATAGCATCTTCCTTATTTTTAAATAATTTTAAAGGGCAGAAGGGTTTATATATTTTAACAAGAAAGTTACCCATTAAACGGTTGGATAATGATTTTACAACAATAGCCTGAGCTATCGTATTCTTATACATAAATTCTTTATTGGCTATCTCTCTGGCTTCTTTAGTAATGGATGAAAAAGGTGCTGCTAATACAAGTGAAAGGTATTTTTCTCCATGCGTTAATTTTACTGCAGCAGTGTAATTTTCGTTTACATCATCTACGTCAATTTCGACATTGTCAAACATTTCAGCAGTCAGTGTATTTCCACTAATTGATGTTACGGTAGTTCTTGTAGTAATAGAATTCATCTATTACAAATATAAAAAAATCTGTTTAGATTCATCATAAAGTGAAATCTACACCTTTTATGGATAAATCGTTGACATTCTTCGGTTTTATTAACCTTTTATTACCAAATCCAAAGAGTGATAGAAGTCCTTTTATCTAACTCTTATACTAATAACCATCAGTCAATTTATTTTTTTAAGTACTCCAAAAAACTGAAATTTATGTTCTTTGAAAAAATAATTTTTCATGTAGAGAAATAAAAATTCTGATAATCTCATCCATGTATAATAATAGTTTGGCCTATTTTCTTTCTTTATCGGCACAAACTCTCCATCTCTTTCCAATTCCCTAAAAGATTTTATTATATCCTGTAACCCATATATTAAAGCATTATGCCCTACCCAACTCCAGGCTTTATAATTTTCCTTCGCATTAAAATTATATTGGCCTTGTAATAAAATTTCTCCGCTATCAATTTGCGAATTCACTTTTAAAACCGTGTAACCAACATACTGATATTCTCTTTTCATTAAAGCCCACAAACAGGTGTGAAGTCCTCTATACTCCGGTGTTATTCCTTCATGAAGAACAAAAGTGCCTAACCTGGGGATTTTGTATAAACTCTTCTCAAAAAGAATATGCGAACAAATGCTGAAAATAATGTCGGGTGCTATTTCTTTTATCATTTTCAAACATTTCTCATCATGAATGTTTTTAATATTATAAACAGGGCAACTTAACTCTGTATTACCAATAAAAAAATCCGGATTATTTCTATAAAATTCTTTTTCTCTTTTTCTTAAAAAAAGTCTGTCAAATACATGAAAAGCCAGCTCATCAAAAGCCCTTATTAAACCGTATTTCGTTACGCGTTTTCCTATTTTTTTTACCCGACCAAGTGTTGTACCCCTGTCTGGTTCTAAAAATAAACAGCAAACAATTTCATGTTCTACCGACATTTCGGCAATAAACTTTCTATTGAAGCAGTTATCTCTACCTGCAAACATTATTTTCATGTAATAAACTTATTTAAATTTTAATGCCGTCTTCTACCTATACCACGGTTATGATTTCCGAATTTTTCTTTGCTAAAAAGCGAACTCAATTTCTCCTTTTGTTCATCAGTACATAAGGCTTTTATTTTATTTGCTTTTTCAACCCTCAAACGATTATAACTCTCAGAGCTAACACCAATAGCTTTTATCAGGGAATCTATATATCGTGGGTTTGAATTTTCACTATATAAAGCTTGATTAAACATCCTTTTCAAAATTTCATGATTCTTAAATAAACTATCCTTTTGTGATTCTACCTCATTATTAATTTGCTCATATTTCTTTTTTTGTTCATCAGAAAAATTAAGCTCACGAGCCATGAAATCAGTTCTTGAAAAATGTCGTCCGTTAAATCTTCCGCCACGCATACCACGATGAAAAGTACCGGATCGGGCTGAATCAAATCGGCTCCAATTTTCTTCTCTTTGATTTCTTTCGTGGTGATTATGACTTTTACGCCAAAATATTCCAACCACAATTACAATATTTACAACCATAAAAAATACGGCGATAAAAAACCAAACTTTTTGTTTTAAAAAATAACTCATCTTATTCGTCATTTAAGGTTAATATATTATTGTCATTGGTACTTATTAGTTCATTTTTTACTTCATCTTCATTCACAATTGTGTTTTCAACAGGCTGCAAAAAAAACGTCAATGCCGCCCCTGTCATAATACCAACAAAAAGTATAAGAGCAATAGAAACTCTATTTGGCATTATTAAAAAAAGACCCGGCAACTTCTGATTATTTTCCTTTTCCGGATTAAGATTTGCCAAAACTCTTGACACAAAATATGGATTTGGTTCAATTTTCTTTTCTGCTTTCATTTGCTCAAAAAGATCATACATTTTCGAGTAAAATTTATTACATGAATCGCATTTACAAATATGAACATTCATTTCAAATGTCTTACTTGGAGAAAGAGTTTCTTCACAAAAATCAATTAAACTGCTTTTAAAATGATTGCATTCCATCTTTCTTCTTTTATTATTAGACAAGCTTTTTAAAAAAAACTTGCGGGGTTTTCTAATATTTTCCTTCATAATATTTAATTAATTTTTTATGTAATGTTTTTTTTGCTCTATGTAAAAGCGATTCAACCGAGGATAAACTTGTATTCATTATTTTCGCTATTTCATTATAAGATAGTTCATCGTATTTTGCTAATGTATATGCAATTCGTTGATTTTCGGGTAAACTATTAATTACTTTAAATAAAATATTTGCGTTTTCTTTCGTCTCAAGGTTTTTGTGCGGATCTGAAGAATCAAACAAAAGTGCTTTTAAGTTTATTGCTTTTTGTAAATCATTAAATAATTTTCTCGTTTTTCTCTTTTGAAGAACGTTTAATGATTTATTTACAGCTATTCTATACAACCAGGTCGAAAGGGCAGACTCTTGTTTAAAACGATTAATTGATTGGAACACTTCAATAAAAACTTCTTGTGCAACATCTTCTGCATCTTCTTTATGATGTAAAAACCCCAAACAAACTTTAAATATGTTTAAATGGTATTTATCAATAAGAAACCGAAATGTATCTTCATCATTTTCAATTAGCTTTTTTACAATTTCAGATTCAGTCATTAAAGATGGCTACTTGAGTTAGACTGACAAATAACCAAAAACTTGCGGAAAAATTATTTTTTTTATGTTAAAATTATATTTTTCTCATTTAGAGAAAATTGAGAAGGGTTCGGATACTTCTCTCCCTTTTTACAAAAGAAAACCCCTTACAGTTATAATTCCATAAGGGGTTTGGGAGTATTCTCTTTTAATTTAACTTTTAATGCCGGCGCGCCATTCTTCAGCGGTAATTACATCTGCCTGTCTTGGAAAGACTTTAGTGGTAAGTACGCGATGAACTTCTTCATCTCTATCTGCACAACAATCAGAAAGCACCGTAATTTTATAATCCTTGTCGGCAGCTTCACGGGTTGTAGATAACACCACACCATTTGTTGCAATTCCGGTAAGAACAAGATGGTTTATTCCGAAAGATCTCAGTACAACTTCCAGATCGCTCCCGGCAAAAGCGCTTGTTCTTTTTTTAGTTATAATAATTTCGCCTGGTAATGGTGCAACCGATTCATGAACTTTAGCCGACTCTTCTGTATCAAGAGACATGGCTCCACTTTTCAACATGACAAAAGACTTATTATTAGGACTAACTTCTGGATATCCCTTTCTGAATCCGATAACTACATATATTACCGGTATTTTATTTTTTCTTGCGGCGTCTATCGCTTTCGTAATAGAGTGAATGAGCGGTAAACTATCTGGCAGCATTTTTATGGTAGGTCCTTGAACATCCATAATTAATAAAGCCGTTGTTTGATTGTTGTTATTTTGTTCCATATTTTATGATTTAAATTATTATTGATTTGCATTTACTGATGGGTCTTCTAATTCAATGATTTTTATTTTGTCTTTCTCTTTCAAAATATCTTTTCTTAGAAATGGTAAAAATATAAAAGCAATTAATAAGGCTGCAATTCCTTCTGCTAAAATAGTATTGGGTGCGCCAACATAATGGGATAAAGCCCCAATCAATAATCCACCCAAAGGTTGCATTCCAAAAAAAGCCATCGCGAAATAACTAATTGCCCTACCTCTCATTTCGGCCGATGCACTTGTTTGTATAATAGTATTACTAATTGTTATTTGAGACATCATTCCAAAACCTGATATCAAAGCAAATATTAACGCTATCGGAAGATTAGTCATATGAGAAAATAAAATAAGCCCTCCTCCAAATATTAATAAATTGATGAATAAGATTTTTTTAAGGTCAACGCCCGTTTTTAATGAAGCTAAAAAAAATGCCCCACCTACAGCTCCGAGTCCAATAAAACTATTGAGGTAGCCAAACGTAGAAGCACTTCCTTTGAAGATAACTTTTGCATAAACAGGAAGTAAAGTGCTAAAAGGCAATACCAATAAACTTGTGCAGGCAAGCATTAAAACAACAAAGCCAATTGATGGGGTTTGTTTTAAATATTTCCATCCTTCCTTAAATTCACTCAAAACTTTCTTGGTATGGATTTGTGGAATATATTCAGGAAACTTCATTAATAATAAGGACACAATTACTGCAACAAAACTTATGGCATTAATTAAAAAACAGGTTCCCGCACCAAGTTTTTCTAATACAATACCCGATACTGCCGGACCAATCATTCGTGCTAAATTTACCATTGATGAATTGAGAGCAATGGCATTGGGCAAATCTTCTTTCCGATCAATTATTTCATGCACCATCACTTGTCGGGCAGGCACATCAAAAGCATTAATTGTGCCCAGCAAAATACTTAGCGCAAATATTTGCCAAACATTATAATGACTAAACATAACCAATGCCACAAGTAAAACTGCTTGAACTAATGAAGCTATTTGTGTAATAATTAAAACACGATAACGATTGTATCTATCAGCTATGATTCCACCCAATGGAGAAAATAAGAAGGAAGGAAACTGTGCTGCAAATACGGCTAAACCCAACATAAAAGCAGAATGAGTTTGCACATATATGAGCCAATATACTGCCGTGCGTTGCATCCAGGTTCCTATCAAAGAAATAGATTGACCGAAAAAATACAACCTGTAATTGTGGCTGTGAAATGCGTTAAATATATTAATGTTCATTTATCAGTATCAAAAACATATTCATCAAAAGTAATGCCAATGAAACAAATCTCGTTAGATCTCTATTTTACCCAGATCATTGAGTTGACAATTTCATAAATCATAAACGAATGCCTATGATACAAACGTCATCGACTTGTTCCAGATCACCTTTCCAATTTTCAAAGGCCGTATTCAATGCCGATTTTTGAGCGTCAGGATTTTTGTCTAATATTTCAGAAAGTATTTCCTGAAATTGTTTGTACTTAAACTTCTTTCCTTTTGGTCCACCAAACTGATCAGCAAAACCGTCGGTAAATAAATAAAATGTTGTTCCTGTTTTATATTCAATTGTATGCGTTGTAAAAGGTTTGCGGTGACTACTTTTACCTATAGGTTGTTTATCGGCAGTAATTTCTTTCAATTCTTTATTTTCTATGTACCACAAAGGATTGTTAGCGCCGCTCCATTGTATTTGTTTGGTTGCTTTATTTATTGAAAGCATCGAAATATCCATACCATCCTGAACTTCCGCCGTGCTTTTTTCAAAAGTCTCTAAAACAAGATCAGTCACTTTGTCAAGTACTGCACCTGAATCTGAAAAGTGAAATTCTTTAACTGCTCTATTTAACGCATTGCTACAAACCACAGAAACCAATGCGCCGGGAACTCCGTGTCCGGTGCAATCTGCAGCAGCAATTAAAATAGTATCATTTATTTGCTCCATCCAATAAAAATCACCTGCTACAATATCTTTTGGCTTGTATAATACAAAGGTGTTAGATAATTTCTCTTTAATTAAATCTGTTGGAGGTAAAATCGCATCTTGAATTCGTTTAGCGTAAGTAATACTATCAATCGTTTCTTTTTGATGTTCTTCTATTAATTGTTTCTGAAGCGCTATCTTATCATTTTTTTCAATAAGTTCGCGCTTAGCGTTTCTTAATCTTCTTAGCATAGTAGCCATATAAAATATCGATAGGATAAAAATAAATTCGGTTCCATGTTTACGATATTTCTCCGGTAAGAATAATCCTATACCCATTACAATGATAAAAAACAAAATACCGGTATATCTCTCAAAACTATCTTGTTCTTTCCAACTTCTGAAATAGTAGTGCTTCAGCTTTTTATATTGTTCTATAGGTGATAATAGCATGTAATCAAATATATTTATTTTTTTTATTTCTTGCTTCAATATTCCTCATTATTTCATTTCTATTTCCCTTTAATTTTTAGATTGTCATCACAATTCTAAAATAAAAGCAAACAATATATCCATTTTTTGTTATTATAGAGAAAACTAATTGATATTTTGATGACCTTTATTAAATCCGAATTATCGATTAGAATTAAGGTAGAATATAACCCATGGCTGATTCAATACAATCAAAAAGTTTTTTTCGTTCAGGTCGATACCTTCTTTTTTGGTTTGGTAGTTTGCTTTCAAACATTGGTGCTTGGATGCAGCAAATAGCCGAACCTTGGGTGGTATTAAATTTAACCAATTCACCATTTTGGTTAGGACTCGACAGTTTCGCGTTAAATGCTCCGGGTTTACTTTTTACTCTTTTAGGCGGAGTATTAGCAGATCATTATAATCGGAAGGTGATAATATTATTTTTTCAGGCAATTCAATTTCTATGTGTTATAACCATGGTAATATTACTCTTAGTTGGTTGGCTCAAAGTTTGGATGATTGTTGTAATTTCTTTTTTAGTCGGCCTTACAGATTCTCTTTCAATGCCATCTTTCCAGTCGATTACGCCATCATTAGTGGAAAAAAAAGATATTCCTAAAGCTGTATCTCTCAATTCCACCCAATTCAATCTTTCAAGAATTTTAGGTCCGGCAATAGCAGGCATTGTGATAGTTCGCTTTGGAGCCTTAGTTTGTTTTAGTGCAAATGCAGCTTCTTATATTCCATTTTTTCTTTCGATCTATTTTATTTTTCCACGCGGAAAATTAAAAAAACAAGGAGAATCTATTAACACAAAACCTGTTCATCAATTAAAAGAATTCCGAAAAATTTTGATTAATCCTGAAATTCGAATTTCTTTATTGACTATTTTGATAACAAGTACTTTTTGTGCCCCAATTATTACATTTTGTGCCGTTTTAATAAAAAATACTTTTCATGCGCAAGCAGAATACTTTGGTATATCAGTCGCGGCATTCGGCATTGGCGGATTAATTGGAGCAGCTATCACTTTTATTCCTCTGCCAAAATTAATAAAACGAAACAGACTTGCATCAATATTAGCAATTTTTTTAGGTTTAATAATTGTCGCAATTTCATTAAATCATTCATTCTACTTCTTAATTATCCTTCTTGTTTTTGCAGGTATAACTTTAACAGCAAGCAATATTTCTTTAAACACCTCTTTACAAGAAAATGTAGAAGAGAATATTCGTGGTCGGATTGTTAGTTTATATCAATTATCACTTTCAGGAGGGATCGCTATTGGGGCACTCATCACGGGTTATACAGTTACTCAATTCAATATTTCAACTGCCTTACTTATAAATGGAATAATGGCTTTAATATTACAAATTTGGCTTTTGCGGACACAATTCAATGTTCAAATAAAATTACATTCCAAAAAAACGCTAAATCACTAAAACCAGGGTTAAATTTTATTCATCAAAATATTTTTTGTGCATTCAAAATTTGTTCATACTTTTACAAACCAAACGGTCGGTTTTATATCATAAATTCAAAATCTTTTAATAAACATCACACATGAAAACATTTAAGAAAATACTCAAATGGCTAGGCGTTGTACTCTTAGTATTAATTGTAATAGGCACAACCTTATATTTAATTTATTTGCGACCATTTATGCAAAAAATGAAAGTCACAAATGTTGTAAAATACGACAAGCAACTTACTCTTGTATTAGGTGGTGGCGGCAACAGTGGAATACTGACTTCCGACAGTTTAGTAATTGTTATTGACACTAAGATGGATGAAGCGGCCGAGAAACTATCTAAAATGGTGAAAGAAATAGCCGGCAATAAACCTATTATAGTTATTAATACACATTTTCATCCTGATCATACCAAAGGGAATACATATTATAAAGGACAAACAATTATTGCCGGAGGAAATTACACCAAAGAATTTTGGACAAAAGAGGCAGGTGAAGAAACACTACCAACAGAATGGGTAAAGGATAGAATGGATATTAAAATGGGAGATGATACTGTTACAATATTTAATTTCAACAAAAATGCGCATACAGCAAGCGACGTTTTTGTTTACCTCCACAAAAGAAAAATGTTATTTGGTGGAGATGTCATCTTAAACAAACAAGTGCCCGTAATGATGGGTGTTGCTGACCCATATGGATATATAGAAGCAATTGACGTTGTAACCAAACAATTTGATGTTCAGAAAGTAATTCCCGGGCATGGTCCTATGGGAGGAGTTGAGATTATTAACGATTTCAAAAAATATTTTGATGACATGCAAACAGCTGCAAGCGATGACTCAAAAAAGGATCAATTGATTGCAAAATATGAAGATTGGGGTCAGGTGCCAATTTTAATGTCGCCCGGTGCAACAATAAGCGCAATCAAAAAGAAAGCAAACAAATAAAATTCAGCTCGTTGTTTAAGAACTTAATAAAACAATCTGGAATTTTCATGTCCTAAAATGAACGATTCAAAAGAACATATTTTAACCACTTCACTTAATCTTTTTTTGCAAAAAAATTTTAAGGAAGTAACCATGAAAGAAATTGTTGAAAAAACCGGACTCTCAAAAGGTGCGTTCTATCACTATTTCAGTAGTAAGGAACAGGTTTTTGAAGAAGTGATGAGTCATTTTTATGCTGATTTAATTATTACAGATTACAGCAAATTTTCCCAAACGTCATTAGTCCAATTTTATAATGATTCTTTAAATGAAAAAAAGAAAAAATTTAATTCATCTAAAATAAGAGACGCTCACGAAAAAAAAGTATTCACATCTAACCATTACTTTTTAATTTTTGATGCCATGAAAATGTTACCAGATTTTAAAAAACAACGTGCGCAACAACAAAAAGATGAGTTAAAAGCCTGGATAAAAATAATTCGTATCGCAAAAAAAAATCGTGAAATAAATTCTCAAATAAATGATGAACAAATAGCTAAACTATTTATTTTTTCTTCAAAAGGTGCTGGTCTTAATTGCATTATGGCAGACGATTTTGAAAACTCAAAAAAAGAAATAAAAACATTGTGGGATAATTTATATAAGGAACTGAAAAAATAATATTTATGGAACAAGAATCAAAAAAGAAAAAACCGAGTAAACTAATAGTAATTTCAATAATAGCAATTGTAATTGTTGTAATCGGTGTTATTTATTTTATTAACGGATCAGCAGTCGAAACAAGCGATAATGCGCAATTAGATGGAGATATTGTACCAATTAGATCAAGTGTTACGGCTTATATTAATGATATCCGATTTAAAGATAATCAAGTAGTTAAAAAAGGTGATACACTCATTTTGTTTGATGCTGATGAATTAAAAGCAAAATTGGCAGAAGCAGAAGCAGCTTTAGACAATGCCAATGCAAATTTACTTTCTGTGGAAAATAAAGCATCCGCAAGTCATGAAAATGCTAACGCTTCACAAGAAACAACAGAATCTAATCAACAAAGTATTGTTGTAGCAAAAACAAAATTAGAAAAAGCTCAAAAAGATTTTGACAGAATAGTTGAACTTCAAAAAATAAAAGCCGCAACACAAGAGCAATTAGATAACGCGCAATCTAATTTACAAATTGCAAAATCAGATTATGCTAAAAGTGTTAGCGAACAAGAATCTTCGGTATCTTCTTCACTTGGTTTAAAAGCACAAGCAAAATCAGAAGAAAATCAAATTGATTTGGCCAAAGCACAAATTAAACAACGTGCAGCAGAACTTGCCCTTGCAAAAAAACAATTATCGTATGCAACCGTTATTTCGCCATGTAATGGTATTGTTACTAAACGAGCAATCCAGCAGGGGCAATATGTTTCATCAGGGCAATCACTATGCGTTGTAATTGATAACGAACATTTTTGGATAAGTGCCAATTTTAAAGAAACACAATTAGCGCAAATTAAAATAGGAAACACAGTAGAAATTAAATTAGATGCTTATCCCGATTTAAAATTAACCGGTAAAGTTGAGTCTTATTCAGGTGCAACAGGTGCTAAGTTTTCTTTATTGCCACCCGATAATGCTACGGGGAATTTCATCAAAATAACACAACGTTTTCCTTTGCGTATTTCAATTGATAATTTTCCTAAAGAAAAAAATACTGAAATTTTTCCGGGATTAAGTGCTTTTGTAAAAGTAAATACAAAATAAAATGGAAGCAGTTATTTCTAAGGAAGAAATATATCCAACCGGCGCTGCCAAATGGATTTTAATTGGTACAGCTATTTCTTGCGCCATATTAGAGCTCATTGATACTACAGTTGTAAATGTTTCTTTAAGAGAAATCAGCGGAAACATTGGAGCCACTACTACAGAAATTGCCTGGGTAATTACATCTTACAGTATTGCTAACGTGATTGTAATTCCGCTTTCAAGTATGCTATCTAATTTGTTTGGGAGAAAAGTATATTTCACAGCATCCGTTATTCTATTTACATTTTCATCTTTAATGTGTGGCCTTTCTACAAGTTTATGGACACTTGTTTTTTGGCGTTTCATACAAGGCTTAGGTGGTGGTGGTTTATTATCAACCGCGCAATCAATAATCATTGGCGCATTTCCACCGAAACAAGCCGGCACCGGAATGGCCATTTTTGGAGTAGGTGTTATTTTAGGTCCAACTTTTGGGCCGGTTCTCGGAGGTTACATTACAGATAATTTTTCGTGGCATTGGATATTTTTTATCAATGTTCCTATTGGCTTTCTTGCTGCCGTTTTATCCTGGAAATTTGTAACTGATCTTGCAGATGCATCTAAACTCATTAAAATAGATTGGTGGGGGATATTATTTTTAATTGTGGGAATAGGATCTCTACAATATGTTTTAGAAGAAGGTGGCACAAAAGATTGGTTCGAAAGTGATGAAATTATTTTCTTCTTTATTTTGGCAATGTTTGGACTTATAGCATTTATTATTCGCGAATTATCAATAGATTATCCGGCCGTAAATTTACGTTTGTATAAAAGTTTTAATTTGGCAATGGGTAATATTATGAACTTGGTAATAGGTTTAGTTATTACCGGATCTGTTTTTATTTTTCCTTTATTTACACAAGTTTCATTAGGATGGACTGCCACGCAAACGGGTGCCTTCATGATTCCCGGAGCAATGGCGACTGCTGTTGGAATGATATTAGTAAGTAAAATTGTTGGTGGCGGAACAAATCCTAAAACAGTTATTCTAGTTGGTTTAGCAATGATGTCTGCTTTTTTAATTCTTATGTCTTTTTCCGGACCGGATTCAAATAGCAGTAATTTTTTCTGGCCATTTATATTACGTGGTATTGGTGCAGCATTTATGATGATGCCAATACTAACATTAGCAGTAGCAGGTTTAAAAGGAAAAGATTTAGCGCAAGCAACTGGTTTATCAAACATGCTTCGTCAGTTGGGAGGAGCAATTGGTGTTGCCTTGATAAATATTTATCTCGATCATCAAAATGCGGATATCAAAAATAATATGATTTCAAATATCTCTGATTATAATTCTATGACTTCAGAAAGATTGGCATCCTTCACTCAAATGTTTTCATCAGCCGGGTACAGTACTGATGAAGCTGCGCAAACCGCTAATATTATGGTAGATAATTTAGTAAGTAAACAACAAATGCTTCTCAGTTACAATCATGGGTTTATGATGTTAGGGTTGGCAGTGCTTCTACTCACTCCGGTTATTCTCATGATTCGCTATAAAAAAGGAGAAAAATTAGAAGCAGTAAGTGATCATTAATTGTATTAAATAAAAAAGAAATGAAAAAAATAATTTCAGCTATATTCTATATCATCTCTGTTTCTTTGTATTCGCAACAAGCAAACAATTTAAATATTAGTCTGCAACAAGCTATCGATCTTGGTTTAAAAAACAGATACGACAACCAATCACATAAATATAATCTTGCTGTTGCTGACAATAAACTCAATAAAAGCAAAAAAGAATGGATACCTGATATCTCCGGTTCCGGCAATATGCGTTATAGTCCGCAAATACAAGCAACGTATATACCTGGTGGCTTTTTCGGCCCAAATCCTTCATTGGTAGCGTTAGGCGCAAAAAGCACTTCTATATTCGGGCTTGATTTGAATCAGAATATTTTTAAGCCGGCTATTATTACGGACGTAAAAATTGCGAAAAATAATTTAAAACTTGAACAAGAAAAAAATAAACAAGATGAAAATAATATTAAAGAACAAATAGTTCTATCTTATTTAAATGTGCTGTTAAAAAAATTACAAGCTAAAATTACAGCTGATGATGAGCAGCGTTATAAAGAGTATGAGCAAGTTGCTGAAGGAAAAGTAAAACTTGGGACATTAATTGAAAATGATTATTTAAAAGCTAAATTGGATTATGAAAATGCTAAAGTAGAAACACTAAAAGCAAAACAAAATTATGATTTGGCTTTAGATAATGTAAAATATCAAATAAATGTGCCCGTTGAAACACAATTATTTTTATCAGACAGTATTAACTCTCCAAATTTTTCACCGGATAAATTTGCAACAAAAGGTGATGCTGCTAATAGAACAGAAATTAAGCAATTGCTATTAATGCAACAAGGCAATAAATTAGAAGTCAGCAAAAACCGTCAAAACGCAATTCCGTCAATCGCTTTATTTGCTAATTACTCCAAACAATTTTTATATAACAATTTCGATTACACGCTTCGTCAATGGTGGACTCCTTTTAATTATCTTGGTTTAAAATTAAGCGTGCCTATTACATCCAATTTTAAAAATTATAATAACGTTCAGGAATACAAAATAAAATCTTTACAAACTGACTTAGATTTGAAACAAAAAACAGCAGATATTAACTACGAAATTCAAAAAGCCTCAACAGAATTAAACAATGCATTGCAGAATATGCAAACCACAAAAAGTAATTATGATCTATCAAAAATTATTTACGAAAATCAAAAACAGCAATACAATTTGGGTTCATTATTGTATAGCAATTTATTGGATACTGACAGATCTTTAACCACAACCGAACAAAATTATATTAAAGCGGTCTATGATTATTTATTGGCAAATGTGAATTATCAAAAAGCCATTGGGAATTATTGATTAAATTAAAAAGATCTGTTTTAATCCACAACCAAAATATTATTGGATGAATTAAATATTTCCGTTGTCTTTATGAAGAATATTATAACTCAGACACCGGCACCACCAAATACACAATCACTTTGTCTGCGCCTTCCTTGTTCTTTTTCATAACCCCATAATCGCTCGCATTAATTGTAATAGTACCACTAAAAATAGCTTGATTTTTACCATTCTCATTAAAAGTGAATGGAATTTCGATAGGTTTTATAGAATCTTTCATTGTTAAATTTCCCTTCGCAATATATGTTCCTCCCAAAGTGATAATTTCAGTGGATGTAAAAGAAATCTTAGGAAATTTTCCAGCATCAAAAAAATCAGAAGACAATAAATGCGTTTCGTGTTTTTCATTTCCCTCTTTTATAGTATTTACATCAATGGAGGCCGTTATTTTGGATTCTGATAAATTTTTTTTGTCAAAATTAATAGTTGCATTTAAATTTCCGAAAGTGCCTTTTTTATTTTGAGCAGGCAATTCAAAACTTATTTTACTGTTTTCTGAATCAATTTTCCATTTTTTGGCGAGAGTAAAAGCAGATACTAGCAAAAATATAACAGAATAAGTCGGTAATTTTATGTTTTTCATATTTCGATTTCTAACTCTTTTAATAATCGGTTATTTCAAAATTAGCCATTTTATATATTGCTTTTTTAGCGTTAACAAGTCATTAACAATACATAAAAGTTTAGGGAGAAATACCACAACAATATTTAAAGCAGCTACGAATAAAAAAAATGAAAACCTTATTTCATTATAAAACCCTGATAGAATTAACTATCAGGGTTCAGGTTCATTAGCAAACGAAATTAATTCGAAAATCTATTTTATTTTTTGCAACAAAGCAACTTTATAAGTGTCGGTTCCATCAACCATGTTTCTATATAAGTTAGTCCCTGGATCGCGATAAAAGTTTTTCAATGCTAACTCTGCTTCCAAACGTCTTTTTTTACCAAGTCCTGGAATTTTAAATGCCCAAAATGAATTAAGCATATCTTCGCAAAACACTTTAACACGTGCCATATCCTCATCACGTGCAATTACCGCTTCTTTGGTTACATCACATACTTCAATCACCTTCATTCCAATTGACTCTAAATAATCAAAACAAGGTTTCCATGTTATTTCCGGAATTGCATTTCCCCAAACGAAATAACCATTTGGTTTCAATATCCTATACATTGTATTAAAAAACATTTTATCTTCATCGGTAATAATACCAGGCATTTCTGTTACATGTGTTTCATTAACTGCCACAAAATCGGCCGACGCATCTTTTACAGAAAGTTGTGTTGCATTTGCCCAGGTTGCTTTTAAACGACCATTTAATTCAGGAACAAATTTACGCTTACAAGTTTTAATTGCAGCTTGTTGCATATCAACTGCTTCATATGTGCACTCTGGGAATACGGTTTTTGTTACATGATGCGCGCCGGCACCTGTACCACAACCCATTTCAACTATATTAACTTTACCATTTAATTCTTTTACGCGGTTTTTTACCTGTTCAAAATGATATAATCCCGTGTACGCATTTCTACCAAATCGTTGTGGTTCCGAATCAGGAACAGGTTTTGGTCCCCACGCTGAAGGCCATGCATAACCCCATGTATTAAATGTCCACTCGTATTTTGTACCATGCTCATCTTTCACTTCGCCCATACTACGGTATAACGCGTATAACAATGAATAGATTGATTGCTTGTCATAATCATCTTCAGAAACGTCTCCGTCTGTTAACGATATTGTTTTCTTTTTTTCTGTGAGACTGCTTATAACCCATCCGGCAAGGATCCATTGCAATTGAGTTTTCGAATAATCTGCGTCTTTACTTAACGATTTTAGTATGTTCATTTATTTCAATTTCGGCTAAAGAAAGGTATTTTTTTAAGAATGGCAAACTATTTTTTACTATTGTGTACCCCATAAAAACCAAAACCCCTGAATCATAATGATATCAAGGGTTTCATTTTTCTACTTGAGGCTACTAGTTAAGGCTTTGCTTACTAAAATTGCTTTACGTGAGATGAGAACTTCACCAAACTATTGAAGAATTATTTTTTTAATGCTTTCTCCTTTATCAGTCTTTACTTTCATAAAATAAATTCCGGGACTCATATCTACTGTACTGATAGATACAACTGGGTTTTGATAATTAATTTCTTTTAAGGAAACAGTTTTTATAGTTTGTCCAATAGAATTCACAAAAAAAATGTCAGTTTTTTCATTTAAGTTGTTTTGAAAAAGAAGATATATTTCTCCTAACGAAGAGGGATTTGGATAAATAGAAAAACTAACAGGATTCAGATTTTCTTTTATGCCTGTAGAGAAAGAAGCATTCACACTTCCAAATTTACTAATAGTAGTACCTGAAATGACGGAAGTTTGCGATGATAATGAAAGCAGATAAAACTTACTGTTAGATGAAAAATAATCATAGGTTACCTGATCAATTGTACCACTTAAAGATCCGCTAAACACAATATGGGTAACTACTTTTACTCTTAATACATTATTAAAAGAAAAATTTGGAATGTTAAGCGTGCCAGTAGCGTCGCCGCTTGTAGTTACAGTACCAGAGGTGTTTAAGCCGTTAAAATTATCTACGTAAGTATCAGAATAATTAGAACCATAACTGAAAGGAAAAGTTACGAATGAATTTGAGTTTTGTAATACATTACAACTGGTACCGGAAACCGATCCGAGATAATCAATAGTAGTTGCAGTGTTATAAAATCCATAAGTAGTTCCATCATACTTGACGATAGTTGCGTTGGAAAAACAAGTTGAATAGGAAGTGCTCGACAAAGGCATAAAAGTACTGGAATAAACCGAACTGGTTTGTGCGTTTACCCATGGAAAATTCCATATTTGATTGGTTCCTGATGTTCCAAAGACCAATCCTGTTGTATCAATACTCATACTACTCTGAATATCACCAACAGCTGGTTTAATTGAAGAAGTTAAGGTGTATTGTGCTTTAATAATTGGACACAAAGCGATAAGGTAGATGAATAAAAGTTTTTTCATTTTTAATTATTATAAACAAATATAATAAAAAAAGATCGCTTAGGTTTTTGGTCTAGTTGCAATTGCTGCTATATCTTTTAAGTGAGAAAGGCTGTAGGGCTCAGAAATAGGAGAAAAATATTCGCATTAAATAAGAACCCCCAATAGAATTAACTATCGGGGATTATCTGGAGGTCCCGTCCAGGTTCGAACTGGAGTAGCAGCTTTTGCAGAGCTGAGCCTAACCACTCGGCCACAGGACCTTATTAGAATTATGAATTATAAGTGTTGAATTATGAATTGTTGATACAAAATCTTAATTCATCCTTATAAAACCCAAATTCCGAAGGGCTAGCAAAATTAACAAAAAAACTGCATATTGTAGCATCTTTAAAAACATTTTTATGCTAGTAAACAGCAAGTTACCCAACGTAGGCACAACAATATTTACCACCATGGGCGCTTTGGCTCGTGAACATAATGCCATTAATCTTTCTCAAGGGTTTCCCGATTTTAGTTGTGATATAAAACTGCTTGATCTGGCTAATAAATTTATGGTAAATGGTTTTAATCAATATGCACCCATGCAAGGAGTAATTCAATTGCGCGAAACCATTGCGGAAATAATTTCTACCTGTTACAATGCAACTTATAATCCTGATACTGAAATTACAATAACGGCAGGTGCAACACAAGGTATTTATACTTCCATTGCTGCATTTATACATAAAGGTGATGAAGTAATTGTTTTTGAGCCCGCATACGATTGCTATATTCCCGCTATTGAATTACACGGGGCAAAAGTTATTCCTGTTCAATTATCTTATCCTAATTTTAATATCAATTGGGATGAAGTAAAAAGTTTGATCAATGCAAAAACAAAAATGATCATCATCAATTCGCCACATAATCCAAGTGGCACAACATTAAATGAAAGCGATCTTAAAAATTTAGAATCACTCGTAAAAGATAAAAATATAATTGTACTCAGTGATGAAGTATATGAACATATGGCCTTTGACAATCAACCACATCAAAGCGTAGCAAGGTATCCATCTTTAAAACAGCAAAGCATAATTGTTTCTTCCTTTGGGAAAACAGTACATACCACGGGTTGGAAAATTGGTTATGTTGCAGCACCAGATTATTTAATGAAAGAGTTTCGCAAAGTGCATCAGTTTTTAGTCTTTGCAGTTAATCATCCTTTTCAATTAGCGTTGTCAGAATTTTTATCAGATAAAAATAACTACTTAGAATTAAAAAATTTCTACCAACACAAACGCGATTTGTTCAGAAAAATGATTTCAGGTTCCCGCTTTAAAATTGAACCTTGTACCGGAACTTATTTTCAATTACTAAATTATTCGGCAATTACTGATGAAAATGATTGCGATTACGCCATTCGCTTAACTAAAGAAAAAAAATTAGCCAGCATTCCTTTATCTGTGTTTTATACTAAACAAACAGGTAATAAATTACTTCGTTTTTGTTTCGCTAAGAAAACAGAAACTCTTGAAAAGGCAGCTGAGATTATTAATTCGTTGTGATTTGTAATCAAAGTAAACTAATCCATACCGACGGCAAATATTTAATGGTCTAAATAATAAAGTAAAAAAATCTCGCATCGGCATTAAACATTGTAAATTATAAAATGTCCTATGGACTATTTTAAAATAACAATTGCTATAATTATAAATATTGATATAGTTTAGTATTCATAAATTTCTGATAGAATTTTGGCGTCTTCCAATGAAAGCGATAACCTATGCTAAAATTATTTGTAACTGAATTTGCTGTAAATGATAATATATTTTTACTATTATATACATTATAATCTTCCATAATCGAATATAATAAATAAAACTTCTTCAAATTTAAACCCATCGAAGCACGTCCGGTTCCACTCCAGGAAATATAAGAAAGACTTCTTTGACTTTGCGTGAGATCATAGGTGCGCCATTGTTGTTCTGGACCAACAGTAAAATAACCAGAAATAAACCAGGCCTTATAGATTACAAGCGTGGCAGCAGCACCAACATTGCATGCAATATTTATAGATGTAAATCCTTTCATATTACTGTAATCATTATATAAACTCCTTGCCTGAATTGGGATCATAGCACTATCATTTGACAAATTATAATAGCTTAGACTACCCCCAAAAATAAATGTAGCAGCACTTTTTAATTGCCGATAATTACAACCAAAACCAGATTTAAAGCAATAATTTTTATAGTTTTTGAAATACATAAATCGTGTCATAAATAAAGAACTTACCAGATCTGGTAATACATAGTATTTTCCCGTGTTTTTAAAAGTACTATCAAAACTCGATGTGTTGTTATCATAAAAACCTTTGAACCTTCGGAAATAATTTTCAGATACCCATCTATTATCGCCAACATTTAAACCAAGATTAAACATATTTGTATAACCCTTACCAGAATTATTACTTGGAGGCTGATTTGATGTGCCAAAAGCAAATTGAAACTTATCATAATTTAAAACAACGCCGGCAACTAAATTAGATTCCGCAATAAAATTATGTTGCGAAATGCCTCTCTTATCCGTATTTATTAGTTGGTTAAAATCAACATTGAAAGTTCGGTATTGCTGATAAAGGCCAACGATTAAAACGGTTTCAAATTTGTGGTATTTCAAAGTATCCCAATTCTTTGGTTTCCTGCTGTACTTAACATCAAAATCTTCACTCGATTGTGAGATCAAGAAAATTGGAAATAAAAAAAGTATAATTACAAAACCTCTGAACATTTTTAATTAGCTTTATACCACGTAAATTTATAAAAAAATAAATATGCCGTTAAATTTTGAAAAACATATTGATAAATTAATAAACATTATTGTAGAGTATACACCGCAAGTAATCATTGCTTTTGTAGTATTAATTGTTGGTATATGGCTCATAAAAAGGATCTCTCATCTTGCTGAAAAAGCCATGTTGAAAAGAGATCTGGATATAAGTTTACAAACTTTTTTGTCAAGTCTACTTTCAATCGGTCTTAAAGTTATTTTAATTGTAACTGTTGCAGGAATGTTAGGTATTGGAACCGCTAGCTTTGTTACCATATTAGGCGCAGCCGGTTTAGCCGTTGGTTTAGCATTGCAAGGTTCGTTATCAAATTTCGCAGGCGGTGTTTTAATTTTAATTTTTAAACCTTTTAAAGTTGGGGATACAATCGAAGCACAAGGACAAACAGGAGAAGTAAAAGAAATTCAAATTTTTAATACCCTTCTTTTAACCGCTGATCACAAAATTGTGATTTTACCAAACGGTGTATTATCCAACAATACTATCGTCAACAATTCGCGTTCCGGAAAATTAAGAATTGACGTTCACTTAACCGTTAGCACTGATAATAATTTGGATACTGTAAAGGCAATTATTTATAAAGCATTAAGCGAAAATCAAAAAATTCTTAAAGAACCTGAACCGCAAATATTCGTTGGAAAAATTGCAGATGGCGCAGTTAATATAAATGTAAAACCTTTTTGTTTACCTGATAATACCTCATCTCTCATGAGCGAATTATATGATGAAATTAAATTAGCATTCGATCAAAATAATATTAAGCCACCAATTCCTAAACGACAAGTTCAATCTGTTACCGACGCAACCGATTTTTAATATGACAATTACAGAAGCTCAAAAGAAAATAGATGATTGGATCAAACAATATGGTGTTCGCTATTTTAACGAGTTAACCAATACTGCTTTATTGATGGAAGAAGTTGGAGAAGTGTCGCGCATTATGGCCCGCAGATACGGTGAACAGAGCGAAAAAGAAAGCGATAAGCAAAAAAAACTGGATGATGAATTAGCTGATGTACTTTTTGTACTAATTTGCATCGCCAATCAAACTGGAATAAATTTAGAACAAGCCTTGGAAAAAAATCTGGAAAAGAAAACGAATCGTGATAGCGAACGTCATTTAAAAAATGATAAACTGAAATAGTCTATAAATATTTCTTCAACCAAGTAGTTTCCAAAGGTTGTAAGCAATTCGCAAATTCATCTGAATTAGAAACAGCGACATTATAAATTAAAGTCTTAGCCGAAATAGTTTTTGAAACAAGGAGCTCCTTTATTTTTGAAGCATTTACTACTTCCACTCCACTTTCTGTTTTAAACGCAACCAATAATCTGTTTAATAATTGTAAATGATATTCGGTTTCAAATTGCTTTATTAATCTCACCAATTTATCAATGCTACAACCACTGGCATTATACTGTGTTTCATCAACTTTAACTACAATAAATCTATCCGACAAAATTTCAAAACTCGCGCTTAAAGGTACATCATGCGCTTTCCATGTTTGTACAAAGACTTGCCCTTGCTTATTAATTTCTTTTAGAAGATCCCCTTCTAATTTTTTATCGCTTAAATAAACCCAAACTTTTTCCATTAAAATTCCGGATTAATGCCTGTATAATTATGCGGTGTGATTTCTTTCAGTTCTTCTTTTATTGAATCACTCACTTTTAAAGTTTCAATAAACGAATGCAATGTTTCTTTTGTAATATGTGTATTTGTGCGCGTCAAATCTTTTAATGCTTCATAAGGTTTTGGATAAGCTTCTCTTCTCAAAATAGTTTGAATTGCTTCGGCACAAACAGCCCAATTATTATCCAAATCCATTTTAAATGCATTTTCATTCAGAATCAATTTATTTAATCCTTTTAAAACACTTGAGTAAGAAATTAACGTATGAGCAACTGGTACACCAATATTTCTTAAAACCGTGCTATCGGTCAAATCGCGCTGCATTCGTGAGATTGGGAGCTTTGCAGACAAATGTTCAAATACGGCATTTGCAATCCCCAAATTACCTTCCGCGTTTTCAAAATCAATTGGGTTTACTTTATGCGGCATTGCAGACGAACCAATTTCTCCTTCTTTTAATTTTTGCTTAAAGTATTCCAGACTAATGTAAGTCCACATATCTCTACTGAGATCAATTAAAATGGTATTCATTCTTTTAACCACATCACACCAAGCGGCTAAATTATCATAGTGTTCTATTTGAGTAGTGAATTGCGAACGATTCAAACCCAAATCTTCGTTCACAAATTTATTTCCGAATTTAACCCAATCTATTTTTTTAAAAGCGACGTAATGTGCGTTGAAATTTCCTGTTGCTCCACCAAACTTTGCGCTGTACGAAATTTCTTCCAGTTGATCTAACTGCGCTTCTAATCTCTCCACATAAACCATTAATTCTTTTCCCAATTTTGTTGGTGACGCGGGCTGACCATGAGTTCTGGCCAACATGGAAACATCTTTAAACTCAACGGCTAATTCATGTATTTTTTTAATGACATCAGTTAATGCTGGAATTAAAACTTCTTTACTCGCGTCTTTTATACTTAGTGGAATGGATGTATTATTAATATCCTGAGACGTTAATCCAAAATGAATAAACTCACTATTTTTTTCAAGTCCTAATGGTTTTATTTTTTCCTTAACAAAATACTCAACAGCTTTTACATCATGATTGGTTGTTTTTTCAAATTCCTTTATTTTTAATGCATCAGCTAAAGAAAAATTCTTGTATATAGAATGCAATCCTTTTTTTTGTGAATCGGTTAATTTTGTCAATTGAGGCAAATCAAGATCACATAAAGCGATAAAATATTTTATCTCAACTAAAACACGGTATTTAAACAAAGCGTATTCCGAAAAATAATTATCCAACGCTTCAGTTGTTTTTCTGTAGCGTCCGTCAACCGGAGAAATAGCTGTTAAAACTGACAATTCCATAGTTTTATAGGTTTAAAGCAAAAGGTAAAAGTACTACAAAAAATTAGGCTAAAAAAGAGTAAATTTGCACAATGATTCAGGAAAACAGATCGGTAGCATTTCACACTTTGGGGTGTAAGCTGAATTTCAGTGAAACGTCGGCTATTGCACGATTATTTGCTGAAAAAGGCTTTGTTAAAAAAGATTTTTCTGAGGCGGCAGATATTTATGTTGTGAATACATGTTCCGTTACCGAAAATGCCGATAAGGAAACGAAATTGATTGTAAAAAACGCACTTAAAAAAAATCCAAATGCATTTGTAGCTATTGTTGGTTGTTATGCCCAATTAAAACCAGATGAAATTGCAAAAATTGAAGGCGTTGATGTGGTACTTGGTGCTTCGGAAAAATTTAAATTATTAAATTATATAAATCTCTCACAAAAAAATACACATGCAGTTATTCACAATTGTGAAATTACTGAGGTAAATACTTTTGTTGATGCTTATTCATCGGGCGATAGAACACGGTCATTTTTAAAAGTACAAGATGGTTGTGATTACAGTTGTACTTTTTGTACAATACCATTGGCAAGAGGAAGCAGCAGAAGTGATACGATTGAGAACGTAATAAATAATGCAAAAAAAATTGCAAATCTGGGTGTAAAAGAAATTGTTTTAACTGGAGTAAATATTGGTGACTTTGGTTATGGTAAAGTAATTGAAGTTGACGGAAGGAAGAAACGAGAATACACTTTTTTTGATCTTATCAAAGCGCTTGATGAAATTGAAGGCATTGAGCGATTTAGAATTTCTTCGATAGAACCTAATCTTTTAAGCAAAGAAATTATCGAATTTGTTGCAAGCTCTAAAAAATTTGTTCCGCATTTTCATATGCCTTTACAGAGCGGAAGCAATACCATTTTGAAAAAAATGAAACGCAGATATGTGAAAGAATTATATGAAGAACGCGTACAACTCATTAAAAGTCTAATGCCAAATTGTTGTATTGGTGTGGATGTTTTGGTAGGTTTTCCTGGCGAAACAGAAAAAGAATTTAATGAAACTTATGAGTTTTTAAATAAATTGGATGTTTCTTATTTACACGTATTCACTTATAGTGAGCGCGAAAACACTGAGGCAAATGAAATGAAAGATATTATTCCAATTGTAACCCGTAAACAACGGAACAAAATGTTACGGATTCTTTCTGCTAAAAAATTGCATCACTTTTATTCTCAAAATATTAATACAAATCATTCAGCTTTATTTGAACAAGAAAATAAGAATGGCTTCATTTATGGCTTTACAGGTAATTACATAAAAGTAAAATTACCTTACAACGAAGCTTTAGTAAAAGAATCGGTTCAAATAAAAATCAATAGTTTTGATGAAGAAGGTGAAATGAATGCTGGGCTACTAAATGAATTTTTTTCCATTTAATTCCAAATAAACGCAGACCGAATTTTTAAAACAGGGTGAAATTGTGTTAAAAAATTTAATATCGGTATATTAAAAAATTTGATATTACCGATATTAATTGTAACTTTGTGGTATGTGGAAGATAGATGTGTTGGATATTCGCGAAGAAATGAAAGATACCTTTCAACGTCTTCAACTGAAAAAAGAAAAACTTCAGAAAGGAAGACCATTGCCGCAAATGGCACTCAATAAAATAAAAGAAAGTCTATCCATTGAATGGACATACAATTCCAATAGCATTGAAGGAAACACCCTTAGTTTAAGAGAAACTCAAATGGTATTGCAAGAAGGTATAACCATTAAAGGAAAATCATTACGAGAACATTTTGAGGTTCATAACCATAATAAAGCTATTGAGCATTTATATGCAATTGTTGCAAATTCATCAAAATTAAAATGTGCAGATATTCTAATTCTGCATGGATATGTAATGCGTAGTATTGAAGATGATTTTGCCGGGCGTTTACGTTATGGAGCTGTAAGAATAAGTGGAGCCAATTTTGTTCCTCCGGCAGCTCATAAGGTATCAAAGCTCATTGATGAACTGGTTGATTTCGTAAATCAAAATCCACTCAAATTAAACGATATTGAGATGGCTACTGTCTTTCACCATAAATTTGTTTGGATTCATCCTTTCTTTGATGGAAACGGCCGTACCGTGCGCTTAGCAATGAATCTATTTCTCATGAAAAAGGGTTATCCACCGGCAATAATTCTCAAAGATGATCGCAAGAAATATTACGATGCTTTAAATCAGGCAAATAATGGAAATTACCAAAAGTTGATGTTGCTTATGTCTCAAGCCCTTGAACGTTCACTCAATATCTATTTAAGTGCAATGCCTGATAATACCACTGATTTTGATTCCATTCAAAATTTAGTAAATGAAGAAAAAACACCTTATGGTCAAGAGTATATTAGTTTATTGGCCCGAAGAGGCAAAATTGATGCTTACAAAGAAGCTGGTGTTTGGTATACTTCAGAAGAAGCTATTCATAGTTATGTAAATAAAAGAAAACGAAAACGTTAATAACTCAGTTGATTTTTTCTTCTTCTAATTAATAAAATTAAGTTCTTATTTATTGATATTTAGTACTTGTATTAATTCTATAAAAATGGCGCAAAGCAAGGTTAAAGTTGGGATCATATTTGGGGGACAAAGTAAAGAACGCGAAATTTCTTTCGCAGGAGGAAGAACTGTTTATGACAATTTAAATAAATCTATTTTTGAAGCTATTCCGTTATTTGTTGACAGCTTTGGAAACTTTATTGAACTTAATTGGGAATATATTTACAAAGGAACTATTCGCGATTTTTATCCACCGGTTGAATTTCTTCCCAATGAATCACATTTTCAATATTACGCTGAAAACCTTGGAGCTTTAAATGAAGAGCAACAAAATAAACTGGTCGAAAAAATTGGCAAAAAAATACCTCTACAAGAATTAAAAAATAAAATCGAATTCGCTTTTTTATGTTTGCACGGACCATTTGGCGAAGACGGAAAAATACAAGGTTTGTTTGAGTATTATCAAATTCCATATAGTGGCTCGGGCATTTTGCCTTCTGCAATTGGCATCGATAAATCTGTTCAAAAACAATTGATGGTAGAAAAAGGATTTAATAGTCCAAAATTTTTAACCATTGATAGAAATTCATGGGTAAACGGAACTTGCAAAAATGCTTTTGGCGAAGTGAAAAGTAAGATTGGTTTTCCTTGTGTTATAAAACCTGCTAATCAAGGATCAAGTATTGGGATAACCATTTTGAAAGAAGAAAACGAAATGGATTTTATGCATGCAGTTGAAAAAGCTTTATTTACGCAGTGGATTGATTCGCAAGAATGGAATACAAAAAATGAAGAGGAAAAAAACAGTTTTATCAAAAAAATTACTGATATCCGCGAAGGAATTGGGATGCCAGTATTAATAAGCATTTATCCTGATAATAAAGCACTCTCAACAGAAAAAACAATCTATTCGCCTGACGATCTTTTAGTAGAATTCAATGCAAGTTTTAAAAGTGGCGGAATGATGTTGCAAAGTTTAGATGGAGAAAGTACAGTGTTGATTGAAGGTTTTATTGAAGGCAAAGAATTCAGTTGTATTGTTGTTGAGAATGAAAAAGGAATTCCAATCGCATTACCACCAACAGAAATAAAAAAAGGAAAAGAATTATTTGATTATCGAAGCAAATATTTACCTGGTTTATCACGCAAAATTACACCAATTGATTTACCTACAGAACAAATTGAAGCTATTCGCAAAGATTGTGAACGCTTATTCTTAGAATTAAAATTTGATGTGTACGCTCGTATTGATGGTTTTTTAAGTACCGATGGAAAAATATTTTTGAACGATCCTAATACAACTTCCGGAATGATGCCTTCATCGTTCTTCTTTCATCAAGCTGCAGAAATTGGATTGAATCCGTCCCAATTCTTAACTTTCATAATAAGTACCTCTTTAAGAAAACGTATCATTCAGGCAAAAGGAAATACGGTTTATAACGAATTAAATTTAAAGTTAGAAAATCTTATTCATAAAGAATCAAACGCAGCTTCCTTCAAAACAAGAGTGGCAGTGATACTTGGAGGTTACTCATCCGAACGTCATATTTCTGTTGAAAGCGGAAGAAATGTTTTTGAAAAATTGGCTTCATCTGAAAAGTATTTTCCTATTCCTGTTTTTTTATGCGGAAGTGGGGAAAAACATGAGCTCTATCAAATACCAATTAATTTATTATTAAAAGATAATGCCGATGATATTAAAGAAAAGATTTATTCTTTTAAAGTACATCCACTTGTCCAAAAAATAAAAGAGCAATGCGCATCCATTATTGAAAAGTTTTCAAACAATAGTTTACCGACACCAGTTACTTTAACCTACGAAACTCTTGCAAAAGATGTAAGTGAAGTATTTATTGCGTTGCATGGCAGGCCAGGTGAAGACGGAGCTGTACAGGAACAATTGGATAAAGTTGGTTTAAGTTATAATGGATCCAATAAAGATAGTTCCAGAAT
>Ga0206968_10006_pt2 | contig 66957 bp, 48 predicted proteins | sample Alteio_BWOrgHeat_22_FD_153254 | JGI IMG/M metagenome (GOLD analysis project Ga0206968, IMG submission 153254) | Enriched cells from forest soil in Barre Woods Harvard Forest LTER site, Petersham, Massachusetts, United States -... | ecosystem: Environmental > Terrestrial > Soil > Temperate forest >... | reverse complement strand
ATGGCGTGGCACCGGAAGGGTTTGCAGGACTCGCGACCGCGAGTGGGTCTTATGAGATTGATGCATCTGCATCGCGTGTGAAGTGTTGGTGATGAGTGTAAAAATAAGAGGAGTCCGGATGGACTCCTCTCTTAATGAATGTTGCAGATCAGCCTCTTTAGTGAGGCTTGTTGGGATGCGGGTTGGTGGGATTCGCGTAGGGTTGTCCGCGACGACGTATTGAGTTGGTATCAAAGGTATTGGTGTCGCCTGGGATGAACGATGCCCCAGCAGGCACTAGAACGTCGTCCAGGCTCCGGTTGAGTTCGCCGCCTGTGCGCATCTCGATGCGAGAGGGGTCGATTCCTTTCTCGTCGACGAGATATTGCTGGACGTTGAGATCGCGTTGCGCGGCTGCGTCGGGTGTTTCATCTGCGGAGTGCCTGCCGATAATGACGAGTTTGGACGTTGTGTCACGATTGAGGGCGAGAGCGACCTCATCGAGGCATCCCTTGGCTTCGTTGTCGACACGGACCGGACGTTTTCTGTCGCGGCGAAAAAAGATAGCGATTGTCCGTCAATGACCGCCATCTGCTGACCAGTCGGAGACATCGCAAACGATTGAGCCATTAGTGGCATGTCTCCTGTGCTTGTACTGAAGATCTGATGGCCGTCTCCCGTGCGATACACACTAATCTCTTCGCTATTTAAATCAATCTTGTTGAAAGCCTTCCCCGGAAACATTGGCTTCACGGTCTTCACAACGCGCACCGCGAATGTCGCCGATGCAGTCGTATCGGCCGCTTGCTCAATCTCTCCCGAAGGAACTCTTGTCTTTACGACCGGATGCCCATCAGGGCGAAGCATGCGATACCAGCGAAGACCGGAGAAGTCAGCGCATCCAGAGAGAAAAAGATAGCCGGACTTCTGTGCGGAGATGGTTGGTCTGCAGTAGGAGGTCGTAGTAACAAGGTGCTGGCGGCTGCCATCCCAGCGTTCTTCCTCGAGCTGCCAGTGTTTCGCATTAGTTGCGTGAAGGCGCAACTCTCCAGAGTCAGAGAGAATCGTCGGGCGATCCGACGTGGAACGCGTTGCGGAAAGAATAAGTTTAAAGTCACGGTCATAGAGCCGAACTTCGATATCTTCTTCAGGTTCGATTCCAGTGTGGTCTACGATCAACCGGTGGAGCGCCTCGGTGTGCCGTTCCTTAATCGTCCCAATAACAAGATGATCGCCCGACGGAGAGACAGAAGCCCATTGAAATACTCCATCTAGAGCAAAAGAGTGAATCGGCTTCAGATCTGGACCGAGAAGAAGAAGCTGTCGGTTCACGTGAAGGAGAATTCTTCCGTTCCCGGCGGGCCATAGGTATTGACCCTGGCCATGAATCTCCCACTCATAAACGTGTTGGATGGTATGGGAGTTAGTGTTGACGACCACCCCGCGGACGGTACGTACTGGAACGCTCCGTATGCCGACTTGTACCCGGCGGTGAAGGCCGTGTGGAACAAAGGTGAAGAGAAGTGTGGACTCATCGAGATAGGTAAGTGTGGCGTCGTGCCCAAACGAATCGATCGCACGATTCAGATTCGCCGAAAAACCCAGGTCAGCAATCGAAAGCCGATAGCTCGTAGTCGCTGTTTTCCTGACGGTAGGAGTATTCCCGACTGTATTGCACACGGAAGAGCAGATATCGGTTTCGTCTACTGGCTCCGGCTCCGGAGCCGTCGATATCGAAGCCGACGAAGATCCGGGAGTAGATACAGATGATGTCGAAATCGCCCTATCTGAAGGACCCGCGCTGGCAACCATCGTGTCATGCACTGAAGTTGCTTGAGGTGGTGTGATCGATGTCTTATCTGGACTCATGGCCAGTGCGGTTGTCTTGGCTCCCGTCATGTTGGGGGACGGTAGAAGAATCATGTTCGTCGTCCGTTCCAGCCGGAGATTTTTCTGCTTCAGAAAGATTCTCGAAACATTCGCCGGTCCGATGCCTGCATCGAGCTGCATCTGGCTAAAACCTACTACTCGGCCGGCTGGTAATTGCGAATTGGCCTGTCCGGAAACACTTGTGGCCCGTGTGAGCTGAAAAGCCAGGTCGCCCTTGTTGTCCAAAGCCCTCTCATAGCTCGTAATCATGTTCTCTGGAGAAAACAGCGCCTCAACCAGCGACCTCGATTCAAGCTCGTCTGTATCTGATCCGGTGGAACTGGGAAGAATTGTGACAACCGTGAGAGGCAGGGCCATGGAAGGTTGATCGTTGCACTCAGCAGTATCGAATCCAATCGTGATACTGGAAAATCCGCTTCGCGAACTTGTCTCAGCTTCGACAACGTGGCCGGTCAGGATCGATCCATGGCGAAGTTTGCAGCCTTGATTTTGCCAGGGATCAAGCACCTTGGCTAGAACCGGATCTCCGGTCTTTAGCTTGTTGGCATAGAGACGCGTGAGAAGTTCCGCATGAACTTCAAACGGGTTTAGAAGAGGGGGTGCATCTGAATGCTTTGCCGAAAACGCCAGCGGGTAGAACCCGCACAAGAAGCATGTGGTTAGCAGAGCAAGAGGCGTTCGCATCCGTAGGCACCGTAACAAGGGACACTAGCAACTCGCCACGAAACGGTTGCAGGAGTTGTGGAATTCTAGCATGCTGCCAGGAACATCTTCCATGCTCGGGATTCCGCACCGAATGCAATGGAGTTGAGTCGCAACCAGGATCATCGAATCATCCCTACCTCATCGAATGAGCGCATCTCAAATGACCTCGACGACAAATCAGATTCTGTGAGACACCTTCGAATGACAGGTCACCCCGATTCTTCCTGCGAATTGCGCCTCTCGTCACCGACGATCCGAATTTTGCACTTTAAGTTGGCGAAGAGAGCCGAAGCACGCCCAAACGGATGCTAAAGGTATCACTTGATCCAAAGTTCGAAAATCGTGGACTAGAGCCGACCATTTACGAAGCGACCTTGAGAAGATGTGAGGCAAGCTGCTTACTTATGAAGAACAGGGGGCGGCGTGTCTTTTAGGGTATCGCTCGGATCAGGAAGATGAATTGGCACATGTCCTTTACCTCCCTTTTTAAAGAGTGGTGGGTTGAAAGAATCTATTTCTGTAACTAAAAGCTCATTCGAGTCATTATCTGCAACAAAATACATCAGCAAATGTTGAGTGAGAGCACCACTCGAGGAGACGGTAGAAACCACGCCGACCGCCGGACCAGTCTTCGAAGATTCGCCTAATGGAGAATTATCGGTCCAGATATCAAGGGCATCGTCGTAAGTGCATGTTAACAGATCATTACTCGCATTGTTGGCTACGAATACTATCCGCAACGTATCGTTGAAGTCCGCAACTGCGGGCGCGAACCTTGCAGCCTGTCGAACGTTGTTTTTCCGTTCCCAGGAGATCCCGTCTACTGAAACAATGTGAAGCAAATCGTGTGAGTCGTTCGCTGCAATGAAAATGGCGTGAAGTAGACCATTGTGAGAGCAAAGAGCTGGCGTGAACGCACTTGCTTGATGAATTTGAGAGTTACTCATCGGATTTTCCTTTCAATGCGGAATTTGAACCAGAGGGGTTTCTGCGCTGCCAGAGGCTCCCGCAGGGAAATGACAAGGGTGGTTGAAAACTGCAAGTCACAAAGACACGAGATAAATTCGGTTCTATTCGTTTCTTTCCTCTATCCGTCATTCCTGACCACTCCAGCCAGGATGCTCTGATGAACCTATCTGAGGATTGTGTGAGCCATATAGTAAAAACGCGACATTGTTGAAAAAATCTGAGAGCATTGCTTCATTGCTGCGTCTTTTTAACTAGCAGGGCTGCTGGAACAGATGATCTCGAATGATCCGCGGCCTTACGTCTAACCTTCGGTCAGTGTCTAAATCATTGCAAGGAGGTTCCTTTGTGCATGAACTCTATTCATGTCCTCCTCGTCCTGAACTCCAAACTTACATCCGTGCCTTCGCTCAGCGAAGGACAGAGCATAAGAGCCTAGAGGTTGTGGAGCCGATGCCCGCATGTCTCGAGGTGATAGTCGATTTTCAATTTGGTTCTCGACCTATCGCTGAATTCGGAGACGCTAGCCTATTCGAGATCTATGAAGTGGGCGTACTAGGGCCAAGTGCCTATCGCCCAATTAATCTTCATCTTCCCGGCGGGGTGGAGTCATTTGGGATCTTCTTTCAGCCTCTGGCATTTTGGCAGCTCTTTCATCTTCCGATGAGCATGCTCGTGAATCGAGACTACAACGGGTACGATGTCCTTGGACCTGAGGCTCGTTTACTGTGGCACAGGATGGCTGAGACGGACGATTTCCTCTGCCGAGTTAAGCTTGCGGAAGAATACCTTCTGGGCAAGCTAGCCTCATCGCGAAGAAATAGTTCGATTATGAACGCTGCGCTCTACATATTTAGGTCGAAAGGCGTCGTGCGAGTAAATGACGTAGCAGGTCATATGTCTTTGGGGCTTCGACAATTTGAGCGCAATTTCATCGCTGAGATCGGGTTGGCCCCTAAGCTGTATTCGAGAGTGGCACGGTTTGAATCAGTACTCGACGCTAAAATTAATTGCCAGAATGTTCGCTGGGTAGATCTGGCCTGTGAATTTGGATACCACGATCAAATGCACATGATAAAAGATTTTCAAAAGCTCAGTGGACTAACTCCGGAATACTTGTTAAATCGTCTGGGCGATATGCGTCCGCCAGTCTCACGGTCGCAGCGATGAACATTTTTCGCCATCCTGTTGTTCTCCCCTTCTTCCTCCGTTACTTTGACCATGAGATATGAACGGGTTGTGTGACGAATCCTGTACCCGGCGGAAAGACCACGCGAATCCTATCGCCAATCGCTTCGCCTCCGTCAACTCTGATGCCCGGATGTCGCGCACGCGCCTCAGTCATATTTTTTCGAACCAGAAGATCCACAGTAGTTCCCGCAAGCCCTTCAAGCGTCAGAGCAAACTCTTCACCCTGATACGACTCATTGAGGACACGCGGTTGAGTTGTCAGGCTCCCACTCTCCGGCAGTTCCTGGTCAGGCAGAGAGATCTCAACTGCAGGCAACGCAAGCGAGATCGTCCTAGACGATACCGGTGGATCATGACAAGTTCCACTTCCGTTTAAGCAGAGCACCGTCGGCCGATTCGACCGAACAGTCCCCACCAGGTACCCATGAGCGCGCTTCAGTTCAATCTCATATAGATCATCCCCCACTCGCACATTGCGAATCTCCGCAGAATTCCATGAAGCGGGCAGGTTCGGTTGCAGACGCAGATTACGATGCACGGCGTCAGCCTCAACCCCAAGCAGACCTCGTATAGCTGGAGAGAGAACCATCGCAGAAGACCACAGCTGATGTGAACTACTCCGCTCGAGCGGCTGAAAGAATCTCCCTGAAAGCACCTCCGTGACAAATCCGGGATCTTGCGCCCATGTCAGATTCACGTTGCGCATCAGCGCCGCATACCCCGCTATTGGCCGTCCCGCGCGATACTGCGCCAGCGATGCCCAACCCGTAAACAATGGCCAAACCGACCCCTGATGGTAGCTGATCGGATCAAACACCGATGCAGTATCATTCACCGAGCGCACACCCCAGTCCGTAGCAAAGTGGTGTGACGCCCACAACGAAAGCATTCTCCCGGGATCAGGAAGAAGTTCCCGCCCCTGCCACAATGCAACTGCCGGAAAAATCGTTGAAGTGTCGTCCCGACTTGCGTCCGCATTCCGGCTGAATGCATAACTTCCATCGTTTAACTTATATTCAGCAACAACCCCAGCGATATGCCGTGCCTGAGAAGACGCACTCGCAGTCAGACTCTGGTCCTGCATGAGTTTCGCCAAATCCGCAACCGCATAACTTGATGCCAGATCAAGCGAAGCAAGATAGATCTCCTGATGTGGCATCTTTGGAGGCCATGCTTCGACCCACCCAGTACCCTCGCTGTTGTCGTAGACGCTATCTCCATCCGAGTCGTGCGCGCGGTCGAACGCGTACGCCTTCTTCATCTGCTCCCAATGCGAACGCAGAAACTCTATATCCCCTGTTGTGCGAACGTAGTCTGCGACAGCCATGATGAAAAGCGGAGTAGCATCCGCGGCTGCATATTCAAAGCCCAAGTTCGACCAATCGAGATCACCATGCAGACTACCGGCGGTCAAAGAATACTCATGCATGATCTTGCCGTCGGCACGCTGGCGCTTGACGAGAAACTCCAGCGCCTGCTTCGCAAGTGTTTTATCGCCATAACTGTCAACAGCATAAAGACTCCACAAAGTATCGCGCCCGAAATACCACCCGAAGCCAGGCCGAGCAGAATCGAAAGATGGATACCAGCCTGCAACCAATCCTGTCTCGTCGCCAGTACGCACCTTGGTCTGCTCAATCGCGACCTCCGCCCACTTCATCGCCTCGTCAAAATGCAGATCAGGTGTATGAACCGTCAAGCGATCATCAAAAAAATTGTTGTAGTAAGCACGAGTCGTCCGATAGACCTCAGGCAACCCATTCGCAGTCGTGACAAGATGTTTTTCCATCGCAGCAATCGCTGCAGGAGAATTCTTTTCGCCCTGTAGGCTGACTTCGGCAATCAATGGGAAGAACTTGTGTTGATCTTGGGACGGATCGAAGTGAACTTTGAACTGAAGCGGCAGCGTCTGGGGACGCTCCTGATATGGAGGCAAATCTCCTGAAGTGGAATCAGGCATTCCTACCATCCCGAAGATCAAGGGGTTATCCGTCGAGAGGACGAATGCTCCTCCGGTGCCGATAGTTCTCCAAGAAGCACTGGGCCTGCCGAAATAAGGTGCAGGCCATTGCTGCATCATCACTGGTTCCAGAGATACAGTAAGTACCGCCTTGCGAATGGACTCAACCTCAAAAAAAATAATGCCACCCTGCACCTGATCGCCGACGGGCACAAACATGTGCTGACGGACAGTGATCGCCGCATGCGAGTACGTGATGGTCGTATGGTCGGGATAAACATCGATAGACGCGGCAACATTGTTTAAATCAATAGGCACCGTGTACCCATCAAGTTCGGCCGTTAGATGTAAATTGTTGAACACCTTCGTCGGTAAAGCCCACAACTCTACATTGCCATTCTGAAGGCCAAGGATCGCACCGGTCGAACCGGTCACCGTAAAAGGATGTTGTGGCTGAACGGCCTGATGAATCCTCATCCCATCCTCTGAAAGAGGAAACTGAGGAATTGGTCCGAAGATATCCTCACTCATAGCGGCACGAACAAGCGGAGAAGTCACAAGAAAGATGCCGAGAATCAGACTGCGCAATCTTGAACTCGACTTGATCATACGAATCAGTTCACTCCCCGTTGCTTGGACGATCGTACACATGCCCCGCAATCTCTATCTGATCACATAAGACACGGACCAGAAGAAAGGGCCGCCGACAACAAATCGGCAGCCCTATTTCATCACAGACAGCTAGAACTCTACCCGAAATGCAAACTGCAACTGACGCATCGGAACATTTGCATCGGTGTTGGTAATCACGCCACCGTTCGAACAGTCCACGCATCGCGCGCCCGAAGCGTTGGGCAGATCAAGAACCGGATGATTGAACAGGTTAAACACCTGGAATTGAAATTGGCCCTTCACATTCTCGACTATCGGAATGTCCTTCAGAATTGCAGCATCTGCCATGTACTGATTCGGGCCGGCAAAAGGATTGCGTCCTATATTGCCGAACGTAGCAAAGGCAGGCCGCCCAAAAGGACTGGACCCGGTACCAACAGGGGTCAGGGAAGGTGTAAAGTATTGAACCGAACGGGTAGTGGGATTGAACGAGCCGGCATGCAATACAAACGCTCCGCTCCCCTTGTTCGGACGACAGTCACTACTCCGTCCAGGCCCGTTGAAGTTGTTGTCGAGGTCCTGATCGAGCCCGCACTCCGCATAAGTAGGAGTAAACCGCGCACCGCTCTGCCACGTCGACGCGCCGCTGACGCTGTAACCTCCAACCAGATAATCCATCACTCGACCACTATGCGACAGAAACATACGATTCCTGCCAAAAGGCAGCTGATAGATTCCGCTGATAACGAAGACGTGCTCACGATTGGTATCGTTCGGTCCGAAACTCACCCTCGGATAGCGAGCAAATACGTTGTCATTCGCATAACCAAGTGCCTGCGACCAGGTGTAATTCACATTGAATTGCAGCCCATTCCCAAAACGCTTATCCAGCTTTGTCTGAAGGGCATTGTAACGAGCGTTCGCAGCAGGAGCAGCCGAAGTCATGCCATTGCTGCAGCAGATCGCCGGTGCACCGTTGTAGGTTGAAATAAATTTATTAAAAAACGGACGACGCGTCGCAATATCACCGGACGCAATCTCCGCAGGTGACGACGGCAACACCGGAGCGTTGAGGTCAAATCCGTAAGTCTCACCGGGATAGATCCGTTCCGCATGGTTGCCAACATAGGCAATCTCAAAGGTGGTATTGGCCCCGAACTGCTGTTGCACAGCCACGTTCCACTGATCCACCTTCGGCAGTTGAATCCGTTCCGGTCGAAACTGTGGATTGAAATTATTGCTGAGCGGAATAATTCCATTGGTTGGAATCGTCGGCGCGGCAGGACGCCCAGGCGGTGACGCAAGCGTCGTTGAAAACTGCCCAATCGCATTGCTCGCAGTAATGTCTTCATTGGCCAGTACAGGCAAATTATGTGTGAGCACACTGCCAAACAGTGTGCCGAAATATCCAACCGTGTCGTACACCTGCCCAATACCACCGCGAATCACCGTATTCGGAAATACCTGATAAGCGAAGCCAAGCCTTCCCGCAAGGTTCAGATAGTCCATCTTCTCGTTGCCATTGCTTCCAATCCCATTGATGCCGACGACACGCGTTCCGCCAGAAACTAGCGAAGCGAACCCTCCATTACCCGTCGCGTTCACCGTCTCTGGATAGATGAGGTCCCAGCGAACTCCGTAGTTCACCGTTAGTTTCTGGGTCACCCGATAACTATCCTGTCCATAAAAAGCAAATCGCTTTTGACGATTTGCTGCATCGTTTTCGTACACATCGAACCGTTGAAACTCATTCACATCGCCAAAAAGCAACGACGCCAGTCCGGAACCTGCGCCGTTCGGCCCTGCAGTAGCTCCGCTGTTGAAATTCAACACACCAGTCCGGTTATTATCGCTCGCATTGCGCAGATTCAACGCATACCGTACATCACCGCCAAACTTGATTGTGTGGTTGCCAATCACCTTCGTCCAGTTGTTATTCAGTTGAAATACCTGCTCGCTCTCGAGCAGAGGGCAATTGCAATTCTGGTTTCCAAAGTTACTGATGCTGTTGTCTGAGACATTGAACGAGGGTAACCCCGCGGTATCGGGAACTGTATTCAGATTCGGAATCCCCGCAGCCGTAGCCGGGCTCCCTCCCGAAAACTTATTCTCCGAAACGTGATAGCTGAAAAACCCGAATCGAAGATCGGTCAACAAGCTCGCGTTCAAAACATAGTCGGCTCCAAGCGCTGCACTTTGGTTTTGCACATTCGAAGTCCCGGTTGTATTCGTAATCCCGAATCCCTGGCCACCAATCGCTCCAAAAGCCGGAGCACCCGAGAGACGGTAGATTGCGTAATCATAACGTCCGAAGGTCCTGATCTTGTCATTGATTGGAACATCGAGCCGGACATCTGCCTGGTCGCCATTTTCCGTTCCATTTCCCGACGCTGCAAAGTTGTTCTGCGTCAGCGAAGACGATCCAGTGTTGGGGCCAGGAAGTTGCCGAAGAAGATTGAGTGCCTGCGGCGAGAGCGCGGCAACAGGAACCGCATTTGGGGCATAGACAGTTGGCGTTCCTCCGGAGACCGGGTATCGATAGACCGAGCCTGACGTCACATACTGACTCAAATCGCAGGTTGTACTGCCAGTCGCCAGGCAGGTATTACGTACCGTCGCCGTAGGAACAGACTGCAGAAAGCTCGCCCCTAGTCTCTGTCTCAATCCCTGATAGTCGACAAAAAAGAAAGCTTTGTCTTTAATGATCGGTCCCCCCAGCCTCCCGCCAAACTGGCTAAAAAGAGTGCTTGGGATAAATCGTCCGGTAATGGGATCACGTACCGCCTGTGCAAAGGGATCACGTGCCTCCAAGGCATCACTGTGCCGGAACCAGAAAGCATCGCCATGGAAGTTATTGCTTCCAGAACGGGTACTCGCACTGATAATGCCTCCTGCCGCTCCGCCAAACTCCGCATCATAGTTCTGGGTCGTGACCTTCATCTCTCCAATCGAATCCAGCGTGGGATTAATCACAATGATTCCCAGTACTGGATCACGGTTGTCGGTTCCATCAAGTAGAAAACCCTGGACTCCATAGTTCGACCCATTCGAGTTCAGCGCCAATCCGCCCTGCGGATTCTCAGGCCCCAGAATATTGAACGATGAATGCTGCATACCGGGGGTCAGCAACGCAAATGAAGTAAAGTTGCGTGTAAGATTAGGCAGCTCCTGAACTGAGCGTTCATTCAAAACCTCGGAGACCTCGGCACGGTCAACCTTCAGCGCCGGAGCCGCTGACGTAACATTGATAACCTGCTGGGAGCCTTGCACCTGCATCGTGATGTTCACCATCTGCGAGGTTCCGGCGTGCAACTCCACGCCCTCCGCCGTTCCCGGAGCAAACGCACCGGATTCGATCTGAACACTGTAGGTATCGGGAATCAGATTATCGGCCCGCCAAAATCCTTCGCCATTACTCCGTACCACCGTCTGCGTTCCCTTCGCGACATCGGTTACGGTAACCTTCGCGTTAGGAACCACCGCTCCCGTATTGTCGACAACCGTCCCAAATAGAGATCCGTAGATTGCTTGTGCGTGGACAAACCGACCGGCCGAGAGTGTTGCCGCTAGGAACATCCCAAGGCATATCAACCTCTTAACATTTTTCATCACCAACCTCCGTAAATGGCATCCAATGGAAAGGGCGGGAACTCGCCCCAGGGCCGTGCGTAACTCTTGGTCCTGCACCAGATAGTGGATGGATGCATGGAAGTGATGAATGGCATCGCCAGATACGCAACTTCACCGTGATTTGACCGTCAAATGGACGTGAAATTTACCGCATAGAGATGAAAACGGTACCGGAACAGCATTGGGAGACAATCGAGTTCGAGGGAGATTCTCGCTGGGATTTAGTGCAACGCATCATTGAGAGTCCACACCTCTCCGGTTCAGCGCGGCTGAAGGACTTCTTGCTTCATGTCAGCGCCTGTGCAATCCTAGGTGATCCCGACTGTGCAACTGAGCAACAGATTGGCATTCAGGTATTCCAACGTCCACCCGGATTCAACTCCAGCGAAGACAGTATCGTCCGGAGTCAGGCGCGGCTCTTGCGCAAGAAGCTCGCCGCCTACTTTAAGGAAGAGGGCGCCACCGAGCCCATCTTGATCGAAATCCCGAAGGGACACTATCTCCCGGTCTTTCGGCCTTCACCGCAGACAAACAAAGACTCGCAGCCCGAAACCACGGAAGATTCCCACTCAACTTCTCCTGTTCTCAAATCGGCCATCATGGCCGCAACGAAAAAACAACGAGGATGGATAACGGTCGCATCACTCGGCCTCGCATTATTACTTTGTTTCTCACTGTTCGTGACATCAAACTTGCAAAAGCAGGTTCGATCCACTCGACCCATCAAACAGCTCTGGGCCCCCTTCCTCGTCGGCGATCCTCCACTCGTCATCTACAGCAACGCACTCTTCGTAGGAGACGCCAAAAACGGAATGCGATACGCCGCCACCGATGGCTCCGACGAACGTGCCACAAACCTGGTGGATAACTACACCGGCATCGGCGAACTCATCTCCGTCCACGAACTCACCAGGCTCTTCGACAATCAGCACTCTGAGTTTCTTCTCAAACGCAGTCCACTGGTTACATGGGATGAAGCCAGGTCCCGCAACCTGATCTTCATCGGTTCGATTGCCGAAAATGGATCGCTCAAGTCGCTCCCGTCTACGCAAGACTTTACCCTTACTGCAAGCGCCAATGACGCGGGTGTCATCAACCACCATCCGCGCCTCGGAGAACCGGCCGTCTACCTGCGCCCGGAGCATCCACTAACCAAGGACTATTCCGTGATCGCGCTTCTTCCCGCCGTTCAACCCGATCACAAGATGTTCGTCTTCAGCGGACTGACGACTCTCGGCACCCAGGCAGCCGTCGAATATGCCCTGCAGCCCGAAACGGTCACCGAACTGTTACGCCAGGTCACCATCGATCACAAAATCCATAACTTCGAGGCTCTTCTGGAAGTTAACATTCGGGGTGGCGTACCACTTCAACCCCGGTTGCTTTCCATTCGCGTCCACTAGAAACCGACCTTCTATGTATAAAAACGGGGCGTCTCCGCAAACATAGGGTTTGCCGTGGAACCAATGCCACATTTCTTGTCTCTCCACCGAGCCGTGGTATAACTTTCCGCACACCCGGAATTTTTCGCATTTCAAGAAACATCTACACGGTTCTCGTGCGCGACCGAGGTGCATTCGGTCCGTTACCAGACCGATCCAAAAATCCAAGGAGAACGATGACGATGCGCAGACGCTGGATAACAATCGTACTGTTGGTCGGGATTGCAGCTTGGTCCCGGGCAGCTTCCGCGGCAGAAATTGCAGGCAGATGGATCGCTGAAGTTTCGAGCAAATCCCTTCTCGAACCCGCCTATGCTCACGTAACTCTCGAAGGCACGGGCGACTCGCTAACAGGAACCTGGGGCAATGACTTAATCAAAGGTTCAGTCCAAGGTTCGGAGATCAAATTGACCCTGACGGACGCGCAAGGAACACAATCTGGCGATCTGAGAGGAACTCTCAACAACAACGAGTTAACGGGCTCCGGCACCATGACAGGCTTGGGTCGTCGTCCCGGCGGGGCAGGCGCAGCCGGGCGCCCGCCAATGCCTCAGGAAGTGAGTTGGAAGCTTACAAAGGAGCCTACTCCCCCCGCCAAGCCACGAGACATCAATTACGAGCCAAAAACATTTCAGGCCTACTACTACGCCGGCAACAAACCTGATATTCACATCTTCCCCGGAGACATCGTTCACACCTGGTCCCCGGACTCAGCCGGAGCAGACAAAAACCTTCAGCGAGTCGCACTCGGTGGCGATGCAAACATTGGTCCGATCTACGTAGAAGGCGCACTACCCGGCGACACCCTCGTCGTCCACCTCATCAAGATCGCGCCAAATCGTCCAACGGCTCGACAAGGAAGCAGGTTTCAGCAATTCACCATCCTGCCTGCATACAATCTCGCAGCAAAATACGACCAGCGTTTTGACGGAGAGTATCAGCTTGACAACGCCAGCGGAATCGCGACTCTCTCACACCCAACCGAAGCGTTGAAAAATTTCAAAGTCACCATGAAGCCAATGCTGGGCTGCATCTCCGTCGCTCCTCCCGGCTTCGAGGCCTTCGGTGGAACTCACCTCGGACCCTACGGAGGCAATCTCGACTACAACGGAGTCGTCTCCGGAACAACGATGTACTTCCCTGTCTTTCATCCCGGAGCTCTCTTCGGCTTTGGCGATGGACACGCCGCCATGGGAGACGGCGAAGTCACGCAAACGGGGCTCGAAACCTCGATGGCCGTCGATTTCTCAGTCGACATCATTCGCGGCTATCAAACTCAGCAGGTACGCGAAGAAGACAACGACTTCATCATCTCCTTCGGAGTCGCGGGCTCACTGCAGGAAGCGCTCAAGGTAGCGACGGCACAGCTCGCCACATGGATCAAGCACGACTACGGTCTCAGCGACAGCGAAGTAGCACTCTTTCTCGGCGCAGAGATGCAGTACAACGTCACAGAATTGGTCGATCCCGAATTTGACATCGTTGCCAAGGTCCCGAAGAGTGCGCTTGCAATGCTGAAAGCAACAGGAACCAAGTAGACGATTTCACGCCACAAATGCGGTCAACGTCTCACTACATATTTCCAAGTAAGTAAAAATACGGAGCAATCTGAATCGAGACCCTCAGTAGTTCTCCGAATTACATAATTCAATAATCTCCGGCATAGTCGAAAGAACCCACTCAGAGGTTCCGACATGAAACGGAATTCCCTCCTCCATCTCTGCACACGCAGAGTTGTATCCATTCTCCTCTTCCCTGTGATGACAACTCCTCTCGTCTTCGGTCAAACATCCACTACGGGCGCCATCCGAGGCACAGTAACAGACGCACAAGGTGCCGTGATTGCAGGCGCAATGGTGACAGTAACTTCGACAACGACCGATCAGGCTCGCTCTGTCAAAACTGACACTGAAGGTCAGTTCACTGTGGGCTTGCTCCCACCTGAGGTTTACAAAATCAGCATCGCTGCTCCCGGTTTCAAAACAGAACAACCACCGCCCGTCACAGTCATCGTCACGGAAACGGCTCGAGCAGACGCCCACATGATCGTAGGCAGCCAGGGTGAGATGGTTGAAGTCACCGCATTGGCGCCACCGCTTCAAGTCGAAAACGCCACACTGGGAACCGTCGTCGACGGCAAAACTATTCAGGAAGTTCCCCTGACCAATCGCAACTACACCCAGGTTCTCACCATGTCTGCCGGTATCGCCGGCGATGTAAACAACGCCGCATCGCTCGGCAAAGGTACGCAGGACGTCTACGTCAACGGGGCAAGCAGCATCAGCAACAACTTCCACATGGATGGCGCCGACATCAACAACTATGGCTCCGGCCGCGCAGGCGACTTCGTTCAGCAGGCAGGCATTGCGATTCCAAATCCTGATTCACTTCAGGAATTTAAGATCCAGACCACCAACTATGACGCAGGCTTCGGCCGCGACGCCGGCGCCAACGTCGATGTCATCACAAAGACCGGCGGCAACAGCATCCACGGCTCCGCGTGGGAGTTCTTCCGCAACGACGTTCTCAACGCCAATGACACCTTCCTCAAGATGCACGGGCAAAAGCGCGCCGTAATGAAACAAAATCAGTTCGGCGGAACCCTCGGCGGCCCAATCATCAAAGACAAGCTCTTCATCTTTGGCACTTATCAAGGAACCCGCCAAGCCAACGGTCTCAGCACCAGTTCATTCTCCAGTCTGGTCCTCTTTCCTGTGACCGATGATCGCAGTCCAGCCGCTATCGGCAAGATCGCTTGCCCCAGCGGAAGCACGGGCAGCAAATGGAAACCTTTCAACGGCGGCGTCAACGTTGCCTGCGACGGCAGCAACATCAATCCAGTAGCCTTGAATCTCTTGCACCAGAAGATCGCCAACGGAACCTACCTCATTCCCACGCCGCAGACCTATGGCATCGATGCAAACGGCAACCCCGTCGGCTCTTCCTCTTTCAGCATTCCGTCGCACTTCAGCGAAGACCAGTTCATGGTTAACACCGACTGGGTTCTCTCCGCCAAACACACCTTGTCCGAGCGCTACTTCTACTCGAACGATCCCCAGAATCTCCCCTTCAGCACATGCTCTTGCACACCTGGTAATGGCCTTACACCCACATTTAACAGTCAGGTCGCCGTGCTGAAACTGACTTCGGCTGTGAACGCCCACTTCCTCAACGAAGCGCTCATAGGTTACATCCGCAGCTACGGCCGTCTTCAGACACAAGCCAATCTCACCTACGATCAAATTGGCATGACGGCCCCAAGCGATCCCACCTATCCCCTGATGCCGATCATGTCTACCACCGGTTACTTTCAACTTGGTGGGGTTAACAACGACGTCTCCTTCTCCGCGGTCAACACCTTCGAAATCAGCGATCAAATCTCATGGACACACGGAAAGCAAAGCATACGCGCGGGCTTCCTCGGGGAGAAGAATCAGTTCAACTTCGATGACCCGAACAACAAGCGTGGTTCCGTAGGTTTCCAGACATTTCAGGACTTCCTCCTCGGCATGAGCGCCGCGCAAAACGGGTCGGGCTTCAGCAACCTCAACTCCAGCGGAAGCCAACAAGGCTCCTACTACAAGGGTTATCGCGGCACCGACATGGCGATGTTCGTCCAGGACGACATCAAACTCAGACCAAACCTTACCGTCAACGCTGGCCTGCGCTGGGAGTTGAATAGCGGCGTCAGCGCGAACCATGGACAGCTCAGTAGTTTCTACCCATCTCTCGTAACTCCATTCCAGCCCGTTCCCTCTACCGGAACGTTTACCGGCTTTGTCGTGCCGCATAACTATCGGCTCACCCTTCCCGCGGGCGTCACCCGTTTAGGCAGCATGAGCCTCTCCGACAACGATCTCCCTATGCACAATTTCGGTCCTCGCATCGGCTTCGCGTGGGAGCCATGGGGCAGCGGCAGCACAACCGTCCTGCGCGGAGGCTACGGTGTCTTCTACACGCTTCCAAACGCGAATTCGGTTCTGCAAACACTCGGAGGTCAGCCATTCGTAAGCTCCGCCACCCTTACTGGAACCGCCAACGCAGCAGCGACCTTTCAGACTCCGTACACGACGGTCCTCACTCCCGGCGTATGGCGGCCCCGCTCCCCTAACTACACTCTCACTGTCACGGGCGTCGCGCAAAACATCGACTCCCCAATGGTTCAGCAGTACAACCTGGACGTACAGCAGCAACTACCATCCAAACTCGTTCTCGAAGTCGGGTACGTCGGAACCCGTGGCACTCGCCTCGCAGAATCTCGCGCACTCAACAGAGCATTCCTCGCCAGTCCAACCAATCCGATCAACAACGTCACGACCAACACAGTAGCCTCTGCGAACTTGCAGGCGCGCGTCCCTTATCAGGGTTTCACACCAAACGGTGTCTCACGCATCGAGACCTATGGTTTCTCCATGTTCAATAGCATGCAGGCGACGCTAAGAAGGCAGGTCAGTCGCGGCGTCTTCCTGCAGGCCGCCTACACCTGGAGCAAAGTCCTCACCACAGTCACGGGTGGTGACGGAACCAACGGCGTCTTCGCCGGCGGCAGCGGCAACAGCAACGACCCGAATAATCGTTACGCTCGTTGGGGACCCGCCGGTTACGACCGCACCAATCGTCTCGTCGTCGCATACACATGGCAGATCCCAGGCGTGAAAGACGGAAACGCTTTCGAGCGAGTTGCCACCAATGGCTGGCGGTTCTCCGGTGTGACCACCTTCCAATCCGGCAAACCGCTTACCTTCACTGACGCCGCTGACGGCACAGCCTACGGAACCGCAAGCCGAGGACAGTTTGCACCCGGCGTCAGCAATCGAAACATCATCAACAAGAACGGCGGCACCATGCTCTCCCGTGTCAAAAACAACAATTACCTCAATCCAAGCGCCAGTCTCTTCATTACCGCGCCGCCCGTCCCGTTCAGCGCCTCTGCAACAACTGGAGGACCGCAGGCAATCGACTACGGCAACACCTCGATCGGCGCTGCTCGTGGTCCCGGAAACGACAACTGGGACATGACAATCTCAAAAACTACCCGCGTCGGCGGACTCCGCGAAGATGCAACACTCGATTTCCGCACGGAGTTCTTCAATGTCTGGAACCACCCGCAATATGCAAACCCCTCAACTGGAGTTGCAACAGCAAGCTACAGCGTAATTAACACCTCCGCCGTTGCCCCACGCTTGATTCAGTTCGCCCTTAAATACGTATTCTAGGAGTGTGCCGGCGTCGTGATACCACTGTGCCGGTTGGTTACTTTGCCGTAAAAACGTACCGCAGTATCTCTTGCTCCCACTAATCTAAGTATTTCTACTTACGCAATTGCGAGGATTCCCCCCACAGGATCCCAAAAATCCGCTATGCTTCAGATATCTCATACATCAAATCTTTCAAGAGCAAGCCCCCTGCGTCATTGCAATAGAACAGCAATCGTACGATTCGAGGCCAATTATGAGACAGCATGAGTTTTTCGAAACTCATATGGTATTTCCTTTTTCCGGAAAAGATGCAGACACCTCTGCGACCTATCTTCGTGCCCTGATTGAAAACAGCCCAATCGCCATTGTCGTCCTCGATGCGGACTATCGCTACTCGATGTGCAATCCGGCGTTCGAAGCCCTCTTCCAATACACCCCAACAGAACTCGCCTCCACCGACCTTGACGACCTGATCGCCGGGCCGGAACTTGCTGAGGAAGCCTCATGCCTCAGTGGTCGCGTCATGCGCGGACACAAAGTCCACATGGTCACCCAACGTCGCAGACGCGACGGTATGATGGTCGACGTTGAAATCTACGGCATCCCGCTCATGGTCGACGACAGGCTGGCTGGCGTTTACGGCCTTTATCAGGACGTGACCGAACGCAACAAGGCTCAAACCGCCTATCGCGAGATCTCAGGCCAGCTCGAGAACCTGCAACAGGAAGAGCGCCGACGTCTCGCCCGCGATCTTCACGACTCGACCTCGCAAGAATTGGCGGTCCTCAACTGGAACCTCACTCGTCTGGCAAATCTCGTAAGCGATTCCAATGAGTCGCTCAGAGCCCTCGTCCAGCAAACCAAAGAAATCGCCTACGAGTGTTCTGCGCGAATCCGAAGCGCATCCTATCTTCTGCATCCTCCTCTGCTGGGCGACGCAGGCCTTGCACCCGCAATATCGTGGTTCGCGGAAAGTTTTGAACAACGCAGTCGAATTAGTGTAACTCTGGAACTCAGCCCCGATCTTGGCCGCTTCCGCGATGAGGTTGAAACCACAATCTTCCGCATCGTTCAGGAGGGACTCGCCAATGTCTTTCGTCATTCCGGCAGTCCTACAGTCAAAATCTCGTTGCAGAAATGCGAACCCTGGCTCGAACTGGCGATCAGCGATCAGGGCAAACATCCTTCACAGGAGATTCTTTACGAAGCCTTGGATCGAAGAAGCGGAGTCGGCATCAGTGGAATGCGCGAGCGCGCGGAACTACTCGGCGGCCATCTGCGTATCGACTGCAGCGATGCTGGAACAACCATCAACGCCATTATTCCGACGGAGATAAACATCCATGGATAACCTCAGGGTTTTAATCGCCGATGATCATCCTCTCATTCGCCGCGGAGTCCGCGATTTGTTGGCATCGCGGGTTGGCTGGCAGGTAGTCGCCGAGGCTGTGAATGGTGCAGAAGCCGTTCAGAAGACGGTCGACCTGAGACCCGACATCGCTATCCTCGATTTCTCCATGCCGGAATTAAATGGGCCCGGGGCTGCAGCTCAAATCGTCAAACACTCACCCGAAACCGGTGTCGTTGTTCTCACAATGCACGACTCCGAACAGGTGATGCGCGAAACACTTCAGGCCGGAGCCCGCGGACTCGTCCTGAAAAGTGATGCCGACCGTGATCTGGTCGAAGCCGTAGAAGCAGTGGCAAGAAAGCGTCATTTCTTCACGCCCAGAATGTCTGAAATGATGCTGGGCGGATATCTATCCGCCGGCACGCCGCACGCTTTCAACGCGAAGAACAAAGAAGCCCAGCTGACCGATCGCGAGCGTCAGGTAATGCGCCTTCTTGCCAATGGAATGTCGAGCAAGCAAGTCGCATCTCAGCTTCAGATCAGTATCCGCACCGTCGAATGTCACCGCATTAATATCAATCGAAAGCTGGGTTTCAACTCAGTCGCGAAACTGGTCCACTACGCCATCCAGCACGGAATCATCGCGCACACGCACCTAATACACTAGACCCGCCAATCGTTCAGATCATATCCGGACGAAAATGACAGCTATCTCGGAAAGGTGCGCATCCCTGCAATGCGAACGGCAAGTCCGCTAATTGACGCGCATCACCATCTCTGGCGCTACACACCCGCAGAATACGGTTGGATCGACTCTCGCATGGCGGCAATCCGCCGAGATTTCCTGCTTCCAGATCTTCTGTCAGAGCTTTCACACGTAGGCGTGGATGGTGCCATCACGGTACAGGCGAGGCAGGCCTTGGAAGAGACGCATTGGCTGCTCGATCTTGCAAACAATCATGAAACTATTCGCGGTGTTGTAGGGTGGGCTCCAATCGCTGCACCTGAGTTTGAAGATTTACTTCCAGAACTCGCAGCGGAGCCAAAGCTCCTCGGACTCCGCCACATCGTGCAAGCCGAGGCAGCCGGCTTCCTTGACGGCCCCGATTTCAACCGAGGCATTCGAGCGATGCGGTCAACCGGCCTCATCTACGACATTCTCATCGCAGAGCCTCAGCTCCGTGAAGCCATTCGTTTCATCGACCGGCATCCGCAACAACAATTTGTCCTCGATCACATCGCCAAGCCAAGGATTGCCATCAAAGAAATCGAGCCTTGGCGAACGAACATCCGCGAGCTGAGCAAACGAAGCAACGTTGCTTGCAAATTATCGGGTATAGTCACGGAAGATTCTTGGTCGCAATGGTCGCTGGAGTCGATTCGTCCATACCTCGACGTCGCGGTAGAAGCATTCCAACCCGATCGTCTCATGGCCGGCTCCGATTGGCCCGTGTGTCTCGTCGCATCTGGCTACGCAGAATGGTGGAACGCACTCAGTAGCTATTTCGCGGGCTTCACCGAAGTAGAGCGAGCAAAGATCTTTGGCATAACTGCTATCAGCACCTACGACCTAAAGGAAAGTAGAGACCATGTCCCACGACGAAATAAAAAAAGATAGCAACGAAGAACGCTACCGACAGGTAGTAGAGCGATCCAATCCGCCTCTTCCAAAAACACCTCGCCCAATTGTCATCCTCGGCGCCGGAGGAATTATTCGCGCAGCTCATCTGCCCGCCTATGCAAAAGCAAACTTCCCCGTCATCGCAGTCGCAGACCCGATAAACGGAAAGGCGGCAGAGCTCGCTTCGGAAAAAGGAATTAGCCACGCCTTCAACTCAATCGAAGAAGCAATTCGCTTCGCACCCCCCGATGCAATCTTCGATGTCGCCGTTCCCGCAACGCAGATCATGACTATCCTTCCTCACCTCCCATCCGGAGCAGCGGTTCTGATCCAAAAGCCCATGGGAGAGACTCTCGAAGAGGCAACACTCATCCGCGACCATTGCCGCAACCGCGGACTCGTCGCGGCGGTCAACTTCCAACTACGCTATGCCCCCAACAACCTCGGCGCCGTCGCGCTCCACCGCGCTGGCCTCCTCGGCGACCTGCATGACATTGAAGTGCAGGTTCGCACCTACACTCCCTGGCAACTCTGGACTTTCCTCGCAACCGCACCGCGCCTCGAGATCCTTTACCACAGCATCCATTACCTCGATCTAATTCGCTCCTGGCTCGGCAATCCCCAGGGGGTTTATGCAAAAACCATCAAGAATCCACAAACCCCGTCACTGGCCGCCACCAAATCCTCCATCATTCTCGATTATGGCGACTCGAAGCGTGTCTTCGTCGTCACCAATCACGGTCACGACCTCCCCACAGAAACACACCGCAGCTTCGTGCAATGGGAAGGAACAAACGGAGCCATCCGCATGGATATGGGTGTCAACCTCGACTATCCCAAAGGAGTCCCCGACACGATTAGCTACGCAGAGCGCGGCATCAGCACGCAATGGAAATCCCTCCCCGTCAAAGGCAACTGGTTCCCCGATGCTTTCATCGGCAGCATGGGTGCACTGCAATCCTTCGTCGAAGGATCAACCCCGGATCTTCCCACCGGCTTCGAATCCGCCTACGAAACTATGGCTCTCGTCGAAGCAGCCTATCGCTCGAGCGCTCGACCTGCCGAACCTGTGCCTCTCTGAGAGCTAGCCCTTAATCACCGTAGCTTGCTTCACAAAATCCGGATCGATCTCGACGCCGAACCCCGACCCCGAAGGCACATGAATCACTCCATTGCTATCGCTCCGCAAACTCGAAGTCTCGCAGTGATATGGCAATTCATTATTAAACTCCTTGAACTCGTGATACGGCCCCGAGTTCGGAATCGCCGACACAAAATGCATCATGTACACATAGCCCAACCCAGTTGAAGAGATATGTGGAATGCACTGCTTCCCAAATGCATGCGCCATCCGTGCTACCTGCATGGATCGAATCATGCCGCCAAAATAAAACATATCCTGCTGCACAATCGACAGGCCGCCATTCGCAATCAGCCACCTGAAATTATGCGTGCTCGGCTCCTGCTCTCCGCCCGCAATCGGAATATCCAGCGCGTCGGCGACAACTCTGGTTTCCTCGTACCAGTCAAACGGCACCGGCTCCTCGTAGAACGCGTACTTATACGCCTGCATCAGCTTGCCAATCGGGATCGCTTCCGCCGCCGTATACGATCCATTCGAGTCCGCTGAAATAATCATCTGGTCGCCAAAGGTCTTCCTCACCAGTGGAATCAGCTTCTCGCTGCGCCCCAGAGGCGTCTCCGGATGCGACATCCTCCCACCCACCTTGAACTTGATCGCCTTTGCATTTGAGATCGCCACATCGCGCTTCAGATGCTCAATCGTCTCCTCAGCCGTAATGTCGCGCTCGCCATTCGCCTGATAGACCGAAATCTTGGTGTTATAAATCTTGTCGCTGATCAGCAAGCCAATCGGCCGCTTCGACATCTTCCCGAACATATCCAGAATCGCAAACTCAATCGTCGCAATCGGCACCCAGATCGCCAGCCCTTGCGCTTTGTAATTGTTTTCATAAACCGTCGACGCAGGAATCAGTTCTTCAAGATCGCGCGCATCCTTCCCTATAAAAAACGGCGCGATATGCTTCGTGAACATCGGATACAGCACTTCCATCTGCTGCGCATTCGAAACCGACAAGCCCTCGTGCCCGTCTTTCGACCGCACACGACAGATATATTGCTTCTTGTTCTTCAGCAGCTCAACCGACCCAATAATCACAGGATCAGGGAACAGCTCGCGCTTGAACACCGGCTCCTTCAAAATCGCGTCAAGCTTCGCATACCGCTCCTTCAGTGTCCCCGGCAACCCATGCCGCGGCGCATTCAAAAACTGCGCCCCCGCTATAGCAGGAAACCCCGCTCCAACCGCGCCACTGGAAAGAGCACTGGTCAAAAACCTGCGCCGGGTCGTATTCATCAGTCAATCTCCTGAAAATCTCATCCAACAATCGAAGCCAGTCTAACCGAGCCGTCACTGCGAAGATGGAGCAACCTCTAACCGCACCACGTCATAACAAATCCCATTAGCCACACCACCCGCAGGAACAGTCAGCACAATCGTATTCGCGCCCGGTTTCAGCAACGAAGCATCAAAACTGAAATCCTTCTCAATCCACGTCCCCTCAATTCCATCGCGAATCATCGACGCCCCCGCACCAAACAAATCCGTCATCGTCCCCGCATCAACGCCGTTCACGGTTATCCCAAGCGTCCGCGTCGAAACACCATCCAGCCCAAACCGCAACGTAGCCTTCCCTGCAGGTCGTTGCCCCGCGGGCATCTCAAAGTGAATTGTCCAAGGTGTAGCCAGTCCCTGATCGCGCCCATCCGCCTTGAACTCCGTGTCATGCGGCACCTGATAGATGAACCAGTCCTTCGCCGGATCGCTTTTCCCAACCGTAAAGTCGACATCATTCGGAAACAGCTTCGCGTACTCGATATACATTCCCCAGTGCCAATGATCATCACCTTTCAGAAATTCCTTCGCCGACCGGTTTGGGGTTCCAATCTGCCAGATCTCTTTCCCATAGCGCACGGGATGCCACTCAATCGTCCCCAGATCAAGCTTCTGCCCTGGCGCAATCGTCACGCTCGCCGTCGCGTCATAAGCACCCAACACCCCATCAGCCACCGCGTGCAACTGGTAAGTCCCCGGCCTCACATTCGCAATCGTAAAGCTGCCATCTTCTGCGCCATGCGTCCAGAACTCATAATGCTTCGCATCGTTCTGCCACGTAATTGGTTGAGGCGGAAAATTAAGCGGACGGGCTCCAGGCGGTCGCGGAGGAACATAAGTCCCGCGATTCACCCGCTGCCCCTGCGCATTCAACTGCGCGGGATGATCAGCATCAGCAGGCACCGGAGTCGCCGTCGCGGGCGGAGCAGCTGCCGAACCTTCACCTCCCGCAGTAGCCTCCGCTCGCGGCGGCTTCGGCGCACGTGGCACCGCCGGCTGATCGGGAAACGACAGCCCTACCCACAGGCTCGAAAACTTCGTCGCAGCAGCCTGTGAATCCATCAGCTTCAACCGACCCTTCACAGTTGCCCGTTGATCCGCAGGCGTATAGTCCACACCCTTCACCCAGCTATAAGGCCACTTCGCAGCTTCCACCGCAGCCTGCCGTTTCGCATCGCTGAACAACGCATTCGGCGTCCCGCCTGTCGGAACATAAATAAAGATAGGCCCGACAACCTTCGTCCAGGGTTCATTCTCCGCAAAGTTCAAAACACTACCGCCATAATGCGTCCCGCGCCAGTAATCCAGCAGCGTAGGATCTCCACCATCCCCATCATCCAAATGCCCTGTAAGTTCAAAGTGCAGCGGCCCGCTCGAGAGATACTCAAACGAAGGATTGATCAGGTACAACCCAACCTTCTCCTTCATGGACGACCACCCATATGCCGGAATCTTTGACTGGTCTGCCGAGTAATCGTACTTATGCTCAGCCCGCCCCTTATAAACACCCGTAGTCAACCGCCGGGCTTCTTTCATATTCAAATCCGTAGCTGCATCCCAGTCCGCACCCGTCGGCATCACCGCATTGCGCTGATCATCAACGGACAGCCAATCAAACACCTTTGCACTCAACTTGAACCCAAACCGGCTCTCTCCCACCGACCCAGCCGGATAAGTAGCCTCATGCGTATAAATCGCATACGTATATAGACCATGCTCCCCACGCCCAAGCGCATACCGAATTTCCAGATCGGCAATCAGCCCACCGTCCTGTCCCGCCGCCGTCGGGTGCGGCCCAAGAATCGACTTGCCATCCGACCACCCCTTAACAGAAACCTCACCACGCTCCCCATTGTTACTCTTCGGATCGATCGTAACCGTATCTTCACGCCGCGCGGCGAGCGCCGGGCTCTGCTCCCAATACCCCGCGTGGTGCCCCGACACAAATCCCATCAACTCTACATCCGGAGTCACCGTCTTCGGCGTCTTCACGGAAACCAGATCGCCCGTAACCTTATCCACCTTCACCGTCAGATACCCGTTCGCCAGCGTATACGTGGGTCCATCATCCGTCAGAGTCACCGGCGGAGCCGTCCCCGCGCCCGCAGCTGAAATCACCGCAAACATCCCCAAAACCGTCACCGCAGACAAGCAGCGAACAAACGTCATCCGAACACTCCCAATTCAGGTGCTTTCCAGTCGGTACGCATGACTCAATCCAAAAGACGCACCAATTTTGCAAAGGGGAAATTGTTTCTGCTAATCAATTTCGCAAAAAAGGCCGCCGCGAATCCATCTCACGCGGCGGCCGGGAAATTTTCGTTTACTCGCCGTTCTGATTGCTTGAGTCCGTATGCACAACCCGGTAGCTCGCATTGCCACGCGACCATACCAGCAGCAACAGGTCCTTGCCCTCCGGAGTCGCATGAGCTGCATTTACAAACTGTTCAGCCGAGGTAACCGGCTTGCGGTCCAACTCCAGAATCACGTCCCCCGGAGCAAGGCCCGCATCATCCGCAGGACTCGCCGGACGAACGCTCTGCACCGCAACGCCGTTCACTCCAGCAGGAATCTGCAGCTGCTGCCGAACATCCGGAGTCAGCTCAGCAACCGCCAACCCGAGCTTGCCCTTCTGTGGAGCCGCACCATCACCATCGCTCGCGACCTCGGCCTCCTTGTGATACTCGCCGACCTTCACGCTCAGGGTCTGCGGAGTTCCGTTGCGCAGAATCCCAAGCTCAATCGTCGAGCCCGGAGTCGTCTCGCTCACCAGCACCTGCAGCGCGCTGCCGTTCTCGATCTTCTGTCCGTTCAGAGAATCGATCACGTCCCCATTCTTCAATCCCGCACGGCTGGCCGGAGAGTCAGGCGTCACCTGCGCAGCAATGGCTCCGGTCGCCGTCCTCAGATTGAAGAAGTTCGCATTCGAAGGTGTCACGTCGTTAAGGCTGACGCCGAGATAGCCGTGGTGCACCACGCCGGTCTTGATCAGCTGCTCCGCCGTCGCCCGCACAAGCTGCGAAGGAATCGCAAACCCAGCACCCGCAAACGAACCGCTATTTGAAATGATGAACGTGTTGATCCCAACCAGTTCGCCATGCGCATTCACCAACGCGCCGCCCGAGTTGCCCGGATTGATCGCCGCATCGGTCTGGATATATCCGCCCGGCTTCCGCGCATCGTCGCGATAAGGATTCTCACGGTTCACCGCGCTAACAATGCCGCGCGTCACTGAGTTCTGGAAGTACCCAAACGGGCTGCCGAACGCCAGCACAGTCTGCCCCGGCTTCAGCTTCGCGGAATCACCCCATGCAATGCTCGGCAGATCGTGCGCATCCACCTTGACCACAGCAAGATCCGTCAGTTTGTCTACGCCAACCAGCTTCGCAGTCATCACGCGTCGATCGCTCAGCGTCACTCGCATCTGCATCGCGCCGTCAACCACATGGTTGTTCGTCACAATGTAGCCATCAGGCGAAATGATTACGCCGCTACCGATTCCGTGCTCGATCTGCGGCTGCTGCGGACGCTGCAACTGTCCGCCACCGAAAGGTCCGTTCGGCCCAAAGAACTGGGCGAACCCCGGAGGAACACCCTGAGGCACGCCTCCCTGCTGGCTCTGGTCCTGCTCTCCGCCGGTCTCATGCTCTGCGGACCCGCGCGAGGTCACCTGAATATTCACAACCGCAGGCGATACTCGCGAAGCAACCGCCTCAACTGCACTGTCGAGTGAAACCAGTGCGGACACGCTGTTATCATCCATCGGCTCCGCGCCCGGCATCATCGCCGCATGGACACCTGTGTGATGAACGAACATCCCCACCCCAAGCGCGAGCGCCAGGGCAGCCCCGGCAGGAACGCCAACGCGCCCCACCTTAGCAACTAATTTATTAGTTTCAAAAGACATAGTCATACCTCAATAAGGGTTTGTACTGCTTGGTTAAAGTTGAAAAACGAGCCAGCCGCCCGGCGTACGCACGGCTGCATATGAACTGGAACTCACACTTTCCGCAACGGCGAACACCAGCCGCGGCGGCCCCATCTCCTCAAACGAGGTCAACACAACAAGTCCTTCCGTGCGATGCGTTTGTGGCATCGCAACCCGGCTTTGCAACACAGGCGGAGCCGCGTGCCGCTTCCGCAGAATCTTCTTCGCGGGAACCATCTTTGCAGGAACCGCAGAAACTTGAGTCAGCTTCGTCGCATCAACTGCTTTCACCGAAGTCACCGGCATTGAAGCTTTCAGCAACGTCGCGTGCGGCGCGCCCAACACTCCGCTTCGCTCATGAAATGTGGCTGCCTGATATCCCGCTGTACCATCTACGTTCCGCATCCGAGCCACAGGTAACGGCGCTTCCGAAAACGCAACAATCTGCGGGCTCCGTGCTAACTCAACCGATCCACCTGCCAAGGCGATAACCAGAGCTCCCATCACCACGCGAGCCTGCGTGCGACCCATTCCTTCGCCGCCGCGCAGAATACGATGCACTCGTCGAGCCAATTCGGACTGCTTCTCCCATGCCCCAAGCGAAAGCGCAGCCGCCCGTCGTCCCAGCCGATGTTCTGCCAGATTCGTCAGGCAAGTCGCATAGGCCTTCGGAGCCTTCGTCATCTGCAATACCGCATCGTCGCAGGCCAGCTCACGCTCGAGGCACAACCGCCGCTCAATCCAGACCAGCACAGGATTCAGTGGGAACACCACCAGGCTTACCTTCTGCAGCAGATTGATCCAATCATCCGCCCGTCGCAGGTGCCCAACCTCATGCAGCACAATCTGCCCAAACTCGGCAGTCGTAAGCTGCGCAAAAAGATCCTTCGGAATCAGAATGCGTGGCGAGAAAAACCCGATCACACTCGGCCTGTCCACCTCATCCGACGTGCAGATCTGAACTCCGTCAAAACCGGCCGCGCACAAGACGTCATCGCAACCTTGAACCACCTCGGCCCGCTTCCAGATCCCGCGTAGCCGCACCGCACTCGCCGCCAGCTTCACGCCACGCGCAAGTGAAGCGGCCAACCACACCGCTGCGATCGCAAAACTCCATCGCACATCCACCTGCAACCACGCAGAACGCCCCGGCGCAACAGCACTGGAGTCAAGCGAATAAACGTGCACCAGCGGCAACACCGCCAGGACGCCAAAGACCGCGGTCCAGATCGCAAATCGTACCGCCGCTGTCGTCTTCGGCACCAGTCTGAGGCAAATCCCAACCCCGGCCGCCAGCACAACACCTTCCCATATCCCCGACACAAACGAGTTCGCCACCGCCCGCGACACGCTCTCGACGTTCTGCATCACTCGCACGCTCGTGGCCAGGTCGATCGTCATTGACCATCCTCCGCGCGCCCATTCATGGGATCGTCCGTCGCTGCCGCAATCGCCTTTTTCAGGCGCTTCAGTTCCTCGGGAGTCACTTCATCGTCACCCAGGAGCGAAAGCAACAGCCGCTCCCGCGAATTTCCAAAGAACCGCTGCATCATATGCCGAATCTCGGATCGGCTTGCCTCATGCTCCGCCACGCACGGCATATACAAAAACGCCCGCCCCTCCTGCCTGTGCTGAACATATCCCTTTTGTTCGAGAATCCTCACCGTTGTCAGCACGGAGTTATAAGCCAGGGCCTCACCCTCCGGCATAGCCGCCACCAGCTCCCCCACAGCCGACTCGCCACGCGCCCACAGAATCTTCATGAGCCGTAACTCAGCCTCCGTCAATGTGATGGACTTCCTCGGTGGCATACTCAATCTCGCCTTTGCCCCCGAAAAAGCATCCTCAGAAGGCCCAGAACTATCTCTGAGACGGAACAACTAATCGATTAGTTAGCAGCTCGGCAAAAAAACCTCACTCACGAGGAAAATTTAAGCCCCCGAAAAAGCGCACTTAGCAACCAGGTTACGTTCACGAAGATGCACTATCACCGCACCCGCCGCCACGTTTTACCCTGTGGAAAATACACAGCCTTCCAATAAAAACGGTACTCCCCCAAAGAAAATTAAAAATCTGCTACTTTACCAGATCCCGATAATCCTCCCGTACCGGAGTGAACACATCCAGCACCTCCGAAGCCTCCAGTGCCGAAGCCTGATGCTCCACCCCGCCATCAACCACAAAACTATCGCCAGCCTTCACATCAAACACCCGCCCATCGACATCCACCCGAATCGCTCCGTTCACCACATACACCAGCTGATGATGGGGATGGCTATGCCGAACCCCTACCCACCCCTTCTCAAAAAAATGCCGCACCAGCATCAACTCATCGCTATGTGCCAACACCTGCCGTCTCATTCCAGCCTCCGGATTAAAACTCTTCGCATCCGCGGTCTTCACAAAATCCATCCCCTTCGCACTCATCGATCATCCTCACTCAAATCACTCTTGAAAATAGACCTGCACATTTACTCTTACATAAGAGAGGCCGTATCGCGATGATCCATCTCGAGGAGATCACCCTCATCGAAGCTCCCATCGATCGCTGCTTCGACCTCTCCCGCAGCGTCGAAGTCCACCTCCTCGGGAATATCCACTGCGACGAACAAGCTCTCGCAATTGCCGGCATCACCTCCGGCCTTCCCGAACTCAACCAGCAAACAACTTGGCGCGCCAAACACTTCGCCAGCTGGCAAAACGTCACCACCCAATACACTGCGATGCACCCACCCACCTACTTCCAGGCCACAATGATTCAAGGCATCTTCGGCTCCATGCAGGCCAATCACTACTTCCGTACCCTGCCTTCCGGCGTCACCGAAATGAAGGATGACTTCCGCGTCGCCGCACCCATTCCCATTCTCGGCCCACTAATCGAGACTCTCTTCCTTCGCCGCTACATGCTCGCGCTTCTTCGCGAACGAAACGCTGTCATCAAGCAACTCGCCGAATCAAACGGATGGCGACAATATCTCCCTCTGCACCAAATCCATCAAACCGGAAGCCTCACTCAATGAAGATCGTCATCCCCGGAGGCTCCGGACAAGTCGGCCAGATTCTCGCCCGCCACTTTCACACCAACGGCCACGAGGTAACCGTCTTCAGCCGAAGACCCCAAACAGCCCCATGGCGAACCGTCTCATGGGATGGCATCACTCCGGGCCCATGGGTGACCGAACTCGAAAACAGCGACGTCTGCATCAACCTGGCTGGCCGCAGCGTCAACTGCCGATACCACAAAGCCAATCGTCGCGCCATCTTCGACTCCCGCGTCCAATCAACCAACATCCTCAATCAGGTCATAACTCAACTCCATCGCCCTCCGAGGGTCTGGCTCAATGCCAGCACCGCAACAATCTATCGCCACTCTCTCGACCGTCCGATGGACGAGTCCACTGGCGAACTAGGTGGCAATGAACCTGGCGCTCCAGATACGTGGAACTTCTCCATCCAGGTCGCCAAAGCTTGGGAAGAAGCCTTCTTCTCCACGCCCACGCCGCGAACACGCAAAGTCGCCCTTCGTAGCGCCATGACCTTTAGCCCCGATCGCGGTGGAGTCTTCGATGTCTTCCTCTCTCTCATCCGCCACGGCCTCGGCGGTACCAATGGTATTGGTAACCAGTTCGTTTCCTGGATCCACGACGCAGACTTCATTCGCTCCATCGAATTCCTCATCGTCGACCAGAATTTTTCCGGTGTCGTGAACCTTGCGTCACCCTATCCACTTCCCAATCGCGACTTCCTGCACGCTGTCCGCGAGGCCTGGGGCGCCCGGATCGCCCTCCCCACACCCTCGTGGATGATCGAAATCGGCACCTTCCTCATGCGAACAGAATCCGAGCTCATCCTCAAAAGCCGTCAGGTTGTCCCCGGCCGTCTTCTCGCCGCAGGCTTTCGATTCACCTATCCCCATTGGCCGGAGGCTGCGAGAGATCTCGTACGACGCTGGAGAAACCATAAATTTACAATGTAACTTCCACCACCCCGTAGTATCGTCTCAACCATGGCCTCTGACGACGCAATCGACCTCCGCAGAGCGCTCGAAACCGACGAAATCGTTCCGTATTTTCAGCCTCTTGTAGAGCTCCGCACCGGCCTCCTCTGGGGCTTCGAAGCTCTCGCGCGCTGGCAGCATCCCCAGCGCGGACTTATCCCCCCGAACGAGTTCATTCCGCTCGCAGAAAACTCCGGACTCCATGGCCTCCTGACCGGAAAACTCCTCACCGCAGTCTTCGCTGCTGCCAAAGACATCCCCGACCACCTCACTCTCTCCGTCAACATCTCCCTCACTCAGCTCACCGACCTTACTCTACCCAGGCACGTCTTTGCCGCAGCTCGTCAAGCCAACTTCCCTCTCCACCGCCTCGTCCTCGAAATCACGGAAAGCGCCCTTGTCACTAACGCAGAGCGCGCAGCCCGCATCGCTAATGAACTCAAAGACCAGGGCTCCCGTCTCGCGCTCGATGACTTCGGTACCGGCTACTCCAGCCTCCGCCACCTTCAACTCCTGCCATTCGACGAACTTAAAATCGACGCCAGCTTCGTGCGCGCCATCACTCACAATCGTGAGAGTAGAAAGATCGCCGCCGCCATCGTTGGCCTCGGCAATAGTCTCAGTCTCACCACTGTCGCCGAAGGAGTGGAAACCCAGGCCATCGCCGACATGCTCCTCTGGCTAGGCTGCGACATTGGCCAGGGATGGCTCTATGGGCGTCCCGTTACGCCCGCGCAACTTCCCGAAATTCTCGCCGAGCGCATCAACTCGCCCCTTCCACCTTCCTCCCCCGAAGACCGCTCCTCACTCACCGAAGCCAGCCTGCCGCTACGTCTCGAAGGGCTCCCCACCCAGCGCCTCGCCCAGCTCAACGCAATCTACGATGGAGCTCCCGTCGGTCTATGCTTCCTCGATCGCAATCTCCGATTCGTCAGTGTCAATAAACGACTCGCGGAGATGCATAATCTTCCCGTCGCCTCCCATCTTGGCCGCCACATCACAGAAATCCTCCTTGAGAAATTCTCTCAATGTGAACCGTACCTTCTCCGTGCCCTCGAGGGCGAGCCCTACGCCGGCCTCGAAATCCACTCCCCTGACCCACGCCGCCCGGGTACCATGCGCACCTTTCTTATGTCATTTCAGCCAGCCCGCGACGAAGTCGACGAAGTCATCGGCATCTCGATCTCCGTCGTCGATATCACCGCTCGGAAGACCGCTGAGGAAGCACTGGCCGAAAGCGAAGACCACTACCGTCACGCCGTCGAACTCAATCCTCAGGTTCCGTGGACAGCCAACCCAGACGGTAGCATCCTCGACGTCAGTCAACGCGGCGAACTTCTCACAGGCCTTTCCAAAGAGGAGATGCTCGGCGTTGGCTGGCTCCGTATCCTGCATCCCGACGACCTCAAACGAACCCTCCATGCGTGGAACGAATCCGTTCGCACCGGCAATTCTCTCGATATTGAGTACCGCATCCTTCACCAGAACGTCGGCTGGCGCTGGATGCGATCTCGCGCTTCCCCTCGTCGTGGCGAAGATGGAGAGATTATCCGCTGGTACGGAACTGTCGAAGACATCGACGACCACAAAAATGCCGATGAAGCCCTCCGCCGCAGCGAAGCGAATCTGCATGCCATCTTCGATGCTGTCCCGATCGGCATCATCATCGTCGATGCGCCGGATGGACGCGTGGTCATGGCGAATCCGCGCGCCGAGCAGATGCTTCGCACCATCGTTTCGCCATCAAACCTCATCGACGATTACTGTCGCGAACTGCTCCCCAACTCGACCACGAACTCTATTCAGTCAGAAGACACTCCACTGGCGGATGCCATGATGGAAGGCCGCCCATTCGGCCCCATCAAATGCCTCCGTACCCACAAGAACGGAGAAAATGTATGGATCAGCCTGAGCATAACTCCAGTCACTGACGAAAAGGGAAACGTCTCTGGCGGCATCGTCGCCATTCAGGACATCGACGAAGACAAGCGCGAAATGGAGCGCCTCTCCGAACTCGCCGACATCCTCAAAAACAAACTCGCCACTCACCGCTAAACTCTACTTCCGCTCCGCCTTTGCCAGCCCGCGATACTTCAGCATCGGCTCTATGTTCGGTGGTGCTCCCAGCCACGCCTCATACATCTTCGCCAGGTCCTCCGTATTCCCCCTCGATAACACCATCGCGCGGAAGCGGTCTCCATTAGACCGCGTCAACCCACCATGATCCTGGAACCACTGGAACGCATCGTCATCAAGCATCTCGGCCCACAGATATGCGTAATACCCCGCCGCATACCCGCCTCCCCAGATGTGGGAGAAATAACTCGATCGGTAGCGCGGCGGAACATAGCTCAGCGTGAAACCTTTCTTCTGTAGCGCCGCCTTCTCAAACTCATCCGGTGTCTGTAACGGTGCACTCACCGGCAACGAGTGCCACTGCATATCCAGTTGAGCCGCAGCCAGCAACTCCGTCAGCGCATAACCCTGGTTGAAGTCAGCAGCTTTCTTGATCTTCGCCGACAGTTCCTCAGGCATCGCCGCGCCTGTCTTGTAGTGCTTTGCGTAGTGCGCAAAGATCGATGGATAAGTCGCCCAGTGTTCATTGAACTGCGACGGAAACTCTACAAAATCCCGCGCCACAGCGGTTCCCGAAAGCCCCGGATATTCTGCCGCAGCGAACATTCCATGCAGCGCATGGCCAAACTCGTGGAACATCGTAACCACGTCGCTAAAACTGATCAGCGCCGGCTCACCCTCTGCAGGTTTCGGCAGATTCGCAACGTTATAAACAACCGGCAGCGTTCCCGTCAGCTTCGACTGGCGCACAAAGCTGCTCATCCACGCGCCCCCGTTTTTGTTATCGCGCTTGTAGTAGTCGCAATACCAAAGCGCCAATGGCTTTCCGTCTGCGTCGAATACCTCGAACACTCGAACATCCGGATGCCACGCCGGAATATCCTTCCGCTCCTTGAACGTCAGCCCATACAACTGGTTCGCCGCATAGAACACGCCATTCTCAAGCACATTGTGAATCTCGAAGTAAGGCCGCACCTGCGACTCGTCGATATCGTACTTCGCCTTCCGCACTTGCTCGGAATAAAACTCCCAATCCCACGGAGCAACCTGGAACCCACCCTTCTGTCCGTCAATGATCTCCTGGATATCCTTTGCCTCGGCCACCGCATTCGCCGTCGCCGCCGGAACCAGAGCATCCATAAACTTCAACGCATTTTCGGGAGTCTTCGCCATCTGGTCTTCCAGCTTCCACGCCGCATAGCTGCCAAAACCTAGCAGTTTGCCTTTCTCCGCCCTTAACTGGGCCAGGCGCGCAATGGTCTCCCGCGTATCATTCGCATCACCACGTTCCGCCCGCATCCAGGAGTCTTCAAACACCGCCTGCCTCGTCTCTCGCACACCCAGCGAAGAAAGATAAGGCTGCTGCGTCGTATTCTGCAGCGCAAGTATCCATCCGTCCTTCTGCCTCTGTTTGGCTGCCCGCTCTGCTTGGTTGATCTCAGCATCCGTCAGTCCCGTCAGCGCGTTCTTGTCTACCGTGAAATAAGCAGCATCCTTCGTCGCCGCCAACACTTTGCTCCGAAAAGCATTCGAGAGCGTTGATTCCTCTTCATTAATCTTCTTCAGCTTCTCTTTGTCCGCATCCGACAGGTTCGCCCCGCTATGCACAAACCGTTGGTAGTAAATCTCCACCAGCCGCAGCCCCTCGGGACTCAGCTTCAGTGACGTTCGCTTCTCATAAATCGTCTTCACTCGCGCAAACAGCTTCGCATCGAGATAAATCTCGTCGTTATGCGCCGCCAACTTCGGAGCCAGCTCCCGCTGCACCTTCTCGAGCGCCGGATTCGTATTCGCGCCCGTCACCCCACTGAAGGCCGCCGAAGCCCTCTGAATCAAAGCCCCGGTCTTCTCCATCGCAACAATGGTGTTATCAAAGGTAGGCGCCGCAGCATTATCCGCAATCGCCCGTATCTCCTTCAACTGCTCCACCATTCCCGCTTCAATCGCCGGCTGATAGTCGCTGTCCTTAATTTTGTCGAAGGGCGGCGCCTGAAACGGCAAAGTACTCGCCAGATAAAACGGATTCCCCGGCCCAAAACTCACCGCAGCATTCTGTCCATCAACAACACTCGAGTTCATCATGATCACACCGGCTGCAAGAACCATCCACAACCCTGAAATACGCCGACAGAGCCGCATTGAATCTTTCACCGTACTCTTCTCCTCATCGAAATCGATAGCTCTAGAGTACGGGACAAACGAATGAATTCGCACCTGTCCGTGCCTCCAAGCAGAACTAAATCAGATCCCTCGCCGAAAATTCCCTCTCCGCCGTACCGGACAAAGTACAATCGCCAAAATCAATGCAGAAGACTTCCCTGATAGCACGCACGCCTCTGCCCACCGCTCTGCCATCACTCGAAGAGCTAGACATCCATTCCCGCTACCACTCCTCCCGTACCGGGGGCGACTTCTTCGACGCCGTCTCAGCCGGTCCTCACATCGTCTTCCTTCTCACCGACATCGCCGGCGCACGCGACAGTGCCCACACCATCGCTGCCGCCATGCAGGATGTCTTCCGTATCCGCGTCCCTCAACTCTTCACCACCGAAATCATCAACATGATGGATACGCTCGGCGTGTTGGCCCACGAAGTCAATACGGCCATTTACAACGCCGCGGGCGGCTCACGCTTCGCCCCTACCTTTCTCGGCTGCTATAACCTTCCTCTCGGTGTCCTCGCCTACATCAACTCAGGCGGCCAGCCGGCCATCTTCCGCGACAGAGACGGCACTCGCGTCCTCGGGCACGTCACCGTGCCCCTCGGCCTCTTCACCCACCTCACCTTCGAACCTGCCATCCAGGCCTTCGAACCCGGCGCAGCCATGCTCCTCGTCACCAAAGGTATCCTCGAATCCCGTCATAAACACGAGCCATTCGGCGTCGAGCGAGCCACTGCACTCGTAGAAGCCTTCACTTCTGGCAAAGCCTTCGACCTGTGCGGAGCGATCCTCAAACAAGCCCACGAATTCCGAAAGATTCCGTGGTACAGCCCCCAAAACCTGCCATTCGTTAAACCTGATCGCATCGAAGATCTCACTGCCGTAGCCCTTATCCGTCCGACCAATTAGCTCGAAGGCCGTCAGAACGAATCCATGCTCGCTACTCCTATTTCTATTTCCTGCCTTTACAATCCCCACATGGAAAAGTCTGCCGAGCAGGACCCTCGAGTCTACTTCGCTGCCGAGCGCACCTTCCTGGCCTGGATTCGGACCGGCCTCGGTCTTATGGGGATCGGATTCGCAGTCAGTCGCTTCAGCCTCTTCCTGCGCCAACTTTATGCAGCCCAGGCCCACCTTCCCTCCCACACGACTGGCCTTTCCCTCTGGGGCGGCGTCTGTCTGGTAATTCTCGGCGTGATCGTCAATCTCTCCGCGGTTTTTCGTCACATTCAACTCGTCCATCAACTCAACGCAGGAACCTGGCAGCCCGGTCGCGTCTCGCGCGACGCCGTCATCCTCAGCCTCATTCTCGTTTTCATCGGAATCGCGATGGCAATCTACCTCATCCTCATCCGCTGAGCAGCTTCGTCCATCCTCATCCGTTCACTGCCCAACGTGCGCAGCCATCGCCGGATCACCAGTTTGAAGGCATCCACCGGCACAGCAATCGCAATCAGGACAGCACACATGCCTGCCGTAACCAACACATTGAAAAGGTCATGGTATGGCCGCAGGAGCCCCAGAAACAACAGCAGAACAAGGAACGGATAGTGCATCAGGTAAATCGTGAAGGTACCGTTGGCCAGGCTTCGAAACCACCGGGCCCAACGGCTCGATCGTGAAATCTCAATGTGATCCATTGCCAGCAGAAGCACCAACAACGCAGCTGAAGAGAACACGCCTACAGCCACCGCGAACATATTGGCGCGAAGCCCGGCCAGCCCCATGAGGACAAGAGGATTTGGAAGGTCCGCGATCTTGTGGAATAGCACCAATGGCGCCCTCAGCAGAAACCTCTGCCCCAACAGGTAAAGCGCCCCGCCAACGACGAGCCATCCGCCTGCCACAACCTGAAGACCGGCGGCAAGACGGCCTCCCCGCCACCGCTGGTAAAGTTCATACATCCAGCACCCAACCCACCACACTGGAAATAAAAACAACACCTGCGGACCGATGCCGACCAGCAGAATCGCGCAACCAAGAATGCGTTTCCAGCCGCGAAAGAAAAAAAGAAATCCATAGGCGAGGTAATAAATGCATTCGTACCCAAGCGACCAGAACGGAGAGTTGATAAAGGGAATCGTGTTGCGTCCCCAGGCTTGGCTGACAAACGTAAGGTTCGCAACAATGCGGACGATCGGGTGATTGAACGTATCGGCCCAGTCCCGCAGGAACAGATGGCGATCGATCAAAAAACACACTCCGCTGACGGCCAGAGTAAATACCATCGCGGGCAAAACCACGGAGTAGATACGGGATGCGCGATCAATAAAATACTCTCGAGCAGTCGACTCCCGGGTCCTTGTCACGTATCGGATAACGAAGCCGGAGAGGACGAAGAAAACAGGGACCGCAATGTCCCCCAGATACTGTCGGTTCCAATACCCCAAGCCGAACTCAGGATGCGTAAAATGAGCGATCACAACCAGAAGCGCCGCCGTAAGCCGTACAAAATCCAGCAGCAGGGACGCTGACTCCGGCAGTGTCTCGGGAGCACCCTTCTTCTGGGCCGTCATCGTTTGCTTGGAGGTCTCAAACTCCGTGATTTCCAACCGGCATGCCTTCCCGACTTACCTGTCCTTCCGTTCATGAGCTTACTAGAATAGAAAAATAGCGCATGCCTATCGCCAAAATTATCGTTGAACTCGAAATCCCCCACGCACACTCCCTCAAAGACCGACGACAGGTCCTCCGGTCCATGAAGGACAAACTCCGTCACGGCTTCAATCTCTCAATCGCAGAACTCGACGATGGCATTGTCTGGAACCGCGCCACCCTGGGCATCGCAGCCATCTCCGGATCGTCCAGCTACCTCACCGGGCAACTTCAGCAAATCGACCAGGCAATCCACCGTCTTGCGGCCGGTTTGAGTGCCGAAGTGATTGATTCTTTTGCCGAAATCCTTCCCGAATAACTAAAAAATCATCAAAAATCAACCTAACTCCTTGATTCTTCATCTAAAATACTCTGTTCGCTAGGAGCTTCGCCCGAACTCTGATATCCTCAACCGTTCGCCCATAATCGAACCCTTATGCCAGAGCATCGAGCCAGAACCTACCACCGTAATCGAGTCGCTAACTCCTTTTCCGAAGAGATCGGCGCCATGCTCGAAGGCGAGCTTTCCGACCCCCGTATCGCTCCCAGTTACGTCACCGACGTTGTCCTCGCACCCGGAGGAAAATCTGCACGCATCTTCGTCGCCGTTTATGGCAACGAGGAGGAGGAAGCTTCGACCCTGGAAGGCCTTAAAACTGCCCGAGCCTACATTCGCTCCCAGCTTCGCGACCGCATGGGAGTCCGTCACGTTCCTGAGCTCACCTTTGCCATCGACCGCTCCAAAAAAATGACCGGCCGCATGGAGGAACTTCTCGGTCGAGTCCGCAAACGTGAACAGAAGCGCAACGCAGCCGAGCCTGCCCAGCCCACAATCCAACACCCAACCAAATGACACCACAGACCGCCACTCAGGAACTTCAACAGGTGAGCCAGCCGGCCAAGACTCCTTCTCACGAGGGACAGATCGCTGCGATCCTCGCTGCCATCCGTCAACATCCACGATTCCTCGTCACCTCGCACGCCCGGCCCGACGGTGACGCCATAGGCTCCGTCCTCGCACTAGCCGAAGTCCTCGATCAGCTCGGGCGCAAAGTCGAAATCATCCTCGCCGACCCCGTTCCAGCAACCTACGCCAGTCTGCCCAACCTCGATCGTGTCCGCCGCGCCCCCTCCGCCGACGACATCGACCCTGACAAGAACACTCCCGCCATCCTCCTCGAGTGCGATGGCATCGATCGTACTGGCCTGCTCGGCCTGGAAGGCCGCGCCCTCTTCAATATCGACCACCACGCCAGCGGCCGGCCCTTCGGCGTCGTCAACTGGATCGACGAACACGCCTGCGCGGTTGCAGCCATGGTCTACCGCATTGCTGTCGCGGCCAAAGTCAGGATCACTCCTTCCATGGCGACCTGTCTCTACGCGGCCATCCTCTCCGACACTGGCACCTTTACCTACTCCAGCACCACCGCAGAAACCTTCGCCCTCGTCCACGACCTCGCCGCCCACGGGGCCAACCCCAGCCAGATCGCTCGTGACATTTACTTCTCCAACCCTGCCAGCAAAATTCGTCTCCTTGGCATCGCTCTCTCAAACCTCCAGACCGAAGGCGACCTCGCATGGACCTGGGTCACCAGCGAAGATATGGAACGAATTGGCGCCGGCGCTGAAGACTGTGAAGGCGTCGTCAATTACCTCATCAGCATCGCCGAAGTTGAGGCCGCCGTCTTTCTCCGCGAAGTCCCCGACGCCAGTCAGTTCCGCCTCAGTATTCGTAGCAAAGGAAAGATCGACGTCGCTAAGATCGCCGAGCACTTTGGCGGCGGCGGCCATCGCAGTGCCAGCGGCTGCACTCTCCACGGCCCGCTCGACGTGGCCATTGGCCGCATTCTTACCCAGCTAAGGACAGGACTCTGTTAGCCTTGTCTCGCTCAGCATTGAAAATGAACGATAGTCCATTACCCACCGCGTCCGGCGAAAGGAAGCAGCACGCAGCCATCCTTTGGCTAAGGCAACAGCTGCCCGCCATGGCCACGGTGCGGGAATTCGCCATCCTTCTCGCCGTAACCACCTTCCTGCTGCTCTACGGCCTCATTCCTGTCTTCGGTGGCGACCAGCTCGGTCTCGTTGGCGCTGACGAGCCCCGTTACGCCCAGATCGCCCGCGAGATGCTCGCCGCCCACTCCGACGCCTGCCACGCGGTCAATGCCAAGATGGTCCCCCGGAGCGTTCGCTTAGAAGATGTCCGCGCCTCCTTCCACTGCATCGCCGCCGGCACGGTCACTCCTATCCTTTACGGCAAACCGTGGCTCGAAAAACCCGCCCTCTACTACTGGCGCGCCATGAGCTTTTTCAAGGAGTTCGGCGTCTCGGACTGGACCGCCCGTCTCCCATCCTCCTCCGCAACCTTCGCCCTCATCATTCTCGTCTTCCTCCACATGCGTCGATTCCGCCCCGGAGGCCACCTCGACGCAGCCCTTATCACCGTCTCCTGCGTCGCAATTGTCAGCTTTGCTCGCGGCGCCTCCACCGACATGCAGCTCGCCGCCCCCTTCTGCATCGGTATGCTCGGTTGGTATGCCTGGTATGAAACAGGAAAAAAGTTCTGGCTCTTCGATCTCTACTTCTTCGGAGCCGCAGCCACTCTTGCAAAAGGCCCTGTAGCTCCATTCCTCGCTCTCACAATCATCCTTCTCTTCGCCGGTTTACGCCGGGAGTGGTCTCTTCTGCGCCGCACCATCTGGCTACCGGGCATCCTGCTCTACCTCATCATGGTGTTGCCCTGGTACATCGCCGTCCAGAAGCGCAACCCCACCTTCTATCGCTTCTTCTTTCTCGAGCACAATCTGGAACGCTTCGCCACTAACCGCTTCCAGCACCATCAACCCTTCTTCTACTACCTCGTCGTCCTTCTCATCGGTCTCATTCCCTGGACTGTCATCGCCATTCGCGCTCTGGTCGACTCGATAGAAGTCTCCATCGCCGAATGGAAAGTCCGCCACAATCCCCGCCGCTATCTCGGCCACACCCGCGCAGGCGACGCCTTCCCCGAGTTCCTCGTCCTTTGGGCTCTCTTCCCTATCGTGTTCTTCTCGTTCTCGGGTTCCAAACTCCCCGGATATATCCTTCCATCCATCCCCCCACTCACTATCCTGGCCGCCGACTATCTCAACCGCATACGCCGCGAAGGTCTTCCCAAATGGCTCCTCTGGTGCCACGCAGCCCTCTGCGCCGTCATGGTCTTCGTTCTCGTCCTCGCTCCTCAGCACATGAAGTACGAGACGCTTGTTCCCTCTCGGCAATGGCTCAGTGCGGCCGCTGTCGCCGCTCTTCTCTTTGGCGCTCTCGTCTTTCTCATCGTTCGCCGCTGGGGTATCTCACAGATCTGCAACGCGACTCTCATCCCCGTCCTGGCAACCCTCGTCTTTCTTCTCGGCTTCTACGGCAGGGAGCTCGACCTCAGCTACTCTGCCCGTCCTCTCGCCCGCCAGATCGCCAGCCAGGCCCCCGACGAAAAGATCGTCGCCATCGACGACGTTCGCCGCGACATCGACTATGGCCTTGCTTTCTATCGCAACAGCCCCCTCGTCCACTACACCAACCCAACCAGTAACATCGATTGTCCAGCGTCTGTGCCTGACGAGCAGCACATCCTGGTCATCGCCGCCAACAACACTGCAGAACTCATTCGCTGCCTCCCCGATCGCCTCTACCAGCCTCTCTTCCTCTATGAACCACAGGGCCTCGAAGTCTATCGGGTCTTCGCAAAACAGTAAGTGAACCGGTACTCGCCAGCTTCCTCCCTTACCCTTCCTCACCGACTTCCGATAAGCTCAAACGAACACTCACCAGAGGGTATGACCGTCACCACCCAATTCGAGATACTGGACCTTCGTCACTTCTCCGCTCGTCAACTCCGTCCTCTGCTCGAAACCGAGTCTCGCGTTTGGGAGCAGCGCCTCCGTTGGAACTATCAAAGCTCCACCGAGCTTCTTCTTCAGTACCTCGACTCCCGCATCCTCCCCGGCTTTGTCGCCCTTGACCGTGGACGCATCTGCGGATTCACCTTCTGCGTCTACGAAAGCCAGAAGGCTGTGGTCGGTGACGCCTTCGCCATAGGCAACGACCATGCGCAGGTTCTCCAAATCACCCAACAGCTCCTTCACCAGCTTCTCCAGCTCCTTCACCACTCCCCCGGTATCCGTCGCGTCGAATCCCAGCTGCTCCTCTACGATGCAGGCTCAATCGACGACACCTTCCTCGCCGCCGGCTTCGCTCTCTACCCTCGCCTCTTCATGGAGTTCGATCTCCGATCCCAGCAACATCTCATTCCCCCAGCAGTCCTGCCATCCCACGTCGAACTCGCAAGCTGGTCACCCGATTACTATCAGGCTGCCGCCGAGCTCATCCACGAGTCTTACCTCAACCACATCGACTCACGAATCAACGACCAGTATTGTTCCCTCCACGGCTCCTTGCGCTTCCTCCACAACATCGTCCGCTTCCCCGGCTGCGGAGTCTTCGATCCTACGGCCTCCTGGGTCCTTCGCGACCGACGCAATGGAGCCCTCATCGGCATGCTTCTCTGTTCTCGTGTCGCCGCAGACGTAGCCCACATCACTCAACTCTGCATCTCCACCCGCTGCCGCGGACAGCACCTCGGGCTCGCTCTCCTTAACCACTGCATCCGCCACCTCACCCAGTCTGGCTTCGCTGCGATCACTCTCACTGTCACCGAAGCCAACCACCTGGCCGTCAAGCTCTACCAAAATTCGGGTTTCTTCGTCCGCCAACGCTTCGACGCCATGGTCCTCGACAAAGACGCTCCCAAGACCTGAAGACGAAACTCGGCGCGGCCTATAATCTCCCCATGTGCCGGAACATCCGCAACCTCTTTAACTTCGATCCACCAGTGACCGACGCAGAGATTCGCGACGCCTCTCTGCAGTTCGTCCGGAAGATCAGCGGCTTCAACAAGCCTTCCAAGGCAAACGAAGAAGCCTTCAACACAGCGATCGACGAAGTTGGAGCTGTCTGTGCCCGTCTTCTCCACTCGCTCGAAACAACCGCTCCGCCCAAGAACCGCGAAGAAGAAAAGGCCAAAGCAAAGGCCCGTTCCGCCGAACGCTTCGGCCTGGCCTAGTCTCTTGAAAGAGGGCTATGCACCGATGAGCGTCTGGTAAAGTTCCACACATCGTGGCGATCGACTTTCTCGGTTTCTTAGTGCCGCAAATTGGCTTTTTTGGTGTCGGAACCTATCTGAGATTTTCCGACAAGCAACCGAGAGTCATAGGAAAGATTCTGCAAATCATCAGGGGCTTTGCCTTCTTCCTCCCTGTGATAGCACCGCTGTTGTTTTATAACTTCGGCTATCATCCTCACCACCATTAGCACAAGGCAATTCATCTACTCCACGTGATAATTCGGAGCCTCACGCGTGATGATCACATCATGTACATGGCTCTCTCTCAACCCCGCATTCGAGATCCGGATAAACTGCGCTTTCTCCTGCAACTCCGCAATCGTCGCGCATCCCAGATACCCCATCCCCGATCGCAATCCACCCACTAGCTGATAAACCATCCCCTCCAGCGGTCCGCGATGCGGCACTCTGCCCTCAATTCCTTCCGGCACAAACTTCGCCAGACGATTCGAGCTCCCATTCTCACGAGCCGTCAGTGAAGGCCGCTCTGTACTCGCATCCTCCAGATCGCTCTTCCCCTGAAAATACCGCTCACCCGAACCCTGTGCCATCGCCGACAGCGATCCCATACCGCGATACGCCTTGAAGCTACGCCCCTGATACAAAATCGTTTCGCCCGGCGACTCGTCCACACCGGCAAACAGCGACCCCATCATCACCACGCTCGCTCCCGCAGCAATCGCCTTCGTAACATCGCCCGAGTACTTCACACCACCATCCGCAATCACCGGAATGTTCCGCTCCTTGCCCGCGCGATAAGCCTCAGAAATAGCCGTAATCTGCGGCATTCCCGCCCCGGTCACCATACGAGTTGTACAAATCGACCCTGGCCCGATCCCCACCTTGATCGCATCCGCCCCCGCATCGATCAGCGCCAACGCACCTTCATACGTAGCAATATTCCCAGCCAGCAAATCAATCTGCGGAAACCGCTTCTTCACCTGAGTCACTGCGTCCAACACACGCGACGAGTGCCCATGCGCCGAATCGATCGCCAACGCATCCACACGAGCCGCCACCAGCGCGGCAGCTCGCTCCAGAAAATCCCCAGTCGCTCCAATCGCTCCCGCCACCCGCAGCCGCCCCTGCGAATCCTTCGAGGCATTCGGATACTTCAGCTTCTTCTGAATATCCTTGACCGTAATCAACCCCTTCAGCTCATAGTCGTCATTCACGACCAGCAGCTTCTCTACCCTGTGCTGATGCAAAATCTGCTCTGCTTGCTCCAGTGTCGTTCCCACCGGCACCGTGATCAGGTTCGTCTTCGTCATCACGGAATCGATCGACAGATCCGTCCGCGACACAAACCGCAAGTCGCGATTCGTCAAAATGCCCACCAGCTTTTTGTTGTTAGTCACCGGCACACCCGAAATCTTGTACCGCCGCATCACTTCCAGCGCATCGGCAATCGACTGCTCCGGCGCAATCGTCACCGGATCCACGATCATCCCGCTCTCTGATCGTTTCACCTTGTCGATCTCACCCGCCTGCTGCTCGATCGTCAGATTCCGGTGCACCACACCAAGCCCGCCCTGCTGCGCCATCGCAATCGCTAGCCGAGCCTCCGTCACCGTATCCATCGCAGCAGACATCAGAGGCGTACTTAGCGTGATATTCCGCGTCAATTGCGTCTGCGTGCTCACCTGCGTCGGCACAACTTCACTGTAAGCAGGCACCAGGAGAACGTCATCAAAAGTAAGAGCTTCGGGTACGGGGGAGCTAATCATATTTTTAGATGTTCCAGTTGTAACGGTTAAAAAGGCGAAGCGGCTACGCGGCAGCAAGCCAAAATTTCGCAGGATTTTATCGATTGTAGAGTCGCAACCAACCCATAGCAACTTCGATGACTCAATTTCCCCAAAGTTTCATGCGCGGAGGCGCCATCCTCCCTACCTTACCCGCCCCAAGCAAACTTCGCCAAATTCGCGACGACGCTTATCGGTTCCTACTCGCAATGCAGAGCGCTCTGGATATTCACCTTCGCAGCCCGTCGAGCCGGAATCCAGCAGGCAACCAACGCGACTACCCCGAGAAATATTGGTACCGTGGAAAACGTCGCCGTGTCATGTGGATGCACGCCATAGAGAAAACTACTCGAAAACTTCGCCCCAACCCATGCAGCAGGCAGCCCAATTCCCATCGCAATTCCCGTCAGCCTCATACCCTGCCCAAGCACAAGCCCCCGAACTGCGTCGAGCTGCGCTCCAAGTGCAATGCGTATCCCAATCTCCCGAGTCCGCCTGCTGACCGAATAGCTCATGACCCCGTACAACCCAACCGCAGCCAGGGCCAGGCCAATACAACCAAAAATACCAAACAATGTGCCGGCGAGACGAGGCAGGAACAGCGCTGTGCGTAGATGCTCTTGTATCGTCTCAACGTTAAAAACCGCCATTGTCGCATCAAGATCATGGATTTGCCCCCGCACCGAATTGGCGATCGCCGCAGAATCACCCGCCGTATGCACAATCAGCTGATACCCGGTAAAAGAAGGATCGCTTCCCGTGTTTTGCGCAAGGGAACGGAACAGAACATACCGCGTATCTTCACCCAGAGTGCGCGATTTGATATTTTTAGCCACTCCAATAATCTCGTAAGTCGCTCCCCAGCTCGTCAGCCTTCGCCCAATCGGATTCGAACTCCCAAACAGATGTTCTGCCAGCGCCTGATTCACAATCGCTACTTTAGGAGCATCAGGAGATTCATTGCCTATATCACGCCCCTCAAGTCGAGGAATCCCCATCGTCTCAAAGTAGCCCGGAGTCGCCATATAAAGCTCCGCGATCGGGTCCGGGCCCGACTTAGGTTGGCCTTCGGCATGAACCCCATCGCTCCGATGCCCCCCTGAGAGGGGAACGCTATCCGTAACGGCCGCCGAAACCACTCCAGGCATCCCAGCCACCCGCTCCTGCAGTTGAGCAAGAAACTGCGCCGTCTTCTCCGGCGTGTAGCCATGAACGCGTGGATCGACAGACATCATCAACAAATCGTGTGAACGAAAACCAATGTCAATACTCGACGCGCTTCCAAGGCTCCGCAGAAAAAGCCCCGTCGCACAGAGCAGAACAATCGACATAGCGATCTGCAACACCACAAGAACATTTCGCATAGTGATACGTCGCCCTGGCCGGGCAAGAGCGTCCTCTCCTTTGAGCGCCCTATTAAGCACCGGGCGGGATGCGATCCATGCAGGCACGAAACCAAACACCAGTCCCGTTCCGACGCTCAGAGCGAACGTATAGAGCAGCACGCGCCAATCAACGCCCACGCTCACATCGAGCGGCACCGGCGCAGGGATGTGAAATGTTGAGAGCGCAGAAGTCGCCCAAAGTGAGAGCAGAGTGCCAAGTAATCCTCCTCCCAAAGCAAGCAGAACACTCTCTACCAGCATCTGCCGCAAAAGTTGAACACGCGTCGCTCCTAACGCAATCCGAACTGCCATCTCGCCCTGTCGACTGGCTGATTGCGCCAACAAAAGGTTTGCTACATTCGCACAGGCAATCCCCAGAAGGAGCAGCACCACAACCGAAAGCCCCCCAAGAAAAAGCAATACAGTCGCGCGATCTCGCGGCGGCAGCGAGCCTGCTCGGTCAATCAGAAAGCCATTACCCTTATCGCTGGCTGGATAGGCCTGAGCAAGGTGTTTCGCGAGAGTATTCAGTTCCGCGCTCGCCTGAGGGGACGTGACCCCGGGGCGCAGTCGTCCCACGACGTCAAACCAGTGGCTCGTGCGCGAATCGCGGTTAGGAACGCTCGCGGCAAGTTGCTCTATATTGCCCTGCGGAATCCAGAACTGAGGATCGAGGATGACGTCGAGGCCATGAAATCCCGACGGCGCAACGCCAATAACTGTGAACGGACGACCCGACAGAGTCACCGGCTTGCCAATGATCGCAGGATCCGAATTAAATCGGTTCTGCCACAGTCGGTGACTGAGTACGATAACCTGGGCATTCTCTTCTTCCGGCAAAAAGCCTCGGCCAAGATTCATTCCGAGTTGCGCCACATCAAAAAAGTTCGCCGTAGTCGACTGTCCCCAGATTCGCTCAGGCTCCCCATCCCCTCCAATCGAGGCCGGCAAAAGCTCGTAATAAGCCGCAACACCCGCAAAGGAGTGGCCTTGATCTTTCACGTCGTTGTAAAGCGGCCAGGAAAAGCTATTGCAACATTGGCTCCCATCGTGGGTAGTATGCAGGGCCATCAGCGTCCCGGGATCGCCAACCGGCGCAGGACGGAGTACAAACCGGCTGATCATCGAAAAGATGGTGGCATTCGCCGCAATCCCCAGCGCGATTGAGACCACAACCGTGAACATCATTCCAGGAGACCGCGAGAGCCTCCGGACGCTATAGGCCACATCCCGTCGCAGATCTCCCATCGCGATGCCTCCGTTGTTTGATTTCTCTACGCCCGTGGAGGAAAGATTGTTCCCGCCAGAACAATCCACGGGAAATTTTTCCGCCATTTCCGCCATTCCGCCAAACAGCTGTTTCTGGCGCCCCATCCCCATTGAACTCCCACAAAAATCCATGTATCATCAGTTTGCGAACGATTTTGTTCCGTCGCAGGTAACACGCCGTGAACGCACCGGCAATTGGCGGAAGAGATGAGTGGGCCAAAGCCCACTTTTTATTTGCTCTAAAAACCGTCTCGTTTTTTACGGCACGATGAATCGGAAACACCGCTATGGCAGTTCAGTTAGACCAAATTCGAGCAACCGCGCAACGTGTCGCTGCCTCACACAATCTGGACCTCGTCGATCTCGAGTTTCAGGGCGGCAGCAAACACCGCACGTTGCGTGTGTTTATCGAGAAAAACGCAGCAGAACGAGCCAGACTGGCTGAGCAGGCAGGAGCCGGAACATCCGAACTCCCAAAGGGCGTCCCCGTCGAGATGCTCTCCGGAGTAACCCACGAAGACTGCGCCATCTTCGCGCAGGACTTTGGCACTGTACTCGACGTGGAAGATCTCATTCCAGGTGCTGAATACACTCTGGAAGTCTCTTCCCCCGGCCTCGAACGCAAGCTTCTCCGGCCCGAAGACTACATCCGGTTTCAAGGCAGTCTGGTCAAGCTCCAGACCTTCTCACCGGTCAACAACAACCGCCAGTGGCATGGCCGTCTCACAAAATTTTCAGACGACGTCCTCACCATCGACCTCTCTGCCGTCAAGCAGAAGGGCAAGGCAAAGAAAGCGGTAACCGAATCAACCGTAGACATCGCCTTGGCGAACGTTGAAAAAGCGAACTTAGTCGCTGAAATCTAACTGCAGGATTCGCCGGGACCCTCGGCGGAAAACGAAACAGGAACCAAACCCGGGCCCTCCGGGCATACCAGAAGGACGAGTGAGCGATGGCAAGTGCTTTGTACCAATCAATTGAGACTTTGAGTCGCGATAAAGGAATCGAACCGGGCATCGTCGTCGGCGCCGTGGAGGATGCCATCGCGCTCGCCACGCGCAAATACTACAAGACCCAGGAAAACATGCGAGCCGAGATGGACCGCGACACCGGCGAGATCCGCGCCTACGTCTACAAGACCGTCGTCGAGTCCCCCGAGCAGGTCGAAGACAACATCAACCAGCTCACCCTCGACCAGGCACGCGAACTCGCCCCTGAAGTCGAAGTCGGCGGAGAACTCCGCTTCTACAAAGACACCACGCCCCTCGGCCGCATCGCAGCTCAGATGGCCAAGCAGGTCATCTTCCAGAAGGTTCGCGAAGCAGAACGCGATACCGTCTTCAACGAGTACAACCACCGCGCCAACGAGGTCCTTAACGCCACAGTCAAGCGCCTCGAGCCCATGGACGTTATCTTCGACCTGGGCAAAGCCGAAGCCCGCATGCCCAAGCGTGAACAATCCCGCCTCGAGCAGTTCGCTGTCGGCGAGCGTGTCCGCGTCGTCCTCCTTCGCGTCGACCGCGCCGCTAAGGGCCCACAGGTCATCGTCTCCCGCGCCTCACCGATTCTCGTCCAGAATCTCTTCCAGTCCGAAGTCCCGGAGATCTACGACGGCACCGTCAGTATCAAGGCCATCGCCCGCGAGGCCGGCGAGCGCACCAAGATCGCCGTCCAGTCCCGCGACAAGGACGTCGATCCCGTTGGTGCCTGCGTCGGCATGAAGGGCATGCGCGTCCAGTCCATCATCCGAGAACTGCGCGGCGAGAAGATCGACATCATCGAATTCTCCGAGGAGATTACCACCTTCGCGGAGAAGGCTCTGCAGCCCGCCAAGGTCAGTCGCGTCTCCATAACCGACCTCGGCGAAAAGCAGATTGAAGTCATCGTCGACGACACCCAGCTCTCACTCGCCATCGGCAAGAAGGGACAAAACGTGCGTCTCGCCGCAAAGCTCCTCCAGTGGAAGATCGACATAAAGAGCGAAGAGGAGAAGCGGCAGGAGGTCGAGCAGCAGATGCAGGCCATGTCCGGCGGCCCAACCACGCCGATCGAACAGGTCACCGAGCTCGGCGACGCAGTCCTCGAAAAACTTATCGCCCACGGCATCACCACCGTCGAAGCTCTCGCCGACATGACTCCCGAGCAACTCGAGGAAGTCCCAGGCATCGGAGAAAAGACGGTCGAAAAGATCTCGGTCGCCGTTCGCCACTACTTTGGTCAGTATGAGGAAGGCGAAGAGCGGCCTGAGCCCACTGTCTCGGCCGTAAAAGCAGAGGAGAGCTCAATGGAAAAAACACCCGAAGCCATCCTGGCCGAAGAAGCCGGCGTTGGCACTGCAAAGGAGGTTGGCGACATCTCTACCGAAGACATTGCCGATCTCGAAGATCGCACCTCAGGCATCGACGCCTACAGCGAGGCCGATGCACGCGAAGAACGAATTGAACTCGATAACGACACCGTAGACACCCTGGTCAACGACACCCAGGAGTTCTCCGATGAAGGTATCGACGACGGAAACGACCGTGGCTAATCCTTTCAGCCGCGCAACCGGAACTTCTGCGGGGTTTCTCATCGGAAACCTCGCAGAGAACACTTACAATAAAAACTCTTTCCTCCATGAGGCTGATATGAACAGCTAAGGGCACGGGAAAACGAAAAGGGACGGATGAGCAAAGTTCGAATCAACGATCTGGCACGAGAACTGGAAGTCAAAAGCAGGCCTATTCTGGATGCGCTCGAAGCAATCGGCGTCACCGGAAAGACCCACTCCAGCTCCATCGAAGCCGACCAGGCCGAAAGGGTCCGGGAATACTTCAGGAACGGCAGCAGAACCACATCCGCGTCCAAACCGGCCGCCGAGAGCAAACCGAAATTTGACCTCTCCAAGGTCTCCAAGCCCGGAGATGCCCTCAAAGCCATCCTCGAGCGCAAACAAGCCGAAGCTGCTGCCAAAGCCGCTCCACCTCCGCGCCCTGCCGCCGTGGTCGCGCCACCCGTCGCAACAGCGCCCAAGTCGGTCGCGCCCGCAGCGCCAGTCGCTGCTGCACCTGCACCCACCGCCACTCCCGCTCCGCCGCCGCGCCGCATCGTCATGCCACAGCCGCGCCCGCAGGCTCCTATCGTTGCCCCGGCAGCTCCGGCCATCGCAACCAAACCTCCGGTGGGTCCGGTTATCGCCAAGCCGCCAGTTACGGTCGTCGCGCCTCCTGCCGCTCCTCCGGTTGTTGTCACACCGCCAGCAGCAGCTAAACCAACGGCCGTTCCCGCAGCTCCGCAGGTTGAAGAACCCGTCGCTAAAACCGCTCCTGCCGTCGCCACGCCTGAGCCAAAAGCCCCGGTAGCAGCCGCAGCGCCAGCTCTGGCACCGCAACCCCCTGCTGCTCCCGCGCCGCCTGAGGCTCCAGCAGAACCACCTGCCGCAGCCCAGCCTGTCCGCCGCGTCATCATGCCGCAGACCGGCCCGCGCCCCATCTACACTGCGCCAGCCGCCGCTCCCGGAGTTCCGCAACGCGGTCGCCCCATCTTCGAGCGGCCACGTCCGCAGTCTCCCGGCGGCCCACGGCCAAGCGCACCGACCGCTCCCGGCGCACGCCGCCCCATGCACCCGACTCGCAGCTTCCCTGGCGGACCCGGCGGTCCTACCGGACCCGGTGGACGTCCCGGCTTTGCTCCCGGCGGAGCGCGCCCCGGCTTCGGCGCACGCCCCGGCTTCGGCGCACGTCCCGGCGGGGCACCGGGCACCATGCTTCCTCCTCCCGAAGGTGGAGCACCCACCGGCCAGCGACCCAGTCAGCGTCCCGGACGTCGCGGAGGCAATCAGCGCTACGAGAAGACTAAAGAAGGCCCAATGAAGGGCTTCAATCCTCCGCCGCGTCTCAGCGGAGCGAACATCTCTCGCGAACCCTTGCCCATCACCAAGCAGATCACCGTCACCGAAGGCATCTCCGTCAAGGATCTCGCCGAAAAACTCGACGTCCGCGGCAAAGATCTCATCGCATCGCTGCTCATGAAGGGTGTCTTCGTCACCGTCAATCAGACCCTCGACGCCGAGCTCGTCAAAGACGTCTCCCGTCAGTTCGGAGCCGAGGCTCAAGTCATCTCCGTCGAAGAGCAGCTTGAGAACGAAGCCATCGAAGGCTTCCTCGAAGACACGACCGGCATGGTCGAAGTCGTCCGCTCACCGGTAGTCACCGTCATGGGCCACGTCGACCACGGCAAAACTTCGCTCCTCGACGCAATCCGCTCCACTGACGTCGCCGGCGGCGAAGCCGGGGGGATCACCCAGCACATCGGCGCCTACAAGGTCAAAATCACCAAGCCGGACTCGCCCGCATTCGGTCGCGAGATCGTCTTTCTCGACACTCCCGGCCACGAAGCCTTCACCCGCATGCGGGCCCGCGGAGCCAAGGTCACTGATATCGTCGTCATTGTCGTCGCAGCCGACGACGGCGTCATGCCCCAGACCCTCGAGGCCATCGACCACGCTCGCGCAGCCAACGTGCCGATCATCGTCGCAGTCAACAAGATTGACAAGCCCGAGGCCAACCCCTCGCGCGTCATCAATCAGCTCGCAACTCGCGGCCTGCAACCCTCCAACATGGGTGGCGACACCGAGTTCGTCGAAGTCTCCGCGAAGAAGCACATCAACCTCGACAAGCTCGAAGAGATGATTTGTCTCGTCGCCGACGTCAACGAGCAAAAAGCCCAGCCCGACCGTCCTGCCGTCGGCACCGTCATCGAAGCCAAGCTCGATCGCGGTCGTGGCGCCGTCGCTTCAATCCTCGTCCAGAACGGAACCCTCCGCACGGGCGACAGCTACATCGTCGGCAACACCTTCGGCAAGATTCGCGCCATGTTCGACGACCGTGGCCGCGCTATCACCGAAGCCGGTCCGTCCACCCCGGTCGAAATCCTCGGCCTTGAAGGTATGCCCGATGCAGGCGACACCTTCCTCGTCATGGCCGATCGCGACAAAGCCAAGGGCATCGCGCAGTACCGCAAGCTGAAAGAGCGCGAAGCCCAGCTCGCCAAGTCCTCCCGCGTCTCACTCGAAGGTCTCTCCGAGCAGATCAAGCAGGCTGGCATGAAGGACCTCAACCTTATCCTCAAGGGCGACGTGCAAGGTTCAGTCGAAGTTCTCGCCGACTCCCTCGAGCGCATGTCTACCGAGAAGGTTCGCGTCCGCGTCCTCCACTCCGGCGTCGGGGCCATCACCGAGTCCGACATCCTGCTTGCATCCGCCTCGAACGCCGTCGTCATTGGCTTCAACGTTCGTCCGGAACGCAAGGCGCAAGAACTCGCCGACCGTGAGAACGTTGAGATTCGTCTGCACTCCATCATCTACGAGCTGCAGGACGAGATCACCAAGGCCATGTACGGCCTCCTCGAGCCCGTCTTCAAGGAGAACTACGCCGGCCGCGCCGAAGTGCTCAATGTCTTCAAGATCTCCAAGGTCGGACAGATCGCTGGCTGCGTCGTCCGCGATGGTCTCATCCGCCGCGACGCCAACGTTCGTGTCCTGCGCGAAGACGCCGAGGTCTGGAAGGGCAAGATCTCCTCGCTCAAGCGCTTCAAGGACGACGTCAGCGAGGTCCGTCAGGGCGTCGAGTGCGGTATCGACCTCGCAGGCTACAAGGACATCCAGGTAGGCGACATCATCGAAGCCTTCACCACCGAAAAGATGGCCGCCGAACTGGGCCGCACCGCCGCCGCCCGCAAGGCCGAAAGCGAAGCCGAATCCGGCGCAGGTGCAGCCTAACCACCTCACCCAACACCACAAAAATAGGCCGGGAGAGATCCCGGCCTAGATAGCTATCGCCGGTTCTTTATCGGCGAAACACCTTCCGCTGCAACGCTGCGAGTCCCGCCAAGCCGAACCCGATCAAACTTATCGAAGCTGGTTCCGGAACAGTGCTCGTCGTCGTTGTTGTTTCAGCAAAGGCAAGGAATGTCGGGCCACCAAGGCCACCAGTGCCCGACGGGATGAAGTCGGTCATGCATGCTCCGGTGGAACCGTTGAATTCAAACACATCCCCCGATCCAAAACTACCGACGAATAAATTTCCATTGGGCCCGAACGTCAGACCCCGCGGAAAATCTAAGCCGCTGCAGGCGCCACCCGCTGACGCAAACACGCCCATAAAGGCCCCCGTCGTGCCGTTGTAGCGAAGCACTTCAGTGCCGGCAAAATCGGTGACATAGAGATTGCCGTCGGGACCGAAAGCGACTCCGCGTGCGTTCGTCAGGCCGCCGCTGCCGGCTGCCACAAAAGTGCCAAGGAAGGCGCCAGTCGTGCCGTTGAATTTCTGGACAGCGCCGATGCCATCCGCCACGTAGATATTCCCATCGGGACCAACCGTGGCTCCCTCGGGATCGCTCATGATTCCGCCAGCGTTAACCGTCGTAATCGGTGCGCCCGTCGTGCCATTGAGCACCGTCAGAACGCCCGGATCTGTCGAACTGACGACAAAAAGATTGCCGGTAGGGCCAAAAACCAGCCCGGCTGCATCTTCAACCGAGGCGAACGTACTATTGATGACTGCGCCCGTGGTGCCGTTCAGTTTGAGCACAGTATCGGTATCGGAGTTGGTAGCGAAGAAGTTCCCGTCCGGTCCGAATGTGCCACCGAGTGGGAAGCTGATGTTAGGTCCAAACTGGCCAATAAAAGCGCCGCTCGTGCCGTCGTACGCAAGGATATTTTCGTGTCCCGGACCAAAAAAATTTCCAACCAACAATTCTTCGGCTGTACAGGCGTTAGGAAAACTGCAAACCGCTCCGGTCAAACACAGTGCGGTCATATAGTGGGAGAAATGAGCCCGGAGTGCAGGTGTTGCTTTTTGTCGCATTGAAAACATGCAACCTCCAGTTTTTTTTGAGATAGGGGTCCCACTGATGAAGATAGGTGGGAGCATTGATGGTCCTGCTAAGAAATGGCCGATTTTACGTTCTTTTTACATCGAGCATGTTTGCGCAAATCATGCACTACTGTGGCTTAGCGGACTCTTGCAATTACAGCTATTTACGGGGAGAATGTAAAAAAATCAATCGAATGTTATCCACGAGGCGCTGATCCAAGCGTTCTGGAAAAGCTTCATCCAAACGGGATATCGGCTTCAGCATCCCATGTCGCTGTTAGAAGCACTTCAAACAAAGTTTCATTAAGCCTTCATCACCACGGTACTAATCGAATCCGCCAACAACTTCACCGTCGCCACCCGCCCACCTCCGCGGATATCCACGAACTGATCATGCGGCGCCGCATTCCGCAATAAAACCACCAACGCCCCATCCGGATTCACGAACCCCAGCGCATCATCACATGTCCCGGAAGTCTCCACACACTTTGCCCCCACCTCCACAAAGTGGCTTAGATGTTTCATCAGGTAGTAGTCGTGGTTATAGCGAAAGCCCTTCTTAGCCTCATCCACGCTCACCAGTGCATTCTGCGCCCATCCCCACGTACTCAACCCTCCCTGATCGACAGAGATGTTCCAGTACATATAGGCACTTGCTCCCGATCGCACGTAATGCTTCATCAGCTGCCAGCAATACGCCGTGTACTCCCACTTATTTGACCCATCCCCACACTCCTGCTCCGACTGGTACAAAGCCAGCTTCGGGAACTCCCTATGAATCGTCGGCAACGCATTCTTCCCTGCCCACTGAACCCCCACGCCCTTGATGTACTTTCCCGCTTCGGTATCCTCTGTCACCGTCCGCAACATCTGCGGATCACCACGCTCCAGCGTTCCAAAGAACACCGCCACATCCCGCGACGACATCTCTGGTCCCAGATACCGGATAAACTTCGCCAGTCCCTCCGGAGTCCACGTACAGCTAGGAAAATTCTGCGCCGAATTGAACTCATTCTGCGGCATCACCATCCCCACACGAATCCCCTCTGCCTGATACGCGTCAATAAAACGCCCAAAGTACTTCGCATAGGCCCGCAGATACGGTTCTTCGAGGATGAACATATCCTCGCCCTCATGCCCAATCTGGTCTGGACGAATCCCATTGTCCTTTTGCCCCGCGCGCCCCGCGGCTTCCGCATAAAAACCATTTTTCTTCATCCAGCTCGGAGGCGACCACGGCGAAGCCCACACCCGCAGCTTCGGCTGATACCGCTGCGCCGCATGGATAAACGGAATCAGGGTCGCCTTATCGTTATCAATGCTGAAGTGCTTCAGCTCGAAGTCATCCTTCACCTCGTCATACGAGTACGCCTTCAGCGCAAAATCATTCGCACCAATCGGCATCCTGCAAAGGGAGAACCGCGCACCTGCAACCGGATCGAACAACTCCCGCAAAACGCTCTCACAATCGTCATTGCCCAGCTTGCTAAGCGAACTCCACCCTCGCTCATTGAAGCAACCGCCAAACCCCTCCATCGTCTGCGCCGTCGCCGAAAGATCAACATTCAGATTCAAAGCATCCCACCGCCACCCCGGAGAAGCCAACGGCTGCACCTGCCAAGGCGTCCCTGCAGTCGTGGTTATACAACTAAGCCCACTCCCTGCACCCAAAGTCGCTTGCGGTGTCACCACACGGGGCACACCCGCAACCGCCGTTCCGGCAGCGAAAGCCGCTCCAGCTCCCTGCAAAAACCGCCGCCGGTTCCATTTCATTTTCATATTTGTTGAAAAAGCATACACTGCCGGTTACCCCATTCATGCAGTCTCACTGATATGAGTGGGTTATCACGCGTCGGCGCGATCGTTCCGCTTAAGGGCACGGCTCCAGCCGGGCGCAAATCGCTGCCGCAAAGCGACTACCGCTCTGCCGAAGGCCCGAGCGAAGTCCAGGACGAAGCGACCGAAATATTGCCTTTCGCATCCCAGCCGCAAAAGATCAAGATACCTTTCCTACTTCATCCCCCGAGCAGCGCTTGCAGGACTTGTTCAGGAAGGAGAACCCGGCCTTCTCTTGCTCGCCGTTCACCTTTCCTTTGAAATGACTGGCCTCTCATCCGCCATCATTGATCAAACCGAATACGAGGAAACTCATCTCAAAAACTAGTATCACCTTTTTCCACACAAATCCTTGACACGCCTGATAACCTCAAAATCAGCGAACCAAGCCCGGCAAACCCGCCGGGCCTTCGCATTTAAACCCGGAAGACTTGACCAACTAGTCCGGACTCATGTCTTCTGGTTTGAAGACTTTGCACACTTTTAACCCAGTAGGGGAGGGACCATGTCGAACACCATCACCGAGACGACGAGTCTGACCAAATTCGACCTCGCTGCCATCCAGCAGGCCCTCCGCGAAAATAAAGTCGACGGCTGGCTCTTCTACGATCACCACCACCGCGACGCGCTTGCCTACTCCATCCTCGGACTGGATCCCAGCTCCTTCGTGACTCGCCGCTGGTATTATTTCGTCCCCGCCACCGGCGAACCAAAAAAACTTGTCCACCGTATTGAAGCTGGCCGTCTGGACACCCTCCCGGGCCTCAAGTCTTCTTACTCTTCCTGGCAGGAACTCGAGTCCAAGCTCCAGACCCTCCTAACCGGCGCAACCAAAATCGCGATGCAGTACTCCCCCCGCAACGCAATCATGTACGTCTCCATGGTCGATGCCGGTACCGCTGAACTTCTCCGCTCCTTCGGCAAAGAACTCGTCACCTCGGCCGACCTCGTCAGCCACTTCGAAGCCGTCCTCACCGATGCCCAACTTTCCACCCACTTCGTCGCGCAGAAAGCCGTCGATGAAGTTCTCGACGCCGCATGGAAAGAGATCGGCAACCGTACCCGAAACGGCAGCACCGACGAATTTGCGATCATGCAATTTCTTCGGGAAGGACTCGAACGTAACAATCTCGTCTGGGACCACGGCCCGAATGTCTCGGCCGGGCCCAACTCCGCCGACTCGCACTACGACCCGACCGCGGCCAGTTCTCGCGCCATCCGCAAAGGCGATTTCGTCCTTATCGACATCTGGGGCAAACTCTCCAACGACCCCACCGCTGTCTGGTACGACATCACCTGGACCGGCGTCGTTGGCCGTGAACCCACCGACCGCGAGCAACTAATCTTCTCTACCGTCCGCGGCGCCCGCGACGCCTCAATCAAAGTCGTGCAGGAAGCCTTTGCTGCCAACCAGCCCATCGCAGGATGGCAAGCCGACGAAGCTGGCCGCAGCCTCATCGCTAAAGCAGGCTTCGGCGACGCCTTCACCCACCGCACCGGCCACAACATCGGTCCGGAAATCCACGGCAACGGCGCCCACCTCGACAACCTCGAAACCCACGACACCCGTCTCATCCTCCCCAACACATGCTTCTCCGTGGAACCCGGCCTCTACTTCCCCGGCGAATTCGGCGTCCGCAGCGAAATCGACATGATCGCCCGCGAAGGCAAAGCCGAAGTCACCGGTCGCATCCAAACAGAACTAGTTCGCGTCTAGGCCAGTTACCATCACCTATATGTAATCGATTACGGCACAATTCAGGAGGCGCACCTTGGGATCCCCATACCAGTTGACGTCCGTCCGAATCAGTCCATTCTGCGAACTCGCTCGCTGGATTCTGGAGCGCCAGGGTATCTCCTACCATGAGTCCTGCCACGCTCCCATCTGGAACGTTCCCTACACAAAATCTGCAGGAGACACCGTTAACGTCCCGGTGATACAAGCACCCGATGCCGCCTTCCAGATCGCCGACTTCCTCCCCTACATCGACGCGCGCGCACGCGGCGACGAGAAACTCTTCCCCATGGATCCCACTCAACGCGTCGAAGCCACCGCCTTCGTCCGCTCCATCCTCACCGATCTCGCCATCGCCGTCCGCCTCTACGCCTACGCCAACATGTTGCCCAACCGCATCACAGGCGACCTCATGGCCGCCCGCGCCCCATGGTGGGAATATGCCTTCATCAAGCTCTTCTACCCTCTCCAGGAAGCAGCCATGCGTAAGGCGCTTCGCATCAATCCAGCATCTATCGAGCGAGCTCGAATCAACATCCTCTCCTCTTTCGAATCCATCTCCAAACGTATTCAGCCCGGCGGATTCCTCTTCGGAGATCACCTCACCATCGTCGACTTGGTCTTCGCCGTTGGCACCGCACCCATCACGCTCCCGCCGGAGTACGGAGCACCCCTCCCTGCATTCTCTGACTCTCCCCCGCCCATGCAAGCAACTATTCTCGCCGTGCAGGCAACTCCGGCGGGCCAACATGCCCTGCGTATCTATCGCGAATTCAGAACACCAAAGTACCTCGCAGCGAACACCTCACCCTCTACCGGCCTCACCTGGCGAGACAAACTCTCTCGCCTTTTTCAGCGTGCCCTCGCCAATCCATTTCTCCTCCGCATCGCCTCCAAAATTCTGCGCCTCAAACCCGTGCTCCGCCTCGGCAAGACAACGATCGTCTCCTCTTTCGACGAAGTCGTAAGAACACTCGCCGCCGACACGCAATTCACCATTGCCGAGATCAATGCTGCCCGCATGGACCGCATCTCCGGCCCCTTCATCCTCGGCATGGACCGTTCCGCCGAATACGACCGCGAAAACAACGCTATCCGCAGTATCGTCAAATCGACCGATCTCGACTGGATCCGCCGCATCGTCAGCGAATCCGCGCAAACCATGCTCGCTACGGCAAAACCATTCGGCCGAATCGACATAGTTTCCTCCTATTCCCGAATATCCGCTGCTCGTGTCGTCTCCGAATACTTCGGCGTCCCCGGCCCCAGCGAACATATCCTCATGCAGTGGATGCGCTCTCTCTTCTGGGATGTCTTTCTAAACCGCAAAGACGCACCCATCGTCCGCCGCGCCGCAGATAACTCTGCCGCAGAGCTACGCGTCTATCTCAGCGCTCTCATCGCCCAACGCTCAAACGAAGGTGCCCCAGGCGATGACATCCTCAGCCGCCTCATCCGCGCGGGCGTGCTCGACCCCGACGGCATTCGCCGCAACATCACCGGCATCCTCGTCGGAGCCATCGACACCACCGTCACAGCCACCGCAAACGCAATCGGTGTCCTGCTCGACAAGCCCGAGGCTCTCAAACACACGCAGCAAATAGCAGCATCCAACGACCTGATCCCTATGCGACAGTGCGCGTACGAAGCTCTTCGGTTTAATCCGCAAAGCCCTGCGCTCCTTCGCCACTCAAAAGCGGATGGCAACACCGTGCTGGCCCTCACTATCTCAGCCATGTTCGATCCAAAAGCCTTCCCGGACCCCGACCGTTTCGTCGCCAATCGACCCCTCGATCACTACCTCCACTTCGGTTACGGCATGCACACTTGCTACGGAGCGATGATTAACGGCATTCAGATTCCAGAACTGGTTCGCGAAATTGTCCGGCTCCCTAATCTCAGACGAGCCACAGGCCGTTTCAAAAAAAGACTCTACGAAGGCCCATTCCCAGACAGGTTCGTCGTTGAATTTGACAACTAAATTCCCGCAACTTCTTTGACACCCGAAAGTTCCAGTCTCTGCCTTTCATCCTGTTATCATCAAAACCAGCAATGGCAACCAACGTCTCTGCACCAGCGCGTGCCCAATCTTCATCCTTTCCCACGATGGTCCTCATCGCAGGCTGGCTTATCCCCGGAGCAGGTCATCTCATGCTTCGCAAATGGATTCGCGGAAGTCTCATCTCCATCTCGATCTTCGCTATGTTCACCCTGGGCCTCGCGCTCAAAGGCAAGATCTACACGCCGAACACCGGAGAGATCCTGGACATCCTCAACTTCGCCGGTGATGTCGGCAACGGAATCCTCTACGTCCTCGCCCGTATCTTCGATCTCGGCACCGCGGCCGTCCAGGTCGCCACCGCCGACTACGGCACCAAGTTCATCGTCGTAGGCGGCCTCCTCAATATCATCTCTGCCGTCGACGCTCACTCGCTGGCCACCGGAAGGAAGCGTTCGTGACAATCTCTCATTTCGGAGCCGTCATTCTCTTCTCACTCTTCACCTCGATCGTTTTCGGCATCACCCAACGCTCGGAACCGCGCATGATGATCCGCTTCGGAGCCTACTGTTTTGCTCTTTTCGTCGGTGGTACCATCGCCGCCAGTTGGATCATGTGGCTCATCAAGCACTAGCGGGCGGAAGACTGGGCAATTGCAATCAACATCTCTTTCCCATACGCTAAAGTCTGGAACGGCGACACTCGCGGGAGTGGCGAAATGGCAGACGCACTTGGTTTAGGTCCAAGCGGAGAAATCCGTGGGGGTTCGAGTCCCTTCTCCCGCACCAAATAATCCCCGGAAATCCCCGAAAAGAGACGCAATGAGCCAGCAGAACCAGGCAAAAGAGCCAACCCTCAAGCTAACCAATACACCCGACTACCGCGACGGCTATGCCAACAGCGTTCAGGTCCGCATGAGCGTCTGGGATTTCTTCCTTGTCTTCGGCACCATGACCCAGCAGACCCCGCAGGAGCTCAACGTCTCCAACTTCCAGGGCATCTATCTCAGTCCCCAACAGGCCAAAGCACTCTGGAACATCCTCGGCCACAACCTCGCCCAGTATGAGCAGACCTTCGGCGCCATCACCCTCGAGCAGCTCCCTCACACCGGCGGCCCCATCAACTAAGGCAGTGACCCTCTTCAGGCGACCAGCAACAAACCCCGAGCAACCCTCCGTCGACATCCCCCTCTGGATGCTCTACCCTCTCTTCTTTGTTGCCGTTTATCTTTCCCATTTCACCCTCCTTCGCCTCCCCTATTTCTGGGACGAAGCCGGCTACTATATCCCCGCTGCATGGGATTTCTTTCGTGCCGGCACGCTCATCCCGCAAACCACCACCACGAATGCCCATCCCCCGCTCCCCTCAATCTTTTTGGCTGGATGGTGGCACCTCTCCGGATATGTCGTAAGCGGAACCCGCACGCTCGTCTGCATGGTTGCGGCCCTGTCGTTATTGGGTGTCTTCAAACTTGCAAAAAATCTCACTACAACATCGATAGCCGCAGCAACCGTCATCCTCACCGCAATCTACCCAGTCTGGTTCGCGCAAAGCACACTCGCCCACGCCGACATCTTCGCCTCGGCATTCACCCTCTGGGGACTAGCCTTCTACCTCGACACAGATGAGTCGAATAGCAGCAAAAACGCTGTCTTAATTGCGCTTATGTTTTCTATGGCAGCTCTCTCCAAAGAGACTGCGATCATTACGCCCACAGCCCTCGCACTATGGGAAGCGATCCAACTGCTTCAAGACCGCAAAGAGTTCGTCGCGCAACAACGACACCGCAAACTCCTGCTGGCTCTGCTCGCACCCATCACGCCCTTGGCGATCTGGTATGCGTATCACTATCACCACACCGGCTTCGTCTTCGGCAACCCCGAGTTCCTCCGTTACAACGCCACCGCAAACCTCAGCGTCTACCGCATCGGCCTCAGTCTCTGGCATCGTCTCCTCCATCTGACGACGCACATGAACATGTTCGTCCCGGTCGTGTGCGCAATCGCTGCTCTGCTCATCAAACCGGGGCCCAATGCCCCACCAGGAATCCCAAGGCCACAGCTCAAAGCCATCACCATCGTCCTCCTCGCCAACTGGGTCGCCTTCTCCATCCTTGGCGGCGCTCTCCTCACCCGCTATCTCCTACCAATGTTCCCTTTGGTCCTCCTCGTCTGCGTCGCACTATGGCATCGTCACCTCCGCCAGTGGTGGCTTCTGGCAGCTCTCAGCGCTGCAGCGTTCCTGGCCGGCATCTGGATCAACCCGCCTTATGCCTTCGCCCCGGAGGATAACCTCACCTATCGGGACTTCATCGTCCTCCACCAGCGAGCTGTCCGCTACGTTGACCTGCACTATCCGCAAGCCACCGTCCTCACGGCATGGCCCGCCACCGCGGAACTCTCCCGCCCCGAACTCGGCTATACCAACCATCCTGTGAAAACCACTTCCATTCAGAACTTCGCGCTGGATCAGATCCAGCAAGCTGCCGCCGATCCTGGTAACTACGACACCGCTCTCATCTTCTCCACGAAGTGGGCGCCCATCGGCAATCAGATCAACCTCGCCCGTTCCAACGAATCTTCCGACGCAAAGTACTTCGACTTCCACCGCGACCTCTCTCCATCCGAAGTCGCAATCCTGCTCCACGGAGAAGTCGTCTGGCAGCAACAGCGCAGGGGTGAGTGGGCCGCCGTAATCCATTTCCCGCGCATCGTAGAAGCTCACTTCAAGCTGCCGACGATGCATTGACGCTCTATACTCAATCTGTGACAAGGTCCCCTCAAGTACGTCGAATGTTCCAACGTCAACTGGCCACTCTCCTGTTCCTGTTCTCCCTTCCAGCGCTGTCGCAATCCCCCTCCGAGCCATCCGACACAGGCGGCCGCGTCGTCCTCGTCCTGCCCTTCGATAATCGTTCCGGCCAGCCCAATCTTGCATGGATTGGTGACTCCTTCCCCGATACCCTTAATCAGCGCCTCACTTCTGCTGGCTTCCTTGCAATTTCCAAAGACGACCGACAGTATGCGCTCGATCATCTCGGTCTCCCGGTCGACTTTAAGCCATCACGAGCGACCACGATACGCATCGCCCAAACCCTCGACGCCGACTTCGTCATCGTTGGCAGCTACACCGTCAGCAACGGACGCATCGCAGTACAGGCCCAGATACTCGAGCCCAACAAGCTGCGCATGTCTCAAGCCCTCGATGACTCGGCCGAACTCTCTCGCCTCCTCGACGTCGAAAACGCTATCGCCTGGAAGGTTGCCCGCCAGATCGATCCTCACTTCAACGTCGCCGAACAAACCTTTCTCGCAGCCTCAGCGGGAGTTCGCCTCAGCGCCTTTGAGAACTACGTCCGCGGCACGAGCGCAACTTCATCCGAGGAACGAGTCAAGCGCCTCCAACTCGCCGTTCAGGACACGCCGGACTATCCCGCCGCACTCCTTGCTCTCGGCAAGGCCCAATTCACCCAGCGCGACTACGACGCTGCCGCAGCGACTCTTACCAAAATCAGCCAGACGGATCGACGGGCTCTCGAAGCTCACTTCTACATCGGCCTCGCCCGCTTCAACTCCGCCAAATACGCCGAAGCGGAATCGGCTTTCGCCTTCGTGGCCGGAAGGCTTCCCCTTCCCGAAGTCGTCAACAACCAGGCGGTAGCCTCCAGCCGTCAGGGTCATGATGCAGCCGCTCTCTTCCAGCGTGCCTCCACCGCCGACCCAAACGACGCCGACTACCACTACAACCTTGCAGTCGCCCTGTTGCGTCGCGGAGACTTCGCCGGAGCCCAACGAGAGGTCGATCAGACTCTAAAACTCCGCCCAACCGACGCGGAAGCCGCAGAACTGAGAACGCACATCCTCACTGGCAAGCACCTGAGCCCAGTCAACCAGACAACAACCTCTGCATCCCCCGACTTCTCGCCTCTGGAGCGCATCCGCCGTAGCTACTCCGAAGCCTCCTTCCGTCAGGCTGCCTTCCAACTCGACCAGATGCGTGCTCTTCGCATGGCAACGCTTCCTCCGGTCGAACAGGCCATGCAATACACGCAGCTCGGTCACGAATACCTCGTCCAGGGCCTCATACCCGAAGCCGAGCAGGAGTTCCAGGCCGCCATCGCCGCCGACAGTTCCACCAGCGCCGATGCGCACGCCGGTCTCGCACAGGTCCGCGAACGCAGCGGCAACATCGCCGACGCTCGCGCCGAAGCTCAAACTTCCATCAACCTGCACCCTAACGTTCTTGCCTATCTCGTCCTCGCTCGCCTCGACCTTCAAGCGAACCAAACCGACGCCTCGGCCTCGAACGTAAGCAAGGCTCTCCAGCTCAACCCCAAAGACTCGGCAGCCCAGGGCATGCGTCAGGCCCTCGAGGCCCGCGGACAGAGTTTCCGATGAGGAACGCCTTCAAATCCGTCCTGACCTTTCTGATACTCCTCGCCTGTCTCGATCCCTCAATCCTCCACTCCGACGCCGCACAACCAATCGTCGTCAAACTCACCCTCCACGACACCATCCAACCCATCTCCGCCGACTACCTCGAACGTGGCCTGCAGGAAGCCGTCCGCCAGCACGCTCAACTCCTACTTGTCTCGATGGGAACCCCAGGTGGTCTCTTCGAATCCACCCGAGTCATGGTCCAGGCCATCGAAAATTCATCCGTCCCAGTCGCTGTATACATATCTCCACCCGGCAGCCGCGCAGGCTCCGCTGGCTTCTTCCTCCTTGAAGCCGCAGACATCGCAACCATGGCCCCCGGAACCAATGCCGGTGCCGCTCACCCCATCGTCGAAGGCGGCCAGATGGATCCGGTCCTGAAACAGAAGATCGAAAACGACGCAGCCGCCTTCCTGCGCTCTTACACTACCCGTCGCGGACGCAACGTCGAAGCTGCCGAAGACGCTATCCGCAACTCCAAATCCTACAGTGACGACGAAGCTCTCAAGCTCAAGCTCATCGACGTCGATTCAGCCGACGACTCATCGCTCCTTCGCGCACTCGACGGTCGCGAAATCCACCGCTTCGACGGTTCAACCCAGATCTTACATTTGCAAAACGCACAGATCGTCACGATCGCACCCTCCGTCCGCGAGCGTCTTCTCAGCCAGCTCACTAATCCCGATATCGCCGTTCTCCTGCTGATCCTGGGTGGACTTCTTATCTACCTCGAATTCAACGTCCCCGGAACTGTCGTCCCCGGATCCATTGGCACCCTTCTTGTCCTGCTGAGCCTGTTCGGCCTCAATCTCCTTCCCATCCGGCACACCGCAATCGTTCTTCTACTTGCCGCCTTCGTCATGATGCTCCTCGAAGCAAAGTACGGTAGCCACGGCGTCCTGGCCCTTGCAGGCATCATCTCCCTCATCTTTGGCCTCGCCACCCTGGTCGATGGCCCCATCCCCGAGCTCCGCGTCCATCCTGCAACCGCCGTGGGTGCCGGTCTGGGCTTTGGCATCATCACCTTCGGCCTCGCATGGATCGCCCTCAAAGCCCGCCGCGCCAAAGTCCTTACGGGTCCACAAGCCATGATCGGGGCCACCGCAATCACCCGCACGCCCCTCAATCCAACAGGTCAAGTCGAAATCCGCGGTGAGCTCTGGCAGGCGTCCTTGCGCGACCACAGCTCACTTGACGCAGGGTTGCCTGTCTCCGTCCGCGATGTAGAAGGGCTCACGTTAGTCGTAGAATCGTCACAAGATACCGTCTGACCCTATCCAGCGAAAGCCGCCAACGTCCAAGCCAGAGTAGACTAAAAGAACGATAGTTTTCGATAAGAGGGAGTTTTGTCTTGATGTTGAATGTGTCTCGCCGGTCGTGTGTCCAAAGTGTCTTGTTTTGCCTGCTCCTCACAACGGCGGGATCCATCTCCAAAGCGCAAACCACCGCGCCCGAAACTCCTCTCGACCGTCAGCTCGCCCGCATCGACCTCGGCATCCTCGGAGTTGGCGTCTTCAACCAATCGGCGCATGGCTTCGCAACCGTAAACGGAGTGCCAAACACAAAAGTCACCTATAGCCCTGGCAACACCGCAGGAGCTCTTGTCACCCTCCGGTACACCTTCTCACCCTACGTAGGCTTTGAAGGAAACTACGGCTACGCTCGCTACGCTGACACCTTTACCCCTTTCGGCGCGCAACCATTTGCTGCGGTTCAGCAGAATGCCAGCGAATACACCCTGGGATATGTCGCCCACACCCGAAAAGAGCACCATGGTGTAATTCCCTTCGTCTCCGGCGGCCTCGGTACGATAGCCTTCCGACCGACACCCGGCGGTGGCGAAGCACTCCCCAAGCAGGCACGTGCGGCTTACTATTTCTCGGTCGGGGCAGAGACTACAGTCCTTTCCCCCCACTTCGGGCTTCGCGCCCAATACCGGCAGGTCTTCTTCAAAGCGCCCGACTTTGAAACCAACTACCTCACCATCCAGCAGCACACCACGACCTACGAGCCGGCCTTCGGCTTCTTCCTGCGCTTCTAACATCCGAAAAACCTCAGTCACCGCTGTTCTACAATCGCAGCGGTGGCCGCTCTTCGCCGCACCCGAGGGTCAATTCCATGACGTCTCTCCCGCTCCTCTTCGCCGTCGCTATCGTTGTTCTCTACCTGATCAATGCGCTCAACATTCTCAAAGAGTACGAGCGCGGCGTAATCTTTCGCCTCGGACGAGTAAAAGAAACTGCTAAGGGCCCCGGCGTCATCTGGGTCTTTCGTCCTCTCGATCAGATCGTCCGCGTCTCGCTCCGTCAGGAGGCAATGGAGGTCCCTCCGCAGGACGTTATCACTCGCGACAACGTCACCCTTAAAGTCAATGCCGTCATCACCCTGCGCGTCATCGATCCCACCAAAGCCGTCATTGAGGTTGCCAACTACATCTATCAGACCTCCCAGTTCGCCCAGACCACCCTGCGGTCAGTATTAGGTGAAGTCAACCTCGACGAACTCCTCGCCCACCGCGAAGCTCTCAACCTCCGTATTCAGACCATCATCGACGGCCACACTGCACCCTTCGGCGTAAAAGTCATCTCGGTTGAGGTCAAACAAGTTGATATGCCTGAATCCATGCTCCGCGCCATGGCCAAGCAGGCCGAAGCCGAACGTGAAGCCCGTGCCAAGATCATCCACGCGGAAGGCGAGTTCAATGCGGCCGCAAAACTGGTCGACGCGGCTAAACTCATGGCCACGCAACCCATGACCCTCCAGCTCCGCTATCTCCAGACCCTGACTGAGATAGGTGTCGAGAAAAATACCACCATCG
>Ga0206968_10005_pt1 | contig 71485 bp, 60 predicted proteins | sample Alteio_BWOrgHeat_22_FD_153254 | JGI IMG/M metagenome (GOLD analysis project Ga0206968, IMG submission 153254) | Enriched cells from forest soil in Barre Woods Harvard Forest LTER site, Petersham, Massachusetts, United States -... | ecosystem: Environmental > Terrestrial > Soil > Temperate forest >... | reverse complement strand
GGTTCTTTGCAATGACTTCTTTCTGATAAGCCATCACCTTCTCGTTGATTTTTGAGAATCCAGCTCGCGCTTCTTTTTTCTGATCTTCTTTAAGTGTAGTGTCCTTGATTATTTTAATAAAAGGTTCGGCCTCCTTGTTGCGCTCAACATTGAATGCCATGTTTTCAAAAAACAACCGATTATCGTCATCACCCGTTACTTTCATATTCTTGATAAAGTCCGCTACATCCGTTTCCATTTTAAAATGCTGACTACTCCCGACTACAAAATCAAAAATTTTGTTTTTGTTCAGCACCAAAAAGTAAACGCCTTGTGGCAAGGTATTTTTGTTGTCGAAGAAGAACTCGCCTTTGCCATTAATCCTGGCCGTATCTTTCAAGTAAGTTTGTTCACCATAATAATGGCCCAGATAAATGGTGGTGTCTTTCCAACCTTTAACCGTAAAGTCGATTTTGTATCCAGCCTGTGAAAATAAACCGGTTGAAATCAACGTGAAAAATAAAATAAAACAGGTCTTCATAATTGACTATTTAAGACTACAAATTTCTATAAATCTGTTTTGACATGCAATGGCAATACATCGGCAAAGGTAACGTTTGGTAACTTATCCTTGGCGGTTTAAGAACTTCTTAACAAAGTTCAGTAGCTAAGAGTTTAATCCAGAATCCAATTTGTATTTTTGTCGCTCATGCCCCTAAAGGTAACCCATCTCACCAAAATCTATGGCTCTCAAAAAGCCGTTGACAACATATCGTTCACAATAAATAAAGGTGAGATTGTAGGGTTTCTGGGGCCAAATGGCGCCGGAAAATCCACCACCATGAAAATAGCAACCGGCTATTTGCCTGCTACTAGCGGAAGTGTGTTGGTAAGTAATCTGGATGTAGCCGAACAGCCTATTTCAGTAAAAAAAATTATTGGCTATCTGCCCGAACATAACCCGTTGTACCTGGACATGTTTGTACACGAGTATCTCAATTTTATAGGAAAGGTTTATAAAATTCCATCTGGCCTGTTGAAACAACGTGTCAATGAGGTGATTGAGATGTGCGGCCTTCATCTCGAACAAAATAAAATGATAGGCTCACTTTCAAAAGGCTACCGGCAGCGTGTTGGCCTTGCACAAGCACTGATTCACAACCCTGAAGTTCTGATTTTGGATGAGCCTACTTCAGGTCTTGACCCAAACCAGATAGTAGATATCAGGAAATTGATTAAAGAGGTAAGTAAAGACAAAACCGTGATCTTTTCTACACACATCATGCAAGAAGTACAAGCTTTGTGTGATCGGGTGATCGTAATCAATCGTGGGAAAATCGCAGCTGACGATCAGTTAAAAAATTTGACAGGCAAAAAGCAAAATACACACGTCATTGTTGTTGAATTTAAAGAGAAAGTACTGACAGACGACTTGCTCTCAATAGCTGGCGTGACGAAAATCGTTGTCGATGGAAATCAATTCAGGATTTTTTCGGAGGCTGCTACAGATATTCGCCCCGAACTTCTTCGCTTTGCTACAGAAAAAGGCTTTTCATTACTCAGTTTGAAGCAAGAAGAAAATTCGATGGAAGAAATTTTCAGGTCCTTAACATCTGAAGTCATTGCATGATCCGCATCTTCGCCAAGGAATTTAACAGTTACCTTAATTCGCTCATTGCTTACCTGGTAATTGGTGTATTTCTCACCGGCATTGGTCTGCTCCTTTGGGTATTCCCCGAAACCTCAGTTCTTGATTACGGCTTTGCGGATATGGAGACTTTGTTTTCAATGGGGCCTTATGTTTTCATTTTTCTGATTCCTGCCATTACAATGAAAAGCTTTGCTGAAGAAAAAAAACTTGGTACGATGGAATTGTTATTGACCAAGCCGCTTACCGATTTTGATATTGTACTCGGAAAGTTCTTGGCTTCATTTCTATTGGTATTGGTGGCACTACTGCCAACACTCATTTACTATTTCTCCATTTCCCGGCTAGGAAATCCAGTAGGTAATATTGACACCCCCGGAGTAATTGGTTCTTACATCGGGCTTTCGCTGTTGGCATTTGTGTTTTGTGCTATTGGCATTTTCGCTTCGTCTCTTACGGCAAATCAAATTGTATCATTCATCCTGGCTGCGTTCTTATGTTTTATTTTTTACACCGGCTTTGATTCGCTTGCTACACTCTCGAGTGCATCAGCATTGATGATAAAACAATTTGGAATCCTTTATCACTATGAAGCACTTAGTAAAGGATTAGTTGACAGTCGTGATGTAATTTATTTTCTCAGCGTTGCGGGGCTCATGTTGCTTGGCGCGAAAACGGTGATCGGAAGTCGGCAGTGGTGAGTTCGTCATTTTCGTTATTAGTTATTGGTTGATCGTTATTATTTATAAAAATCAATGTTGAACGGTAAAAAAACAGGCGACTTACTAACACTGGCTAATGGCATTGCATTTGTAATACTGCTGAACGGGTTGGCATCGCTTTATTTTTTTCGCATCGATCTCACAGAAGAAAAGCGATATACGATAAAGCCTCAGACAATAACACTGCTCAAAAATCTCGATGATGAAGTGTTTGTAGAAGTCTTTCTGGAAGGAGATCTAAATCCTGGATTCAAACGATTTCAAAAATCTATTCGCGAAACTCTGGAAGAATTTCGGATTTATTCCAACAACAAAATCAAATTCATTTTTACAGATCCGGCTCAAGCTCAAGGTCAAAAGGCAAGAAATGAGTTCATGAGCGAACTGGCTTCCAAAGGAATCACTCCGATGAATGTGATCGAAACAGAGAATGGCCAGCGGGTTGAAAAATTCATGTTTCCCGGAGCTGTTATTTCATACGAAGGTATTGAGCAAGGCGTGATGTTACTAAAAGGCAACCGCGCGCAAAATGCCCAACAGGTACTAAATCAATCAATTGAAGGAACAGAATATGAATTGGCCAATGCTATTTATAAACTCAGCAACATCAATCGCAAAAAGATCGGGCTAGTGCGAGGGCATGATGAACTTGATAGCTTACAAATTGCAAGTTTCAACAACGCACTTCTGGAGCAATACGATGTTTTTCATGTTGATCTTTCCAAAAAACAAAGAGTGGAGGGATATCAATTGCTGATCGTTGCAAAACCGAAAAAAGAATTTTCTCCGTCCGACAAATACAAACTCGATCAGTACCTGATGCACGGCGGAAGAATTTTGTTCATGCTCGACCGACTTGAAGCTAATATGGATAGTGCTTCGCGCAATGATTATTTTGCTTTCCCTTACAACTTGAGCCTCGATGATCAGCTTTTCAAATATGGCGTGCGAATCAATCCCGACCTGATTGAAGACCACGTGTCGGGGAAATATCCAATAGTAGTAGGTAAGGCCGGCAATCGCCCGCAGATTATGCAGCTCGAGTGGCCGTTCTTTCCGTTGGTTAATCAATATGCTGATCATGCGATTACCAGAAACCTGGATGCTTCCCTCACCAAATTTGTAAGCAGTATCGACACAGTGAAAGCTGTAGGCGTAAAAAAAACGCCTCTGATGTTTTCGTCCTCTTATTCGCGTAAGATGACAGCGCCGGTTAAAGTTGGGGTGGATGACCTGCGAAAACAGTTGCAAGAAGGAAATTTCAATGACGGAAAAATTCCTTTGGCCTATTTGCTCGAAGGGAGTTTTACTTCTCTTTATAAAAATCGTTTTGCACCCGAGGGAGTTGATGCAATTGGTTTCCTCGAAAAGAGTTCGGCTACAAAAGTAATTGTGATCGCAGACGGCGATCTGGCGCGTAATGATGTAAACCCTCGCGATGGCAAACCGCAACCGTTGGGCTTCGATCCATTTTCACAATACACATTTGCTAATCAGGATTTATTGATGAATATGGTTGCTTATCTCACTGACGAAAACGGGCTCATCAATGCCCGTAATAAGGAAGTAAAGATTCGCCCGTTGGACAAACAGAAAATAAAGAACGAACGAAATTTATGGCAGATCACAAATCTGGTGTTGCCACTGGCTGTCTTACTAATTTTTGGGATTACCCGCTCTTATTTCAGAAAAATAAAATACGCTCGTTTCTAATGCAACGAAGAAGAAACATACGGCTGATCATTTCATTACTCGTGATCGTGACTTGCATAGTATTGTTAGTTACTTTTGACAGCGTTAGGAATAATTCAGCGATCGATAAAACTTTATTTCAAATTGAAAGTTTAGATAAGGTAGATCACATTCAATTGGAGTCTGCCGGCAGAAAAACTGATTTAAGGTTTACCGGGGCAAAATGGATGGTCAATGATAATCATGAAGCCGACCGCCAGATGATCACTGTACTCTTTGCTACTTTAAAACAAGCTGTTGCCAAGCGTAAAGTTGCCGCCACTTTAGGAGACTCATTGCAAAAAGAAATCAATAAAAACGGAATCAAGGTCTCGTGTTTTGAAGCCGATCAGTTGGTCAAAGAGTTTTGGACCGAGGGCAATTCTCAAAAAAACGAAACCTATTTTCAACTAGAAGATGAGAAGCCTTATGTGATAACAATTCCTGGCTACCGTGTTTATGTCGCTGCAATCTTCGAGTTGCCGACAAACGACTGGCGGGACAAAAGAGTATTTAATTTCAATTGGCAGAATTTTAAAACTCTCGAATCAGTTTTTCCTTCTGATACCAGGCAGAACTTTAAAGTCCAATTCAAGGATAAGTTCTTTGGAATTGATGGTATTACATCTGTCGACACCACAAAGCTCAATAATTATCTGGATGCCATTTCCCTTTTGCGTGCGGAAAGGATTTTAACAACTGACCAGGCAAAGGAATATGATAGCCTGATAAAACAAGCGCCTCTATTAAAAATTACCGTGCAAGACATTGCAAGCCATACGTATGAGTTAAGCATATTTCCAATGCAAAAACAAAAGCAAGTTGTTATCGGATTAGCTAATAGAGAAATAATCGAAATCAATCCTCTCGTGTTGCGAGAAATCTTTAAGAAGAAAGAGGTTTTTATCCATTGACAACTATTCCTTCTTCTTTCGGCCGCCGCCAAATCTTCCTTTCTTCTCGGGTGCGTTGGCCGCAAGTGTCACACATTCTTCAAGTGTCAGTTCAGCAGGGACTTTGCCTTTCGGGATTTTTACATTCTTCTTTCCGGCTTTGATATACGGACCAAAGCGCCCATTGAGAATCTGAATGTCTGGGTTTTCATCAAACAGCTTGATTGTCTTATTCGCATCGGCTTCACGCTTGGCCTGAATTAACTCAACAGCACGCGCTGATGTGATGACGTAAGGATCTTCACCTTTTGGTATGGAGACAAATTTTTTGTTGTGCAAGACATAAGGGCCAAACCTGCCAATGTTGGCTACTACCGGCAATTCTTCAAACAGACCAAGGTCGCGCGGCAACTTCATCAACTCGAGTGCATCCTCTAGTTTAATGTTTTCTATAAACTGCCCTGGCCTTAGCGCTGCAAACTTTGGTTTCTCGCCGCCATTGTCATCGGGATTTTCTCCTACCTGAACATAAGCGCCAAACTTGCCGAGTTTTACATACACGTTCTTTCCAGTCTTTGGGTCAACCCCCAACTCTTTACTTTTATTCTGAACGGATGAACGCTCAACCAATTCAGTTTTTTCAACAGTTTTATGAAAAGGTTTGTAAAACCCGTCGAGCATTTTCTGCCATTTGAGTTTCCCATTGGCGATCTCATCAAACTCCTGTTCGATCTCAGCAGTAAATGAATAGTTGGTAATGTCAGGGAAATGCTCCACCAGAAAATCATTTACGATCATGGCAATATTGGTGGGGAATAACTTATTTTTCTCGGCTCCAGTGATTTCGGTTTCTGCCTTCGAAGTAATTTTGTCTTGCTTAAGTATCTGCACCTGATACTTTCGCTCTTCACCTTCGCGGCTTTCTTTCACCACATAACCGCGTTTCTGCACAGTAGAAATTGTAGGCGCATACGTTGACGGACGACCGATACCGAGCTCTTCTAATTTTTTCACCAAACTCGCTTCAGTATATCGCGAAGCATGACGCGAAAAGGTTTGAGTAGCTGAAAGTTCGTTCAAATCCAAAACCTGACCAACCGTTAGTGGCGGCAAAACTTTACCACTCTCCTCATCGTCTTCATCATCGTCTTGCGACTCGAGGTAGACTTTCAGAAATCCTTCGAACTTTACTACCTCGCCTTGTGCTGTTAGCGTTCGTGGGTTAGTGGAAATTGTGATTACTGCAGTGGTGCGTTCCAGTTCAGCATCGGCCATTTGCGAAGCGATAGCCCTTTTCCAGATCAATTCATATAGCCGCTGTCCATTGCGGTCCATGCCCGGATCCATTACTGAAAAATCGGTAGGCCGAATAGCTTCGTGTGCTTCTTGTGCTGTGGCCGATTTGGTTTTGAATTTGCGTGTGTGCACAAATTCTTTTCCGTATGCCGAAGTAATTTGTTTTGTTGCTCCTGCAACCGCCTCATCCGATAAATTGAGCGAGTCGGTACGCATGTAGGAAATCTTTCCGGCCTCGTACAGTTTCTGTGCCACCACCATAGTTTGAGAAACTGAGAAGCTTAATTTCCGGCCAGCCTCCTGTTGTAATGTAGATGTAGTAAACGGAGGTGATGGTGACTTCTTTGCTGGTTTCTTTTGCAAGTCACCGATACTAAACTTCGCGCCCTTGCACGACTCCAAAAATTTTAATGCTTCTTCTTCGCTACTAAATTTTTCAGGCAAATCGGCCACCAGTTGCTTGCCTTTACCCAAATCAAAAATAGCCGATACTTTAAATGATGATTTGGCATCGAATTTATCAATCTCGCGTTCGCGCTCAACTACCAGTCGCACGGCCACACTCTGAACACGGCCAGCTGACAATCCAGTCTTAATTTTTTTCCATAAAATAGGAGACAATTCAAAGCCTACCAGCCTGTCGAGCACACGTCTGGCTTGCTGCGCATTAACAAGATCAATATCAATGCCACGCGGATTTTGAATTGCATTCAGGATAGCATTCTTTGTAATCTCGGTAAAAACAATGCGTCGGGTTTTTTTATCGCTCAGGTCGAGCACTTCTTTAAGATGCCACGATATGGCTTCTCCTTCGCGGTCCTCATCGGAAGCGAGATAAACCATCTCTGCATCTTTGGCCAGCGCTTTCAGATTTTTTATTACATCCTTCTTTTCGGGCGAGACCTCATAAGTAGGTTCAAAATTGTTTTCAACATCAATGGCGCCATTGCCTTTGGTGAGATCGCGCACGTGTCCCATGCTGGATGCCACTTTATAATCCTTTCCCAAATAGCCTTCAATTGTCTTTGCCTTCGCGGGAGATTCTACAATCACTAAATTCTTCGACATGTGGTATTTTTTTCTTTGAACGGGGTCAAATATCTGCATTTTTTTAAATACCAAAATTTTGACGCTGTGCGATCAGTCTTTTTTCTCGGTGAATGAACTGGATTAAATCTTCAATTTGGAAACCTGTTCATGGTAGTAAAAGGCCTAGGTTACCACGGATATTTGTTAATTAAAACTTAATTAAGTGCCTGCTGTGAACCGGCAAATCTTTTTTCCGTAAGATGAGTTTTGCGCATTGCTCATCGGCCAGGGATGGAGGTATTGTTGGAGCCCGATGTGGCACGTGCGTGAGGTGGCGACTACCGACAGCCCGATGGGCCCGATAGGCATCGGGACCAGGCCGCCTAACTTTGCTTTGGCTTTGAAGGGCACGTCAAAACTTCAACATAAATGCTAATTTTGAACCTTGCTTATCGCGAATGAAACTTTACGAAAAATATCCGATCCATTTGTCCAACTCTCTTTCGGGGGAAAAAGAAAAATTTGAATCTATCACACCGGGTTTTGTAGGTATGTATGTGTGCGGGCCTACTGTTTATAATTATGTGCACCTGGGCAATGCGCGCACGTTTCTCACTTTTGATACGATCTCGAGATACTTTAGGTTTCTGGAGTACAAGGTGCGTTATGTGCGAAACATTACTGATGTTGGCCATCTGGAGGGTGATGTGGATGAGGGCGAAGATAAAATCGGCAAGAAGGCGCGGCTCGAGCAGCTGGAACCAATGGAAATTGTGAAACGCTACACGGAAGATTTTCACACGGTGATGCGGCAGTTCAACATTTTGCCTCCGAGCATCGAACCATCAGCTACAGGACATATTGTAGAACAAATTAACATTACAAAAAAATTAATTGACCTCGGCCTTGCTTACGAAGTGAATGGCTCGGTTTACTTTGATGTAAAAAAATACAATCAATCGCATCACTACGGAATTTTGTCGGGAAGAAATATCGAAGACCTGATGGAAAGTGGTCGTGACCTTGACAGTCAGGATGAAAAGCGAGAGAAAATTGATTTTGCGCTTTGGAAAAAAGCTTCGCCACAACACATCATGCGGTGGCCATCGCCATGGGGCGAAGGGTTTCCGGGTTGGCATATAGAATGTACAGTGATGAGTACAAAATATTTGGGCGAAACTTTTGACTTGCACGGCGGTGGGATGGATTTGAAATTTCCACACCACGAATGTGAGATTGCCCAGGCGACAGGTGCCAATGGGAAAACTCCGGTGAAATATTGGATTCATTCGAACATGCTTACAGTGAATGGTCAGAAGATGAGCAAGTCACTCGTCAATTCATTTTTACCATCGGAATTATTTTCGGGTAGTCATGCGCTATTGCAGAAGGGCTACAGCCCGATGACGGTGCGCTTCTTTATGTTGCAGTCACATTATTCCAGTACACTTGATTTTTCGAACGATGCATTGAATGCGGCAGAGAAGGGTTTTAAGAAAATAAGTAATTCTCTATCATTTATTAAAAAAATGACTCAGCCTATTTCATCTTTAAAAAGTCAATTAAGCAGCAATGGTCTGGATCTCACAAATAATATGGAGAGAATGATTAAAAGCTGTTATGAAACAATGAGCGATGATTTTAATACGGCTAAATTGATTGCAACTCTTTTTGAAATGTCTTCAACCATAAATCGGATCAAAGACGGAGTGTTGTTTACAGATCAAATTGATACCGCTACTTTTAATGACTTCAAATCGACTTATATTGGCATGATGGAAGAAGTACTGGGCCTGAAAGAGGAAACCGGAGGAAACAATGACCTGCTGGACGGTACGATTAATGTGTTGATCAATCTTAGAAAGAAAGTGCGCACCGACAAAAACTTTGCATTATCAGATAAAATCCGTGACGACCTCAAAGCGATCGGCATTCAATTGAAGGACGGGAAGGACGGAGAGATGAGTTATGAGATTGAAAGCTAGTATTTAGTTGTTAATAAGTATCAAGTCCTTAGTATAGAGTAATACTGCTTCAAAAGGAAACCCAGAGAAATTTAAAAAGAATAATTTGATCGAGTTGAAGTCTAACGACTCATAACTCACGACTTAATACAAGCTTGCTAAAAAAAATATTTATACTGCCCATTCGCTTTTATCAGCTCTCGATCTCACCTATGCTCGGTGCACATTGTCGGCATACGCCATCGTGTTCGCAATACAGCATTGAAGCTATACAAGAGTGGGGCGTACTGAAAGGAATGTGGCTTGGGATGAGGCGAATTGCACGCTGCCATCCGTGGGGAACTAGTGGCTACGATCCTGTGCCGAAGAAAAAATAGTTATTCGTTAATCGCTATTAGTTAATTGTTTAAAATGGATGTCTAAACCACTCACTACTAACCAATAACGATTAGCTATTCGACTAACACCCGTTCGATTCCATTCGTAAAAAAATGTACTATAAATAAAAAAATCGGCCTACATTAGGATTTCAAAACCTAAGGACGATGGCAGATTTTCAAATTAAGAAAAATCCGAAAACGTATGATGTAGTTATCGTTGGCTCCGGTGCCGGTGGTGGTATGTCAGCTTATGTGCTGTCGCAGGCAGGACTTAAAGTTTTGTTGCTCGAAGCGGGACCGATGTACGACCCCGCAAAAAATGTAACGCAACTAAAATGGCCGTGGGAATCTCCGCGCAGAGGGGCAAGTACCAAACACAGAAATTTTGGCGACTTCGATGCAGCCTATGGAGGATGGGAACTGGAAGGTGAGCCGTACACACACAAAGACGGAACAAAATTTGACTGGTTTCGCTCGCGCATGCTCGGCGGCCGTACCAATCACTGGGGAAGGATTTCCTTGCGCTTTGGTCCCAAAGATTTCAAACGCAAAAGTATTGACGGCATGGGCGACGATTGGCCAATCAGTTACGACGATATTGCACCTTATTATGATAAAGTAGATCGGTTGATTGGAGTGTTTGGATCAAAAGAAAATCTTCCTAACGATCCGGACAGCATTTTTCTTCCACCTCCCAAGCCAAGGCTGCACGAACTCTTTATTAAAGACGCTGGTACTGCACTGAATATTCCTGTAATTCCCGCAAGGCTTTCTATCCTTACTAAAAAACTGCCGGGTAACGACGCACGGGGAAATTGTTTCTTCTGTTCACAATGCAACCGCGGTTGTACTGTCTATGGTGATTTTTCTTCCTCATCAGTTCTGGTAAAGCCAGCGCTGGAGACTGGTCATGTTGACGTGATTGCCAATGCCATGGTTCGCGAGGTGCTAACGGATAGCAAAGGCATGGCAACCGGCGTCTCGTATGTCAGCAAAGACGACATGCAGGAATACGAAGTGAGCGCCAAGGCTGTGGTGCTGGCAGCGAGCGCATGTGAGTCGGCGCGGTTGTTACTCAATTCAAAATCCTCCAATCACCCCAATGGTTTAGCCAACTCAAGTAACATCGTTGGAAAATATTTGCATGATTCAACTGGTGCCGGCATGGGCGGAATTTTGCCCAAACTTGTAGGCCGCAAGCGCTACAACGAAGATGGCGTTGGCGGTATGCACGTGTACACGCCGTGGTGGCTTGATAATAAAAAATTGGATTTCGCCCGTGGTTATCATATCGAATATTATGGAGGTATGGGTATGCCTGGTTATGGCTTTGGTTTCGGCATTCAAGGTACCAATGGAAAATATCCTGGTCGTGATGGGAAACAAAAACAGGCTGGCGGCTATGGCGTTGCTCTTAAAGATGACTATCGCTATTTCTATGGAGCTCAATTTGGAATGGACGGCCGTGGTGAAGCCATAGCTCGTGAAGACAACTACTGTGAAATTGATCCAAACACGGTTGATAAATACGGAATCCCTGTGTTACGCTTTCATTATAAATGGAGCGATCAGGAGGTAAAGCAAGCCAAGCACATGAAAGACACTTTCCGCGAAATCATCCACAAGATGGGCGGTGTTGTAACATGGGGCGATGATGGACCCGAAAATGACTATGGATTGGAAGCGCCCGGAAGAATCATTCACGAAGTTGGTACAACCCGGATGGGCAATGATGCAAAAAAATCGGTGCTCAATAAGTTTAATCAGGCACACGACTGCAAAAATTTATTTGTAATGGATGGAGGAGCGTTCGTTTCGCAGGCAGACAAAAACCCTACGTGGACAATACTCGCTTTGGCGATGCGCGCTTCCGAGTATTTGATTGACGAAATGAAGAAACAGAATATATAGTCATGAGTATTGAGTAGTTAGTCATTAGACTGGCTGCTTAAGACTAATGACTACCAAACGAAAGATTATACTTATGGACAGAAGAAAATATTTAAAAACACTTGCCGTCGGAACAGTTGGCGCGATATCAGCCCCCACCCTGCTCGACTCATGCAAACCTGAAGAAAAGCCAAAAGAAGTTGCTGTTACTCCTACTATCGATCGGACGCCGGCAGAACTGGAGCGCTACAACAAACTTATGGCTGAAAAATTTTTCGATGACCATGAAATGAAAACCATTACGGTTCTTGTTGATATTATCATCCCCAAAGATGAAGTTTCGGGAAGTGCCTCAGACGCGAAAGTTCCTGATTTCATTGAGTTTATTGCCAAGGATATGCCGAAGCATCAAACTCCACTGCGCGGCGGAATCAAATGGCTTGATTTGCATTGCTCTCGCAGGTTCAACCAATCATTTGTGGGTTGCAGTGCTTCTCAACAAATTGAAATAGTGGATGAAATTGCATTCCCCGAAAAGGCAAAACCGGAAATGCTGCAGGGCGTTGCATTCTTTAACCTCATGTGCGACCTAACAGCCACTGGATTCTTCACCAGCAAAATGGGCATTGACGACTTAGGTTATGTGGGCAACAGGCCAAACCAGTGGGATGGTGTGCCCCAAGATGTTCTTGCCCAATACGGTGTTAAGTATGATCAAAAAACTTTAGATGAGTGTGTAAAATTTGACAGCTAACTATTTAATGGATTAGTATGATTTCAAGAAGAAAATTCATTGCACAAGCAGCCACAGCAGTTACGGCTTTTACTATTCTGCCTCGCTTCGTTTTGGGCAAAGGGTATACTGCACCCAGTGATAAACTGTACATCGCTAGCATTGGTGCAGGTGGAAAAGGAGAAAGTGATATCGCCAATTTTGCAAAAAGTGGAAAAGCTGAAATTGCCTATCTCTGTGATGTGGATGACAGGCGCGCAGCTACTTCGGTAAAAAATTTTCCATCTGCGAAATACTTCAAAGACTATCGCATCATGCTCGACAAAGAGCACAAGCATATTGATGCAGTTTCTGTTTCTACACCTGATCACAATCACGCGGTCCAAGCTATGGCCGCCATGCAGCTTGGAAAACATGTTTACGTGCAAAAGCCATTGACTCACGACATTTATGAAGCTCGTATGCTTACCGAAGCCGCACGAAAATATAAAGTCGTTACCCAGATGGGTAATCAGGGTGCATCCAATGACGGAGTGCGGCAATTAGCCGAGTGGTATAATGACGGACAAGTAGGCGATGTGCACACAGTTTACTGCTGGACAAACCGCCCGGTATGGCCCCAAGGAATTCCCTGGCCTTCTCAAAAAGCAGAAATCCCTAAAGAGCTCGATTGGGATCTTTGGCTGGGTACAGCACCCTCTAAAGACTATGTTGAAAAATTAGTGCCCTTCAACTGGCGCGGCTGGTGGGATTACGGAACAGGAGCCTTGGGCGATATGGCTTGCCACATTATCGAGCCTCCATTTAAAGTATTGGGACTTGGTTATCCTTCAGAAGTAGAATGCAGTCTGGGAAGTGTTTATGTTGATGCATTCAAGCGTGGCTATTTCCCAGATAGCTGTCCTCCTTCTTCACACATCATCCTTACTTTTCCTGAACGAAATGGAAAATCAAAAGTGAAAATGCATTGGATGGACGGAGGTATTCAACCTGAGCGACCTGAAGAGCTCGGACCTAATGAACAAATGGGTGACGGAGGAAACGGAGTTATTTTTATTGGCACCAAAGGAAAAATGATGTGCGGAACTTACAGTGCCTTGCCATCCTTGCTACCCACCTCACGCAACCTGGAAGTTAAAGTCTCGCAAACACTAAAACGTGTTCCTAATGGTGCCGAAGGCCATTACGCACAATGGGTAGAGGCATGTTTGGCTGGCTACGGAAAAAACGAAGTAAGTTCTCCATTTGATATTGCGGGCCCGATGACAGAATCTATTCTTATGGGAAATCTGGCCATCAGAAGTTACGATATCCGGAAGCCCAGGGCAAACAATCCTAACCAATTTGATTACACGGGAAGAAATATCAAATTATTATGGGATGGCCCAAATATGAAGATCACTAATTTTGATGAAGCCAACCAGTTTGTAAAACGTAACTACAGACAAGGCTGGCAATTGTAGTCCTTGAGGTTTAAATAAAACGAGTTCAATGATTTCACGTAGAAAATTCCTTGCACAGGCTGCCACTGCCGCAACTGCATTCACCATTCTTCCTCGTTTTGTTTTAGGTGGAAAAGGATTCACTGCCCCGAGCGACACATTATATATAGCAGGCATTGGAGTAGGCGGGAAAGGCAAGAGCGATCTTACCGGCTTTGCTAAAAACCCCAAAGCCAAAATCGCTTTTCTCTGCGATGTAGACGACCGGCAGGCAGTTGATTCTGTGAAAAATTTTCCATCGGCAAAGTATTACAAAAGCTTCCGTGAGTTATTGGATAAAGAAGAAAAGAATATTGATGCTGTTTCTGTTTCTACACCCGATCATACTCACGCCACCATCGCAATGGCTGCTATGAGCAGAAAGAAACATGTGTATGTGCAGAAGCCTTTGACACATGATATCTACGAAGCTCGTATGCTCACCGAGGCTGCCAAGAAATACCGTGTCGTTACCCAAATGGGAAATCAGTTTGCTTCGGCAGACCACGTGCGCACAGCAAAAGAATGGGTAGATGCAGGACTCATCGGTGATGTAACACGTGTGCAAACATGGACCAACAGACCTGTGTGGCCCCAAGGCATACCGAAACCTACAGGTAATTTTGAAATACCTAAAGAACTTGATTGGGATCTTTGGCTTGGCCCAACTCCTTTTATTGATTACAATCCTGCCTACGTACCGTTCAACTGGCGTGGCTGGTGGCAATTTGGTACTGGCGCATTGGGTGATATGGCTTGTCACATCATGGATGCAGCTTTCAGAATTTTGCCTATTGATTTCCCCACAGAAGTTGAGTGCAGCACTACTACAGCGTGGGAAGATTTCTTCAAAGTGGCCAACTATGCCGATGCATGCCCTTCATCATCCATCATTCATCTGAAGTTTCCCAGGAAAGACGGTAAGAGCGATATCAAGTTCACCTGGATGGATGGCGGTCTATTACCTGAAAGACCTGACGAACTGTTGCCCGATGAACCTCTTGGCGATTCTGCCGGAGGCTATATCTTCACAGGCACAAAAGGAAAACTGATGGGTAACTATGCAACGGCTCCAATGCTATTGCCTACAAAACGGATGAAGGAAGTTAAGTTACCCGCACAAACCATACCCAGGATACCCGGTGCCGAGAACGGTCACTATACCGAATGGGTAGATGCATGCCTTGAGGGTTATGGCAAAAAACAACTTAGCTCACCTTTTGAATATGCAGGCCCCATGACTGAAGCCTTGTTGATGGGCAACCTTGCCGTGAGAAGCTACCAGTTGCAAGTTCTTTCTGCTGATGGTAAAAATAAATCATACCCTGGAAGAAAGAAATTGCTATGGGATGCTAAAAATATGAAGATCACCAACTTTGATGAAGCCAATGCTTTTGTGAGGCGCGAGTACAGGCAAGGGTGGAGTTTGTAATTTTAAAATGCCAACAGGTGGAATGAGAGAAATTCTTCTGCTATGTTTTCATCTATGACACGAGGCAGTCATGTCTTAATTCCTGAAACGAAACCTCTGGTGGATGTTGATACGGTCGCATCTATTAGTCCCGAGTACCTGGAAGACTCGTTTGTGTATGTGCATTGTGAATTCCAGAGCCTTTCGCCTGGAATGCTCATTCGAATATGGAAGACCACATTTCTGAATGATTGCGACTCGGCTTCTAAATCACAACTTGTTCATGCAGAGAATATTTCGATGGCTCCGCAATGGACAATGGTTCCGGACGGCGGATTTTATAATTTCCTGCTCATTTTCTCGGCACTTCCCAAGTGGTGTACCCGATTTGACTTGGCCGAAGAAATTCCACAGGCGGGAGGCTTTCTGGTTAGGAATATCCAACGAAATAAATCCGATGTTTACAGGATTACCCTCCAAGAATAGGGCAGTCAGAAAATTCTTATCTTCGTCAACTCAACTTAACCCGGCATCGATTACCTAAAAACTGAAAACTATGAAAAAGAAAATTCTTATCGGCGTAAGCATTCTTGGCATTCTGATTATTGCATTTGTATTGTACGGAGCATTGGTTGTTGCCAAGAAAAGCCCTATTAAAACTACCTCGTTTAGCAATGGAGGTTTGGATCTCAAGGTCGTATACTGTCAACCGTTTAAAAAAGGACGATTGATCTTTGGAGAAGAAAAGGACAAGGCTCTTCAGCCGTATGGAAAATACTGGAGACTTGGCGCCAATGCCGCAACAGAAATAACTTTCAGCAAGAATGTGAATTTCGCCGGCAAGCCCCTAAATGCAGGCACCTATCGCATGTATGCAGTGCCCAATCCAACCTCGTGGCAAATTTCACTGAACAGTGAACTCGGTGTTTACTTTGCAGTGCGTGAGCCTGATTACAAATTGGACGTTTTAAAAGTAGATGTACCCGTTGAAACTTCCCCGAACGATGTAGAGCAACTCTCAATAGATTTCGCCAGTGACTCTACTGCAACCAAAATGAACATTGCGTGGGATAAAGCTCTGGTGAAAGTTCCAATTACTGTTCAATAACAAACCTCAAAGCCACCACTAAAACCGGTGGCTTTTTTATTCCCATGAAAAACCTACTCAAAAAGAAACGAGTCATCATCCCTGTTGTGCTGCTGTCACTCGGAGCCGCCTACTGGATCATTGGGCTTATTCAATACCGGCTCAACGTTATGGATGTGGAGGAATACGAACCTGTCTCCACTCTGGTCGTATCCAAACATGAATTGAAGCACGCCAAATTTCCTTTCATTGATGTTCACAATCACCAATGGACAATGCCCGTGCAAAATCTGGGCAAGCTGATAAAGGAAATGGATTCGCTCAATATGGGTGTAATGGTAAACCTCAGCGGATTTCGTGGGAAATATTTGGAATGGTCACTAGATAATGTGAACAAAAATTACCCCAACCGTTTTATTCTTTTTTTAAATATCAACTTTGAAAATTTGGACGATGCCAACTGGCCAAAGGAAACGCTTGACATGATGGAAGAGGCCGTGAAACAAGGTGTGCACGGTCTGAAAGTTTACAAGCAACTCGGCCTTAGTGACAAAGACAAAAACGGAAACAGGATTGCCATTGACGATCCACGTCTCGATCCCATCTGGGAAAAGTGCGGTGAGCTTGGTATTCCTGTTCTCATCCATTCTGGAGAACCGAATTCGTTTTGGAAACCGAAAGACAAATACAATGAACGATGGCTGGAACTGAAACAAGAGCCTGGCCGCTATCGCGATCCAAAGAAGGTTCCTTCGTTTGAACAAATTATGGGCGAACAACATCATGTTTTCAGAAAACACCCCAAAACAAAATTCATTGATGCGCATCTTGGCTGGTATGGAAACGACCTTGAGCAACTGGGAAAACTCTTTGATGAGATGCCTAATGTCTACACTGAACTTGGTGCCGTGCTTGCCGAGCTCGGAAGGCAACCGAAAATGGCAAAAGCATTTTTAATCAAATATCAGGACAGGGTGATGTTCGGAAAGGATACTTACAAAATGGAAGAATACTACACTTACTTCCGCGTACTTGAAACCGGTGACGAATATTTTGACTACTACCGCAAACGCCATGCTCACTGGAAAATGTATGGACTGGAATTGCCCGATTCTGTTTTGAAGAAGATCTACTTCAAAACAGCTTTGAAAGTTATTCCAGGGATCGATTCAACACTGTTCGTTGCTTACAAATAAAAAAGGCACCCGATTGTAGCGAGCGCCTTTTTGAATAATTGAAGAAGAAATCCTTATCCTTTGTATACGATTCTGTAAATCACGTTTGCCTGATCATCGCTTACCAGCATTGAGCCGTCGGGCAACAGCAACACATCTACCGGGCGGCCCCATACTTTTTGTGAAGCCTCATCAAGCCAGCCTTGGGCAAAAGGCGTATAGCTTGTCGCTTTGCTGTTGGCATCTACCTTCACTAAGCTTAGCTTGTAGCCACTTTTCTTAGAGCGGTTCCATGATCCGTGCTCTGCAAGAATAATTTGGTTCTGATATTCGGAAGGGAACATCTTGCCGGTATAAAACTTCAGACCGAGCGGAGCAACATGCGCACCTAAGTTTTGAGCAGGCTTTACAAAATCAGCACAGGGCTTCTTATCTCCAAACTCAGGATCTTTAATTGTACCTCCGTGACAATACGGGTAGCCAAAGTGCAAGCCGGCTTTAGGGGCTGTGTTAAGTTCACAGGGAGGAACATCATCGCCAAGCATATCACGTCCATTGTCGGTAAACCAGATCTGTTTTGTCACCGGATGCCATGTGAAGCCAACGGTATTGCGTACGCCACTGGCAAAAACTTCAAGTCCCGTGCCGTCGGCATTCATACGGGTAATGCTGGCATATACCGGATCTTTCGATTCGCAAATGTTGCAAGGCGCACCTACAGGCACGTAAAGTTTCCCATCCGGGCCAAAGGCGATGTACTTCCAGCCATGATGTGCCTCGGTAGGATATTTATCATAAATGATTTGTGACTTGCCGGGGTTAGCCAGTTTACTTTCAATGCCTGCAAACTTGTGAACCCTATTTACTTCGGCCACATATAAGTCGCCATCTTTGAAGGCCACACCATTTGGCATATTCAGGCCGCTGGCGATAACCCATTTTTTATCGGCCTTGCCATCGCCATCAGTATCTTTTACAGCATACACTTTATCTTCACTGCGATTGCCTACAAAGATTGTTCCGCTCGGGCTGATAGCCAGCGAACGAGCGTTCTCTACTTCAGCAAAAACGCTTATGGAAAAACCCTTTGGGAGTTTGATGGTATTCAAAGGTAAATCGGCACTGACGCCTGTGATAGCAGGTGTAGAGTTATCGGATGAGAAATTTATTTTCCTGCTGATCGATTGCGTGCATAGCAACCCTGCAATCGTGATTAAAGCAATAAAAACATAGCTGGATCTTTTCATAATGAATAAATATTTTGAACGAATGTACAATTTACCGCGCAAAAATGGGAAGTGGGTTTATGTAAGCGGAAATCGGCTAGTCGCTAATGGTTTTGTACGAACCCGGCCAGGGATAGTAGTGGAAATCCTTTTTGCGCCAGGGTTGGCGGGTCGGGCAAAAAGATTGAAACGATAGCCCGATGCCGCCTTGTTTCAAGCGGCAGGCCGCCCGAATTCATTTTCAAATCGAAAAGCCTACCTTTGCGCGATTTTTAATTATGATTTCGGTTTCAAACATCTCTTATTTCATTGGCGGGCGGGCTCTTTACGAGGATGCCTCCATGTTTATTCGCCCTACCGACAAAATTGGCCTTATTGGCTTGAATGGTCGGGGCAAGTCTACGTTGCTCAAAATTATCAATGCAGAGCTAACTGTAAATTCAGGGTCGATCAGTAAAGCAAAGGATTGTACGGTGGGGTTTCTTAATCAGGATCTTCTCTCCTACCAAACGGATGACGCAATCCTTACTGTGGCTATGGGTGCTTTTAAAGAGGCTGTGGATACTCAACGTCAGATTGAAACGATTTTGCACAAACTGGAAACTGAATATTCCGACGATCTGGTGACCAAGCTCACGAATCTACAGGAAAGGTTTGAGCATCTGGATGGCTATACGATGCAGGCGAAGGCGGAAGAAATTTTGGAAGGGATTGGTTTCTCCACTCAGGATTTACATCGTCCGCTGCGCGAATTTTCGGGCGGTTGGCGTATGCGCGTAATGCTGGCCAAACTACTTTTGGAAAAACCGTCGTGCCTGATGCTCGATGAGCCTACCAATCACCTTGACTTACCGTCTATCGAGTGGGTGGAGAATTATTTGCGGAATTACGAAGGCGCCGTGGTGATTGTATCGCACGATCGTACTTTTTTGGATAATGTGATCACAAAAACGGTGGATGTCACCAACCAGCAACTGGTGACTTACGAGGGGAACTATTCTTACTATCTACAGGAAAAAGAAATGCGCGAAGAGATTCAGCAGGGCGCATTTGAAAATCAGCAGGCAAAAATCCGGCAGACAGAACGATTTATTGAGCGCTTCCGCGCGAAGGCTACAAAGTCCAAGCAGGTGCAGTCACGGGTAAAAGCCCTTGACCGAATGGATAAGATTGAAGAAGTGGTGAGTGATGTGGCTGAAGTGAATTTCAGGTTTACCTTCAAGCAGCCATCGGGCCGTCACGTGGTTACACTCAAAGATATTTCGAAGTCGTACGGATCGCTGGAGATTTTGAAGCATTCGAATGCTACAATAGAACGTGGAGATAAGATTGCATTGATTGGGGCGAACGGTAAGGGCAAATCGACTTTGTTGCGTATTCTCGCAAACACCGAACCGGTAGAAGGCGAACGCACTATCGGTTTCAACGTGATTTACGGTTTCTTTGCTCAGCATCAATTGGAATCGCTACATGTAGATAATGAAATTCTGGATGAGTTGAAGCAGGCTGGCAGTCGCAAGACCGAACAAGAGTTGCGCAATGTTCTTGGTTGCTTTTTGTTTTCAGATGAAGAAGTCTTTAAGAAAATTAAAGTATTGTCGGGAGGTGAAAAATCGCGGGTGGCATTGGCAAAAACGTTGATTTCAGAGGCTAATTTTTTGTTGCTCGATGAACCGACCAACCACTTGGATTTTATTTCGGAAAACATTTTGATTCAGGCATTGCAGCAATACCAGGGCAGTTTTGTGACGGTGAGCCACAATAGGCATTTTGTAAGTGCGATTGCCAACAAAATCTGGTATATCGAAAATCACGAACTCAAAGAATATCCGGGCACTTACGACGAATATGAATATTGGCGGAAGAAAAACGAAGCCAATGTTGTGCCTGTTGCTCATGTAGCAAAAAAAGAAGTTCCAAAGAAGGAGACAAAAGCAGCTGCAGTGCCGTCTAACCAAAATAAACTCAATGCACTAAACAGCGATTTGAAAAAAGTAGAAGCTGTAATTCAAAAGTTGGTAAAGGAAAAAGAGGCTGTGGAAAATGAACTTGCCAAGCCAGAAATCTACGCCAACATCGACAAGCTAAACGAAGTACAGCAAAAGTTTGAAAAAGTAGATACGCAACTCGAAGAAGAAAATAAGAAATGGGAATCAATTGCGTTGGAGATTGAAGAAATTGAAGGGAAATAATTGGCATTACATAGCAATCTCGTGGTTGTACTTGGTTCGGTATTGTATTGGTGACAGCCCGGTGATTCGTTTGAAAGTATTTCGGAATGCCTTGGTGTCTGTATAGCCTACTTTATACATTACTTCATTTACATTTTCGCGAGAAGACTCAAGGCTCATTTTAGCGGCTTCAATTTTTACACGTTGTATATATTCAACTAGAGTATTGGCCGTAGCTTTTTTAAATCTACGCTCAAGATTCCTTCGTCCAAGCGCCAGCATTGATGCTAATTGATTTACCGTTATTTTCTCCTGTACATTCTTCTCAATAAAATCCTGCGCCTTTCGGATTTGATCATCGGCATGATCTTTCTGCCCATTAAACATAGTAAATGGTGACTGACTCTTGCGGTCAATATCTATCTGAAAAGCTTTCGAGCAAAAAATGGCAACATCGCGACTTGTATATTTTTCGATAAGATATAAGATGAGATTCAAGTAAGAGAAAGCACCTCCACTTGAATAAATACCATGCTCATCTGTAATGATTTTATCTTCTACCAAATTGACATCCGGAAACATTTTTCTAAAATTATTAGCTGCGAGCCAGTGCGTCGCACACCTCTTTCCTGTGATGAGCCCGGTCGCAGCAAGTAGAAAGGCGCCTACACAAAGGCTGGCCACTTCACTACCGCCTTTGTATTGCTTAATAATCCAGGGGATAAAATCCTGATTAACCTTCAATGCGTTTATCATGTCGCCATCCAATGCCGGAATGATAATAAGATCCGTTTTTTTGATGTCCTGAATCAAAGCATCGGTATAAACCGTGTATTTGCCGCCAGCAACTGGTATCTCTTTGGAGAGGCCGACCAACTGCACACTAAATAATTCAGGTCTTCCAGTGGCAGTCAAAAATTTATTCACTTCCGAGAGTACTTGCCTCGGTCCTTCGATGCTTCCTAAAATTGCTCCTGCAGGTACAAGTATAGATACGTGTTTCATCGTTAATCAATTATAATTTACCACCAGATTTCTCACCAAAAGTATAAACGAAGATTGTCGCAATCAACCCCACAGATTGCCGTATTTACACCCTCCAAAAGCTGTATGCAGTAAGTATGTTTGCAGCGCCAGTAACCAAATATGTTATGGAAATTTATCATTTAAAGAAAGATATTAACCTCGCCTGTGTCAGAGCTAAGTCCTATCCTGACGGCATTCAGGCCGCATTTGATGAGTTAAATAGAACTTTCCCTTCACTAGAAGGCAGAACTTTGTATGGCGTTTCCAAACCAGTGAATCGAAAAATCGTTTACAAAGCCGGAGTAACAGAAAACTCCATGCGAGAAACTAAGAAGCACGGGTGCGAAACCTTTGCTATTAAAAAAGGAACCTACTTAATGGAAACAATTCAGGACTACCAATCGAAGCTACAGACCCTCGCCTCGGTCTTTCAAAGGCTGCTCTCCGACCCCCGACTCGACGACACATCGTTCTGCGTAGAGTGGTACAAAAGTGACAAGGAACTTGTATGCATGGTGAAGATTATTGAATAGTAATAATTACAAATGAATACACAGCCCAAAGAAAAACTGATACTATGAGAAAGCTAAAATTACAAATGCAATTGTCGGTAGACGGATTTGTTGCAGGCCCAAATAGTGAAATGGATTGGATGCATTGGAACTGGGACGAGGAACTCTTGACATTCGTCAGTAACCTAACCGACTCAATAGATACTATTCTCCTGGGGAGGAAAATGGCTGATGGTTTCATTTCACATTGGGCAACTGTGGTGGAAAACCCAAATGATCCAAGCCGTGCCTTTGGAAAAAAAATGACAGATACGCCCAAAGTTGTATTTACAAAAACGTTGGATAAGTCATGGCCGAATACAACCCTCGCTAAAAATGATATAGCTGATGAGGTTGCCAAGCTCAAAAACCAGGCGGGAAAAGATATTATTGTTTATGGAGGCGCAAACTTTGTTTCCTCTTTGATCAGCCGCAGCCTTATTGATGAGCTTTATCTGTTCATTAATCCAACAGCCATCGGCAAAGGCATGCAAATCTTTATCGATAGAACAAAGTTTCAACTGATTACGGCGAAACCATTTGAATGCGGAATCGTTTTGCTTTGCTATAGGCCAATCCAGTAACTCGACTGAAACTGATACGATATGGTAGAGGTTTTTAAAACGAATGTTGAAAGTCAGACTCAAGCGAACCTGCTGATTGACCAGATTCACGAGAGGTTTCCCAATTACAAAGCGAACTTCGATTTAGATGATTGTGATAAGATCCTTCGGGTAAAATGCATTGGAGGAAATGTTGATTCCAAATTCATAATTGACCTTTTAAATAAGTCAGCTTTTTATGCAGAAGTCCTGGCTGATGACAAATTCGAATTAACAGCGACATGCCTCTATGTTAATTGACACTTTGAGGTAATTGCCAATCACATAATTTAATTGGCCCCATACTAAAGAAAAGTTGAATTCCGTTTGTTCAAAATATCCTTTAGTTTTGAACATATGAAACCATTCCTCTTTTTTCTGTTGGCATTTCCGTGTTGTCTTTTCGCACAAAAAGAATTGTCATTCACAGATAAAATCTATGAGAGTCAAATCAAGACGGTGCAACTGTATCCAAACATGGGTGGCACTCAAGATTTCCTACAACCTGCCACTACCTCAGTAGCTAAGCAAAATCTATTGCTCGAGTTTGATGATCTGCAAGACCAGCGTAATAACTATTATGCAAAATTGATTCATTGCAATTACGATTGGACCAAATCGCAATTAACCGATTTGGATTTCATGGATAATTATAATGAATACACATTTACTGATTACACCCAGTCAAGCAATACTCATGTACGCTACATCCACTATAAGTTTCAGGTACCTGAAGTAAAACTTACCGGCAACTATTTACTTATCGTGTATCGCAACGACCCAAGCGATTTGATACTCTCGAAGCGAATGATGATCTATGACACACAGATTGGTCTCAGCAAGGATGATCAGTTGATAGGTGCCAATACACTGGATCCCGGCATGCAGCAATTCAATTTTGTGCTTGATTACGGCGACATTGAAATTCTCAATCCTACCGAAAGTGTACATGTGAATATCCGACAGAATCAGCGATGGGATAATGCGAAGTACAATATCCAACCAAGTTTTGTGCGAGATGATCAAAATGAGCTTGAGTATAAATCTATGGACAACAGCAGGCAATTCAGCGGCGGCAATGAATACAGATTTGTAGATTTTCGATCACTCTCTTATCCGGGCCAAAACACCGGAAAGATAAATAAGACAATCAAGCCTTATGAACTTTATGTGATGATAGACAAACCGAGAGGCGATGGAGTTTATTCACAAACGAAAGACATGGACGGAAATTATATTATCGATAATACCGACTATGGTGAGCCAGCCACAACGGGAAATTATTTATATGTGAATTTCACTCTTAAATCAGAAACCCAGTGGGATGGCGATGTGTACCTGGTGGGCAAGTTTAACGACTACAGGCGTACGGATGAGAACAAAATGAAGTACAATACCTCTACCGGAGTTTATGAATCGCGTCAATATGTGAAGCAGGGATATTATGATTATCAGTACGTATTGGTTTCGAAAAATATGCCGATTGATACCATTGAAGGTGCTCACTTCGAAACAGAAAATGTTTATGAGGTTGCTATTTACAATCACCCCTTCCAGCCCAATGCTGATTTGCTGATCGGTTATTATTTGGTACCCCTGAATTCACGGTGAGTGGCTATAGCAACAGGCTTCAAACGTGCACCATTTCCATGCTCTCCTCTTTCGGTACAGAGCTGGCATTAGCTACATCAAGCATGCCAAACCCTTTATGTGAAAAGTGCCCTAGTCCGTTTTCATAAATAAATTGCTGTACCGGCTGGGGGGCATATAGTGTGAATGGAAAAGTATAGCCCCTTACCTCATATTTAATATCGGCATCGTAGAGCGGGTAAATGCGGGCAAACTTCTTGTGTGTAGTCTGAATCTTATTAAGGTAGTTGCGATCAGCGACAAGCTGAAATTTATAAAAGTCTGTAAGCTTATCAGCAGGATACCTGCCGCTGGCCTCCATTCGCGCCATCGTATTGTCGTAAAGCAAATCCGAAAACTCGTCACCTTCCGGTGATATAAATCGCTTGCCATGCTCGTCATTGAATGAAGCCTGAATAAGCACAATAGGCGAGATACATAAAAACTTCACTGTTTCTCCTATCGCTACCGATTCTTCATTTTCATGAGATTCGGGTACAAGCTGCAAATTCCCAATAAGGATTTCCTTTTGGGCAAAAAGCACAGAAAGAAAGTATTCGATAAACTCTTTACTTGACGAAGAGAACACGAGAGTAACCCGGGATGAATAAAAGTGTAATCCCTTGCGGCTGATTTTGATTTGGCCTTTCAAACCGGAGAAATTGTATTGATTAAACCCAAAATACTCACTCTTATTTCCCAGCATAACCAGTCCTTTCACGGTCTGTGCCAGCAAAAACTGATGATGAAATGGCACATATGCACCACGATTTTTCAGGGAAAAGACAATCCTGATCCTCACAGCCTTTTTTCGTTAGGGGTAAAAAAATACTTTAAGAGTTAACCCCGCCTTAAAAATATATTGAGCGGAAGGCTAAAGTACTAAAAATCAGGTAAATTGACCGAGGCAGTGTAAGGATTATTTCATTTTTGAAGGCTAAACATTGAAGCGAAAGTGCATTACATCGCCATCCTCCACCACATATTCTTTCCCTTCTACGCCCAATTTCCCGGCTTCCCGGCAGCCGGCTTCGGTTTTATATTTCTGATAATCAGGTATTTTGATAACCTCGGCACGGATAAACCCTTTTTCAAAATCGGTATGAATTACACCTGCAGCCTGGGGTGCCTTCCAGCCCCGATGGATAGTCCAGGCCCGCACTTCTTTCTCGCCGGCCGTAAAATATGTAATAAGGTTAAGTAAGTGGTAAGCTGCATGCACGAGGCGGTTTAGGCCGGATTCCTTTAACCCATATTCCTCTAGAAAAACCTGCCGATCGGCTTCACTTTCGAGTTCAGCAATTTGAGCCTCAATGGCGGCACAAACCATCACAACCTCGGCACCTTCATCTTTCACCAAATTTTTTAGCGCCTCTACATATTTATTACCCGTGTGAATATATTCTTCTTCAACATTGGCCACATAAATCACCGGTTTGTCAGTCAGTAGCTGGAGGTCTTCTATTGCCTTGCGATCTTCAACATCCATAACCACAGCGCGTGCGTTTTTTCCGGCCAGCAGGGCTTCTTTAAATTGAATCAATGCTGCAAGCTCCTTTTTTGACTTGGCATCGCCGCTTTTTGCAGTTCTTTCAACCTTACTTACTTTCTTTTCTACTGATTCAAGGTCCTTCAATTGCAATTCCGTATCAATGATTTCCTTGTCGGCGATAGGATCAACTTTGCCGCCAACGTGAATGATGTTGTCGTTATCAAAACAGCGTACTACGTGGGCAATGGCATCAACTTCACGAATATTGGCCAAAAACTGATTGCCCAAGCCTTCGCCTTTGCTGGCGCCTTTCACCAGGCCTGCGATGTCAACAAATTCAAAAGTAGTTGGTAAAACCCGTTGTGGGCTCACAAGCCCTTCGAGGATTTTTAGTCTTTCGTCTGGCACCGTAATTACGCCAACATTGGGCTCAATGGTACAAAAGGGGAAATTGGCCGCCTCTGCCTTATTGTTGGAAATAGCATTGAATAATGTCGATTTACCCACATTGGGCAGGCCTACGATACCGCACTTGAGCGCCATAATTAAATTTTTTGAGGCGCAAAGATAAAAGGTTTACCAAACTTCCGGGAAAAGAAAAATCCCGCCTTGCGGCAGGATTAATCAGGTTAGGTATAGGTAAAGAAAAAATCGTTAGTCCCAGCGAAGTTCTGTGTCAGTAGAGGGTTTTGTTGCTGCTGCAACTGTCTCCTTCTCTTCGTGATGATTATGTTCAAACGAAGAAAAATCTACTCCAGGCATCAGTTCGTTTTTTACATGGTTGATGGTATTATTCAACGCCTCCATAAATTTATTAAAATCTTCTTTATAAAGGAAAATTTTATGCTTTTCATAAGTGAATCCTTCATTATCAGCATTAAACCGTTTCTTGCTTTCAGTGATCGTCACGTAAAAGTCGTTAGCACGGGTAGACTTCACATCGAAGAAATAGGTACGCTTCCCCGCTTTCACTTTTTCAGAGAAAATTTCATCCCTGCCGTTGGTTTTATTCTCTTCCACAGTTCGTTAGTTTTGGTTAGGTTTGGTCTTTAGGTCTTTCGAAGGTACTATTTTAATTATTTTTTACAAATGGGATGCAACAAAACCAAGCGTTAATGTTCCCAAAAAGAAGGCATTATTTTCATTATAGCAATCGTGTTGACCCTGGATTTTGAAGAAGTAAGGCGTGCTGGAGGGTTGGAATTACTTGCCCGGCAAATGGTAGAAGGCTTCATTACGGGTCTTCATAAGTCACCCTATCATGGATTTTCTGTTGAGTTTGCCGAACACCGGCTTTATAACGAAGGTCAGAGTACCCGTCACATTGACTGGAAGGTTTTTGCACGAACCGACCGGCTTTACACCAAGCAATACGAAGAAGAAACTAACCTGCGGTGTCTGATTGCAATTGATTGCTCTCCCTCCATGTATTACCCTCAGCCGGGAAACAATAAAATCCGGTTCAGTGTCTATGCCGCAGCCGCCCTGGCTTATTTGCTTACCCATCAGCGCGATGCCGCCGGCCTGGCCTTGTTCTCTGATCAGCTCGAAGAACTGACTCCCGTAAAATCGACTCCGGCACACCTTGACAAACTTTTCAAATTGCTGGATCAGAAATTGAAGAATGTCCCCCCAACCAAATCCACCCGCATTGCAGAAGTCTTGCACACGCTGGCTGAAAAAATAAATAAGCGGTCGCTGGTCATCATTTTTACGGATATGTTTGAAGGTGAAAGCAGCGAAGAAGTATTCAAGGCGCTTCAGCACCTGAAGCACAATAAGCATGAGGTGTTGCTATTTCACATTACTGATCATGAGACCGAGCTTGCATTTAACTTTGACGAACGACCTTATGAGTTTATCGATCTCGAAAGTGGTGAGAAGTTGAAGTTGAATCCAGCCGAGATAAAAGAGAAATTCATTTCACAACTGCGCATCCTTAATTCAGAGATAAAAATGAAATGCAATCAATTGAAGATTGATTTCATTTCTGCTAATGCGCGAACGGACTATTTTGAAGTGTTGCAGGCATATCTGATCAAGCGAGCCAAGATGAGATAGCCTTTCGGCGTATTTAACTATGCCTGAAGCTCTTCCTGATGTAAATAGGATTTTTTAGCCATCAGTATTTCCTTGCTTTCCACCATGTCAGGATCCGGCACACAGCAGTCTACAGGGCACACAGCCGCACATTGAGGTTCTTCATGAAAACCTGTGCATTCGGTACATTTTCCTGAAACGATATAATAAAACTCATCCGATACCGGAGCCTGCATCGATTTGGCATCGGCAGTAGATCCATCGTCTAATTTTACTTCAATCAGTTTGGTGCCACCAGCCCAAGTCCATTCGCGGCCGCCTTCGTAAATAGCCGTATTGGGACATTCTGGCTCACATGCCCCGCAATTGATACATTCTTCAGTGATCTTTATGGCCATGGCCTATGTTTTCGATAATTTCACCACAAAAATACGGTACAGGATTTTATCCACAAAAAACAATGTACTGAGCCAATAGTTCCAATATGACACTTGAAAAGAGAATCGATGCGTTTGATCAGCTGGGAAAACGGCTCACAGGGCTTTCTTCTGAAGAGAAATCTGACTTACATAGTAAGGTTGGGAATGAAAACCCATGGTTCACCCCCGAAAACGTTGATCTTGCGCTGACTGGTATCTCTAAATACCTGAGTCGTCAGGTTTTAGAAAAATGGACAAGTCGATATTCAATTGAAGATCAAAAATCAAAGAAAATCGGGGTGGCTATGGCAGGTAACATTCCGATGGTGGGCTTTCATGATTTTCTATGTGTACTTCTGTATGGTCATCAACTGGTGGCTAAGCTTAGCTCACACGATTCGGTATTGATGGCTTTATTAAAAAAAGAATTAATAGAAATCAATCCAGATTTCGCCGACGAAATATTTTTTGAAGAGCGTCTTAACCATGTTGATGCTATGATTGCAACCGGAAGCGATAACACTTCAAGGTATTTTGAATATTACTTTCGCAATGTTCCACACATCATTCGCAAAAACCGAAGTTCGTGCGCTATTATCGTGGGTGAGGAATCGGCTGATGAGTTTAAGTTATTGGGAAAGGATATTTTCTCGTATTTCGGATTGGGTTGTCGCAACGTTTCGAAGATTTATGTACCTGAAAATTTCGATTTCCCGAGGCTGCTGGATAACCTCCAATCCTTTAAGCCTGTTATAGATCACCACAAGTATGCCAACAACTACGATTATCAAAAATCAATTTTGCTGATTAATCAGCTTCACTTTTACGACAATGGGTTCCTGATGCTGACAGAAAGTGAAAGCCTTGTTTCACCAATCTCGGTAGTTTATTACGAAGCCTACAAAGATCAGGCGGACTTAAAATCTAAATTGAAGGTGCACGAGCAGAAAATCCAATGCATCGTTTCTGCCAAAGGTTGGTATAAGCCAAGCGCTCCTTTTGGAGAATCTCAATTTCCAAGTGTTGAAGATTATGCCGATGGCGTCGACACTATGGCTTTTTTGAGTACGGTCTAATTTCCACGAAGGATCTCAACCCAACCAGAGTAAACCTTGCCGCCAGCATTAAGCTTGTAGTAGTAGACACCGTCAACTTCGGCACCGCCATTCCATATTATCGTAACTACTTCTCCTGGATCTTTTTTCGGAATGTTACCCAAATTAAAGACTTCTTTACCCCATCGGTTAGTGATTACAATGCTTGAGTTATCAGGCAAATTGAGAATCTCAAAGTTTTCATTCTTGTTGTCGTTATTAGGAGTGAAAACATTGGGAATATAAATTGTCTTGTTGAAGTCAATGCTAAGGTCGTAGGTTCGGGTGCATCCCAAAGTATCCTTCAAATACAATCGATAAGATCCGGCATACAAAGCCGTGGCATCAAATTCGTATTTGAGACTGACATTATTCCATGTTGCATTCTGCCAAACTGAATCGAAGGCATTCAGATTTTTCTGACCCTGTACCACAGGCTCGAGCAATTGAAGTTTTACCTGGTAAGGTTTCTCATTGCTCTCCTGAATACCAATCAACATTGACCCTGTAGGTAGATTTGGTTGAGAGAATACCCTATTCACGTACAAGGTATCCAATGAGGCCGTTGGCCCGCTGATTGAGAAATTCTTGAATGCCGATGAGATTGGGTTGGTACAACCTGTTGCTGCCGACTGATCCTGGAATAAATGAATTTGATAACTCCCTTTATCTAAGCCCGTCAATAACACGGTGTCCAATGCCTGGTTTTGAGTGATTGTTCCGCTTTGAACAATGTTGCCCGAACTTATAATCTCATAGCTATAGTCAACTGCAAGCGAGCCTTTAATTCCAAAAACATCCACAATTCCTTTGGATTCAAAGCAAAGGAAGTTATTTGGCTTGAACCCAAAATCTACTGCAAAAGGTCCACCATTGATTGTAACCAACGAACGTGAAGGGCAAAGTGCGCCCGTCGGTTTGGCTACTACATAATATGTTGCTTGCGAAAGTCCCGGGAATACAACCGAAGTGCTTCCGGCAGAAACTACAGTTTGAAATACCGCAGGGTCATTGATCGGGTCCGTAGTTACGCCAACATCAAATGTACCTGATGAGGTAATGAGAACTGTAATTGATCCATTATTGCCAGTGCCCGAACAATCAGGTGCAGCGGTTTGAACTGTAAAATTAACAAGCCCCGGGAAGTTGATGATGAAAGGGAAATTCTTAACACAACTATTTGCATCTGTTATTGTGAATATATGATTGCCACCCGAAAGACTATGGAACGAGGTGCTGTCAGTTGCGACTCCGTCCATTTGATAAGTATAAGGACCTGTGCCACCCGAAACAGATGTAATTTGGATTACTCCGTCATTGTTGGCACACGTTGCATCTGTTGTAGTTGATGTAACTAATATATCTGTAACGGCATTGTTGATTGTAACCATCACTTGCGCAGGGCAAAGATCGGCAGCATCGTCTCTTACGAGTATTGCATAAGGAGCTGCTGCGGGCGCCAGGTTGCTGATAATTACGGGCGAAGTAAACGTAACCCATGTTGAGCCTGCGTCAAGCGAATATTCATAGGGTGAAGTACCTCCCGATGTAACGGTTACAGTGGCTTGCCCAACGGCTTGATTAAAACATTTTGCATCAACAAAACCAGCGGCATTTGCTTGAACATTGGTCTGTATTGGAAGGCTGTAATCCAAAGTACACGTATTGCCAACTCCATCATGAACTGTGTACTTGTATGTTAAAGAAGGAGATAGATTTCCAAATGTAAACAGCGGGCCAGGGCCAGCATATGACTGAGAGAACCCTTGAGTAGCGTCGGAAAGTGTGACGGTATAATTCGGAGTACCACCACTAACATTTACTGTAATGGTTCCATCATCTTGTCCGGAACAAGTCGGCCTTGTATCGGTTGCAGACAATGTAAACACACCACAGTTAACACCGCCACCACCGCCTGTACACAGCGGATCGGTAGCAAGTAAGACACTAACTGATGCAGTCGCTGTTAATTGAACTGAGCACGAGCCACCGCCTGTAGCGAGGACATTGAATGTCGTATTTACAGTTAGATTCCCTGTGGGCAAGTTAATTGTAGCTCCGGTGCCAGCAACAGTAGATCCTATTAAGCTATTATTTGAATTGTCTCGCAATTGGTAACTAACGCCAACCTCTGAGCCCGCAACCTGAATATTGGTGGCCGTACCAGTACACACTGCAGCATTTTGAGCCGTCACGCCCAAGCCGGCATTGGGCTGTGTATTTACAGTAACCGTTGCCAGCGTTGTCATCTCAATAGAGCAAACTCCATTAGAGGCGAGAACATTAAATGTTATTGTTGCTGCAAGATTGCCGGTCGGCAAATTTATTGTTGCTCCGGTTCCGGCAACAGTTGTTCCTATCAGTGAATCATCAGAGTCGTCTCGCAATTGATAAGTAACACCAACTTCAGAATTGGCAACCTGAATATTTGTAGCTGTTCCCGAGCAAATTGAAGCAGATTGAGCTGTAATAGTTAATCCGATATTGAGACTTCCTCCAACATTTACAGTTACAGTATTTGTCAACTGTACCGATGTGCAAACTCCACTTGAGGCCAGTACATTAAAAGTAGCTGTAGCAGCTAAGGCAGATGTAGGTAAACTAATTGTTCCTCCTGTGCCGGCAACCGCTGTACCAACATTAGTATTAGAAGCGTCACGCAATTGATAACTTACTCCTACTTCGGAATTAGCAACGGTAATCGAGCTGCTTCCCCCACTACACACAGGATTGATAGATGCAGCTGTGGTAAGGCCAATATTAGGATTGATATCAACATTAACTGTAGCCAGAGTAGTTAATTGAATGGAGCAAGTTCCATTCGTTGCAAGCACATCATAAGTAGTGGCTATTGCCAAATTACCCGTTGGTAAATTGATAGTAGCTCCGGTTCCAGCTACAACTGGTCCTATGTTAGAGTTGTTCGAATTATCCTGAAGTTGATAGTTCACACCAACTTCAGAATTTGCAACCTGAATATTTGTACCAGAGCCTGAGCAAACTGAAGGTGCCTGCGAGGTAACTGCCAATCCAGCATTGATAACACCTGCAACCGTGACCATCACAGTGTTGGTCAATTGCACAGGTGGGCAAGTTGCACCGCCTGTTGCTAAAACATTAAATGTTGTTGTTGCTGCTAAGCTTCCAGTGGCGAGATTGATTGTGCCGCCAGTCCCAGCCACAGCCGCACCTATTGGATTATTTGCCGCATCTCTTAGTTGATATGAAACACCTATCTCAGAGCCAGCCACTGTAACGTTGGTCGAACCACCCGAACATAATGGATTGATTGTCGCTCCAACCGCAAGACCTGGATTTGGATTGATGTCAACATTTACGGTAGCTAAAGTAGTTAGCTGAACAGAACAAGTGCCATTCGAGGCAAGGATGTTGAATGTTGTATTCGTATTCAAATTACCGGTTGGCAAGCTGATTGTTGCCCCTGTTCCGGCAACCACACTTCCGATATTTGAATTATTAGAATTATCTCTGAGCTGATAGTTCACTCCATTTTCAGAGGCTGCAACCTGAATATTAGTAGCCGTTCCAGAGCAAACAGTAGCGGCTTGTGGTGTTACTGTTAATCCTGCATTAATTGCTCCGGCAACTGTTACTGTTACCGTGTTATTCAGCTGCACCGGCGTGCAAACACCACGTGTTGCCAATACATTGAATGTCGTTGTCACTGCGAGTGCACCTGTTGGTAAGCTTAGTGTTGCTCCGGTTCCTGCCATCGCACTTCCAACAGTCGTTACTCCATTTCTTAGCTGATAACTCACTCCTACTTCCGAGTTGGCTATATCCACTGTTGTAGTTCCTCCGGTACAAAGCGGGCTAACAGCCGCACTAACTGCAAGAGTTGCATCTGGAGGGCTATCCACAGATACTACTGCAGAACTTCCGATAACAGTACCAGCACAATTAGCATCGCTGACAGACATTATCGAGTAAGTTGTATTAACCACCGGGCTTACGGGAAGTGTGAATACACTAAAGTTGGAGTTGATATTGGCAGATGTTGTGGCCCCATCAGAATAAGTAAATATCCAGGGTGACGCTCCGGTAAAATTCACAGTAAGATTGGCACTATTTCCAGCGCAAATAGTTGTGGTTCCGGTAAGTGAAGCTGTTGGCAATGCGTTCACCGTCAGGGTAACCGTAGTGGCAGGACCTGTACAATTACTGCTTGTCGTTTCGGTAACATAAACTGATGTAGTATTCGCAGCAGCGGTGCTAAAATTTAACTGAGCTACCGTCGGGGTTGCGCTGGCAATTAGCAATGTTGTCAGAGCTGCATCACTGTACCAATTATATGTACTTGTACCCGTTGGGCTGGTTATAGCCGGAGGCGTGGTAATTGTCTGACCAACGCAGAAGCTACTGGGACTAAATGTGACAGGGGGAGCAACGGGATTTGGATTAACCGTCATTGTAATGGGTGTACTCGCTGCCGTAGGGCTTGTCACACACGTGAGGCTGGTTGTCATCACAACACTGATCTGGTCTCCGTTTGCTAAGGTATTGTCAGCGTAAGTCGCACTGTTCGTTCCCACATTTATAGCATTCTTTGTCCATTGATAACTTGGAGTAGCCCCACCATTTGTTGGTGTTGCCGTGAATGTAACATTAACACCCGCACAAATAGTTGATGAAGGAGAAGCGCTAATTGTAACGGACGGAACCGGCACTGGAATTGAACTGTAGTCAAATGAAATTCTTGAAAATCCTGTATCCTCAAAATACTCAATGACTAAGTCGTGAACTCCGGCAGTTATACAAATAGAACTAGCTGTATATGTGTTGTAAGCATGAGTTGAAAATGAATTGGCCGGACTAAGTGGAACCAATGATCCGTCTACATAAAACCGAACACCATCGTCTGAGCCCAGGGTGAAGGTGTAAATACCTGCGGTCAGTGTTTTTTTGATTTGAAACCGAATACTGTAGTTGTCAAGATAAGAACCACAAACATTAGTTCCCGCTAATGGAATGTTGTTAGATAAGTTCATATCGAATGCATCAGTAGCGGAATTGTAACTTGAGCTGCCACCAAAGGCTCCGATTTCAGACTCAACAAGGAACCCTCTATATTTTGTAGCACTGAAATCAACTCCATTCTGGTAAGGAATTGCAACGTTGCCAAAATCAGAATAAACGTCTGCCACCCAAGTATCTGTGCCAGGGCCAGGTGACGGAGGATCTGCATTAATGATAACGTCAATCTGAGCTCGTGGGCCCTCACAACTGCTCACTGTCTGACTGACAAAATAACTTGTAGTGCCGACGGTCGTTGTCGCAGGTGTCGGCGCTGTTGCACTGCCAACCCCACCCACTGCAACAGTGTACCATAATAAATTACTACCTGTAGCAGTCAATGGAACTGCCGCTGCATTTTGGCAATACTGCACAGGACTGGTTACTGTAGGCGCCAATGGAAGTGCTGTTACATTCACTGTCGCTGTGTTTTGACAGCCGTTGTTATCGGTGTAGGTGATCGTTGTGGTTCCTGCTGCCACTGCTGTAACTAGTCCCGTGTTGCTTATAGTGGCCACTCCCGTGTTCGATGATTGCCATGGTGTCACCGCTGCTGGCGTGCCACTGCCTGTCAGTTGGGTTGTGCCATTCGCGCAAACCGTCAGAGTACCAGTGATCGTAGGTAGTGCATTAACTGTGACTGTTGCAGTCTGTTGACAGCCATTGTTATCTGTATAAGTGATGACTGTGCTCCCGACTGAGGCTGCTGTAACTAGTCCGGTATTGCTGATCGTGGCCACTCCTGTATTCGATGATTGCCATGGTGTTACCGCTGCTGGCGTGCCGCTGCCGGTCAGTTGGGTTGTGCCATTCGCACAGATACTAAGTGTGCCTGTGATCGTGGGTAATGCATTGACGGTAACTGTCGCTGTCTTCTGGCAGCCGTTATTGTCGGTATAAGTAATCGTGGTGCTTCCGGCCGCTACCGCTGTAACTAATCCCGTGTTGCTTATGGTAGCTACTCCTGTGTTTGACGATTGCCATGGTGTTACCGCTGCTGGCGTGCCGCTGCCGGTAAGTTGGGTCGTGCCGTTCGCACAAATGCTAAGTGTACCTGTGATCGTGGGTAATGCATTGACGGTAACTGTCGCTGTCTTCTGGCAGCCGTTGTTGTCGGTATAAGTAATCGTGGTGCTTCCCGCTGCTACCGCTGTAACTAATCCCGTGTTGCTGATCGTGGCCACTCCTGTATTCGATGATTGCCATGGTGTTACTGCCGCCGGGGTGCCGCTGCCGGTCAGTTGGGTCGTGCCGTTCGCACAAATGCTAAGTGTACCGGTGATCGTGGGTAATGCATTGACGGTAACTGTCGCTGTCTTCTGGCAGCCGTTGTTGTCGGTATAAGTAATCGTGGTGCTTCCGGCCGCTACCGCTGTAACTAATCCTGTGTTGCTGATGGTAGCCACTCCTGTATTCGATGATTGCCATGGTGTTACTGCTGCTGGCGTGCCGCTGCCAGTCAGTTGGGTCGTTCCGTTCGCACAAATGCTAAGGGTGCCTGTGATTGTCGGTAATGCATTGACGGTAACTGTCGCTGTCTTCTGGCAGCCGTTGTTGTCAGTATAAGTGATCGTGGTGCTTCCTGCTGCAACCGCTGTAACTAATCCCGTGTTGCTTATGGTGGCTACTCCCGTGTTTGATGATTGCCATGGTGTTACTGCTGCTGGCGTGCCGCTGCCAGTCAGTTGGGTCGTTCCGTTCGCACAGATGCTAAGTGTGCCGGTGATCGTGGGTAATGCATTGACGGTAACTGTCGCTGTCTTCTGGCAGCCGTTGTTGTCGGTATAAGTAATCGTAGTGCTTCCCGCTGCTACCGCTGTAACTAATCCCGTGTTACTTATGGTAGCTACTCCCGTGTTCGATGATTGCCATGGTGTTACCGCTGCTGGCGTGCCGCTGCCGGTCAGTTGGGTTGTGCCATTCGCACAGATGGTCAAAGTTCCAGTTATGGTTGGCAACGAGTTCACTAGAATCGTAGCGGTCCCGCTCATAAATGCCGGAGTACATGAGCCATTGACACCTCTTATTGTGAAACTGTAACTCGCAGCCGGGGTTAATTGAGCGGCAGGAATGGTGAAAATTAATGGAGTGCCTGTAGTTCCTGCCTGGACAATTCCGGTGGCGACTCCACCCTTATAAATTTCATAATTAACAGAAGTCTCTGAATTCGAAAGATTGACCGTACCAGTTGACCCCAAGCATATTGAAGGTGTAGAAGTAGTGACGGCATAGGCAATCGGAGAAGGGTCAGTTATTGTAAAATTTTGGGTCGTGGCAGCACAAGCAGAATAATTATCGACAATTGAGAGTGTATAGATTCCTCCGGCCAAACCATGACCTAATAGTACCGATAAATCCAAATTACTGGTTCCATCAAATGTATTCGTCAATGGAAGGCCTGACGTTCCATTGTTGGAAGTCCATGTGTATGTGAAAGATCCGGGTACCGAAAGAGCAGGTGATTCAGAACCACCCGACATAGATGCAACCACATCCCCGTTAGGAGTTATACAATTAGAGTTGTTTGTTTTTGTAACCAAATTTATACTAATGGGGGAAAGGTCCACCATCGGCGCAGGACTGGGCGAGGCCCCTGTGGCATTGATTGAATTAGTATTATCGTGAATAATAAAACCGTAATCTCCTTGTTGATCAGGGCCAGGATCAGTATAAACATAACTGCTCCCAGTTGTCCCAATAGTAACCTGTCCTGGTAAGAAGCCATTCGGACTAAGTACAATTGTTAGAATGACAGGACCATTGGAGCTAATTACCTTAAAAGTAACGAAACCATTATTGGTCAATCCATTGCAGGGATTACTTACAATAACATCGACACTAAGAGCATTTTTGTTATAGGTAAACGTTTGCGCGTTAGCCCCGATAGCCGCTATGGCAAGAAAAACCCCTAAACCGAGAGCCCTAAATTGATAGCGTGAAGTAGATGAAAAAATTTTCACTGTATTGTGATTTCAAATTTCTTTCTACACCCCTGCTTATCTACAATAATGCAGGTATACTTTCCTGATTTTAATGCTTCAAAATGTCTTAAACTAAAATCATCGGTTACAACATCCCCTGACTCCGTACTCAAAATCACAGCAAATGGAGCCATTCCTCCTTCGATATTGATATCTAAAGTTTGACCGGTTGTCTTTTCCGCCACTTTGTAGGATGGCCGAAAAGAGTTGCAGTCTTTAACATCAACATCTGGGTAGCTTGCGCTATTAAATGACATGGCCAAAAACGACAAACTCGTGATTAGCAAAGTTTTGGAAGTAATCATCTCTATTAAAAGTTCAAAAAACTACGCAATATAAATAGCTAATATTAATTCTTTGTAACCATATGCTGTCGTAAAGATGGTTGTAAGCAAAAAAATCAGCCCGTAGAATCACCGGCTTACCCCATCCAAGTAATGTTTAGTTCAAAAAATGAAGTTTTTAAAACCTTCTATTCAATATTTCACTTAAAATAAACGCTTTTCTAAAATTAGCAGGATCTTTCAATCCTCGTGCATACTCCGCTGCCAAACTGGGCCTTACCTCCTGCTGATAACCTTTGAATTGTCCATATCTCACAATCGTGTGCTCCAATTTCAATGTTTCTTCCATTGAGGGCCGGTGAAAAGCTTGCTCCTTAGCATTCTCATAAGTCGCGTAAATCTGATCGTGATCGCGGTAATTATAGTTTGTCTGTTCGAGAGGAGCTTTCTCGGTTTCTATTTCATCGTCATAATCTTTGACATCAAAAACAGGAGCTAAAACAGGTTTTGGTTGAGGTTTTGGTACTTTCGATGCCTGAATTTCACGAAGAAGGTCTTCAAAAGACACTGGCTCTTCTTTCGGCTGACGGTCAGTTTGCTTTGGTGCAGGTGCTGAAGCATTTTTCCCACGGGCTCGGGAAATGAGATAAATTATCCCAATAACGATCCAGATAATGATCTTTAATTCGCCCATTCATCAAAGATATGGATAATTTTCAAAAATTATGGTTTATCAGGGCGCGGGATAAAATGTGCATGGATTGAGAACAGCCTTCTTTCCAAATGTCGAGCCGCCTTCTATCTTTGCCGACTTAATTTTTTGAGATTGGTGTTATTACGCCATGACTAAACAGCCAAAAGACCGACCATGCAGTTATCGAAGTTAGAGATCAAGGGGTTTAAAAGTTTTGCCGACAAGATTGTCATCAATTTTGACGAGGGAATCACAGGAATTGTGGGGCCGAACGGTTGCGGCAAATCCAACGTTGTCGATTCTATCCGCTGGGTGCTTGGTGAGCAAAAAACCAGCGCACTCCGCTCAGAGAAAATGGAGAACGTTATCTTCAATGGCACCAGTCAGCGCTCGGCACAGCAAATGGCCGAAGTATCCCTCACGATCAACAACACAAAAAATATTCTGCCAACCGAATATTCTCAAATCACGATCACCCGGAGACTTTACCGCTCGGGTGAATCCGAATATTTATTGAATGGCGTTGCCTGCCGATTAAAAGATATCACTAATCTGTTCCTGGATACCGGCGTTGCGTCAAATAGTTATGCAATCATAGAACTTGGAATGGTCGATGATCTTTTAAATGATCGCGACAATTCAAGAAGGTCACTATTTGAGGAAGCAGCCGGAATTTCAAAATTTAAGAAGCGGAAAAAAGAAACACTGAAAAAACTCGAAGACACAGACGCTGATCTGGAGCGTGTGGAAGATTTGCTTTTCGAGATTGAGAAAAACATGAAAAGTTTGGAGAAGCAAGCCAAACAAACTGAACAATACTACAAGATCAAAGAAGACTATAAAGAAAAAAGCATCCACTTAGCCAAAGTGGTTGTGAATAAACAGAAGGATAAGTTTTCGGTTATCCAAAAACAATCTGAAACGGAAAATGACCGCAAAACAAAGCTCACTGTTGAGATTGCTGAGAAAGAAGCGTTGATTGAAAAATCGAAAGCAGAATTGATCCTAAAAGAGAAAACGCTTTCTACAAGACAAAAATCCATTAACGAATTTGTTTCTAAAATCCGTCAGTACGAAAGTGACAAGCAGATCAAAAATGAACGACTTCGCTTCCTTAATGATCGCGTAGCAAACTTGAGAGATCAGATCGATCAGGACAAAAAAAGCAACGAGCGCGCACGCTTCAGCATTCAAAGTTTAGAAACCGAAAGAGATTCTGCGCAAGCCGTGCTGACCGAAATCACCGGCAAGGCAGAAACACTGAAAACAGATTACGAAAATCAAAAAGCAAGTACTTATACCCTGCAAGGCGAATCGGATGCTTTGCGACAAGTGCATCGCTCCAGGCAAGAGGAGTCGTTTCAGCTCAATAAGGCTTTAGAAATTCGAGACATTCAGATCAATTCTTTCAAGCAAGAGCTTGATCGTACTACCAATGATACAAGTCAGCAGAGTGCAAGTCTTGCCGAGTTTGATAAGAAACTTGTTGTTCTTCAGGAAGAAGTCGGCCAGAAAAATAATTATCTCGACAAGCTCAAACACGAAGAAGAAGAAGTTATCTCTCGAATTGCGTCAGTGGAAAAAACCATTGAGATGATCCGTGAAGAAATGACTGAGACAGGTCGCAAACTTGATTCTCGCCAAAACGAATATCAGCTAACCAAATCATTGGTAGAGAATTTAGAAGGTTTCCCTGAGGCAATCAAGTTCTTAAAGAAGAATGTGGGCTGGACAAAAAATGCTCCGCTCCTCTCCGATATTATTTCGACTTCAGAAGAATACCGCGTGGCTATCGAAAATTACCTGGAGCCATATCTCAATTATTATATCGTCGACCATGAAGCCGAAGCCTACGAAGCGATAAATATTTTGAGCGATGCCAGTAAAGGCAAAGCCAATTTCTTCATTCTTGATGCATTTGAGAAATTCTCCGCCTCCAATGTTCAGATGTATGCCAACGCTTTCCCTGCTACACAGATCATCGAGTTCGATCCGAAGTATTCTAAATTAATGTCATTCATTCTTGACAAAGTGTATTTGTTTGAAGGAGATGTTAAAAGCATTCCGCCATCGGATGATACATTTATTACTAAAAGTGGAAAAGTAACGAGGCGCAAATTCAGTCTCAGTGGAGGCTCGGTAGGTTTATTCGAAGGAAAGAAAATAGGGCGTGCAAAAAACCTGGAGAAGCTTGACAAAGAAATCAAAGAGTTTTCGAAAAAACTGGAAGATGTACGCCACAGCCTCATCGACAAGCAACGCGAACTGGAACGCCTGCGCAACAACACGCTGAAACAACAGATTGACGAGGCTCAGAATGCAATCAAACTGGTGAATGATGAATTCATCTCTGTAAAAACAAAGCAGGAGCAGTTTCACAACATGTTGAGCAGCGCCGGCTTGCGCAGCGAAGACATTTTAGAGAAAATTGAAACACTCTCGCAGGAGATTGCGGAGCTACAACCAAAAGCGCAACTGGCTCAACACGAATTGAGGAACCACGACGAGAAATTAAAATTGATGGTGACTGAGCTGACTGCGCAGAATGAACTGCTTAGCCAGAAGTCAGCCAGCTACAACGAACAAAATATTTTCTTTCATCAGCAGGAAAACCGTGTTAAAAGTGTTGATCAGGAAATCCGCTTCAAGCAAGAGAGCATGGAGCAAAGCTCTACGCGCATTCAAACTAATTCGGAAGAACTGCATAAGAATGAAGAAGAGATCCAAACTATAAACACCACTGCAATTACAAGTGATGAAGAGCTCATCGGCATGTATTCTGAAAAAGAAGAAATGGAAAAAGGCCTGAGCGAGGCAGAGAAAGAATATTATAGCGGCCGCGGTGAGATTGACCAATACGACAAAGACCTTCGTGAGATTCAGCATCAGCGACAAAACATTGACACACTGCTGATGGAATTGCAAAGCCAGCTCAACGACAGCAAACTGCAGCTTAATTCTGTAAAAGAAAGATTGTCTGTTGAGTTTAATGTTGATTTGGATTCTGTTGTTGGCGAAGTAACTCCTGAGGAAGCTGAGATTTTCGCGAAAGCGGATGAAGAAAAACTGCGCAATGATGTAAGTAAAATCCGTGAGAAGCTTGACAACATGGGGCCGATCAATCCGATGGCGATGGAAGCATACAATGAGATTAAACAACGCAATGATTTTATCATCGCTCAAAAAGATGATTTGTTGAAAGCAAAAGAATCACTCTTCAGCACGATCAGCGAAATTGAAGGCGTGGCCAGCGAAACGTTCATGCAGGCGTTTAACCAAATCAAAGAGCATTTTGTAAAAGTATTCCGTTCGCTCTTCAACGAAGGGGATGATTGTGATGTGAAATTATCTGATCCAAGCAAACCGCTGGAATCTGAAATTGATATTATAGCGAAGCCAAAAGGCAAACGCCCGCTGACGATCAATCAGCTTTCAGGTGGAGAGAAAACATTGACAGCAACTGCGCTTCTCTTCTCAATGTATCTATTGAAGCCTGCACCGTTTTGTATTTTCGATGAGGTTGATGCTCCCCTTGATGACGCCAACATTGATAAGTTCAACGCAATCATTCGCAACTTCAGCAAAGACAGCCAGTTTGTGATTGTTACGCACAACAAGCGCACGATGACAACGACAGATGTGATCTACGGAATTACGATGGTAGAAAAAGGCATCTCGCGCGTAGTGCCTGTTGATTTGAGGGAGTTGGCGTAGATTGACTTCAGTGATGAATCTGAATAGAGATTTCTCAAACATTCATTGGTTTGAAATCAGAAAGATGGGGATAACTATGGAAGAAGTTATTGATGTTATACAAAGTTCAAAATCATCAGTTGGCTTTATTGTTAACAGCGAATTCCTAGTTGGATTTACCAGCAAAAGAAAGTTCATAGTGGTTGCTTATTGCATATCGAAAAATGTTAATTTTGATATAGAAATTCTTGATATAGATTTGCCTCATGAAGAAGACATTGCAAAAATCAGGTGCCCGAACCAATGATGGCATTGACTATTTAAAAAAATTAAGAAGTACTCCTGCCAATTCGATAAAACGATCTTCTATAAAAGACTTGATCCAAAGAGTGGAGGAAGCAAGAAGTCAAAAATTAAAAAAGGCTTCTTAGATTACCGACTTTCGTCGTCTTTAGAAAATGGATCGCTTCCTGCAAGGGACCTAATGCTTACTAGTGAGTTTGGCGTTTAATTCTTTTTGCTCAATTTTCTTTCGCAGAAGTTGGTTTTCGCGATCAGTCTTTTTTATCTCATCTTTAATTGAATTCCCAAAGTCCGTAAGCCAAACGTATATCAATGTGGAAATTGAAGAAATTAAGAAACCCATCAATATGATTATTTCTCCAGTATCAGCATCACGCAGTGTTCTCCAATTCATTATGAAAATGATTGTGGCGACAATTGCTCCACTAAAACTCAAGTATGCTGTTATTTTTTCTTTCATTGCTCACAAATGCAATTATTGTTAACTCTTCAGAATATCCCTAGGACTGAGTGATGTTAGTTCTCTAAATACGCAACGTATTTTCTTCCATTTAAAATCTCACTGATGTTCTATTATCATCAAACACAACCGCGTACTAAATCCCTGTAGTAAGTTCCATTTTAATTATTTTAATATATAGATATAATCATTTAGTTGTTGAGTAACCTACATTTTACAAAAGTTTATTCCAAATTTTGGAGTAACTCCTTTGAGTAAACCTTTTGTAGGCATACAAAAGTTAAAAAAAGGACAACATATATAATACACTACATTACGAAATTTTATCTTTGACTTATAAGTATGCATAATGCGATTATCCAAAAATCCACCTTCGGTTTTTTAAAGAAGCTTTCAGCCAACAACAACCGCGAGTGGTTTAACGATCACAAAGAGCAATATCTATTGGCGCAGGAAAACGCGATTCAGTTTGTCGATCAACTGATTGGCCTCATGAACCGCCACGATCGCATCGAAACACCTTCGGGCAAGAAAAGCCTTTACAGGATTTATAATGATGTCCGGTTTTCAAAAGACAAATCTCCTTACAATCCACGGTTTGCCGGCTACCTGAAAAGATCAAAGCCTTTATTGCGAGGTGGCTATTATATGTGGATCAAACCCGGAGCATCGCGGGTAGGCTGCGGCTTTGCATATCCTAATGCGCAAGACCTGATGAGAATAAGACTTGACATTCGCGATAACGCTGATGAATGGAACAAGCTTCTCCGATCCAAGTCTATCATAGCAAATTTTGGGCAGATGCAAGGCGAAAAAGTAAAGACAACGCCAAAAGGATTTGATAAAGATGATCCAGCGATCGAATTGCTTCGCTTCAAGCAATTCTGGTTTTCGCGATCATTCTCTGATAAAGAAGTGTTAGCCCCAAACTTTCTCAGCGAAATGAACAAAACATTTAAGGCTATCCGACCTTTTTTCAACCACATGAGTGAAGTGCTCACCACCGACTTAAATGGCGAACCGATTCATTGAGATCACTACAGAAATCAGGGATAAAAAATTACTCTCCAGGCCGATAACTTCTCTCAACCTGTTTCATCACATCCTCTTTATAGAAAAGGACATCTTTGAATTTTCCTTCACAATACATTTGCGATTGATCATTAAAATGTTTTGAACTCTTATCACTCGAAGAGCCGCCGGTAACAATGGATTTCGCTTGAACTCTTTTTCCAAACTCAACAATGGCAATAAAACTATTGCCCACATTGCCATACATTTTTTTAGTATTAGGATATTTCCTGCTTCCAAACGCGGCTAACGATCCCCAAAAAGAAGAAGTAAACGGAACCGCAATGCTTGGCTGCTCATCTTCAAAGCCTGAATCAATTTTTCCCTTAAGTCGCTGGAAGCGGTTCACTTCACCCCAAGCCATTTTCCATGTGCCAAAGTCATGCTGCAATTCTTTCATCGTTTCATTCAATGCAATCATTTTCTCCTGAGCGGTTGTCTTCTCTTGTAAAAATTGGATGATACTCAGTTGATCAAGCCTGGAAGGAATCCTTGTGGCTACGGTTTGTCGAAGTCGCTGCGCCCAGTAAATCGCAAGTGTAGTCGCAACGGAATTCTCAGACCATTTAAAATCCCACCCTCGCAATATTTGTATTGGCTCGCTAAGTTTCATTTTTATAGAATCATTTGCTGCTCCATCATATTCAATAAGGAGTTGAGGAATTATTTTTTCAAACCCTGGAAGGTATGGATCACGCGAAGTCGTAATTAATTTATCAATTGTAAAACCTGATTGATTTTTGAGTATCCTGACAGCGTGAAGGCCGCGAGCATTTTCTGCATCTGGCGCCATATATTGAGGGTAGTTTTTTTTCTGAGGGCTATTTTCGCCCGAAACCGTAAATGGTGTGGAGTTACAATTTTGTATCCATCCATTGGCCGGATTTACCACCGAAATTATTTCGTTCAATTCATGCAAGCCTTTCCATTCGGTGGCTGGATTACTTCCGTCTACAGGTTCATTCCAATTAAATTGTGTATCACGTATTGGCATAAAATCGCCATGCCAGTAGCCAATGTTGCCTTTGTCATCTGCATAAACCGTATTGTTGGAAGAATTGGTGCGTAATTCCATCGTCTTTTTAAATTCATTCAGAGATTTAGCCTTCGTTCGCTGGTACGATTGAGTCAACGCCTTTAAAGGCTCTTGCATCATCTTTATACTTATCCATTTGTTATCTCGCAATGCTACGATTGGCCCGTGGTGGGTTCGGTAAACTGTGAATTCTTTTTTGGAAATCGAATTTCCGTTTTTGTATGCAATGGAAATATTCTCCGGTTGCACCGGCCGCAAGTCGTTTCCATACTTATAATAAAGTGACTTATCTTTTTTAACAACAGATTCAATGTATTCATCAACTACGTCAGCCTGACTAGAGGTATGCATCCAGCCACAATGCTCATTGAATCCCTGATAAATAAAGAATTGTCCCCACGTAACAGCACCATATGCATTGAGCCCTTCATCACTTATCATGTGTGTCTCTGACCTGAAATAAAAAGAAGTATGCGGATTGATAAGCAGAAGTGCATTGCCCGAGGCACTGATAGACGGTGCTATGGCAATGCCATTTGATCCACGCGGCTCGGGCTCATCACCATCACCAGTAATTCTTTCGATAGGAGTAACAGAAGTGTTGCCGTAGAACTCTTTCAATTCATTTAAAGAAACCTTTTCGATATCGCCTCCAATGCTTCCTTCGCTGAATAGAAATGGCATCCAGGGCTGAAACCGCTTGATAAGTTTAGGTTTTACTTCCGAATGTGAGTGGAGATAATAGTTAGCGCCTCCGGCAAATCCATCACAAAGTCTTCGAAGCCATTCGGGAGCCTTATTATAAACTGAGATTGCTTTCACTGTATCAATGAACAAGCGCATTCTCAGATCATGATATATAAAGTTCTCTCCTTCCGCCTCGGCCATGCGCGCTGTAGCCGTAAGATAATTCCGTTCTACTCGTTCAAAATCATCTTCACACTGGGTGTAAACCATTCCAAATACGGCATCGGCATCAGTCTTACCATAGATATGGGCTACGCCCCAATTATCACGCACGATAGTAACATTGCTTGCCGTAGCCTTCCATCGTGTAATTTCGGCCGGAGTAAATTTTTGCGCAAAGCTGAGAGTCGCAATAAATATAAGTGCAAGGGTTAATTTCATAGACTTAAAATTACTACATCAAAACAAAGACCAACGAATCATTAATAACGATTAATTTTAGGCGGACATAAAAAGAGTTTAGCGGCAATGCTGAAAAAAATCTTCCTTTCAATTCTTATTGTACTGACTACACTCGTCATTTGGCAATGGTCTTTGGTGAACTATGGTGCGCGCATGGGTTTGGGGCAGTTGAAAATTATCTGGGGAGCTAAGCCTGTGGAAGATTTTTTGGGAGATCCGTCATTTCCGGATTCCCTCAAAACCAAACTACGCATGATTGCAGAGGTACGGAAATATGCCATCGACTCACTCGGGCTGAAAGATACCGAGAACTACAAAACCATGTACGACCAGCGCAATCAGGAATTGATGTGGGTGGTTCAGGCGTGTGGGCCGTTTGAACTGAAGGCTAAACTCTGGCACTTTCCTATCATTGGCGACTTGCCCTACAAAGGTTTTTTTGAAAAGGAGAAGGCCTTAGCCGAAAGAAAAAAATTACAGAGCGAAAATTACGATGTAAGCATTCGCAATCCCGGTGCCTGGAGTACACTCGGATGGTTTACAGACCCAATTCTGAGCGATATGCTCAAGCGCAGCGAAGGCGATTTGGCTGGGCTCATCATTCATGAGATGGTGCACTCTACTATTTTCATAAAGGATAATGCCGATTTCAATGAAAACCTTGCCTCATTTATTGGCGACACCGCTTCATACAATTTTCTGGCCTATAAATATGGAAAGAATTCAAAGCAATACACTCAGTACATGCACGAAGATCAGGATTACCGCACCTATAGCCGCCATATTTTGCGCGGAACAAAATTACTCGACAGTCTTTACAAGTCATTTGATAGCGCAGAGTCTTTCGATTCAAAGAAGGAAAAGAAGAAACTCATGATTCAAAGAATTGTTCTGAACATCGATACTTTAAAACTGTTTGAAAAAAGAAACTCAACATCAAGTTGGCTGCCAAACAACACCTATTTCATGTCGTTTCATCTTTATCAATCCAAGCAGAAAGATTTTAGTGAAGAATTCGACAAAAAATATAGGGGCGATCTCAAAGCCTACATCCGGTATTTAAGTGAGCAGTACCCTTTTCTATGAAGTGCGGCAATGAAAATTGATAGTTTAATGAAGGCCCCTAATATGTCCTCACCCTTATTATCCCTTCATTAACAAATCATTAAGTCCTTAACACTGCCTTTTTGGTAGGTTAATTTCTCTCTACCTTTATAAAAAAAACTATGGCTAATAAGCCCACGCCCAAGGTTTTAGTGGTAGATGACGAAGAGCCAATCCTCGAGCTGCTGAAATATAATCTCGAAAAGCAGGGCTACGATGTACGCACTGCCATCGATGGTCAGGTAGCTGTGGATATTGCCAAAAAATTCCATCCCGATTTAGTATTGCTCGACATAATGATGCCAAAAGTGGACGGCGTTGAGGCTTGCCGCCAATTGCGCGCTATGCCGGAATTGGTCAATACGTACATTGTTTTTCTTACGGCCAGAGCCGAAGAATATTCTGAAGTAGCCGCTTTTGACGTTGGTGCAGATGATTATATTTTAAAACCAATCAAGCCGCGGGCATTAATGAGCCGCATCAGTGCTTTATTTCGCCGAGATTCCGCTAAGAAAAATACCTCCAGCCAGATCAAAACAGGTGACCTGCTCATCGATCGTACCAGTTACACTGTACGTCTGAAAGGAAGAGAAATCAGTCTACCCAAAAAAGAATTTGAGCTTTTGTTCTTCCTCGCCCAAAATCCAAATAAAGTTTTCAGCCGTGATGATTTATTGCAAAACATTTGGGGTGCCGATGTGTATGTGCTTTCGCGTACTGTCGATGTGCATATTCGCAAGGTGCGCGAAAAAATAGGCGATGATTGCATTATCACCGTGAAAGGGGTTGGCTACAAATTCAATCTGAACCAAACAGTAGCCTAGAGTTGGCCTGATTACCAGTTTGTCAATAGCTTTGCAGGAAGCTAACTCCTATTTCGTAATTTGCCCTTTTAAGAGTAATGGTTTATAGCGCACGCGTACTGGCCTTGCTCCTGGCCTCATCTGTTGCCTTGGTTACTGCGCTATTCTTGTCGCTGATAGAAAGTGTAGAGACCAGTGCTTTGTGGCTAGCTTCCCTGATCAGTTTTTCTGCTTCCTATTTACTGAGTTATGCTGTGTTGGAATTTCTTTTTTTTCGTGGCATCAATAAGATTGATAAGATGATGGGTAAACTGATGAAGAAAGAGCTGAAAGGAATTACAAAAGAAAAATCAGCAGGCCTTGACCCGTTCGAAAAACTGAATGAAGAGATTGCAGCCTTTGCCTTACTTAAGCAAAAAGAAATTGATGAACTGAGGAAGTTGGAGGCATTCCGAAAGGAATTTATTGCCGATGTATCCCACGAGCTAAAGACTCCGATTTTTGCCGCTCAGGGTTTCGTTCACACACTGATTGACGGTGCCGTAAACGACAAGAATGTGCGTACCAAGTTTTTGAAAAAAGCTGCCAAAAGCCTTGACGGACTCGATTCGCTGGTACAAGACCTGCTCACGTTATCTCAAATTGAAACGGGAGATATTAAAATGAAATTCGGGCAAGTGGATTTGTTCAAACTTTGCGAAGAAGTCATCGATCAGTTTGAAGAAAAAGCCGAGCGTAAAAAAATAATATTGAAATTACAGCCTGCCCGTCAGTCCAAAATTTTAGTGCATGCCGACAGGCAGAGGATTGACCAGGTGGTGACCAACTTAGTGTCAAATGCGATCAACTATACTCAGGAAGGCGGCGAGGTGACAGTAAGCTTTGAAGTGAGCAAAAAGAACGTCACCACTTTTGTTACCGACACCGGTGATGGTATTCCCGACCAACATTTGCACCGTATTTTTGAGCGATTTTATCGAGTTGACAAAAGCCGCAGTCGCGAAAAAGGAGGCACTGGTTTGGGCCTGGCTATCGTAAAACATATTTTAGAAGGTCACAATACCAAAGCCGAAGTACACAGCGAAGTTGACAAAGGTTCGGTGTTTAGCTTCAAACTCCCCAGATCCAGGGACGACGAAGATTAACATCATTTCTCGTTTATAATCTATTCTGTCGCGTTTGCTCATGTATTTTGAACGAGGGCGTTTTATTCTCATTTTTGCCCTCCTTATCAAATTCCTTGAAACCTCTCAAAATAAATTTCAAAGACCTGATCCTGTTTGAGGACAAGGATTTTATCCTCATCAACAAGCCTCCGTTTGTTTCTACTCTCGAAGACCGTCATGAAGGCGGCAACATTTTAGCATTAGCACGTGAAGTGGAGCCCGATCCACAAGTTTGCCATCGACTGGACAAAGATACTTCAGGTGTGCTGGCTGTTGCCCGTAATCCGGAAGCTTACCGGTACCTGAGCATGCAATTTGAAAACCGCGAAGTGACCAAAACATATCATGCAGTCGCCGATGGGATTCATCATTTCGACAATCGCCTCATGGATGCACCAATTTTAAAGCTCAACGATGGCACCGTAAAAATCTCGAAAGAAGGCAAGGACGCGCAGACTTTTTTCACAACCGCACAGAACTTCAAAAACCATACTTTAATCAGATGCAACCCTGTCACCGGGCGAATGCATCAAATCCGCATTCATTTGGCCTTATTAAAAGCCCCGATTACCGGGGATGAAACCTATGGAGGTAAGCCGTTTTTAGTTTCTTCGATCAAACGCGATTTTCATTTGAAAAAATTGACCGACGAACAGCCCTTGATGAAAAGAATGGCATTGCATGCATTTTCGTTGGAATTCGCACTTTTAGATGGCAAAAAGATCACTGTTGAAGCCCCTTATCCGAAGGATATGAAGGCACTTTTGAAGCAATTAAAGGCCAACCTCCGGTAAAATATTGCCCGCACTTGCATAATCTGCTTTTTGAGCCTACTTTTGTGTCCCTTTTTAAAGGGCAATCTAATTTAAAAGCTAAAAAGTGGATCAGTATAGTTTCAAAACCATTTACGCCAATAATACCACAGCTGAAAAAAACTGGGTATTAGTGGATGCTAAAGACCAAGTGCTTGGCCGCGTGGCCAGCCAGGTAGCCAGCGTATTGCGCGGCAAAAACAAAACCAATTACACACCCAATACCGACATGGGAGACCATGTAATCGTCATTAACGCCGACAAAGTGCGTATGACCGGTAAAAAGTGGAATAACCGCGTAATTTTTACTTATTCAGGATATCCAGGCGGACAGCGCGAGCTTTCTCCTAAAGAAATCAGTGAAAAAAACCCGGCACGTTTAGTGGAACTTTCCGTACGTGGAATGTTGCCAAAAAACACAATGGGTCGTCAATTGTTCCGCAGCTTGCACGTTTATGCCGGCACCGAACATCCGCATACTGCACAGCAACCAAAAGAAATAAAGTTCTGATATGGAGATCATCAACACCATTGGGAGAAGGAAGACCTCGGTAGCCCGGGTTTATGTAAAACCTGGCAAAGGCCAAATCGTGGTCAATGAGCGCGAACTGAAAGATTATTTCCCTTCAGAAATCCTGCAGACTACCGTAAAACAAGCATTGACCGTAACAAAGGTTGAAGGCACTTACGATGTGACTGTGAATGTAGAAGGCGGTGGCTCAAAAGGCCAGGCCGAAGCAATCCGTTTAGGTATTGCCCGTGCATTGGTTACTATCAATACCGAAAACCGTCCTGCTTTGAAGAAAGAAGGTCTTCTCACCCGTGATTCACGTATGGTGGAAAGAAAGAAGCCGGGCCGCAAGAAGGCACGCAAGAAATTCCAGTTCAGCAAGCGTTAACAGAAGAAACATGGCAGAGCAAATAACAATACAAAACATGATGGATGCAGGTGTACATTTTGGTCACCTCACCCGCAAGTGGAACCCAAGGATGTCTGAGTACATCTACATGGAGAACAATGGCATCCACCTCATCGATTTGAACAAAACAGCAAAATGCTTAGAAGAGGCTGTTTACTCAATAAAGAACATCGTTCGTTCGGGTCGCAAAATCATGTTCGTAGCTACTAAAAAACAAGCGAAAGACATTGTAGTGTCAGAAGCTACACGTCTGAATATGCCTTACGTAACTGAGCGTTGGCTTGGAGGTATGCTCACTAACTTCGCTACTATCCGCAAATCATTGAAAAGATTGTCACAAATCGATAAAATGATGAAGGATGAGTCGTATGAGAATATCACCAAAAAGGAGAAACTCATGTTGACCCGCGAAAAAGCGAAACTTCAAAAGCAATTGGGCGGTATAGCCGACTTGAACCGCTTACCTGCAGCCTTGTTTGTAATTGACGTAAAGCGCGAGCACATTGCCGTAGCCGAAGCGCAGAAGTTGAATATCCCGGTTTATGCAATGGTGGATACCAACTCGGATCCTTCCAACATTGATTTCCCGATTCCTGCCAATGACGATGCCTTTAAATCGATTTCTTTGATCACCAATTATATTGGCAAGTCAATTGAAGAAGCATTGATGGAGCGCAAGAAAGACAAAGAAGAAGCGGGACAGAAAAAAGAAGAAGACGAGAAGCGCAAAGTAGACGAGACCGTAGAAAGCCATTAAAGTCAGGCCATTGCCGATTAATATTCAGATGAACATCGGTGAGAGCCGGTGTTCATTTTGTTTTCTCCCAAGTCAAAATAAATAAATTATAAATCGATAAAATTCTAATACACATGATCACAGCACAAGATGTAAATAAGCTCCGCACCATGACTGGCGCAGGCATGATGGATTGTAAAAAAGCATTAACCGAAGCCAATGGCGATTTTGAGAAAGCCGTTGAGATATTAAGAAAAAAGGGCCAGAAAGTATCCGCCAGCCGTTCTGATAAAGATGCTAAGGAAGGATCTGTTTTTGTGAAGACTTCAGATGATAAAAAAGAAGCCGTACTAATTGCATTGAACTGCGAAACCGACTTTGTAGCCAAGAATGAAGAATTTCAGAGCTTGGGCAAGATGATTGCAGAAACCGCATTCGCGAAAAAATCTGCTGATACCGAAGCCTTGATGAATGAAAAGGTGGGAAATCTCACTATTCGTGAAAAAATTACCGAGCTGGTAGGAAAAATCGGCGAAAAGCTGGAGATCAGTTCGTTTGTACACATGAAAGGTGAGGCAGTTGTGCCCTACATCCACGCCGGCAGCAAGCTCGGTGTGCTTGTTTCCTTGAAAGGCGTGAACGGAAAAGATGTAACCGATGCCGGCAAAGACGTAGGTATGCAAATTGCAGCAATGAATCCAGTTGCTGTTGATGAAACCAATGTTGACAAAACGGTTATTGAAAAAGAATTGGAGATTGCCAAAGCCCAGATTTTAGCTGAAGGCAAACCCGCAAACATGGTCGATAAAATTGCTGCAGGAAAACTCCAGAAGTTTTTCAAAGACAATACTTTGGTCCACCAAGCTTTTGTAAAAGATAGCTCAAAGACCGTAGCCCAATATCTCGACAGTATATCAAAAGGACTTGCTGTTGCGGAATTCAAGCGCGTTGCCATCGGTTAAAAATAATTTTAGGATATGATTGCAAGGCCGTTCGAAAGAGCGGCCTTTTTTATTTGTAAGGAAATGAAACTAAATCCGGTTCTCTTGAACCCTTCAGGGATCGATCTTCAAAAGGTAAGAAAGCATTTATACTTTCATTCTCCGACGTTTTCAAAAAAACACAATCATTGCGGATGTACATTTTCAAAACGGGAAAATATTAAATGGTCAATCAAGAAAGTCTGTACTGTTCTATTTTGTGTTCTATGCAAATGGGGAAATAAAAAATGTTTTTACATCGGAGATTCAAAATTTTCATCTGAAATAAAACCAATTTTCCAATGATCCACCTTTGGTCATAATACATTGCTGGCGTAGTCATCAAATTATTATCTTTGCAACCGTTTTCGGTAAGGTTTTGTGATTCTTAAATCATAGATTCTTTACTAGACTCAATCAAATTGGTAAATTCAAAAAAATCGTAAATCATAAATTACAATGGCTTACATCGAACCTGCCCCAATTCTTGACAAAGAGAATCCTTTTGAAGCAATGATGTCACGTTTCCGTACGGCCTCTCAGATTTTAGGGCTTGAAGAAGAAGTGTATAACGTATTGAAAAATCCAGCCAAGCAGGTGATTGTGTCTCTTCCTGTAACTATGGATGACGGAAGTATCAAAGTATTTGAAGGCTATCGTGTTATTCACTCAACAATACTTGGTCCTTCAAAGGGTGGCATTCGCTTTGACCCTAACGTAAATATTGACGAAGTGAAAGCGCTAGCTGCATGGATGACATGGAAATGTGCCGTGGTTGACATTCCTTACGGCGGAGCCAAAGGTGGTGTTGCTTGTAATCCCCGCGAAATGTCATCGGGCGAAATCGAACGCTTAATGAGAGCTTACACTCAATCGATGATGGATGTGTTTGGCCCCGATCAGGACATTCCGGCACCCGATATGGGTACCGGCCCCAGAGAAATGGCGTGGCTAATGGACCAATACTCGCGCAACAAGGGAATGACAGTTTCTGCTGTTGTAACCGGAAAGCCAATCGTCATGGGCGGTTCACTGGGCAGAACAGAAGCTACCGGTCGAGGAGTAATGGTATCTGCACTTGCCGCTATGGAGAAGTTAAAAATCAATCCGTACAAAGCCACCTGTGCTGTGCAGGGATTTGGTAATGTGGGCTCATGGGCAGCAAGGTTGTTGCACGAACGTGGCTTGAAAGTACAGGCGATCAGTGACCTTGCCAGTGCCTATTTCAATGCTGACGGAATCGACATTGAGGCTGCCGTAAAATATCGTGATTCCAACAAAGGCTCACTCGATGGCTTCACAGGAGCTGAAAAAATCAGTGGAAATGAAATCCTCACTTTGCCTGTGGATGTACTCGTCCCGGCGGCCACTGAAGATGTAATTACTGGAAACAACGCAGGGAAAATTCAAGCTAAGCTAATTGTGGAGGGGGCCAACGGGCCAACCTCATCTAAAGCCGATAGCATTATCTATGAAAAAGGAATCAATGTGGTTCCTGATATTTTGGCGAATGCCGGTGGCGTAACCGTTTCATACTTTGAATGGGTGCAAAACAGATTGGGCTACAAGTGGACAGCTGAACGCGTGAATCGTAGAAGTGACCGGATTATGAAAGATGCTTTTGACAACGTCTATAAAACGGCAACTGAGTATAAAGTCTCCTTGCGTATCGCAGCCTATATGGTCGCGATCGATAAAGTGGCTAAGACCTATAAGTTCCGCGGAGGATATTAAGAATGCAGATTTTAGATTCTATCGAGCATCTAAAATCATAATTCTCAAATCTAAAATCATCTCATGACAATCCACAAAGAAGGCAGAACACTACTATTCGTTTCGTTAATCATTTTGGTTGGCATTATCTGGCTGGCCGATTATTTCCTGCACCCCTGGGGCGATGTATTGCGTAACATCATCATTGGTGTTTCACTGGTTTTCTATCTGATACTTTTACAGTTCTTCAGAAGCCCTGTTTTCGAAGTTCAAAAAAATGATAAGCAAGTGCTTGCCCCAGCCGATGGCAAAGTTGTTGTGATCGAGGAAACCGAAGAAACTGAATATCTGAAATCAAAACGCAAGCAGGTTTCTATTTTTATGTCGCCAGTAAACGTGCATGTGAACCGAATGCCTGTGGGAGGAACAATTTCATATTCCAAGTACCATCCCGGAAAATACCTGGTGGCATGGCACCCTAAATCAAGTACTGAAAACGAACGTACCACCATTGTGGCAAAAATGAAAAACGGAAATGAAATCCTTTTCCGTCAAATAGCCGGTGCACTTGCGCGCAGAATCAAGTGGTATGTGAAGGAGGGACAGTCACTTCAACAGGGTGAAGAATTTGGATTTATTAAATTCGGATCACGCGTAGATATTTTTCTTCCTTTGGATGCAAAAATCACTGTAGCAATTGGGGAGGTCACCAAAGGCGGACGCACAGTAATTGCTGAATTGGCTTAGTATTCCTCATTAATAGAAATATAATCTAACGCTAACAACTGTTATAAACAGCTGAAGGCGTACCTTTGAGGCAATGTTTCAGCAAGAATCTGAAGTAAGAGTTGATTTTTAAAAGCTTATGAATCTCAATCTCAAATTTGCTCCTGGACGCACTGATTTTTTTTCTACCCTTACTCAGCGAGTCAATTTCTATTTCAAAACAAACAACATAGAGCGTACTGCCAATCGGGAGATGGTTATAAAAACGGTCTTTATGTTTTCGCTCTTTCTAATCCCCTATTTCATACTTATCAGCGGAGCGATAACCAACCTGTGGATGATGTTTGGATTGTGCCTCATTATGGGACTAGGCACCGCTGGCATTGGCCTTTCGGTAATGCACGATGCAAATCACGGCTCCTATTCAACCAAAAATTGGGTGAACAATTTATTAGGCATTTCTCTGAATCTTATTGGCGGACACGCCCTAAATTGGAAAGTGCAGCACAATGTCTTGCATCATACCTACACAAACGTACACGACGTAGACGAAGACATAAGCCCGCGAGGCGTACTTCGCATGGCGCCAAGCTCGCCATGGCGACCCATGCACCGTTACCAGTATGTGTACGCATGGTTTTTATACGGCTTGTTGACCTTCGTGTGGGTTATTTTTAAAGATTTTTCAAGATTGATAAAATATGAAAAAGAAGGTTTGCTTAAGAAACAGAAGACAACCGCTACCAATGAATGGATAGCAGTAGTCATTTCAAAGGTTCTTTACATATCATACATTTTTGTGCTACCGATGATCGTATTGCCGGTAACCTGGTGGCAAGTGCTGATCGGATTTTTTGCAATGCATTATGTATCGGGCTTTATCCTTGCAATAATTTTTCAGCCCGCACACGTAATTGATGGAACAGAATACCCAATAGCCGACGATCAGGGAAATCTTGAGAATAACTGGGCTATTCACCAATTGCATACAACCACAAATTTCGGTCATAAAAACAAACTACTCTCCTGGTATGTAGGCGGATTAAATTATCAGGTAGAGCATCACCTCTTCCCTAATGTTTGCCACGTGCATTATAGAAAGTTGGCTCCCATTGTTGAGCAGACTGCCAGAGAATTTGGCTTGCCTTACAAATCGAAAGAAACATTTATAGGTGCCTTGGTCGCTCACGGCAAGTTGATGAAAGAGCTTGGTGTCAAGCCTAACTTTACACCATCAATGAGTGTCGCCTAAAAATTATTTTTGACGCTTCCGAAAAATCTGTGGCTTGAAAGTCCGCCTTTTGGCTTTCTTCTATTTCGTCTCCAATCTGGATTGTTTTTATTCCCATCCTTCTGGCAGGTAGGATATCACGACCTCGGTCACCAACCATCCAGGATGTGTCTGTATCAATATTAAATTTAGCGATAGCCTTTTCAAAGAGAAGTGTGCCGGGTTTACGCCCTAACGACTCTGTCACTGAAGGATGGTAGGGTGAAAAATAAAAATGATCAATCAAATTGCCGCTCTGCCGCTGAAAATACCGATGGCATTCCTCCATCTGTTGTTGAGTGTACAATCCTTGGGCTATCCCGGACTGGTTGGTAACAACGATCAGCAAGTAACCTTCCGTTTTTAATCTCTTCAGTCCTTCGATAACGCCAGGTAAGATTTTAAAATTTTCGATTTGATAAGTATAATTTGGGTTGTCCTCGTTGAGCACTCCGTCGCGATCTAGAAAAACACAAGGTTTCATTGGCTGATGAATTGATTTGGTCTAAAAGTTAATTCGTAAAATACCACAAAGTAAATGACAATGCACGGTATGGTTTTTACTGCCCATGGATCAAAATAATTTTCTTGAATAAATCCTGGGAATAAATCGGTAGGCGACAATGAAGTGAAGACCAAAGCCATAAGTGTTAGTGCAATCTTCCATTGTTGAGCCAACCCTGATGAAACATACCAAAGGCCAATTCCCGTAAAGGCAATAATGAATGTGGGAGACTCAACCTTGTGATTGAATATTACCATCCACAACAAAATCATCGCGAGCATCAACAACCGAAATCTATTATCGGTGTAAAATCGAATTCTGATCATGGAAATAAGGAATAAGAAAACGCCAGTTATCAAGACCAAATTCTGCGCGAGTTTTACTCCAAACCAAATATTAATTACACTTACAAGCGAAAGTAAATTGGGTACATAATCGCTTTGCAAAAGCACCCACCAACTCTCGTAACAGCCTTGCAACTGCGATGCACTTATGATCAACAAAGGCAGTACAGCCAAAACAATCATTGCGACAATTGAATAGCCAATCATCTTCCATCGTTGCCGATAGAGCAGACAAAGCGCAAAGGCAAACAATCCGAATATTTTGATATACACCGTTAGCGCAATGCAGAAGCAAGCCCAAATGAATCTTTCCTTTTCCATTAGGGCGAAAGCAAGAACAATTAAACCTGTAACAAGGGCATTACTTTGCGAATTTTGCAAGCTTGTAAACAATTCAACTGTGGCCAACAAGAAAATAGTGTTCCTTAGCTGAAGTGATATCCCTGTCAAAAGTCTTACCCCAAAAAATAGAGCAAGCGCATTGATTAGGTTCCAAAGGAGCAGCCCCAATCCGTCAGGTAAACAAGCAAGCACGCCAAACAGAAGTGCAAACGTAGGGCTGTATTTATAGAGATCCCAATATTCATTCGAATAGAAAGAGTATAAGTCTTTTCCTTCAATGAGGTGAAAAAAGGATTGTTTGAAAATCAGATAATTATTATACCCAGTATAATCATATGGCAAGTCGCTAAATTTCTTCACACCGCCATAGTATGCCTGAACAGTAGCAATTATCGCTAACAAAGCATAGATAATCAGGAAAGTCCAAGGCCTGTTCAGAAAAAAATCTTTTAGTTTTCTATACATCCGAATGAATCAAAAATGATACTTTAGCTTTCTAAAATCTTTGCACGTGAGCAATGCACTCGTAATTGTACCAACTTACAACGAAAAAGAGAATATCGTCCAAATCATACAAGCGGTGATGGGGCAACCCAAAGACTTTCACTTGTTGATCATTGACGACAATTCACCCGATGGCACCGCTGCTCTAGTCAAAGGCATGCAAAATACTTACAATACGCCCATTGAAACAAAGCTTCATTTGTTGCAGCGGGCCGGAAAGTTAGGGTTGGGAACGGCCTATATCGAAGGCTTCCGCTTCGCTATAAAAAATGGCTATGAATTTGTTTTGGAAATGGATGCGGATTTTTCTCATGACCCGCGTGATTTGCAGCGCCTGTATTTAGCCTGCTCCGAAAAAGGAAATGATTTAGCAGTCGGCTCTCGTTACTCCACTGGTGTGAATGTAGTAAACTGGCCAATGAGCCGCGTTCTACTTTCTTATTTCGCCAGCCGGTACGTGAGGCTGATTACAGGCATCCCCATTCACGATACCACCGCGGGTTTTGTTTGTTACAGGAAGCGCGTACTCGAAAAAATTCCGTTGGATAAAGTGAAATTCGTTGGCTATGCATTTCAAATCGAAATGAAATTTCTCACGTGGAAATACGGTTTCAAAATCACGGAAGTGCCTATTGTCTTTACAGACAGAACCCTGGGTCAATCCAAAATGTCAGTCGGGATTTTTAAAGAAGGATTTCTGGGTGTACTTCAGATGACTGTGCGGAGTTGGTTCAAAAAATACAACTAACCTGTCAATCAAACCTGATAGCCTGTACCGGTCTGATACGAGTAATAAACCGGGTTGGCAATAATAGCACCAGCGACACCACAGCAAAAACGACAAGGTTCAAAATAATCACGGTAGGCCAGTCCCATTGAATCGGCACATAACTCATATAATAATCATGCGGATTGAGCCTCAGCAAATGAAACTGATACTGTAAGAAACAAAAACCAAGGCCAATCAAGTTGCCGTACATCAACCCTTTGGCGATCAGATTCATTCCATTAAAAATAAAAACTGAACGAATTAATTTATTCTGAGCACCCATCGCTTTGAGCAAGCCTACCATCGGAATGCGCTCCATTACTAAAATCAAAATGACCGAAATCATGTTTACGCTCACCACAATTAAAATAATTCCCAGCAATATCCGCACTTGTCTCTTTACTAAATCGAGCCATTCAAAAACCTGAATATATTTATCACGCACAGTTTCAATATTTAGGTCGTAATCCATCGATTCTCCAATTTGCTGTTGAGCTTCATCCAAAACTGCCTGATCAAAGTCAAATTTGTAATTCCATAAGGCCAATGCGGTTCTTGAAAATTTATTTGGCTCTTCGGGGTTATCGATGACACGTTCGCGAATTGCTTCCCAATAAGAATTTATATCATTCTTCCGCAATTGATACGAATTGAAATGATTGAAATCAATTAATACCTCCAGTCCACCAGCCTGATTGGAAGCCCATCCATTTAATTGTTGCACCAGCCTGATATCGCCAAGCACTACTTTACTGTCAAAGTAATCCGAAAGGTTGGTCTCATAAATACCAACAATTTTAAGTTTACGAAAACGTGGAGGGTTTTGAAAAAAATGCAAGATAATAGCATCGCCCACCTTAGCATTAATTTTATTTGCTATGGTACTGCTGATTACAATGTCATGAGAATAGCCTGAATCAGGGAAAGACAAAAATTTTCCTTGAACCAGGTTTTCTTTAAAAGCTTTCTGGTTAAAATTTTTGCCCACACCCTTGAAAACAATTCCCATCACCTCATTTTCGGTTTTGATGAGACCGGCTTTGTGGCTATACTCTTGCACATGTTTTACAAAAGGAAATTTTTCGGGGTGTTGATACAAATCGATTGTATAGTCAAACGACTGCTCAGCCACAGCATTATTCATTGTGAATTTTGTAATAAGCAAGTGGTTACTGAACGAATAAATCTTTTCCTTAACAGCATTTTGAAAGCCTCGCATAATCAAAAACGAAACGATGGCAGCTGCCAACCCAATCGCGATACTACCGACTGCCACTTTATGAATCGTAGAAGAGAAACTTCCCGCTGTAGTGACCCGTATCCTTTTAGATATGAAATATGAAAGGTTCAATTGGATGAGTTACCTTGCAAAATAATCAAAAGGAAAGTGATTCCGGCCATGAATTTAAGAGTCAACATCGCATTGATAATCCTGCTGCTATTGCTAGTCAACCTGTCGTTCGCACAATCTAAGACTAAAATTGTAACGGGAGCAGAGCAGGTCGACAAACTCTTGCCAATGATCAAAGGCAAATCGGTAGCTCTAATGGTGAATCCTACGTCTGTAATCGGGCGAACTCATCTCGTTGATTCATTATTAAAGCTAAAAATCAACATCAAAAAAATACTTGCAGTCGAACACGGGTTCCGTGGCAGCGCCGATGCCGGCGAAACCATTAATAATGTGATTGATGCTGCCACCGGTTTGCCTGTAGTTTCTCTTTATGGAAAAAATAATAAACCTACAGCCGAACAATTGGCCGATGTAGATATAGTCATTTTTGATATTCAGGATGTTGGAGTCAGATTTTTTACATACATCAGTTCGCTTCATTATCTGATGGAGGCCTGTGCTGAGAATTCAAAAAAATTGATTGTACTCGATCGGCCTAATCCCAACGGCAGCTATGTTGACGGTCCGGTACTTGACCTTGAATTGAGATCTTTTGTAGGGATCCATCCAATCCCTATCGTGCATGGGCTTACTGTGGGAGAACTCGCTCAAATGATCAATGGCGAGGGCTGGCTTGCAGAGGGGAAAAAATGCGATTTGCAAATCATTGCATTGAAAAACTACGACCACGATAAAAAATATTCTTTGCTTATAAAGCCATCGCCGAACCTGCCTAATGATCATGCCATTGCGTTGTATCCGTCTACTTGTTTATTTGAGGGAACTATAATGAGTGTAGGTCGTGGTACCAAAACACCATTTGAAATTGTAGGGCATCCGATGCTGAAAAATGAAACGTTCAAGTTCAAACCGGAAAGTATCGAAGGCATGTCAAAAAATCCATTGTATGAAAACCAAGTATGTTATGGGATTGATTTACGGAATGAAAAAATAAAAGGCCAGCTCTCATTAATGCACCTTATCAAGTTTTACAACGAATTTCCAGATAAGGAAAAAGAAAAGTTTTTTACTAGTTACTTTGATAAGCTTGCGGGAAATAAAATATTAAAAGATCAAATCAAAAAAGGCATGAGCGAAGAAGAAATTCGTGATTCATGGAAGAAGGAATTGAAAGAATACAGGGAGAAAAGAAAAAAATATTTGTTATATCCTTAAATCAAAAATGACGAAGACTGAAAAAGTAAATGACATCTTAAAAATACTTGACACGTATTTTCCAAACCCTGAAGTTCCTTTACAGCATAAAGACGCTTACACTCTTTTAATTTCCGTCTTGCTTTCGGCACAATGTACCGATGAACGCGTGAACAAAACCACTCCCGCGCTTTTCAAAATGGCCGACAATCCTTTTGACATGATGAAGTTCTCTGCAGATGCGATTCGTGAAGTCATTAAGCCCTGTGGGCTTTCGCCAATGAAGTCAAAAGGTATTGCAGGGCTCTCAAAGATTTTGGTAGAAAAATACAAAGGTCAAGTGCCTTCCACTTTTGAGGAACTGGAAGAGTTACCCGCCGTTGGCCACAAGACTGCCTCGGTAGTGATGACACAATGGTTCGGCATCCCTGCTTTTCCGGTCGATACACATATTCACAGGCTGGCTCACCGCTGGGGATTATCCAATGGTAAGAGTGTGGAGCAAACTGAAAAAGATTTGAAAAGATTAATACCGGAAAAAAAATGGAACAAGGTGCACCTTCAAATCATTTATTTTGGCAGACAATACTGCCCCGCACGCGGACATATGTGGAGCGAGTGCCCGATTTGTAAAAAATATATGCCGAAAGGATTGAGAGACTAATTTATTTGCTGATTACGTGAAATGAATACACTTCGAATCATCTTCATGGGCACGCCTGAGTTTGCAGTGCCAAGTTTGGAAATACTCATTGAAAATAAATTTAATGTTGTAGCTGTAATCACTGCCCCCGACAAACCACAAGGCCGTGGTCAAAAATTAACAGCCTCTCCTGTAAAAGATTGCGCTCTAAAATATTCCATTCCGGTTTTGCAGCCTACAAATCTAAAATCCGAGGAATTTTTATCTGAACTAAAAGGTCATCAAGCCAACCTGCAAGTAGTTGTTGCTTTTCGAATGTTGCCTGAAGCGGTTTGGGCAATGCCTGCCATCGGCACATTTAATTTACACGCCTCGCTCCTGCCACAATATCGCGGAGCTGCACCCATCAACTGGGCAATCATTAATGGAGAAAAGGAGACAGGCGTCACTACTTTCTTTTTAAAGCATGAAATTGATACTGGCAGCATTATTTATCAGGAAAAAGAAGCAATCAATGACACTGACGATGCAGGGAGCCTTTACGCACGATTGATGCACAAAGGAGCTGCATTGGTATTGAAAACAGTGAAGGCCATTGAACAAGAGAATTATCCCACGCAACCGCAAAGCGAAATTGCGCCGATAAAGCATGCTCCTAAAATATTTAAAGAAACTTGTGAAGTGAACTGGAATCAACCGGCTGACGCTGTTAGGAGTTTTGTGCGAGGGCTCAGTCCCTATCCTGCGGCCTGGACAACCCTCAATGGGAAGGTCTTTAAACTTTTTCTAAGTCAATCGACAGTTGACGGTCGGCAGTCTACTATCAATCCGGGAGAAATTGAAACTGACAACAAAACATTTCTTCGAATTAAAACTCAAGACGGATGGCTGTCCGTACTTGAGCTTCAACCCGAAGGGAAAAAGAGGATGAAGATTGAGGAATTTTTTAGAGGGAACAGAATTAATTAATAGGAGTCAGCAATCACACTTTTATAGTTTTCCATTTCCCCATTCTGAAAATACAAATCCCGGCAAGGGCAATAGCAGACTCTGCAATAGCAATGGCCGAATAAACTCCATTGGGACCAAAATCTAATCGGATTGCCAACAAATAGGCTAAAGGAATTTGAAAACACCAAAATCCAAAAAAATTGAGTAACGTAGGTGTTTTGGTATCTCCTGCTCCATTAAAGGATTGCGTGATCACCATTCCATAACCATAAAAAAGGTAGCCAAACGCAACTATCTGAAGGCACTGGGTACCATTAGCGATCACCGTTTCATCAGATGAGAAAAAACGAAGGATCGGGGCTGACAAAAACAAGAAAATTACCATTACAAAACCGAGAAATACCATATTGTACAGTCCGGTTTTCCAAACTGATTTTTCTGCGCGCTCCGGTTGACCAGCGCCCAGATTTTGACCAACCAACGTTGCCGCCGCATTGGCCATACCCCACGAAGGCAGAATTGTAAAAACGATCACCCGAATAGCTATCGTATATCCTGCCATTGCCGCGCTTCCGAAGTGTGAGATTATCCGTGCTAAAAAAACCCAGCTTGCAGAAGAAATCAAAAATTGCCCGGTGCTTCCTGCAGATACTTTAAGTACTTGCACGATAATCTTCCAGTCAATCTTGAAGTTTCTGGTATTCATCTTTACAATGCTCTTTCCAAAGAATAAATAATAGATCTGAAAGGCAACACCAATCCCACGACCTATGTTTGTTGAGATTGCCGCACCTTCTACACCAAAGGCGGGAACAGGTCCAAAACCAAAAATAAAAATCGGGTCGAGAATTATATTGATAAGGTTAGCTAACCATAAAGCACGCATCGCGATAGCCGCATTGCCCGCACCACGAAAAATTCCATTGATCAAAAAAAGCATCATGATGGTAATATTGCCGGTGAGCATCCAAAATGTAAAACCTGAGCCCACCTGAATAACCGATTCCGATGCGCCCATCAACCTCAGTAATTCTTTATGAAAAAACAATCCTGAAACCGAAATGAGAACAGATGAAACGACACCTACCAAAATTGCCTGCACACCAGCCACAGCTGCACTTTCGGGATCTTTCTCTCCTACCCTTCGTGCAACTAATGCCGTGGCGCCCATACTTACGCCCCACGCCAGCGAATAAACCAAGGCCAATAAAGATTCGGTAAGACCAATGACTGCCACTGCATCACTATTATTCAGCCGGCTGACAAAGAAAATGTCGACCACGGCAAAAACGGATTCCATGGCCATCTCTAAAATCATTGGCACAGACAAAAGAAAGATTGCACGGTTGATACTGCCTTCGGTGAAGTTCTCTTCCCCGCCTTTCACGGCCATTTTAAATAACTGAATGAATGAATTAATTTGTTTGGAATAACTCATGATTGAAACTGACTTTAGTAATAGAAAAATTAAAACCTATCCTTTGGTTTTGAGCCAAAGGCGCACCACGTTATCTCTGAGATAAGTGGAATTAGAATGTCAGCTTCATAGGCGTTTCTGAAAAGAAAGTGTAAAGCTAAACCTTTTTTCTAAATCACTTTAGGTAATGATCAGGCAATGGGAAGCCTGTGTTTTCGGCACACCAGAAGATAGTGACAACATAATACCTCGTCCCGTCATAAAAAAGCTGGATGCTGTTAATTCCACGGTTAGTGACAGGGCCGTCTTTCTTCTCCTTGGTTTCGTAGGTACTGAAAATATGAACGAGCGTCCCATAGGTTTCTATCTTGTGATGAAGTTCGCGTTCAAAAAAGCCCGTAGAAATCCTTGAGCTAAACAGCTGAACATATTCATCGGGGGTCAGCGATTTTATTGTCAATTCACTTTTATCACTTTTCCGTGTAGGAATTAGTCGAGCTTCGGGCTTGAATAAATTCTTAAACCGATCCCAGTCGCGAGATGTGTTCGGATCGCCAGAGATAACGTCATATAATGCGGCAATAATGGCGTCAGCTGATTTTACATCGGCCGAATAGTCTTTTTGGGCCATCGTCAGGTTAGATATAGTCAGGAAAAGCGCAGGAACAATTATCCGTTTCATAAATACTGATTTTATAAAAGAAAGGTAAGAAATTTCTTAATCGCTATTTTTGCAAAAATGACCACCCCAAAATATTCCATCATTGTGCCGGTTTATAACCGACCGCAAGAATTGGACGATCTCCTTCACAGCCTGACACTACAGGAGTACACCGATTTTGAAGTACTGATCATCGAAGACGGATCAACCATTACCAGCGAAAAGGTCTTTGAAAAATACACTAAACAATTATCCATTCATTATTTCTTTAAACAGAATTCAGGACCTGGCCCAAGCCGCAATTTTGGTTTTGAAAAAGCACGAGGCGACTATTTCATTGTTTTTGACAGCGACTGCCAAATTCCGGCGGGCTATCTGGTTTCTGTAGAACAGACTTTGAAGTCTGGCACTGTGGATGCCTTTGGAGGACCCGATCGTGGCCACCAAAATTTTACCGCGCTTCAACAGGCCATGGCCTTCACGATGTCATCAATGCTAACAACCGGTGGCATCCGTGGGGGAAAATCAAAAAACTTTCAGCCACGTAGTTTTAACATGGGGATCAGTAAAGAAGCATATAAGAAGATTGGAGGTTTTCAATTTGATCGTTTTGCCGAAGACATCGAGCTGAGCATCAGAATGAAAAAATTTGGCCTTCGTGTTGAGCTAATTCCCGGAGCATTTGTTTACCACCAAAGGCGTGCTACTCTTAATGAGTTTTTTAAACAAGTTTCTAATTTTGGCAAAGGCCGGGTATTGGTAGGTCGGGCTCATCCGGGTGAAATAAAATTCGTGCATTGGTTTCCATCCCTTTTTCTTATTGGACTGATATTTATCATTCTGCTCGCTCTGTTTACCAAATTTTGGGCTGGAATAGGATTGGCATACTATGCTTTTTATCTAATAGCGGTTGCTATCGATGCTTACCGCAAAACCTCTTCTTTGCTGATAGCTGCCTTAGTTATCCCCTCGGCATTTGTTCAAATGATGGGCTATGGATGGGGCTTTTTGAGGGAGAAATTCAGCTTTTGAATGTGGTAACCTCTATTTCCTGCTTGGAAAATTGAGATTTTATTAGATATTTTAAATCGCTAAAGCTATACCGATGATTAAAACCTATGCGTGTGTTCTATTAATTACCTCGTCTTTCTTGTCTGTTGCGCAGAACACACAGCCAACCAACGTACTTCCCAAAGGCCATTATGTAGTGATCGCGGCATTCTCTCCCAATCATGAAGATTATGCAACAAAATTGATTGCAAAACTGAACAAAGATGGGCTACAGGCCAAATACGCATTCAATCCCACACGCAAATACTGGTACGTTTACCTCAACCAATGTTCCAATGTCGCCGAGTGTGTAAGCCAGGCTACTAAAATACGGGGTGAAGGTGTGTTTCCTGAAGCATGGGCCTGGAGTCAGACAGAAGTTGTTTCTGTAAAGCCAGAGCCTGAAGTTCAGAAGACTCCTGATCCGGTTGTAGTCGAAAAAGTTGAAGAGCCCAAAGTGGAGCAGCCAATCGTAGAAGAGAAAAAAGAAATAGTAACAGAAGTGGTTGAGAATCCTCCAGCCAAGCCTGTGTATCTTCCTCAAACACTAAATAACACACCGGTTTTTTTAAGCTTGTATAACACTACTAACAATGAAGTAATTGATGGAGATGTTGATGTGATTGATACCGAGCGCAGCAAACTCATTAGTAAAGTGCAAGGCAATACCTACATATCGCTTCCAAACCCTGGTTCTAAAACCGGCCAGCTTTCATTGATGAGCAATACCTTTGGTTATAGAAAAGAACAACTGGAGCTTAATTATAAAAACACAGAGGCAGACACAGTCAAACCTTATGTGTCTTTGATAGGAAATTTTTATATGATCAATTTTGGGCTGTCCAAAATTCAAAAAGGCGACATCTCTACACTATACAATGTCTATTTCTTCAACGATGCAGTAGTTATGCTGCCCGAATCAAAATATCAGCTGAACAGCCTGTTGAAGATGATGACCGAAAACCCAAAGATGAAAATCACACTTCATGGTCATACCAATGGCAATGGACGTGGAAAGATCATTTATATGGGGCCAAGCAAAGACTTTTTTGGTATGACCAAAGACGTAGTCAATGGAACCGGGTCAGCCAAAGAACTATCTGCGGCAAGAGCTGAAACTATCCGCCAATGGCTTATTTCACAGGGTATCGCAGATAATCGTATCAATGTTAAAGGTTGGGGCGGTGGCCGAATGATTCATGACAAGAACAGTGCCTATGCTCGCAAGAATATCCGCGTAGATGTAGAAGTAACAGAGGATTAATTAGCTTTTAGTTTCATTTCTCTCGCCCATATTGCGTGGATGCCAGTATTTTACATTATGCCTTCCTTGGAAAATTGAAGTTTTATTAGATAATTTTGATTAAACAAGTCTAATAAAATATGGCTAAATTCTACAGTTGCGCTTTAATCAGTCTCTGCATTTTGTTGCCTTCTGCTTATCGCAGCTACGCACAATCATCAATTAGCCCACTGCCAAAAGGTTACTATATAGTTGTGGCAGTTTATCGCTCCGGTCAGGAGAGTTATGCCCAGCGCTACTCGTCAAAGTTGAATGATGGCGGTTTGCATACAGCCTATGGATCTGACAAAAAGTATTGTTACGTTTATTTGAACCAGTATTCTGATTTCACTGAATCTGTAAAGCAAATGCTAAAGGTAAGAACCGACGGAGCTTTTGCTGATGCATGGGTTTATACGATCAGGGAAGGCTCAGCAACCAACGATACGCCTGTAACTGTAGCCAAAACCGAATCTCAACCTCAAAAAACAGCTCCACAACCTGTAGTCAAGGTTGAAGAAAAGAAAATGGAGCAGAAGGCTGCAGTGCAAGAACAAAAAGCCGTAGTGCAAGCCACCGAAGAGAAAAAAGTTGACACCACATCTGTTGTTACAGAAGTGATCGACAACCCACCTGCCAAACCCGTATATCTTCCACAGACACTCAGGAATACACCTGTTTTCTTAAGTCTTTTTAATTCTACCGACAACAAAATAATTGATGGAGATATTGAAGTGATTGACACCGAGAACGGAAAGCTTATCGCCAAGGTCAAAGGCAATACCTACGTAACACTTCCCAACCCCGGCACCAAGTCTGGAAGAATTACACTCATAAACAATACGTTTGGGTTTCGCAAAGAACAACTTGAACTCAGTTACAAAAACACAGAAGCTGATACAGTTCAACCTTACGTATCACTGGTTGGCAATTTCTATATGGTCAACTTTGGACTAGCCAAGATTCATAAAGGTGATATTTCAACATTATATAATGTCTATTTCTACAATGATGCGGCGGTAATGTTACCTGAGTCAAAATACCAGTTGAACAGCTTGCTACAGTTGATGAATGAAAACGCCAAGTTTAAAATTGTTTTGCATGGTCATACTAATGGCGGTGGTGGCGGTAAAATTACTTACATGGGTCCGAGCAAGGATTTCTTCAACATCACAAAGGACGCAGTTCAGGGGTCTGGCTCTGCTAAAGAACTGTCGGAAGCAAGAGCCAATACCATTCGCGAATGGCTCATGGCACAAAAAATAGACGAAAGCAGGATTACGGTAAAAGGATGGGGAGGAAGCCGGATGATTCACGACAAGAACAGCCTTCATGCCCGTAGAAATATTCGCGTAGACGTGGAAGTAGTGGACGAATAGCCTTACCTCGTTATTTCAAATGAGGTAAATCCTTTCACAGCGCCTTCAGAGACTTTAATTTGATCTACGCTGGCTCGAGCTGGCCCCTGTGCACACCACTCCAAAAATTTGTTCAAGGTATCTTCATTGCTTTCTGCTTCTATGTAAACGTCTCCATTAGCTTCATTGCAAACAAATCCCTTTACCCCTAATCGATCGGCTTGCTCTCTTGTGGACGCCCGGAAATAAACACCCTGTACTTTGCCTGAAACACGGATGTTGAAATGCTTCATCTTTACTTAGAAAATATAGTCGGTACTCAGAAACGCTGATTCACGGTTGCGAATAATGTTGCCAATTATCTTCTTATTGTCATCCGTGATTTTCGTAGCCACCAACGTACGGATTGAAAAGGAGCGCAAGGCATCCGTCACTGATAATGTACCTTCGGCTGAATCTTTTCTGCCATTGAACGGGAATGTGTCTGGCCCACGCTGGCATTGTGTATTAATATTAATACGACCTACCTGATTGGAGAAAGCATCGATAAGGTGAGCTATTTTCTTTGAGTCTTTGCCAAAAATGCTCAACTGCTGACCAAAGTTTGAGTTGAGCACATATTCGATTATTTCATTGTCGGTTTCATACGACCGAATGGGTATCACAGGCCCAAACTGCTCTTCGGAATATACTTTCATTTTATCATTAACAGGAAACAACACGGCAGGATAAAAAAATGTATGAAGTATTTCGCCACCGTTGGCATTCATAACTTTTGCGCCATGTTGAATCGCATCGTCAACCAGATCATTAAGATAGGCCGTCTTTCCGGGTTCTGGCACAGGGGTCAATGCTACGCCGGCATCCCACGGCATTCCAGGTTTTAGTTTTGAAACGGCCTCACAGAACTTCTTCAGAAACTGGTCGACAATGTCTTTGTGGGCAAAAATGATTTTGATGGCTGTACACCTTTGTCCATTAAATGATAAAGAACCTAAAATGCATTCACTCACAGCATTATCAATGTCGGCATCAGGCAAAATGATTGCAAGGTTCTTTGCATCAAGGCCAAGAATCGCTCTTAACCTGTGCGATTTAGGGTGAAGTTTTTTCAAGTCGTTCGCTCCCTTATTTGTACCAATAAAAGCAAACACGTCGATCTTTCCGGTTTCCATTAATGCACCAACAGTTTCACGGCCGCGGCCATAAATCACGTTTATCACACCGGCAGGAAAACTCGTTCGGAAAGCTTCAAGAAGCGGACGGATGAGCAACACACCATACTTTGCGGGCTTAAACACAACTGTATTACCCATAATAAGCGCTGGAAAAAGCGTGGTGAATGTTTCGTTCAGCGGATAGTTGTATGGCCCCATGCACAAGGCTACACCCAAAGGAACTCTTCGAATCTGCCCCATAATTCCCTGCTCTTGCACAAAGCGTGAAGATCTCCGGTCAAGGTCCTTCAGTGCATTTATGGTATCGACTATATAATCGCACGTGCGGTCAAACTCTTTTTCCGAATCTTTCTGACTCTTGCCAATCTCCCACATTAATAAATTGACCACTTCTTGTCGCTTCTCTTTCATCTTGCCAAGAAAAATCTCCACATGGCCAATCCGTTCCGATACTGTCATCGTGGGCCACACGCCATGACCCAAATCGTACGCATTTACAGCTGCATCAAGTGCCGACAGCGGAGCGTAATCCTATTGATGAGTTGGAGTCAATTAAGGAAAAAGCCAAAGAGAAGGGAAAAGGCCTTTGGAAGGAGCAGGATCCAACACCTCCATGGATCTATCGCAGGCAGCAGAGCATGATGCAGCCCAAATCCAGTTAAAATAAAATAAGAACCCTACCGTTATAACCCAGCTATGCAAAACATAAAGCTGGGTTTTTTTATTAGCCTTGCAGGAATGCTAGTGCCATTTCTAGCTAAAGGTCAAAGCACCACTATGGGTGATCGTGCCCCGTCAACGGTTGCGGAACAAAGTCATTCGGTCCATAAACAACGGATGACTCGGAAACAGCGTCTGTTGTTCAAGAAACCGAATGTAAAGCACACAGCTCAATACGAATTTTACAAACGCATAGAAAAAGTAGCTAAAGAAAAACAACGAATGCTGCGTAAACTTGCCAAGCCACAGTATTCAGACTTTACCTACTTTGGTCACAAGAACCCTCCCAAAAAACATTTGCCGTACGACATGCGGTATTGTAAAGAGTGCGGGATCAGACATTAGTCGTTAGTCACTGGTCATTAATAATAGTCATTGGTGGTAAGTTTGTAAAAAAATTATTTTCTTCATTCAACTCTTCAGCCAAGCCCATTCTTTATTTCAAATAAGCGCTAACTTGCGTTTCGATGGACATTGCTTCCTGCATCGAACATACCAGTCTAAGCCCCACGCTTGTAGCTAATGATATCGACCGACTGGTTGCCGAAGCAAAGCAGTTTTCCTTTTTAGGCGTTTGCGTTCCGCCATTCTGGGTGAAGAGGGCTAAGC
>Ga0206968_10004_pt1 | contig 71857 bp, 67 predicted proteins | sample Alteio_BWOrgHeat_22_FD_153254 | JGI IMG/M metagenome (GOLD analysis project Ga0206968, IMG submission 153254) | Enriched cells from forest soil in Barre Woods Harvard Forest LTER site, Petersham, Massachusetts, United States -... | ecosystem: Environmental > Terrestrial > Soil > Temperate forest >... | reverse complement strand
AAACTGTTTTTTACAACATTTTCTTCTTTAAAATAATCACCCGGACTAAAAGAAACAACGGCTTCAACTTTATCTTTTTCAGTTGCCGCAATTTTTAAAATTAGGGAAGACGAATATGAACTTCCGACGAGTGTTATTTTTTTATTGTATTTATGAAATAAATAATAAATAGCAGCTTTAATATCCGGCTCCGCATCTTCGTAATCATTTGGTTTGCCTTGTTGCTTTGCCATCTGTGCAGTTTGGTTTATGTCTTTGTTGATAGAATCTCCCGAACGTTGATCAATGGCCAAACATATATAACCTAATTTATTGAATTTTGGAGCAGTTTCTTTATACTCGCCTTTGCTATATCTGGCTTGATGACAGAGTAACATGATTTTTTCATCCTTAGATTTTACTTCGTATAAATTGGCATGGATTAATAAACCATCGAGTGATGGAAAAAGAGTTTCTACTTGACTTTTACAAAAAATGAAAGATAAAAGTAGAGAGATAAATATTTTTGTTTTCATGTTTATATTTTTATTATTATAACTAGAACATCATCTATTAGAGACGAAAGCGAAGCTTTGTTTCAATCGTGACTTCTAAGTTATAGGCGAATGCCTAAAACCAGAACGTCATCGACTTGTTCTAAACTGCCTTTCCAGTCCAAAAACGATTTTTCAACTTTTGTTTTCGCATCTTCAATATTTATTGCTTGTAATGCTATTAATTGTTCTTTGAAAACTTTTGTCTTTAATTTTTTTCCTTTTTCTCCTCCAAATTGATCTGCATAACCATCAGTGAACAATACTAACATTTCATTTTTGAAAAGCTCAAATTCGTGTTGAGTAAATGGTGCAGGCTTGTGTTGCTTGCCTACAGGTTGAGCGTCGCCTTTTATTTCGAATAAATCATTTTGTTTTACAATCCAAATTGGGTTATTGGCTCCGGCAAAATATCCTTTATGTGTATCCAGATCCAATAAAATTAATGAAATGTCCATCCCATCTTTAACATCATTTTCCTCTTGTCGAAAAGATTCTTGAATAATAAAAGATGTCTTATTAAGAATCTCAGCAGGCTGTGTTAATTTAAATTCGTCAACACATCTATTTAAAGCATTTAAACAAACAATACTTACTAAAGCGCCAGGTACACCATGTCCTGTGCAATCAGCAGCTGTAACCAATACTTTATTTTGATGTTTTAGTTTATGGATCCAATAAAAATCACCTGCAACAATATCTTTAGGTTGATAATAAATAAATGAGTTGGGTAAAAGAGATTTGAAATAATCTTTTGATGGAATTGCAGCATCTTGAAGTCTTTTTGCATAATTAATAGAGTCGATGATCTCTTTATTTTTTTCTTCAATAATATGTTTCTGTTTATCCGTTTCTGTTTTTTGTAATTCAATTAGTTGTTTGGCTTTATTAATTTTTTGTCGCGAAACAAGAACTAATAGAACTAATCCTAATAAAAGTACCGAACCAACTACCATAAATTTTATAGTTGTTGATTTTCGTGAAATAACTTCTTCACGTAATCCTGCTTGCTCTTTGAGATTATTGTTTTCTGTATCTTTTAAATCACTTTCATATTTTGCTGTTAGATCTTCAGCAATTTGTTTATTTTCTTCATTGAGAATTGTATCTTTAAGTGCGATAAATTTTTCGTAATAAATAATTGCCGAATCGTTTTGTTTAAGTATGACGAATGTTTTTGCGAGTCCATCACAAGAATTCATTTTGGAATAGGTATCTCCGTTTGCTGAACTTATAAGATAAGCATCTTTAAAATATTTGATCACTTTTAATGCCAATTTTTTATCCTTATTTTTTTCAGCCAAATTAAAAAGATTACCTCCGTAATTAATATTGAAAGTATATAATTCAGGAAGTTTTATTATTTCTGCAATTTCAATACTTCTTTCATAATTGGAATTACTTTCAATTAGAAAAGAGATGTTTTTACTTACGGAATAAAGATCATGATAAGCGCTTCCAATATTGTTGTAATTGTTTGCTATTCCAGCAGAATCTTTTAAACTTTTTCTACATTCAAGAGATAGTTTGTAATAGGTAATGGATTTTAATGTAGCGTTGGTGTCTTCTGTAATTTGGCCAATATTAAAGTAAGTTACACCCTGGTTGTTTAAAATAGAGCCTTTAAGTTCTATATTGTTTGGATCAATATACTTTAAAGCCTTTTCATAATTTTCCAAAGCTCTTTCTAAATCATTTTTTGTTTTTTTTACAACACCAGATTGAGAATATGTATTGGCTAAACTATTGTAGCAATTATAAATACCTGTTCTATTATTAGCGGTTTGAGCAATTTTTAATGCTTCAAGTAGAAATTTAATTGATTTATCAAAGTTTGAAAGTCTTCTATAATTGACACCTAAGTCTAAGCAAAAGGAAAGGTAGGGTGATGGATAATTTGGTAATCGTGGATCGTTATAAGTGAATAAAAGGGAATCAGAAAGTTGCTTATAATTACCGGAACTTTTAATTATCATACATTTCTCAAATTGACTTTTGAAATAAAATTTCGTGTCGTTTAGTTTGAGAGTTAGTTGAACAGCTTTGTGGGCGTATAGCAGAGCACTATCATAATTTATTTTTTTAATCTTTTGAGCAATCGATATATAATTTTTTATTCCAGTTGTATCTGATTTAAAGTTTTTCTCAATTGCTAATAATGAATCTAGTCTTTTTCTTTTCTGCGCATTTAATCCACAGGTAGCCAGAATCAATATAGTAATGAGAATTGAACGCATTTACTATTTACTTAAATATAAATTCCGTTCACTATAAACATTTTGGAAATATTCATCATTTAAATCATCAATAAAATAAATTGCTTCTCCGGTTGATTTCATTTCCGGTCCTAATTCTTTTTGAACCTCAGGGAATTTCTCATAACTAAATACCGGGATTTTTATGGCGTATCCTTTTTTCTTTGGCGCGAATTTAAAATCCTTCACCTTTGCACCTAACATTACTTTTGTAGCGTAGTTTACATAGGGCTCGTCATAAGCTTTAGCAATGAAGGGTACAGTACGACTGGCACGTGGATTTGCTTCAATAATATAAACCACTTCGTCTTTAACAGCAAACTGAATATTAATTAAGCCAACTGTTTTTAAAGCAACCGCAATTTTTTTGGTGTGATCTTCAATTTGCTTCAACACATTTGTGCTTAAATCAAAAGTTGGCAACACCGCATAACTGTCACCACTATGAATTCCTGCAGGTTCAATATGCTCCATAATACCAATAATGTAAACATCTTTTCCATCACAAATGGCATCTGCTTCAGCTTCAATGGCACCTTCTAAAAAGTGATCTAGTAAAACTTTATTGTCAGGCAGATCATTTAATAATTTCACAACATGTTGTTCTAATTCTTCTTCGTTGATAACAATCTTCATGCTTTGTCCGCCCAGTACATAACTCGGACGAACCAAAAGTGGGAAGCCTAATTCTTTTGAAAGCGAAATTGCTTCTTCAGCATCTTGAATTACACCAAAACGTGGATACGGAATATTATTTTCTTTTAAAAGATTTGAAAAGCTTCCTCTGTCTTCGGCAAGATCAAGTGATTTGAAATCGGTGCCAATAATTTTTATTCCGTAACGATCTAATTTTTCAGCAAGTTTCAAAGCTGTTTGCCCACCTAACTGAACAATTACACCTTCCGGTTTTTCATGTTGAATAATATCATAAATATTTTCCCAGAACACAGGCTCAAAATATAATTTATCTGCGGTAGAGAAATCTGTTGAAACGGTTTCCGGATTACAATTGATCATGATGGTTTCGTAACCCATTTCTTTAGCTGCAATTACACCATGCACACAACTGTAATCAAACTCAATTCCTTGTCCAATACGATTAGGGCCGCTTCCAAGAATCACTACTTTTTTCTTATCAGATCGAATGCTTTCATTTTCATCTTCAAAAGTAGAGTAGTAATAAGGAGTTTTTGCTTCGAATTCTGCCGCACACGTATCTACTAATTTAAATACACGATTAATTTTTAATTCATTTCGTTTAGTGTACACTTCACTTTCTAAACAATCTAATAAATGTGCAATTTGACGATCAGCATAACCTTTTTGTTTTGCTTCATATAAAAGATCTCTTGAAAGTGTAGATAAATCATATTTAGAAATTTCATTTTCAAGAGCGATCATTTCTTCAATTTGTTGTAAGAACCACATGTCAATACGCGTGAGCTTTTGAATGGTTTTAATAGAGATGCCTAATTTCATTGCATCATAGATCATAAATAAGCGATTCCAGCTTGGGCGTTCTAGCGCTTTTAATAATTCTGCCTGATCTTTTATTTCTTTTCCATCTGCTCCTAATCCATTTCGTTTGATCTCTAAACTCTGACATGCTTTTTGTAAAGCCTCCTGAAAGCTGCGACCAATACCCATTACCTCACCAACCGATTTCATTTGAAAACCAAGTTCGCGATTACTACCTTTAAATTTATCAAAATTCCAACGCGGAATTTTTACAATCACGTAATCTAAAGTTGGTTCAAAATATGCAGAGGTCGATTTTGTAATTTGGTTAATTAATTCATCTAACTGATAACCAATTGCTAATTTACTGGCAATACGTGCTATTGGATAACCTGTTGCTTTACTTGCTAATGCTGATGAGCGAGACACGCGTGGATTAATTTCAATGGCAATAATATCTTCATTTGAATCATTACTTACTGCAAATTGAACATTACAACCACCGGAAAAATTACCAATACTGCGCATCATCTTGATAGCCATGCTCCGCATTTTTTGATATGTACTGTCGCTCAATGTCATTGCTGGCGCTACAGTAATACTGTCACCAGTATGCACACCCATGGGATCAAAATTTTCAATAGAGCAAATAATTGTGACGTTATCATTTTTATCGCGCAACAATTCTAACTCATATTCTTTCCAACCTAAAACTGCTTTATCAATTAATACTTCGTGAATTGGTGAAGTTTGCAAACCCCGATTTAGCAAGCCATCAAATTGTTCTTTTTCATAAACTACTGAACCACCACTTCCACCGAGTGTAAAAGAAGGTCGGATAACCAAGGGAAACCCAAATTCCTGAGCAACAGATTTTCCTTCTAAAAACGACTTAGCAATTTTGCTTGGCGCCATTGGAATCCCAATTTCGTCCATCAATATGCGAAATAGATCACGATCTTCAGTCACTTTGATGGCATGTGTATCAACGCCGATCATTTTTATATTATGCTTTTTCCAAATGCCTTGATCTTCACATTTCATAGCGAGATTTAAGGCTGTTTGTCCACCCATTGTTGGAAGCACTGCATCTATTTTACGTTCGTTTAAAATTTTAATAATTGATTTTACCTCTAACGGTAATAAATAAATGTGATCAGCAGTTACCTTGTCTGTCATAATGGTGGCAGGGTTGCTATTGATCAAGGTAACTTCAATACCTTCTTCTCTTAAACTTTTTGAGGCTTGAGAACCGGCGTAATCAAATTCGCAAGCTTGGCCAATAATAATTGGACCAGAACCGATAATTAAAACTGATTTTATGGATGAGTCTTTTGGCATATTTTTTTAGTTGGAACGGGTTAAACCGCATAAAGATATGGGTGGATGGCGGCTAAAAAAAAATAAGATATTGACGAGATAATAACAATGGAAACGAGAGTATAGGTTTGAGTTTGTTCTGAAAAACTATGTGTAGTAACCGCAGAGGACACGGAGAAAAAGGCGCAGAGGTCGCTGAGCGGTTTGTTTTCTTACAGATCCTTATAAATTGCTTTAAATTTTCTTCAATTTAAAATGATATGTTCTTTTGACATCCGTTAGGTCTTTGTCCAAAAGAATAAACCCATTTTTTTCATATTTAACGACTTTAAAATTACGTACTAGTTTGCTTAGCTTAGAACCGTTTCTGGAAATATCTTGCGAATTATAAAAAACTAAAGACGAATCATTTTTATGAAACTTAAATTTACTTGCAGTTAGATTATGAGGGATAGCAGACTCCTCCATGTCCCAATCGTAAATTAGAAGAGTATCATTCTTGTTAAACTTTAATTTTTTCAATAACTTTTTTTGTTCGATTTTAGTTGTGTCATAAATCATTGATTTCATTTCCATTTTTGTTCTCAAATTTGCCCCATCTTTGTACCAGTATTCATCCATTTCCGCTGTGTGGCTGTGTCCACCGTATTTAACATCAAACATTAAAAACTTATTTTTAAAAAGAAAAGTAATAAATTCCTCGGTTTGAGTCTGCGACTTGAGGCTTAAAGTAAATAATATAAATAAAAAGATAGAATTCATAAATTGATTTTTATTGCTTTATTTTAAACTCCGGCATTTATTTTTTTCTCAGCGACCTTTGCGCCTTCTTTGACTCTTTGCGGTTGATACGTTTAGCCAATAAGAAAAACTCACTTCACTTTAAACTCCACCAACTCTTTTACATAATATTTGTCAAAAGGAAATTTATTGTAAGTGAGTGTGTAATTAAATTCGGAACTCCCTTTTTCTTTAATCAGTTTTATCAAAGTTGCTTTATCAGTTGCAGTTAATTTTTTTAAGTTTAAGCAAAGTGCAACAAAAACACTGAGTTTTGTAAATCCAAATTGTTCGTCTTTATTAAGTTTTGAATAAACTAAACCAAGTTCTTTTTTTAATATATCCTGACTCCATTTAAAAACAATTTTGCGATCACCATTAAAGTTTTTTGCAATGGAGTAAGTAATAAAATGACTTATCTGTAAAGGCTTTAGAGAGATTTTATCTTTTCCAAAATTTACACCCAGATTTGATTTGGTAAATTGTTTTAAAATATCAATAGATGAACGATAACCTTTTGTATTGATAATTTTTTGATGTTCTTCTTCTGCTAATTGAAATAATTTTTCGTCAATTGGTCTGAATCCAAAGCGATGATAAAACCAAAATGCGCCTGATTTTAAACCCTCCGGATTATTTTTTCCAAATTGATAAGGTTCCACTTCAAATTGTTCTGCGCCAAAAGCTTGTTTATATGTTCGCAATAATTGCGCAAATACAAAAGCAGACTCACCACCCCTAAACGCTTCAAAAATATTAATGCCAATTAACGAACGTTTACCAAATAGCCATGCACCGCCGTATGACATCGGATGTCCGTTTTTATACATCATAAAACCAACATACGATTCTAAAGGTAAGCGTAACTGTGAATTGATGCTAAATAATGCAATAGTTAAACCATGTTCTAAATCAAACACTTTTATTCCTTCCGGTGTTCCATAAGTTATAGGATCAGTTTCGCGGTTCAATAAAGCCAAGGCAATTCGCGCCGATTCTAATACGCCATTTTTTTGTGTAGTAGTGAGTTTTGTTTCAGTGGGTAATTTTTTATTGATCAATTCTAACTCGTTGAATTTTTTTAACAAAGCGTTAGAATGAAAATAATTTTTCTTGATATAAAAACTTTCATGGCTTCTCGAAAACTGGGGATTTAATGTATTGATGGTGATATATAATTTCAAGGACTCAAATAACTGTTCTTTTAAAAAAGGTTCTAATTCAATTTCATCAACACAATTTAATAACCATTTTAAAATACTTTTTTTGTTTTTGAAACCACTAACTTTTTCAAGCCATTTAAGTTTCGAAAATTCTTCATCTCCAATGAATTCAAACTCCATTTCATTTAAACCATGTTTGAGAATGTCTTTTGGATGCGCTCCGGTTTCATCAAATGAATGAATTGATACATCCTCCGGAAATTGATAAACCAGCCATTTCATCATTACAAAACTAAACGTGCCTTGTGTTTCTGTAAAAGCAATACCACTTCTGCTCAGACGTTCTTTTTTTGTTTCATTTAAATGAATAACTGCATCGCATAAACGATTCATTTCTCCTTTTGCTAAATCAAACACCGATTGATTTTCGGCATAACTCAAAAGAAACAAAAGTGCATCATGATATTCAAGGATCTCTGAAGGTTTTGAAAACTTAAAATTGTGAAGGCTTTTTAAAATTTGAATTTTAGTTTGTGTGCCGTCAGAACTGAAATCTGTTAACGCACTTTTTAAACTTGTGAGATTTGTATTTTCAGATCTTGCCATGGTAATGAAATATAAAGCAATATCCGAATAAATTTTGAATTCATTCGGATATTGGGATATCAAAAAATAACCCGAAATCAATCGGGTACTTTTTATTATTGTTTTGCAACTTGAGTATCAGTAGATTCTTGTTGTACTATTTTGAAATCTACTCTTCTGTTTAATGATCTACCTTCTTTGGTTTGATTGTTAGCAATAGGGCTTTTATCTGCCATATTTTTAATGATGATTCTTTCTTTTTCAATTCCATTTGCGGCAAGAAACTCAGCGATGTTGGCCGCTCTTTTATGAGCTAATTGATTATTGTAATTTGATGATCCAATATTATCAGTATGACCGGTAACTTCGATTTGAGCAGTTGGATTTTCTTTTAATAATTTTTGGAGTTGTACTAATTCAGAAAGTTCTTCTGTACTAGTTTTTGCTTTGTTGAATCCGAAATAAACGGGATTTAAAACTACTGAAGATAATGCTGATGATTGTTCTTTTACTTCTTTGTTGTTTTCAAAAGCAACAGGAATAACAACTTCCATATTGCTTTCCGGTAATTCTAATGTAAAAATATCTAAATTACCTTCTGAATTTCCATCTGCAGCGAAATAAATTTTGTTATCTGAAGGCGATAAAGAAAAGAAAGATTCTTCACCAACAGTATTGATTTTATCTCCTAAATTTTCAGGAGTACTCCAGTTTGTCCAACTTTCGTCTAAACGGGTTGCCATAAATATATCGCTTCCACCAAAACCACCTTGACCATCTGATGTAAAGAAAATAGTTTTTTCATCTTGTGATAAAAATGGAGCAGACTCTAAACCTTTTGAATTAATTGTTGAGCCTAAATTAACCGGCTTGCTCCAAGTGTTATCTATTTTTTTAGTGCTTACATATAAATCTCCACCACCGATATTATTTTTTCTTTGTTCGCAGGCAATAATTAAAACATTACCACTATTAGATAAATAACAACCTGTCCAATTTGAACATTTATTTGCACCTTCAATTTTAATATTTTCAGGAAAACTCCAGCCGTCAGCAGTACGGTGACTTAAAGACAATCCTTCTTTCATATTACCATTTTTTAAATACGTGTTACCAAGTAAAATTGTATTTCCATCTGCAGTGATTGAATTAACATAATTAGGATATTCATTATTTAATGGAGCACCAATATTTTTTGCTTCTCCCCATTTATTATTGGCTTCATCCCAATTTGCATACCAGATATCTTCTTCATCTATTTTGCCTTCTTTTTCATTTGTTTGGTTATAACGACTAAAGAATAAAGTTTTACCATCAGGAGAAACTAAAGGACCCATTTCAGGAACTTCGGTATTAACTGCACTTTTTAATTTAGTTGCATACATATTAGGTTTAATTAAATCCTGAGATGTTTTAAATTGAATTGTGCTTTGACTGCTATTTAATATAGAGGAATAAGCATTTAAAAAATCATAATTTGTGTTTGGCACCGAAAGTTGGCTTTTACCTGTTAAAGATGCTAATACTAACATTGTTGTTACTGCTGTTGTTGTTGTTTTATTTATCATGAGGTTTATGTTTTTAATTTATAATGTAAAGTTAGAGCGAACTAACGCCATAAAAAAAGTGTTGTGAGGCAAAACCTAACATATGTAAGATTTTTATGAAATATGATAAAATTGAAAACGTAAAATCTTGACAATTTTTATGATTAATTTGCTTTAAAACGCCCTGAAATAGGCAAATATGCTTCCAATTTTGAGGCTTAATTGTTAACTTTATGTATTGTATCAAACATGAATCAATTAACGCCAAATGCCATAAAAGTTCTTGAAAGTCGCTATTTATTAAAAAATAGTGAGGGAAAATTTATTGAAACTCCTCAACAACTTTTTGAAAGAGTAGCTAAATATTTATCAAAAGCAGAATTAAAGTATAATAATGTAGCAGAAGCTGAAAAGTGGGAAAAGATTTTTTACAATATGATGAGTGATCTGTATTTTTTGCCAAACTCACCAACTTTAATGAATGCAGGGGCATCTTTAAATCAACTAAGCGCTTGTTTTGTTTTACCCGTTGAAGATAGTCTGGAAGATATTTTTACAAGTTTAAAAAATACAGCCTTAATTCAACAGAGCGGTGGAGGAACGGGATTTAATTTTTCTTTATTAAGACATAAGGGTGATTTTATAAGTACTACTACAGGTAATTCATCAGGACCAATTGCTTTTATGAAAATTTTTAATGCCGCAACTGATAATATTAAGCAAGGTGGCAAACGTCGTGGTGCCAATATGGGGATCTTAAATGTTGATCATCCGGATATAGAGGAATTTATTACTGTTAAATTAGAAGAAGGCGTTTTGAGTAATTTTAATATATCGGTTGGGATTTTCAACGACTTTATGAAAGCTGTTGAAGAAGATAAATTGTGGGAATTAAAAGATCCGAACACCAAGCAAACGGTAAAAACTATTTCAGCTAAAGAATTGTGGAGTAAAATAACAAATAATGCCTGGAGTAGTGGAGACCCGGGATTAGTTTTTTTAGATACTATTAATGCTGCTAATCCAACTCCTGCAATAGGAAAAATCATGTGTACTAATCCTTGTGGGGAAGTGCCCTTGTTACCTTTTGAGGCTTGTAATTTAGGATCAATAGATGTAGCTAAGTTTTTTGATATAGAAAGGAAAGAATTTGATTGGGATCATTTTGCTGATATAATAAAGAACAGCATTCGGTTTTTGGATAATGTAATAGATATGAATACATATGTTATTCCAGAAATTAAGGAATTGGTTCAAGGAAACAGAAAAATTGGTTTGGGAATTATGGGCTGGGCAGATTTGTTGACTAAATTGGAAATTCCTTATGCTTCTGAAAAAGCTTTGCAATTTGGTGAAGACTTAATGCGTTTTATGCAAGAGAAGAGTGATATTGCATCTCAGGAGTTAGCAAATGAACGTGGGGTTTTTAAAAATTGGGATAAAAGTATTTTTGCGCCGAACAATAAACTAAGGAATGCAACGCGCACCAGTATTGCACCAACAGGAACTATTTCCATTATTGCAGGCACCAGTTCTTCTATTGAACCACATTTTGCTTTGGCAATTCACAGAGAGAATGTATTGAATAATGAATCGCTTTTTGAATTAAACGAAAATTTTGTTTCCTATTTAAAGGAACATCATTTATATACAGAAGAAATTATTGAGGAAGTAAAAAAGACCGGCTCCATCGCAAACACGAAACTACCGGCTCACGTGAAAGAATTATTTAAAACTTCGCTTGAAATTGAGCCGCATTGGCATATTATGCACCAAGTAGCTTTTCAGAGACATACGGATAATGCAGTTTCAAAAACAATTAACCTTCCCGAGAAAGCAACTATTAAAGATGTAAATGATGCTTATTTTTTAGCATGGAAACAAAAAGCGAAAGGTGTGACCGTTTACCGCACCGGTTCAAAAACATCGCAAGTATTAAATAGTGGTATTTCGCAAAGTGAAAATCAAGGAAGTTGTAAAGTTTGCGTATCTTGATATACATCAAATTGCCTAAAAAATTAATCCTAACGATTATTTTGTTTGAGAAATAAAAATGCCTTTTTTGTTTCCTGAATTATTTCTCTATTTTTAATCAATGAAATTTTACAGCATTCTATTTTTATTTATTGTTTTTGCATTTTCTTGCAAAGAAGAAAATAAAACTAACTCAAATTCTTTTTCACCAAAAGTAATCGACGTAAAAGGATATGTTGTTCCTAAAGATAGTTTAGAAGAACCGAAAATAACTCAGGTGGGAATTCCGAAAATAGTTGAAGCAGGAATTCCAAAAATGAACCTAACCAATTTAAATGTTCATATAGCCGGTGCTCCAACTATATTCGAGTTAAATGCAGATTCTCTAAAAAAAACAATTCACTTTGCAGATGAATTTTCTAAACCAAAACCCGTTGAGCTAATTGGTAAGACTATAACTGCCGGTGTTCCCGAGATTGTAATTGCTAAAGATGCAGGCGTTAAAGATATTAATCCCGGTAATTTTTCTTTTTATAAAATACTCCAAGGTTTAAAATTCAATTCAATTCGTTGCATGTTGCAAGATAAAACCGGAAACTTATGGTTTGGTACAACAGGTGGTGGCGTAACAAGATACGATGGGAAATGTTTTACAAATTATACAGAGAAAGAAGGATTAAGTAGCAATTCTATTTGGGCTATGTTGGAAGATAAATCAGGAAACCTTTGGTTTGGAACGTATGGTGGTGGTGTTTCTCACTTCGATGGAAAAACTTTTACAAATTATACTGAGAAAGAAGGTCTAACCAATAATTATGTAAATGCAATATTAGAAGATAGAGCCGGAAATATTTGGATTGGTACTAATGCAAGGGGGTTGGTATGTTATGATGGCAAATTCTTTACAACATTTACAAAAGAAGAAGGACTAAACGATAATGCTATTTGCTCCCTCCACGAAGATAAAATCGGAAATCTTTGGATAGGATGTTATGGTGGCGGTGTAACACGTTATGACGGAAATCGTGTTGATGCAATTGAAAGAGGTGAAAAAATTTCTTTAAATAATCAGCAAGATCTTAAAAGGAAAAATGGGAAGCTAGTAAAAACGTTTACATATTTTAAAGAGAAAGAAGGTTTATGTAATAATTTTATTTGGTCAATTGTTGAAGATAAAGTTGGAAACATTTGGTTTGGCGCTGATAATGGAACCTTATCAAAATATGACGGAAATTTAGTTGATGCGATTGAAAGAGGAGAGAAAATCTCGATGAGCCATCAGAAAAATCTTAAACGAAGGAATGGAAAACTCGTTAGGTCTTTTTCCAACTTCACAAAAAAGGAGGGATTAAACGATAATTCTATTGTATCTATTTTCGAAGATAAAATTGGAAATCTTTGGTTAGCAACTTATGGTGGTGGCGTATTATGTTATGATGGGAACCGTGTTGATGAAATGGAAGGTGATGCTGAAATTGATGAAACAAATTTGCAAGGTCTAAAAAAGGAAAACGGAAAATTAATTAAGACTTTTACCAGTTATACTGATAAAGAAGGGTTAAGTAGCAATATTGTTTGGAGCATATTCGAAGATAAATCTGAGAATCTTTGGCTTAGTACTATTAGTGGTGGTGTTTCACGGTTTGATGGAAAATCTTTTATCAATTTTACAGAGAAAGAAAGTTTAATCAATAGTCCTATTAATTCGATTTTAGAAGATAAAAACGGCAATATTTGGATTGCAACTTTTGGTGACGGGGTGATGCGTTATGATGGAAAATCTATTATCAATTTTACTCAAAAAGAAGGTCTCTGCGAAAATTCTGTTACAACAATGTTAGAAGATAAATACGGAAATCTTTGGTTCGGAACCAGAGGCGGTGGTGTATCCCGTTATGATGGGAATAGGATTGAAGCAATTGAAAGAAGAGAAAATATTCCGGTAATTAATCAACAAGATCTTAAACGAAGAAATGGAAAATGGATTAAAACCTTTACCAACTTTACAGTGAAAGAAGGCGGTTTGTGTAGTAATTATATCGACGCGATGATAGAGGATAGAAATGGAAATATTTGGTTTGGCACCCATGGTGGTGGCGTTATGCGTTATGATGGAAATAGAGTTGAAGCAATTGAACGTGGAGAAAAAGTTCCATTGAATGAACAAAAAGATCTTAAAAGAGAAAATGGAAAATTGATTAAGACTTTTACGCGTTATACAAAAAAAGAAGGCCTCTGTCATGAAACAGTACTAAATATATTAGAAGATAAACTGGGCAATATTTGGTTTGGCACTACGAGTGGTGATGTATCACGTTACGATGGAAATAGAGTTGAAGCTATTGAACGTGGAGAAAAAATCCCATTGAGTGATCAACAAGATCTTAAAAAAGAAAATGGAAAGTTTATTAAAACCTTTACCAATTTCACAGAGAAAGAAGGTTTGAGTAATAATGGTATTAATGAAATTTTTGAAGATAAATCGGGAAACATTTGGTTTCTTACAAGCAATGGAGCTTGTCGTTACGACGGAAAATCTTTTATCAATTTTACAGAAAAACAAGGTATGAGTAGTACTGCTGTTCAAAGTGTACTGGAAGATAAGGAAGGAAATTTATGGTTTGGAACGAGAAAAGGATTAAGTAAAATATCACGAAGTAAGTTAATGGATCTCAACTCTGTTCGATCTGACAATAATTTTAATCCTGTAAAAGGAGCTCTTTTTTACAACTATGGATATAATGATGGTTTTATAGGAGTAAACTGCAAAAGGAATTGTGTTTTGCAAGATCGTAAGGGAAAAATTTGGTGGGCAACAGATATGTTAACCTGTTACGATCCAAGTGCAAGTGTTATAGATACTGCTGCACCGATTGTGAATCTTACAGGCATAAAATTATTTGGTGAAGAAATTGTTTGGGCTAACTTAAATGCTGTTTATACTGATAGTACCGGTAAAGAAATTATCAATGGGAAATCGAATGATACGTTGCTTTCAAATGGAATATTATTGAAAAACATAAGGTTTGATGGTTTAACTAAATGGTACAATTTACCAATGCATTTAAGTTTACCATACAATAATAATAATCTTACGTTTAATTTTATTGGTGTTCATATTCAAAGCCGGAACCATATTAAATACCAATATAAATTAGAAGGAATTGATCCTGATTGGAGTTCTATTTCTGACAGAACCGAAGCACCTTATGGTAATTTACCAAGTGGAAATTATAATTTTATTATAAAAGCAATGAATCAAAGTGGTGTGTGGAGTGAACCATTTCAATTTGCATTTGAAGTTCGTCCGCCTTGGTGGAAGACATGGTGGTTCCGCACTTTAGTGGGTTTATTAATAATTACTTCTGGAGTATCCTATGTAAAATGGCGTGAACGTACTTTAAAAGCCAGGCAAAAAATATTGGAGCGAACAGTTAACGAACGTACGCTTGAAGTGGTTCAGCAAAAACAAGTCATAGAAGAAAAACATAAAGAAATAACAGATAGTATAAATTATGCTGAACGAATTCAAAGAGCATTATTAGCAAGCAAAAAATTGTTGGATGAGGGCCTAGATAATTATTTTATTTTATTTAAACCGAAAGATGTTGTAAGCGGTGATTTTTATTGGTCCACCAAAATTACTAGCTCTGACGTGTCATCTCGAGCCAGTCATCTCGAGCGGAGTCGAGAGACGAGAGACGGGAACAGCAATTTTATTTTAGTAACAGCCGATTCAACTGGTCATGGCGTGCCTGGAGCAATTATGAGTATTTTAAATATTGCATGTTTAGATAAAGCCATTACAAAAGGAATTACGAGTCCGGATTTAATTTTAAATGAAACCAGAAGATTAATTATAGAGCATTTAAAAAATGATGGCAGCATAGAAGGAGGTAAGGACGGAATGGATGGAAGTTTATTAAGTTTTGATTTTAAAAATAATTTACTGCATTGTGCTTCTGCAAATAATCCAATTTGGATAATTCGCTCTAAAGCTTCCTTCTCTTTTGGAGAAGGGCGGGGGGATGAGGCTGAACTAATTGAAATAAAACCCGATCGTTTTCCGATTGGTAAGCACGATAAGGATAATACACCTTTTACATTACATACATTCAATTTACAAAAAGGCGATGTAATTTATACCTTAACTGATGGTTTCTCTGATCAATTTGGAGGCGCAAGCGGAAAGAAATTTAAATATAGACAATTGCAACAGTTATTATTATCTATTGCACATGAACCAATGGATACTCAAAAACAGAAATTAAATAATGCGTTTGATAATTGGAAAGGAAATTTGGAACAAATTGACGATGTTTGTATTATAGGCGTTAAACTATAATGTATTAGTTTATATTGAGCTTGTCGAAGTGATGTTTGTTTGGAGTAGAGTTTAATTTTTGTAAACTACAATTTAATTTCTGAAGTAGAATTATCGTAATTCAAAATATAGCTACCCTTTGGAATATCTTTGTAGGAAAAATTTTGTCCAAACCCTTTTTTAACCTGGTTGCCGGAAGAATCATAAAGCTCATATAGTGTTCCTTTACTAAATTGTATCTCTTTTGCATCTTTATTAATTGTAAATTTTATTTCAGGTGACTTACACCACCATTCAGTCGTGCGAGAAATATTAAACTCACTTGCCAGTGTTACTCTAACTTTATTTTCTCCAGTATAGGGAATTATCTGAAAGTGATATTCATTAGTTTGAGGAGTTCCTAAACCTTCAACTTCCCCAACCTTTACCCATTTGTTCCAACGAAATTGCTCTATAAAAAAAATATGTTTATATGCCTCGTTTTTAGTTGTCCATGAAAGCATCGACTTATTATCAATATTAATGGAAAGAATTTTACAAGTGTCTTTTACATTTGTTGAATCTAGTTGTTCAATTGAATCTTGCCCAAATAAAATAATTTGGATAATGGAAAATATGAATATAAAAAAAATTCTTTTCATTAAATAGTTTATTGAAACATGTAAATGGAATAGAAGTTTGAGATCTAATTCTTAATAACCTTTATTCTAACTTTTCCCCCATCATTTTTAACGGAATTAAATTCCAAAATATAAAATCCCGGTTTAAAATTTTCGAGATTTAATTCCATGTTTTCGGAAGTAATGCTTTCACGCTTTACAATTTTTCCGTCAACTGAATAAATAAAACATTCTCCACCTAATAAATTTGAGTTTATGTTTTTTACAAAAATATTTCCTGACGTAGGGTTAGGGTAGATTAATGGTGCATTCATTGTTCCCAGTTTAGTAATGCCAACGTTTGTGCAATTTTCTCCTGCAATAATAGGATCGTTTGGTTTATTATTATAAATATATTCTAAAACAGTAACGCCTCCTGTTGATGAAACCTGAACTGTCATGTAGCCATAGTAATAATCATTACCCGCTTGTGTTCTAAATCCAACATAACCTGTTTGCCCATCTAATACTGTGTATGTTGGTGAATACATCAGTCCATGATTTCCTCCTGCTCTCCATCCACTATTCGCATCAATTGACGTTCCACTCGGTAAAAAAACAACGTTATCATTTGTTGTAGCATTTGTGATAATTGCTCTTCCATAATTTTCTAAATAAAAACTTCCAGAACTATAGGATACAGCATAATATCTCGGCATTGGTCCAACCGTTTCAAATTGTGTCCACGTTGTAGTTGGTGAAGCACTATAATTAACCGGACTACTACATGTTAAACCCCAAGGATCCAAAAATTTAATTTTAAATGTGTTCGAATAATTTGTAATTCCTGTAACACTTCCACCCACAACTGCAGCATTTGTAAAAGCAAAATTAATATTACTTACAGAATTTATAGTACCATGACTAGCCGCTTGTCCGTTCAAAGTTAAAGTTGCAGTTTTACCATCACTCGATGTTACAATAGATGCTGTGAGTCCCGCCGGTAAATTTGCCAATGTATAATCTGTTCCTTGCACAAGCGTTTGATTTGTGTTTGCAAATTGAGCTCCGGCGCAAGCATAAATAATTACAGGAGGAGTTTCGATAGAACCATCATTAATAATAGCTTCATTCAATCGTGTTTTTGAAAAGGAAAAAAATGGAGTAGTGTTTACACATGAATTTGTATTTGTTGCACTAAGAATACCGGTAGCTACATTATTATCATATTGCCACAATGGAAATCGAGAGGGATCCATCAAAGCTGCTTCCATCCTTGCGTTTTGATCCATTGTAAAGTTTTTATAACAAGTAGTATTGTAATCCATGTAATTTTCACCATTAATTAAACCGCTGCATTGTGTTCCGCTGCATCCTCCGGCGGCAACAGCAGTTGGTGGTGTATCATTACAATAATCTCCAGGTCCGGCGCAATTATTTCCATCAAATGTGTGATACAAATTCATGTAATGGCCACATTCGTGCGTAAATGTTTCATTGAATTCTAAATTATTAAATGATGAACCACCTTGACCGAGATACCAATAATTATAAACCATGCGAGCTGTTCCAATATCGCTCATACCGGTATTAGGATACCAGCATACACCCGAATTATTTGTTACGTTATTTGCGTAGAGATCATTCATCACATAAATATTAAAATATTTATAGTTATCCCATGCGATTGAACTAATTACATTGTCCCAACCTGTGCCGTTTCCATAACCCGCATCTTTGTCTTTATAATATTCTACACCTGTAGTCGCGTTTCCTTTCGGATCAATTTTTGCCAATACGAAACGAATTTTAGTATATGATTTTACACTTGAGAAAGCGGCATTTACAGTCCCGTAATCAGCATCTGCACCTCCGAAAGTAATGTAGAGATCGCGCATGGCGTAATTTATTTGACTCATTGGAACACCTGCACTTCCATTCGGGTGAAAAACATGAATAACAACCGGTATTGTGGCAACACAAGAAGTATCGGGTAAAGCCATTGTTTTGCTTACGCCATTATTTCTAGCTTCAATAAACTTCTTTGTGAAAATCTCTAATGCTTCTACTTCTTTAGCATGCAATTTTTTGAAATTTTCTAACTCCTTAATTTCAGCACTCATCCCATTATCACTAGAGGATGAAGTGCCCGTAGAATTTTTATCTTCTTGTGCATTCGTTTTTAAAACAGAAATAATTAGGAAAAATAAAATAGCGCTTTTGTAAAAGCATTTTGAATTTCTATTAAAGGATGGTATATGTTTCGTCATATTATAAAAATAAGAGAAAAAACTTGCAAAAGGAAAAATTTAAAAAGTTTAGGAGATTAAATTTATGATTTAACATCTCATGATAAGTGAATAAAGTTGAGACTATTATTTTTTAATCTCCATTTCTTCTTTATGAAATATTTTATTTTCGATGGCATGAGGATCATATTTACTGAATATATTGATCCAGATTGCTCTTGAACTTCTGAAAATAACAGGAAACAAGCCATTAAGAATAATCAGAAGTGAGATAATATTAGGAGCAATTGCCCAACCGTAAAAATGAAAAACTGTGAAATGAACAATCACTGCTATTACAGTTGTAGAGCCGTGACTGATCATCATAGCGCCATAATAAAAACCAACTTCTCTTCTGAAATCTTCACCGCATTTTGGACAGTAATGTGGCATTTTGTCGAGATACCTTAAGCGATAAGGATTTTTTACATCAAATAAATCACCTTCCTGACAGCGAGGGCATTTTAATTTTAATATGCTGTATAATTTACTCCCCTTCTTCAATAATAGAAATGACATATTAAATTAATATATACCAAATGTAACTAAATACGTTTGTAATAAAGTGTTATTAAAATGATTTTTATCAGGTAAAAGAAGTGATTTAAGCAAGCTCTTCCGAATCTTCTTTTTTACGTACTATTTTCCCCCATTTGATTTTATCCCAAATTCTTTCATGGAAAAAGTAGCCGAGCGAAGAATAAATATTACTCACAAGCATAAAACTTAAAGCCACTTTTACTTGACCTGTAAACAAATAAATTGCCACAAAGTCAAGAATTAAAATAGCCACTCTATAACTAACAGTTTTTACAATTGATCTGCGAAGCGTTTCTTCTGCATGGTGAGTTTGAGGAAGAATTTTTTCTATCATGTTTTTGTTGGTATAATTAGTACGGGTTTTGAAGAATGCCTGGTTACCTTTTCTGCAACACTACCCATTAATAAATGCGAAAGGCCTGTTCTGCCATGTGTACCTATTATGATTAAATCAGCTTCCCATTCTTCGGCAGTTTTCAAAATCATTTCGTAAGGTGTTCCTTCTTCAACAAAGGTCCATACTTTAAAATCTTTAAATATTTTTTCTATTAATAATTGGTGACTTTTTTTAAAATCATTTTTACTTACGTTTGCTATTTCTCTTGGGGTTACGGTTCCATCGGTCATAAGAAAAGTTGTATCAACAACACTTATTAATCCAATTTCCGCATGAAGTTGTTGGCATAATTGAAATCCGAACAAAGAAACTTTTTCGGCTGTGGGACCGCCATCAACCGCTATTAATATTTTTTTTAAATTCATTTTATTTTCCAAATAAGATTATTAAAAGTTTAATTAATAAGCGCTTCTATCTTCAAAGATGGACAATCAAGGTTAAATGTAAGTTACAAAACTTAAATAATAAGTTGCGGAATTCACACATTAAAATGATACACTCAGTTGCATAATATGATAGAAATTAATGTTGAATTATGTAACATTTAACTAACCTTTAATATTATCTTTGAGGAAAATTTAGTCGTTTAAATAATTTAAAAATTGGCAAATGAAAAAACTTCGTAATTATGAAACAGTAAGTGAAGCACTTAATGATCTTGTAAAAAGAGGATATACAACTGATTTTTTAGTTCATGCAGAGCAAGAATGTTTACTCTGTAACAAAACAGCTTTGCAACTTTCGCCTGAAGAGTTTGAAATTGATGAAACCTATCGTTTTGAAGGAACAACTGATCCCGGTGACGAAATGATTCTATATGCAATATCTTCTCCAAAGCATAATATAAAAGGCACTGTTGTAAATGCATTTGGAATATACTCTGATTCTAAAACATCAAAAATTATTGAGCGATTAAAAAACCACGTCGAATAATATTGGTTTGACAATGATAACTAAAAAGAAAGTAATAGTTGTAGGTGGTGGATTTGCGGGTATACAATTAATTAGAAATATAGATAAAGACCTTTTTGATATCATACTTATTGATAAAATCAATCATCATCAATTCCAACCATTATTTTATCAGGTAGCGACTTCTCAATTGGAGCCATCCAGTATTTCATTCCCATTACGACACATTTTCAAGAATAAAAAGAATATTCAGGTACGACTAGGAGAAGTTTTAAAAGTTGATTCACTGAATAATAAAATAAATACAACCATTGGAAATTTTGAATATGATTATTTGGTAATTGCCATTGGATGTAAAACAAATTATTTTGGTAAAGATAATATAAGTAATCATGCATTTACTTTGAAAACAACTTATGATGCCATTACAATAAGGAATCATATTTTACTCACATTTGAAAAAATAATTTCTGCAAGTGAAGAAGAAAAAGAGAGCTTGTTAAATTTAGTAATAGTTGGTGCCGGACCAACGGGTGTTGAATTGGCAGGGGCATTTGCGGAAATAAAAAAGAATGTACTACCAAAGGACTATCCTGGAATTGATTTTTCAAAATTTAAAATTACATTGATCGAAGGAAGTAAAAATACTTTAAATAGTATGAGTCCTAATTCAAAAACAGCTTCAGCGAAATACTTAAAGGAAATGAAAGTGGAGGTTTTAACTGAAAAATTTGTTGATGAATATGATGGGGAAATATTGACGTTAAAAGACGGAAGCAAAATAAAAACGAAAACAGTTATATGGGCTGCAGGAGTTACTGGAAATAAAATTGAGGGAATGCCGGATGAATGTTTTGCCTTAAGTAATCGCATGAAAGTAAATAGAGCAAATAAAGTTATAGGAACTGAAAATATTTTTGCTTTGGGGGATATAGCTTTTATGGAAACACCAAAATATCCAAAAGGTCACCCACAATTGGCAAATGTGGCAATTAATCAAGCAAAAAATTTAGCGAAGAATTTCAAGAAAATTCTTAAAGGTAAAGTGACAACCGATTTTGAATACAAGGACCTCGGATCTATGGCAACTATTGGCAGAAACAAAGCAGTTGTTGATTTACCATTTATTAATTTTAGCGGCTATTTTGCCTGGCTAATTTGGATGTTTCTTCATTTAATGCTAATACTAAGCGTTAAAAACAAACTCATTATTTTTATAAACTGGGCCTGGGCATATATTACAAAAGATACTTCGCTGCGTTTGATACTAACTCAAAGTAAAACGAAATAAAGTCTTCTTCTTATTTATTCTTCAAAGTAACATACATGTGAATATTGTAATTCATTAAAATTGTTCTATAACACTTATACCTTTTTAATTATTGAACTTTGCTGAGTAATAATTCAGTTACAAATTAAATCAAAAAAAATGTCAACTACTGAAACCCCAAACAAAGAAGAGAAAACAATTGTTTCTCAAGCTGAAAACAAAAAGGACATCGAGAATCACAAAAAAGCGGCAGCTCATTTAGAAGCGGCTGCTAAACATCACATCCAGGCTGCTAAAAATCATGAAGAAGGCAATCATGAAAAAGCTGCTAAGAGTACTGTTAAGGCGCATGGACACTTTAATCTTGCAAGAGAAGCTCAACAAGAAGACTTAAAGAACCACGCTATCAATAGTTAATTTTAAGTTTAGTTTTTAAGTTTTAAGTTTAGAAAACATCATGTGAAAGCATGATGTTTTTTATTTTAACAGAAATTGAGTTTGAAACTATTTTAAATGTTACTTCTAAATATGTGATTTGTGTAAGAAATACTTTTAACTGTGTAACGCTTTATGAATTAGTAAACACCAAATTTGTATAGATAACTAACCACTTAAAAGAAAAGGAATATATATGGAAACGCAAGGAATAAATCTATTTATAGTTGACGATAATAGATTAATGGTAACCGATTTGAAACATTTTTTGAAAAACAAATTTGGTGTAAGTCTACTTATTTCCACATTTACCGATGGGGAAAGTTGTTTAAAAAGTGTGAGTAAAGATACACATATTGTGATCCTCGATTATTTTATGGAAGGAAAAAATGGTTTAGAAACTTTAAAAGAAATCAAAGCTATCAATCCTAAAACTGAGGTCATCATGTTATCAAGAAATGAAGATATTGCACTTGCAATTGAGTCTTTTCAAGCAGGAGCAAAAGATTATGTTATAAAAGGTAATACTTCCTGGAATAAAATAACCAAATTGGTTAATACAATTATTACTGAGCCTATTAGGATGATGGTGAAGGAATTTGGTATCTCAAAATACATGGCTATTTTTCTTCTCACTTTTGTGACAATGGGTGTCTTAGTGGGTTGCGTGCTATATTCAATGAAAAAATAAAATAAACCAAGCTTAAGTTATAATTTACTCTGATCGTATTCATTAAGAGATAATAAAAACACATACAAAATTATAGCTTCCCAAAAATGTGTGAATTATGTAACTATTTAGGTTAGTATTGTAACCTATACCAGTTTTAATGTCCGTAACTTCATCTATACACCTTTAAAAAATAAATTCAACTTGAAATTATATATCAAATACATGGTGAGTGAACGCTGTAAAATGGCGGTGAAAGAACAGTTGAAAAAACTTCAATTACACTTTATAGTTGTTGATTTGGGCGAAGTTGAAATTATGGAAAATATTTCTACAGACCAACGAAATGAATTGAAGGGTGCATTGCTCAGTTCAGGGCTTGAATTGATGGACGACAAAAAAGCAATGTTGATCGAAAGGATTAAAAATGTTATTATAGAAATGGTTCATCATACTGATGAAGTAATTAAAGTAAATTTTTCTAATTTTTTGAGTGAAAAATTAAAACACGATTATACTTACCTCTCAAATTTATTTTCTGAAGTACAAGGAACTACGATAGAGCAATTCATCATTTCTCATAAGATTGAACGCATAAAAGAATTAATTATATATGGTGAACTTAATATTACTGAAATAGCCTGGAAGATGAATTATAGTAGTGTTGCTCACTTATCAAATCAATTTAAAAAAATGACCGGACTTTCACCTTCTCATTTTAAGCAATTAAAAGATAAGCGAAGGAGTCCTATTGAAGAAATTGGAAATGTGAACGCAATAAATTAATTGAAAAAAAATATATCATTAGATAGGTCATGGCAAAGAAAATGAAATCGGACGAGGAAGAATTAATGAGTGTTCGCAAAGAATTGGCTTTTCAAAAAGAAGAGAAAGACAAACTTGCGGCGGAATTAATTATTGCACGTAAAGAGCTTATTTTTCAGAAAGAGGAAAAGGGAAAACGTGCTGCTGAATTAGGTATTGCCAATAAAGAACTTGTTTTTCAAGATGAAGAAAAAGGAAAGCGTGCTGCTGAATTAGGTATTGCAAATATAGAATTGGCTTTTCAGGATGGAGAAAAAGAAAAAAGAGCTGCTGAATTAGGAATTGCCAATAAAGAATTGGCTTTTCAGGATGGAGAAAAAGAAAAAAGAGCTGCGGAATTAAGTATTGCGAACATAGAACTTGTCTTTCAAAATGAAGAAAAAGACAAGCGCGCTGCAGAGTTGATTATTGCTAATAAAGAACTTGTATTTCAAAATGATGAAAAGGAAAAAAGAGCTGCCGAATTAATTATTGCGAACAAAGAGCTTATTTTTCAAAATGATGAAAAAGAGAAACGCGCTGCGGAATTAAGTATTGCAAATAAGGAATTGGCTTTTCAAAATGATGAAAAGGAAAAACGTGCAGCTGAATTATTTATAGCGAATAAAGAACTTGTGTTTCAAACCGGAGAAAAAGAAAAGCGCGCAGCAGAATTAGTAATTGCCGATATAGAATTAGATTTTCAAAATAAAGAAAAAGAAAAAAGAGAAATTGCGAATAAGGAATTAGAGGCCTTTAGTTACTCCGTAAAATTAGCTTCTCAATATTCGCTTAGCTTAATTGAAGCGAGTCGTGACCCTTTGGTTACTATCAATGCAGAAGGCAAGATTACAGATATGAATGAGGCAACTGTTAACATTACGGGTGTTCCGCGCGAAATATTAACCGGTACAGATTTCTTCGTATATTTTACAGAGCCTCAAAAAGCACGGGAAGTTTATCAGGAGGTATTTGCGAAAGGATCTGTTACAGATTCTCCATTAACTCTTCGTCACAAAAATGGAAAGTTAACAGATGTATTATTTAACGGGTCTGTTTATAAAGACGATAAAGGAAATGTTGTAGGAGTTGTGATTGTGGCAAGAGATGTTACCGCGCAAAAGTTATTATCAAAATATTCTTTGAGTCTGATCGAAGCGAGTTTAGATCCTTTGGTTACAATTAGTATTGAAGGTAAGATCACCGACATGAACGAAGCTACTGTAAATATTACAGGTATCGAACGCGAAAAATTAATTGGTTCTGATTTTCTCGATTATTTTACGGAACCACAAAAAGCACGTGAAGTTTATCAGGAAGTGTTTGCCAAAGGATCAGTGGCAGATTCACCATTAACACTTCGACACAAAGGAGGAAAATTGACTGATGTATTATTCAATGGTTCGGTATATAAAGATGATCGTGGAAATGTATTAGGAGTTGTGATTGTAGCAAGAGATGTTACCGCGCAAAAACAATTGGCCGAAAGAGAAATTGCAGGTCGTGAAAAGGAATTGATGAGAATAGAAGAACTGGAGAGATTTAGAAAACTAACAGTAGGACGAGAATTGAAAATGATAGAATTGAAAAAAGAAATTGAAGAATTAAAAAATAAAATGTAAAACTTCCTGTATAAAACTACTTTAAATTAAATTTAAATGCGAATGTCTCCTATGGAAAACAATGTAATGATTGCTGATATGGAAACTCCTTTAACAAGTGAGCAACTTATTTCTGAAAGTAATATTGATTCACACAATGAAGAAAAAGCATTATTAAATATTTTAGATGATTACTCTGAAGAAAAACATCATTCAGAAGATACACAGAGAGCCTTATTGAACATATTAGATGATTACAGCGAAGAAAAAATTAATTTAGAAAATACGCAAAGAGCTGTTCTTAATATATTAGAAGATTATAGTGAAGCAAAAGAAAAAGCTGAAGAGTCAACTAAATTGAAGGAAGCGTTTCTTGCGAATATGAGCCATGAAATTCGTACACCAATGAACGCCATTATTGGTTTTTCAGATTTGTTATCAAAAGGAAAATTGGAGGAGAAAGAAAGAGAATACGTAAAAACAATAAAATCGGCCGGCGAAAATTTGTTGACTATTATAAACGACATACTGGATATATCGAAGATAGAAGCAGGGATGATGACTTTTGAGGAACATACATTTAGTGTGAAGGAAATTTTCAAATCGCTTAACGTAATGCTCATGGGTAGGGCAAAAGAGAAAAATCTGGAACTGGTTTTTGTTTGTGATGAAAATGTACCTGATAGATTGCTTGGTGATCCAACCCGTTTGACTCAAATCATTATTAATCTTGTTGGAAACGCAATTAAATTCACACAAAAAGGAACCATAAATGTAGGAGCAAAGCTTCTTAAGAATAATTCTGAATGTGCAGAAAGATTTAAAGGAGAAGGAAACACAACATTGGAGTTTTCTGTGAAAGATACCGGTATTGGAATTCCTGAAGATAAGTTGGAGCATATTTTTGAAAGATTCAGGCAAGCCGAATCGCACATAACAAGAAAATATGGCGGAACAGGACTAGGATTAAGTATAGCAAAACAATTGGTTGAACTACAAGGTGGGATTTTATCTGTAAAAAGTGAATTCAAAAGTGGTTCAGTTTTTTCATTTTGTATACCATACAGAAAATCTGAAGAAGTTCTTGTAGTCGCAGAAGGAGTTGGTGAAAAATATAACATGGAAGAACTTAGTAAATTAAATATTTTACTGATAGAAGATAATCAATTGAATGTGAAATTGATTTTAAGTTTATTTTCTGAATATAATTTACAAGTTAAAGTGGCTGAGAATGGAAGCGTTGGTATTGAAAAATTAAAAGAAGGAAATTTCGATATTATTTTAATGGATATGGAAATGCCTGTTATGAATGGTTATGAAGCAGCAACATTTATTCGTAGCGAACTAAAAAATAAAATTCCAATTATTGCCATGACAGCTCATGCAATGGCGGGTGAAAGAGAAAAGTGTTTGAGTTTAGGGATGAACGATTATATATCGAAACCAATAAATGCAAATCTTCTTTTTGAAAAAATGTATGACTTAACAATTAATTCTGAGAATAATGCAAAATAATGAAACTGAAAATAATGCTATTCAAAAAAATTCTTTTGAAGGAAATGTATGCGACTTGACTTACTTAAATGAAACCATGAGCGGGAAAAAGCCTTTGATTAGAGAGATTATGGATATTTTTTTGACGCAAATCCCTGAGGAACTACAATTCATTAAAGAGGGTATAATGAAAGAAAATTACGCCATGATAAAGAAATATTCGCATACAATGAAATCATCTGTTTCAATCATGGGAATTACCTTGCTTAATCCTATTTTACGAGAAATGGAAGATTTAGGAACCGCCGCAAAAGACATTGAAAAAATAAAACAACTAAATAATTCGCTTAATTTAATATGTGAACAGGCACTAAATGAAATAGAAAAAGTGAAACATAACTATGCTTGAAAAGAATGTAAATAGAAAATATTCTCAGTGATTTTTAGTACTTATACCGCAAATTAAAAATAACGTACAACGAAATAAAATGGCAAAAAAGATAACGTCTCATGAAGATGAGTTAATCATTATTCGAAAAGAACTTGCCCTTCATAAAGAGGAAAAAGTTAAATTGAATGCAGAACTCAGTGTTGCTCGTAAAGAACTTGCTTTTCAAAAAGAGGAGAAAGGAAAACGTGCTGCTGAATTGGGTATTGCGAATAAGGAGCTTATGTTTCAAGATGGAGAGAAAGGTAAACGAGCAGCAGAATTAAGTATTGCCAATATAGAACTTGTATTTCAAAATGAAGAAAAAGAAAAACGTGCGGCAGAGCTTGTTATTGCAGATATAGAACTTGATTTTCAAAATAAGGAAAAGAAAAAAAGGGAAATTGCAAATAAAGAGCTGGAGGCATTTAGTTATTCTGTAAAATTGGCATCTCAATATTCTTTGAGTTTAATTGAAGCTAGTCGCGACCCATTGTTTACTATTAGTCCTGCCGGAAAAATTACGGATATGAACCAGGCAACTGTTAGAGTAACTGGTGTATCAAGAGAGAAATTGATCAACACAGATTTCTTTGATTATTTTACAAAGCCTCACAAAGCGCGTGAAGGTTATCAATTGGTTTTTGAAAAAGGATTCGTAGTTGATTATCCATTAACAATGATGGATGGCAAATTAACGGATGTATTATTTAATGGCTCTGTTTACAGAGATGATATAGGAAATGTAATTGGTGCTGTTGTTGTAGCCAGAGATATAACCGAGCAAAAGAGATTTGAGAAGGAATTAACTGAAGCGAAAATATTTGCGGAATTAGCAACTGAGATTGCTGAAGAAGCAAAAATAAAAGCTGAGAATGCCACAAGAATTGCCGAAGATGCTGTGAAAGCAAAACAACAGTTTTTGTCAAATATGAGTCACGAAATTCGTACACCAATGAATGCGATTATTGGGTTTACTAAAGTTGTATTGAAAACCGATCTCTCAGCAAAACAAAAAGAATATTTAACTGCTATAAAAATAAGCGGCGACGCATTGATTGTACTCATTAATGACATTCTGGATCTCGCAAAAGTAGATGCCGGAAAAATGACATTTGAGCAGACACCTTTCAAAATGGCGGCATCTATATCAGCAATGCTTCATTTATTTGAAACCAAGATTCAGGAAAAGAATTTACAATTGGTGAAAGAATACGATATAAATATTCCGGAAGTATTGGTTGGTGATCCTGTGCGTTTGCACCAAATTATTTTAAATCTGGTGAGTAATGCTGTAAAATTTACAACGAAAGGAAAAATTACAGTAAGTGTAAATTTGCAGAGTGAAGACGACGAAAAAGCAACTATTGAATTTGCAGTGACTGATACAGGAATTGGAATTGCTAAAAACAAAATAGATAAAATTTTTGAAAATTTCCAGCAAGCAACAAGCGGTACCTCTCGACTATTCGGCGGTACAGGGCTTGGACTCGCAATTGTTAAGCAATTAATAGAACCACAAGGTGGAAATTTAAATGTAGAAAGTAAAATTGATGAGGGTTCTACTTTTAGTTTTACGTTAGGTTTTCAAAAAACAAAAGCAGAAGCAGAAGTAGAAACGGAAATTGTAGAATTGGATTCAGAAATTAAAAACATAAGAGTATTAGTTGTTGAAGATATTGCACTCAATCAATTGTTGATGAAAACACTACTGGACGATTTTGGGTTTGAACGTGATATAGCTGCCAATGGAAAAATAGCGATCGAAAAATTGCTGAATAAATCTTATGATATTATTTTAATGGATTTACAAATGCCTGAAATGAATGGATTTGAAGCGACTGAATATATTCGTAACAAAATGAAGTCTAAAATTCCAATCATCGCTTTAACCGCTGATGTTACAACCGTTGATTTGGCAAAATGTAAAGCGGTTGGTATGAATGATTACATTGCAAAGCCGGTTGACGAAAGACTATTATATAGTAAAATTGTTAGTTTGGTAAAAAAACCCGTATTTAAAAAAGGAAATAAAGAGGATGTAATTGTAAATGAGAGAAAATCGAAGTGCATAGATCTCGATTATTTAGCACATCGCACAAAATCTAATCCTCAATTAATGATGGAAATGATTTCTCTTTATTTAGAACAAACGCCGCCATTGATTAATACAATGAAACAAAGCTGGCATGATAAAGATTGGAATTCATTATACACTGCAGCTCATAAAATAATTCCTTCATTTTCAATTATGGGAATTAGTGTTGATTTTGAAAATATGGCAAAGAAAATTCAGGAGTATGCCAGTACTCAACAGCAAACAGAAGGTATTCCAGACCTGGTTTTGCAAATTGAAAATATTTGTAAACAGGCCTGTAGTGAATTAAAAGAAGAATTTAATACGATTAAAAATAAGAACGAATGAAAAACGAAAAAAATAAAAATTTTCCTGGTAGATGATGATGCGATTTTTTTAAAATCCCTGGAAATTGAATTTCTAGAGCATGCCGATTTTACTATTGAGACATTTGCGACGGGCGAACTTTGCATAAAGAATTTAGAGCATAGTCCGGATGTAATTGTTTTAGATTACCATTTAGATGGCATTGATAAAAATGCGATGAATGGTATTGAAACTCTCGATAAAATAAAAGATTTTAACCAAGACATTCCGGTTATTATGCTTTCATCTCAGGATAAAATTGATGTGGCAATTAATTGTATGCATCATCGGGCATTTGATTATGTTGTGAAAAGTGAAACGGCTTTTGTTCGGTTACAAAAAATTATTACAACTATTTTTCGTTACAAAAAAATGGAAAAAAGAGTTGAGTTGGTATATGGACAGAATGTAAGCCAGCAGTCATTATTATGTAGACAGGCAATAGGTAATTTGAAATGAGTGTTTGATTGGTTCTTACTAGAATTAACAATAAAATCAGCACAAATAGTCTGAAAATAGTTATCTCAGAGTTAAATTTGAGCTTTTAGCTCTTAATAATCTGTCTTTTCATCTATTCAAAGCAAATACGGTAAAATATGCTGTATATTTACTATGTATAGGTTTTATCAATGTTTCGTAATAAAGAGAAACGCCATTAATTCCCCCTGATTTTTTATAAGGGCTCCAACGCTTGCCTCCCTGTTTGGAGAAAATAATTTGTAATAAAGAATAAGTACTGACTAACGAGTTTATAATTCATGATTTAATCATACAACCAAAGTATGTGATATAAACTTTTATCAACAAAATATTTATTTAAGAAATTCAAAAATGAAATCAGTGATTAAAATTAAAAAACCTTCTACTAAGAAAAAATTTTCAAGTATAAGCAGGTTAACAAAAGCGAAATCTTTCACAGTTGTTGCTATTGGCGCTTCAGTTGGGGGATTGGAAGCAATAACAGATCTATTGAAAAATTTGCCTGCCGATACTGGCATGGCATTTATTTATGTGCAGCATCTTAATCCTAATCACAAGAGTTTCCTCACTTCTATTTTATCGAAGGTAACTAAAATGAAAGTCCAGGAGATAGAAAACATGGCGCACATGGCTCCAAATAATGTATATGTAATTCCGAATAATAAAATTATCAAGGTAACTGATGGACATATCAAATTACTTCCTCGTCCACAAAATAGTTCTATTATTTCAATTGATCTTTTGTTTTCATCACTCGCTAAAACACATAAAGAAAATGTTGTTGGCATAATTCTTTCTGGCAATGCAAGTGACGGTACCAAAGGTTTGGAAGCCATTAAAGATGCTGGTGGAATAACTTTTGCGCAGGATGATTCAGCGCAAGCCTCTAGTATGCCCCAATCTGCAATTGATTTTGGCGTTGTTGATTTTATTTTATCACCTAAGAAAATTGCACAAGAACTTGTTCGTTTTAGTAAAAATGGTTTTCCGAAAAATGAAATTAAAGGAAAGCGCAAAGAAGATATTGTTGAAGACAATAATGTTGACTTAAAAACTATTTTTGAAATTTTGCACAAAGAGACTGGCGTAGATTTCAGTTATTATAAGATGCCAACTATCAAAAGGCGTTTAAATCATAAAATGCTTCAATGTGGGGTAAAAACAATAAAAGAATATGGAAAACTGTTACTCAAAAAAAACAATGAAGTGGATGAGCTTTACAAAGATCTGCTCATTAATGTTACTAGTTTTTTTAGAGATGCTGAAGCTTTCGCCTATTTAAAAACGACGTTTATGCCTAAACTTTTAAAAAGTAAGGCAGCGGGAGAAACAGTGAGAATATGGGTTCCAGCATGTTCTTCGGGTCAGGAAGCATATTCATTAGCTATGCTAATCACCGAACTTCAGGATAAAAAAACAAAGCGAATACCTGTTCAAATTTTTGCTACTGATTTAAGCGAACAAGCAATAACTGATGCGCGTAATGGTGAATATTCTCCTGAGGCAATGAGATCTATTCCCAAAAAATTTGTAGAGCGTTTCTTTACAAAAACTGGTGATAAGTATCGTATTGTAAAAGAAATTCGTGAAATGTGCGTATTTGCACCTCATAATGTTTTACGTGATCCACCCTTTTCGCGGATGGATTTTATTAGTTGCTGTAACCTTCTGATTTATTTTGGTTCTTCTGCACAGAAAAAAGTTTTTGCAACACTTCATTTTGCCTTAAACGAAAAAGGGCATTTAATGCTTGGTAAGGCAGAATCGATTGGAACGTCTTCGCAACTTTTCAGTAGGATTAGCAATAAATTTAAAATCTATTCACGCAAAAAAAGTACAGGAGCTCCAAAAATACTTGAACTAACGCCTCATTTTCAACGGACGAATTTAAATAGTAAGAAAGCAAATTTCCCTTCCAAAAGCGTGAATGCAAATCCAATTGGGATTGAGAACGCTATTGACTCTGCTCTTCTTTCTCATTACATGCCTGCTTGTGCGGTTGTAAATAAAGACATGGATATTCTTCAATTCAGAGGTCCTGTTTCTTTATACCTCATTCATTCTGCAGGAAAAGCGAGTTTGAATATTTTAAAAAATGGCACGACCAGAATTTGCATTTGAACTTCGTAATGCCATACATAAAGTTATAAGAACGAAGGAAACAGTTTACAAATCAGGAATTGAAATTGAAATAGAATCTGTTTTTAGAATGATGTCTTTAGATGTTAGTCCACTTAAAATTGAGTGGGACGAACCTTTACTATTAATTGTTTTTACTTTACAAGAGCAGGTAGAAAAATTTATTGAAAATGGAAAAGTAGGAAAAAATAATTCAACTCAAAAAGACCGGAGAATAAAAAAACTGACGGAAGAATTGAATAATATCCGTGGAGAAATGAATACGATTATAGAAGCTCAGGAAACTACTTACGAAGAATTACAAGCGGCTAATGAAGAAATTGTTTCAACTAATGAAGAATTTCAAACCTTAAATGAAGAACTGGAAACATCGAAAGAAGAAATTCAAGCCAGCAATGAAGAACTTCTCTCTACGAATCATGAGTTACAAATGCGTAACGATCTTTTGTCTGAATCATATGAATACTCTGAAGCTATCATTGCTACAATTCATGAACCAATGTTAGTTTTGAATAAAGAGCTTCATGTGAAATTTGCTAACAAATCTTTTTATAAAAAATTTCAAGTAAAAAAGGAAGAAACCGAAGGGAGATTTTTATTTGAATTGGGAAATAATCAATGGAATATCTTAAAACTGAGAGAACTGTTTAATGACATCCTTTCTAAAAATAGAGGTTTTGAAAACTTTGAAGTTACACATACATTTCCTGGTATTGGTGAAAAAGTAATGTTGTTAAATGCAAACCTGATCATTCAAAAAACACACTCTGAACAATTAATTCTTTTGGCTATCGAGGACATAACTGAACGTTATCACCACCATCTCAAAGAAAAGAACTCTTTAAGTTTAATTGAAGCAAGCTTAGATCCATTGGTTACAATAAATACGGATGGTAAGATTACGGATATGAATGAAGCGACTGTTAATATTACGGGCTGGAAGCGTGATAAATTAATTGGCTCTGATTTTTTCGATTATTTTACTGAACCTCAGAAAGCGCGCGAAGTTTATTTGGAAGTATTTGCGAATGGATCAGTAGCAGATTCTCCTTTAACACTGAGGCACAAAAAAGGTAAACTCACAGATGTGTTATTTAATGGATCGGTTTATAAAGATGATGAAGGAAATGTGTTGGGAGTTGTAATCGTAGCGAGGGATGTAACTGAGCAAAAAAGAATCTCAACAGAATTAAATGAAGCTAAAGTATTTGCTGAGTTAGCAACAGAAATTGCTTTAAAGGAAAAAACGAAAGCAGAGAATGCAAAAAAAACTAGCAGAGGTTGCGGTGAACTCGAAACAGCAGTTTTTATCAAATATGAGCCATGAAATTAGAACACCCATGAATGCGATTATAGGATTTACAAAAGTTGTATTAAAAACGGATCTCAATGAAAAACAAAAGGAATATATAAATGCAATTAAAGTTTCGGGTGATGGTTTAATCGTTTTAATTAATGATATTCTTGATCTTGCGAAGGTAGATGCCGGAAAAATGACATTTGAAAAAGTACCTTTTAAAATGGCTTCATCTATATCGGCTATGCTTCATTTATTTGAAATAAAAAATTCAGGAAAAGAATTTAGTATTAATAAAAGAATATGATAATGCTATCCCATCGGTTTTGGAAGGCGATCCTGTACGTTTGCATCAAATAATTTTAAATCTTTTAAGTAATGCTGTCAAATTTACAAAAAGAGGGAGGATAATTGTAAGTGTTTCTATGTTAGAGCAAGACAATGAAAAAGTAACTATTAAATTTGCAATAGAAGATACCGGAATTGGAATTTCTGAAGTTAATCTGGGAAATATTTTTGATGACTTCCATCAGGCAACTAGTGAAACTTCACGATTATTTGGTGGAACCGGATTGGGTTTGGCAATTGTTAAGCAGCTTGTAGAATCACAAGGTGGAAGTATTTCTGTAGAAAGTGAAGAAGGCAAAGGATCAATCTTTAGTTTTATATTAGATTTTAAGAAAACAAAAGCAAAGTTGGAGATAACTGAAGCTCCCGAAATTACAACAGGGGCAAAAAAAGGAAAAGTTTTGGTTGTTGAAGACATTGCGTTGAATCAACTTTTAATGAAAACATTATTAGAAGAATTTGGCTTTGAATTAGATGTTGCTAACAATGGAAAAATTGCGATAGAAAAACTTTCTCATATGAATTCTTTTGGGGAAGGGAATAATTATGATATCATTTTAATGGATTTACAAATGCCGGAAATGAATGGGTTTGAAGCTACGGATTATATTAGGAACAAAATGAAACTTGATATCCCAATTTTAGCTTTAACAGCAGATGTAACAACTGTTGATTTACAAAAATGCAAAGCAGTGGGAATGAATGATTATATTTCGAAACCTGTTGATGAAAAAATCCTGTACAGTAAAATAACTCAATATTTAAAGAACGGTCATCAAAAGAAAATAGTAGAAGACGATGGAAAAGATATTCTTCAAAGCGAGAAAATAGTTAATCTAAACTCTTTGAAGTTGCGTACAAAGAATAATCCAAAATTAATGACGGAAATGATCTCTCTTTATTTGAAACAAACTCCGTCTTTAACTGTGACAATGAAGCAGAGTGTGCAAAATAATGATTGGAATGGAATGCAAGCTGCCGTGCATAAAATGATTCCTTCTTTTTCAATAATGGGCATCCATAAAAATTATGAAGACATTGCAATTCAACTTCAAGAATATTCGGGCACTCAAATGCAGCCAGATAAAATAGAGAGTTTAGTATTGCAGCTTGAAAGGATGTGTATTCAAGTAACAAAGGAATTAGAAGAAGAGCTGAATTTAATCAATATAGGTAATCATAATTAAGCCCTTGATCTTACAAACTTCGAGAATTTCTTTATATGGGTTCTCATTGAGCTCTTTTAAAATCATTCTTTTCATCTTTTCTATGATGTAAATAATGTAACTTATTTAGAGAGTTGTGTAATAGTATTAATCTTAAACCTAAGATCTTTATTAGATGAGAAATTTTGTAGTACAGTTGTTTGCTAAACTTAATCTTAATTCTTAAGAACGTGTGGTGGCAGTATATATTAGTTTTTATTGGCGCTTTATTATTTGATATTGTTCCGTTTCCTTTTCTCCCTGCTTTTACAATTATGATTTTCTTACAAATTAAATTCAGTTTAAATATTTGGTTAGTCATTGTAATTGGGGTTGCGGGTTCAATTCTAGGAAGATATATTCTTACACTATATATTCCTTTTATTGCAGGGAAATTTTTTAAGCCTTCAAAAAATAAAGATGTTCAATTTCTTGGTGAAAAAAATGAAAGAAAAAGGCTGGAAGGGCCAGCTAATAATAGTTTCATATTCGTTATTGCCTCTCCCAACCACCCCGTTGTTCTTAGCTTCAGGTATGGCAAGAATGAATGCTATGTATGTAATTCCTGCATTTTTTATTGGCAAATTCATTAGTGATACAATTGCTGTGCACGGAGGGAAATATGCTTCGGAGAATATTCAAAGTATTATACACGGCGCGCTATCATGGAAATCAATAACAAGTTTAGTCTTAGGATTACTTCTTTTATCCGCTCTTTTATTTATTGATTGGCGTTCATTAATTCAGAAGAAAAAATTTCAATTAAATTTTAAAATTTGGAAATAGGATTGAGTCTTTCAAAATGTATGTCTATCTCAAAATAAAAATCATTTCTCAGCAAAATCTTCTTAAACAAAGAATGAATTATTTTTTCGTTGAGAAAATGGATTGTCTAAGTATAAGAATTTTCTTCCTCCTTTTAATTATGAGTAGTACTTTAAATATTAATGCTCAACAGAAGCTAACGAAGCGTCAATTTATTGCTGATTCTATAAAAATAATGAGGCCTAAATTAATTCGCCCGCAAGTAAGATTAGATAATAGGCTGACTTTTTTAAATGGTCAGAAATTAAGTATTTTCGGAGTTGATGCCGGCGTTTTATTAAAAGCGAAACTTCGGGTTACATTAGGTTATTATGAAGTATCAGATAAATTAACATCAATAACCAAAGTGCTTAATCAGGTTGAATACAATGGTCAATATGATTTAACCTATGGCGCACTTAATACTGAATTTATTTATAAAAATACGCGCTATATTTCGCTGGGAATGCCTTTAGAATTTGGTTTTGGAGGCAATAAGTTGAATTATAAATCAACTAAAGATAATACAGAAACCGGAAAGCAATCAGGTTTTATTGCAATGGCCTATGTGGGACTTTCGGCAACTTTTAAGCCCATGAGATGGATAGGTTTAAAAGGTGCTGTTGGATTTAGAAAAGTACTTTTTAATAAGGTAAAAGATTTATCGTTTGATGGTATTTATTCATCAGTAGGTATTGTGATCGACTTTGTAGAGATTGTTAGAGATTTCGAAATGTATAAACTCAAAAAAAAATATCGAAAAAAAGCAAATTCGCTCGGAACTGCAATTGATGTACTTACAGATTAATTTCTAACATATTATCCTCTCTTGAATTTATATGAAAATATTTATAGTATAGTCTATGAATTATGTAAGTAATTTGTAAGATTTTGTAACACTTATTAATCTCTCAGTTCAGACTTTTGAGAAATAAAATTAACTGATATGAAAATAGTATTTTTGGTTATTTCAATGGTGATGTTTGCTTTGACCGGCAATATTCAATCTCAAAGTATTTATAAATTAGATCAAAACCACACAAAAGTTGGTTTTAGCATTACCCACTTTGGTATTTCTCACGTGGAAGGCAGGTTTAAAAATTTTGCAATAACATTAGTGTCAAAAAAAGAAGATTTTACAGATGCTGTTATTGAAATGAAAGCTGAAGTAAAATCAATTAATACAGACATAGACATGAGGGATGAAGATTTAAAAAGCGAAAAGTGGTTTGATTCTGAAAAATATCCAACCCTGAGTTTTAAAAGTACTTCGTTTAAAAAATTAAGTGGAAATAAATACAAATTAGATGGAAACATAACTATACACGGAATAACAAAACCAATTTCCCTTGATGTTATTTATAATGGAAAGGCACCAAATCCTATGACCAGTAAGAGTTCTGTAGGTTTTACAATTATAGGAAAATTAAATAGAAATGATTTTTCTGTTGGCCAAGCAGGTGGTGTTGTAGGTGATGAAGTGGAATTGGTTTCAAACGTGGAATTTATTATTAATTAGGTTTTGACTAATTATTTTAAAATAAAAACAAATTAAACATAAAATAAAATGGAAGACAAAACTACATCAGTTGAAAAGGAGAACATAAGTAATCCTACAACAGAAAAAAAAGCAGGACAAGAACGTACTGCAAGTGCAAACTGGGCTGGTAATTTTAAAGAAGGTAAAGGTAGCATAAGCACGCAGAGCGGAACTTTAAAGAAAGTGAATTATAGTTTTAAAACACGCTTTGAAAATGGAGAAAAGGGAACTAATCCTGAGGAGTTACTTGCGGCAGCTCATGCAGGCTGTTTTACAATGTCGGTTGCGGCCATTTTAAGTAAGAAAGGATTTAACCCAACTTCCCTTGATACAAAAGCAGGTGTTATGATGGAAGGCCTAAAAATTACAACTGTTCATCTTTCTATAACTGGCAGTGTACCTAACATTAGTGCGGATGATTTTTCTGAAGTAGTTAAAGAAGCCGAAAAAAAAATGTTTGATCTCAGAAATATTAAATATTCCTGTTACAAGTGAAGCAAAGCTTTCGGCTTCTGCTTAAATTCTAAATGTTTTAAAACCAAATTAAAGCACAATAAATCCTAACAATTATAAATGCGTGAATATTATAAATCATTCATTTACTTGTATAAGAGATGTTGCTTTTGGATTGATGACCTTTGTAGTGTTGTGAAAATTCATTCACAATATAAAATGAAATCAAATGAAAAACAACGAAGATTTGTCTAAAGACAAAAAAACTCAGTCGGCTTTAAACGCAGACAAGAATAACACTTCCGGTAAGGAAGAAAACAAATTGCAAGATGGCAACAAGAAAAACAATGAAAAAACCATTGAACCTCAAGGGAAAAAATCAACGGATCAGGATTCAAAAAAAGAGAAATCTTTTTCTAAAAAGTAGTATTTAGAATCTAATTCGGCTAACTAATTAAAATTTAAACAAATTAAAAAAGAAATCATGTCAGAAAATCAAAAAAACCCAACCGAAAATGTTAACCAAAATGTAAATCAAAATGGTCAACAGAAAACCCCTAAAACTGAGCAAAATCAGAATAAATCTCAACAAGAGGAAACTACTTCCGAAGAAGAAACCAATCAGCCAACTGAAGAAAATACTTCTCGCGAAACTAAAACTCCTACTGCAAAACAAGAGAATAACCAAGGAAACAAACAATAAATTGGTTGATTTAAACGAATCTTACAATTGGAATGCCGGTTAATTAACCGGCATTTTTTTTGTGAACAGACATTAAAAGTGTGAATGATACAACTTATTTCAAAAGCTGTGTAATACTTACTTACTATAAAGGTTCCATCTTTGAATATATTAATAATGAACAAATAAAATAAACTTAATGAAAATTTTCAGTTTCCTAGCTATTATATCCTTATCTGATATAAACAGTTTTTACGCTCAAACCAATAAAGTTAGTAACGAGAAAGATTTTGATCGTGCGGAAAAAATATTTTCTGCTATTTATCAGGATGGTAAAAATAAAGACCCTAATAGAACAAAAGGTGGTTATGCAGAAGCACGTGACATTTTTCTAGAACTCTATAAACAAGATCCTACAAACATGAATTTAGCTTTTAAACTGGGAGTGTGTTACCTATCTTCAAGAAGCGATGTGACACAGGCAATACCGTATTTCAGCAAAGCTGTTACGGTTGTTTCAAATAATTATAATGGGAGTTCTTATAAAGAACGCAAAGCACCACTTGTTGCATATAAATATTTGGGTGATGCCTATCACTTAAATTATCAATTCGATAAAGCTATTGAGGAATATGAAAAATATAAATCTCTCATGGCAGAAAACAATAATACAGACAAAAATTTACTTGATGAAACAAATCATGAGATAGAAATGTGTAAAACGGGAAAGCGTTTAGTGGCAGATCCTGTAAATATTAAAGTAGAAAATCTTGGGAGTAATGTTAACTCTACTTATGCAGATTACTCTGCCGTTTTAACTGCTGATCAAAACACACTTTTATTCACTTCTCGGAGATCAGATACAAAAGGTGGACTGAAAGATGAAGAAGGTAATTACATGGAAGATATTTATATTTCAACCAAAACAAAAGCCGGTTGGTCAAAAGCTACCGGCATTGGTGACCCAATTAATACAGATGGGTGTGAGGCCACGGTTGGTATTTCTCCGGATGGACAAACGATTTTAATTTATAAAGATGATTTAGGAGATGGCAACATATATAAAACTACATTAAATGGAGACGTGTGGAGTAAACCAGTGAAACTAAATGAAAATATAAATTCTAAATATTGGGAACCAAGTGCTTCTATTTCTGCTGATGGCAGCGCAATTTATTTTATAAGTAACAGGCCTGGTGGTTTTGGAGGCAGAGATATTTATATGAGTAGGCTAACTCCGGAAGGTGACTGGGGTAAGGCCGTAAATTTAGGACCTACCGTAAATACAATTTATGATGAGGACGCTCCATTTATACATCCGGATGGTGTTAGTTTGTCATTCAGCTCTAAAGGTCATAATACAATGGGTGGTTTTGATATTTTTACAAGCCTTCTTTCTAATGATAGAACCTGGTCGGAACCTGTGAATATAGGTTATCCGGTAAATACAACCGACGATGATGTTTTTTATGTGGTTAGTCCGAATAATAAAACAGCTTATTTATCTTCTTTTCGAAAAGACGGATTGGGAGAAAAAGATAATTATGTAATTACATTTCCTGATCGAAAAGAAACGCCACTTACTTTAATGAAAGGTGTTGTGACAGATCAATCTGGTAAACCGGTAAAGGATGTTGAGATTATTGTAACTGATAATGAAACAGAAGAAGTAGTTGGGGTTTATCGTCCAAATAGCAAAACGGGTCAGTATGTTTTTATACTTACACCGGGAAGAAATTATAATATAACATATAACTCGGAAGGAAATTTGTTTTATTCAGATAATATGGAAGTACCAAAGGAATCGAACTACTATGAAATATACAGACCAATTATTTTAGACCCAATTATTGTAGGGTCAAAAGTTATTTTGAAAAATATTTTCTTTGATTTTGATAAAGCAACTTTAAGACCAATCTCTAAGGTGGAAATTAAAAACGTTGTCCATTTTATGAAAGCTAATCCAAAAGTGAAAGTAGAAATTTCTGCATATACAGATAGTAAAGGAGATGATAAATACAACCAAAAACTATCCGATGAGCGAGCTCAGTCTGTTGTAAAACGTTTACTTGAGAGCGGGATTCCTGCTGATCGTATGACGGCTAAAGGATATGGTGAAAAAATGCCCGTAGCTCCAAATGCAAAAGAAAACGGTGATGATAATCCTGAAGGAAGACAATTGAATAGAAGAGTAGAATTTAAAATAACGGAAATAAATAAATAAACCAATAACTGAAGTATAAATAAAGTGATGAATTCTTCCCAACGTAGATATTTATTTTCGAAAGGAATTGATCAATATTTTACTGATGTTTACAAAGCTTACAGATTTGTAATTCGTTTTTTTAAGGAAGTGATTCATCCACCATTTCATTTTAAAGAAATCATCAATCAATGTTTTGAGCTTGGTTTAAAATCACTTCCTTTAATTACACTCACAGGTTTTGTTACTGGAATTGTTTTTACCAAACAATCGAGACCCTCGCTAGCTGAGTTTGGTGCCACATCCTGGTTACCATCCTTAATTTCAATTGCTATAGTGAGAGCATTAGGATCATTGGTTACAGGATTAATTTGTGCAGGAAAAGTTGGTTCCAGTATTGGAGCAGAGTTGGGTTCTATGAAAGTAACAGAACAAATAGATGCAATGGAAGTCTCTGCAATTAATCCATTTAAATACCTGGTATCTACACGCGTATTAGCATGTACCATAACTATACCAATACTGGGTTTGTATTGTGGTTTTGTCGCACTAATGGGTTCTTATTTCAGTGTACATAAAAATGAAGCAACAAGTATTGTCAGTTTTTTTCATAATGGATTTTCAACCATAACTTTTTTGGATATATTTTCTTCTCTTGCTAAATCAATTGTATTTGGATTTACTATCGGGATGATTGGATGTTACAAAGGATATAATGCAACCAACGGAACGCAAGGTGTAGGAAAGGCTGCCAACCAAGCGGTAGTTCTTGCAATGTTTCTGGTATTTATTGAGGAGGTTGTAATTGTGCAAATGGCTAATTGGATCAGGGATTATTAGATTATGGAAAAACAGGAAGTAAAAAAAGATCAGGAACCGATTATCTCTATCAAAGGATTATATAAATCATTTGGTGATAAGGATGTTTTGAAAGATATTAACCTTGAAATTTCAAAGGGAGAGAATATGGTTGTATTAGGTCGTTCAGGATCCGGAAAATCTGTTCTCATAAAAATTCTTGTCGGTTTATTATCATTCGACAAAGGCACTGTAAAAGTTTTTGGCAAAGAAGTTGATAAATTATCAGGAAAGGATTTGGATGCTTTGCGATTGCGAATCGGGTTCTCATTTCAAAATAGTGCTTTATATGATAGTATGAATGTGCGGCAGAATCTTGAATTTCCATTAACGATGAATAAAAAAGACGTAAATAAAGGAGAAGTTAAAAAAGCTGTGGAAGAAGTTTTAGAAGCAGTTGGTTTAAAAGAAAAAATTAATGAAATGCCTGGTGATCTTTCCGGTGGCCAAAGAAAAAGAATTGGAATTGCGAGGACTTTAATTTTGAAGCCGGAAATTATGTTATATGATGAACCTACCTCGGGATTAGACCCAATTACAAGTGAAGAAATTAATAAACTAATTAATGATGTTCAAAAAAAGTACAATACAACTTCTATTATCATTACGCATGATCTTACTTGCGCCAAAGAAACAGGAAGCAGAGTTGCCATGTTGTTAGATGGAAAATTTGAGAAGATCGGGAAATTTGATGAAGTGTTTGATCCCAAAAGTTCTCATAAGGATAACAAAGAGATAAAGAGTTTTTTTGACTATAATTTTATACAATAAATCATGAATGAACCAGTAAATAAACGTGCAATAGGAGTAGGTGTTTTCATTATTATCGGATTGATATTTCTTGTTGGTGGAGTATTAACAATAGGTAACCTTCATTCTACATTTCAAAGAAAAATGACTGTATCAACAATATTCGGAGATGTAAATGGTCTACAAACAGGAAACAATATTTGGTTTTCAGGCGTTAAAATAGGAACAGTAAAAAAAATGCAGATTTTTGGAAAGTCACAGGTAAAAGTTGTTATGAATATTAATATCGAGTCAAAACAATATATTCGTAGGGATGCTAAGGTTAAAGTAAGTACTGATGGATTTATCGGAAATAAAATTTTGGTTATTTATGGTGGAACTTTTTTAGCACCGGAAATTGAAGAAGGCGATACACTTTCGAATGAAGCCATGCTATCCACTGAAAACATTATGACTACACTACAAGAAAATAATATGAATATTTTAAAGCTCACTAAAAAACTCGCAAATGGAGAAGGAACAATTGGCAAACTGATTAATAGTGATTCTGTTTATAATAATATTGCATCTACTGCAAAATCACTTCAAAAAGCTTCTGCAAATACTCAGGTATTAATTGCTTCACTCGCTAATTTTACTTCTAAATTAAATAAGAGCGGCACATTAGCTAATAGTCTCGTTACTGATACCATTGTTTTCAATTCAATGAAAGCATCTATTTTGAAATTACACAAAGTAGCCGACTCCGCAAATGTTCTAATTAATAATCTGAAAGCAGAGAGTGAGAACACGAAGAGTCCTGTAGGAATATTATTACACGATGAGCAAGCCGGCTCTAATTTAAAAGCGACAATAAGTAATATGGAGAGTAGTTCTAAAAATTTAAATAAAGATTTGGAAGGTCTTCAACATAGCTTTTTATTAAGACGATATTTTAAAAAACAAGCCAAAAAGGATGAGAAAAAAAATTAAGTACATTGGTATTTTTATCCTTATTGTTGCAATTATTTCTGGCGGAATTATTTTCTTTTGTAAGGCATCTATAATTGCATATTTCGTACCTACAGTTGAGCAGCTGGGAGATATACATATAGAAATAAAAAATGATACATCATATGTGAATTCTAAGCTCATTATAAAGAATAAGTCTTTCCTGAAAATAGAAATAGATACTATTAAATATAAAGTGTGTTTATTTGGGAAAGCGTATTTGGAAAACAAAAAATCTCTGGGAATCTTATTACGGGGTCATGGAAAAGACACGATCGATTTTTCTTTGAAGATTCCATATATGTCTATTGTGAAAGATCTTAAATCAGAAAGAAGAAAAGGAGACAGCGCAAGCTATTCCATTAATGTTTCGCTTCAATATTCTACATTTTTGGGAAGGTCGGAAATACCAATCAATAAATCAGCGAAATTAAAAATACCACAACCCCCGGATTTGGAAATTGTAGAAGTTAAGTTCAAGAAGATAAGACTGAGATCTATTCAGGCAGTCGCGAAAATCAAAATAGTTAATTATGGACCTGTTAAATTAACGATAAGAGATATGAGGTATTCAATGAAGATTTTGAAGGCGGGAAGTTTAAAAGGAACATGCTCTAAACCGATTAATATTAAAGCTAAGGGAACAACTTTTGTTGAGCTTCCGCTCGATATAAACGTGACAAATATGGGTAAAACTATTTTTCAAATAGTTATGAATAAAGATAAGTATAATTACGAATTAACTTTACATACAATGCTCGAATCTATAGATCCCGTTAAAGAATCGCTCCATGTTGATCTTACCAAAAACGGAAAAATGGAATTAAAGAAATAAAGTAGATCTGAAAGTGAACGTGTGAATTATACAAGATAATCCCGAATTTATATAATGCTTATTGCATTTAGGGTTACCACCTTTGAAAAGTAGATGCATAAAATTAAAAAAACATTCTTTGTTTTAGGTTGCTTTATTTTGATCAGTATAATAGTTGTTATTTTATTTATTTCACCTATTTCAAAATATTTAATTCAAAAATACGACAAGAAATATATAGGTCGGGAAATTACAATTGATTGGGCGTATGTAAACCCATTTACGGGGTATATTCATTTGGACGATCTTAAAATTTATGAGCAAAATAGTGATAGTGTTTTCTTTTCTGCAAATGGTTTAAGCATAAATATTGAAATGCTTAAATTATTTTCTAAAACGTATGAGATAAGCCAATGCACTTTAGATCATCCTAAAGGAATAATTATTCAAAATAAAAAAGATTTAAACTTTGATGATCTTATTGAAAAATTTTCAAGAAAGGGAGATTCACATGAGACAAAATCACCTGTTAAATTTAATATTTTTGACATAAAAATAAGTGATGGAGAATTTTACTACCATGAAAGGGAAATTCCTATAGACTATTTTATTAAAAATGTACATATTGAAAGTGCAGGCAAAAACTGGGATGCCGATACAATTGCTGCCAGGCTTTATTTTTTGTCTGGTATGGGAAGTGGGAGTATAAAAGGAAATTGTACAATTAATTTAGAAAATTTGAATTACGCATATTCTGCTGTAATAAATAAATACGATTTAAATATTATCCAGCAATATCTTAAAGATTTAACTAATTATGGAACTTTTTCAGCTAACCTTGATGCTGATGTTAAAGCCACGGGTAGTTTTAAGGACAAGCAAGATGTAACCATTAAAGGAATGTTTGCCATTAATGATTTTCATTTTGGTAAAAATCCTAAAGAAGATTATGCTTCGTTTGATAAGATGACAGTTGTAACAAACGAATTAAGTCCGAAAAATTTAAAATATATATTCGATTCAATATCTCTTGCACATCCTTATGTAAAATATGAACTTTATGATCATTTAGATAATTTGCAAACCATATTTGGGAAAAGTGGTTCGAACGTAAAAAATGTAAATGCTAATCCTTCAAAATTTAACCTTATTATCGAAATAGCTCATTATATTAATGAGATATCAAAAAATTTCTTTAAAAGTAATTACAAAATTAACAGACTTGCGATTTATAATGGTGATTTTAAATTTAATGATTTCTCTGAGAGCGAGAAATTTTCTGCGGCATTAAATCCATTGTATTTTATTGCGGATTCGGTTAATAAAAATCACGATCGTGTTAACGCATCTCTTAAATCCGGGATCAAGCCGTATGGTAATATTTCAACAAGACTTAGTATTAATCCTAAAGATGAACAGGATTTTGATTTACAATATCATTTGGGAAATTTGTCTACAGCTATGTTCAATCCATACATTATATCTTTCACTTCTTTTCCTATTGACAGGGGAACTATGGAATTTAATGGTAACTGGAATGTGAAAAATGGAATTATTGAAAGTGATAATCATGTGGTAGTAATTGATCCAAGTGTAACGAAGCGAATTAAGAATAAAGATTTGAAATGGATTCCTATGCCGCTTATATTAGCTTTAATTCGCGAAAGAGGAAATGTTATTGATTACCAAATTCCAATAACCGGTAACCTGAAGAATCCTAAATTTCATTTGAAGGATGTGTTTTTAGATTTGCTCGTAAATATTTTTGTTAAACCTGTAACAACGCCGTACAGAGTAAAAGTGAGAAATGTTGAAACTGAAATTGAGAAATCGTTGACATTAAGATGGAAAATGAGAAGTAACTCACTTGAAAGTAACCAGGAAAAATTTATTCAAAAAATGGCGGATTTCCTGGTTGAAAACCCGAAGGCAACCATTACAGTTTACCCTCAAAATTATGCTATTAAAGAAAAAGAATATATTCTGTTTTTTGAAGCGAAGAAAAAATATTTCCTTACAGTTAATCATAAAAAATCGGATTCTTTTTGTAAGGCAGATTCTGAGACGGTTAATAAGCTATCAATTAAAGATTCTTTATTTATTCACTATTTAAATAAAGAAGTAAAAAATCCTTTGATGTTCACTGTGCAAGATAAATGTACTGAACTTGTAGGATCAAATTTAGTAAATGCCAGATTTCAGCAATTAAAGAAAAATAGAATAAAAGTGTTTATGTTTTATTTTGCTAAAAATGCAGTTGAAAAACAAGTAAAAATAAAGGAAGATAATAATATAATTCCCTACAACGGATTTTCATTTTATAAAATAAATTACAAAGGTGAACCTCCGGAACCTTTACAGAAAGCTATTCAGGAAATGAATGAATTAAATGACGAACCGCCAAGAAAAGAATTTAAAGAAACGCGAAAAGGAAATAAGAATATTATCTAGAAGAAAACTGATTTTGACAAGTAACTAAAACTATGTTGAACATAGATTTGTTAATGAAGACAGCGAAATATATAAGTTTAACTATTAAAATGTAACATATGAAGGATTAAATAGAACCACATTTGTATTAAATTAATTTTAAAATAAAAAACATGAAACTAGCTAATATAATTTATGATGCGATGATAGCAAATATTATACTTTTTGAAAGTGTTTTATTAATAACATCTTTCGGATTTGTTTACGTGAAATCGAAAAAATAAAACGTTTAAATTTCTAAATCATTTATTGAGATTGGTGGAATTTTTCACTAACAAGAAATAAATTGTAAATGTGTGAATAGTGTAAGCTATTATAAGAGTTGTGTAATACTTACAGAATTAAAAATCGGCAATTTTGCATTAAACTACTTATACTGAATGGCCATTACCTTTTACATGCTTCAAATGCCCCCTGTGGTTCTTTTTATTTTGCTTATTTCTTTCGGGGCAACCTTTGCGGGACTTTCAACTTATATTTTTCGCAAATATATTAGAATAAAAATATTAAGGTCGCACAATGAAGTAACCGGGTTTCTATTTGTCGCAATCGCCAGTTTTTATGCATTGTTACTTAGCTTTGTGGTATTTGTAGTTTGGGATCAACTAAATGCGACACGAAGTAATGTGAGTAAGGAAGGAAGTTATGCAATGAGTTTATATCGGGATATTAAATTTTACCCTGATACTGTTGAATCAAAACAACTTATGATTTTATATCTTGATTTTGTTTATAATGTAATCGACGAAGAATTTCCCAATATGGAACAGATGAAACTAAGTCGAAAAACACCGGTATCATTTGATAATGTGTTTTATAAAATGGAACACTTAAATCCAAAAAATCAATTTCAAACCCAATTAGTGGCAGAGATGTTTAGTCATTTAAACGAATTGGCTACATATCGTGGATTGCGTATAACCTCCATGGAAACAGAGATTCCGGCACCGATGTGGTTGCCAATGATATTAGGTGCAATAATCACTATCGTTTGTGCAATGTTAATGGACATTGAACATACAACAATGCATATAGCTTTAAATTCGTTGCTTGGTATTTTTATTGCAATGTTTTTTTTCACAATTATTATTTTAGATCACCCATTTACGGGCAGACTCGGAATTAAGCCTAAATCATATAAACAAATATTCTCCATGGAAAAATGGAATACTGAATCTCATTCGGAAAGTAAAACTCAAATTAAACAAGGATCTTCAAAATAGGAATTATGGATTTAAATTTTATTTCAAAAAACGTGTTTGTCTGCTTCATAATAATGGGTTTAAGCTCATGTGAGTCGCATGAACAAAAAGCAGATGATGCATTTGATATTGTTAAACAAGAAAGAATGTTTCCTAAGGATAGTATCCATGCTAAGGAAGAAATAATTGAGGAGGCAAAGAAAACGGAAGTCGTAAAGAAAAAGGAAAATCAGGATGAATGGACTAAATTCAGAACTGATATGGAGAAAAGGATAGCCTTAAATGAGATTAAAATCAAAGAAATAAAAAATACACCTAATGCAACATCTAAATTGCTTAAAAAAGTGGCAAACTTAGAAAAGGATAATAATGATCTGAGAGAAGAAATGGAGGAATATTATCAGGATATGAAAGCAAAATGGGAGAATTTTAAATTAAAGTTAAATCATGATGCGAACGATGTCGATCTCGAACTGAAAGCTTTAGTTGTAAATAATAAAAAATAAATTTAGTTTTTTTGAATTTCGCCAAGTCTTTAATTAATCAGGCTTTCCAGGTGTGAATTATATAACTTATCTTCTTAATTCGGCAACAAGCAATTTACTGAAGCTTCTCATCTTTACTGTGAAAATTAATTCACAAATAAAAGCCTGAAACATGAAAATAAAATCAATAATGACTGTAATAGCATTTAATATGCTATCTTTTTCAAATTCGTATTTTGCACAAACTCCTAACCTAGGAACAGCTTCTAATTTTGTTCTTTTTTCCACAAATGGTGCAGTAAGTAATAATGGTATTTCACAAATTACCGGTAACGTGGGAACCAACAATGGTTCTAGTACCGCTTTTGGAAATGTAAACGGTGTAATGCATGATGGTGATGGTACTAGTGCACAATGTGCTGCAGATTTATTGATCGCATACAATCAATTAAATGGATATGTTCCAACTTTTTTCCCGGCGCCTCTTTTAGGAAACGGGCAAACTCTAACGAGTGGTGTACATTCTATTTCGGGTAATGCAACATTAAATCTTGATCTTATTTTAGATGCTCAGAATAATGCGAATGCAACATTTATTTTCCAAATACAAGGGGCGTTTTCGACAAATGCTTCTTCCAAAATTAAATTAATTAATGGTGCACTTGCATGCAATGTGTTTTGGAAAGTGGAAGGTTTGGTTAGTATGGCTTCGGGGTCAACAATGAGAGGAACAATTATTGCAAACAATGCAGCAATTAATATGAACACGGGAGATACGCTTGAAGGGAGAGCGCTTTCTACCGCAGGTGCAGTTACCATTGATGGTTTGTTAGCTTACACGCCAATTGGTTGTGGAAGTCCTGTACTTACTGGCCCTGTTGCCCCTTCACTTGGAGCTGCTGCTTGCTATGCATTATTTTCTTCCAATGGAGCTGTATCTAATTCCGGTGTAACATTTGTTACAGGTGATGTAGGCACAAACACAGGTTTAGCAACCGGCTTCAATACAGTAAATGTAAATGGCACTGTTCACCCTATTCCAGATGGTTCTACGGCCCAATGCGCAACTGATTTATTAAGCGCGTATAATTATATAAACACTTTAACAAATGATATTGAATTATTATATCCGGCGCAGTTCGGAAAGAATTTGGTGCTTACACCACATACTTATCTTTTGAATGCAGCGACTGTATTTACAGATTCACTTTACCTCAATGCACAAGGAAATCCAAATGCTGTGTTTGTAATTAAAATAAATGGTGCACTTTCAACAAGTACTTACTCCAGAGTTAAATTAATTAATGGAACACAATCCAAGAATGTATATTGGAAAATTGAAGGTGCAGTAACTATAAATAATTATTCTATTTTCAGAGGGACACTTATTTGTAATAACGGATCTTTAGGGGCAATAAACACTGGTGTTTTTGTTGATGGTAGAGCGCTTACTACAAATGGCGCCTTAACTACTACAGCGGTTAATGCAGTTGCAACAATGTTGCCTTCTGATTGTGGTAGTGTTGGTATTCCGGTTATTGAAGGAGTAAAAAGCAAAGAGTTCGTGAGTATTTACCCGAACCCTTTCAATGCATCTGCAAAAATTACTTTAAATGATGTGTCGCAAATTGGTAAAACGGAATTAAAAATATACAGTGTTTTAGGAGCAAAAATAGTGGATGTATTTATTATGGATCAATTTACTATTCTTGAAACAAGTAATTTTTTGTCCGGTATTTATTTTTATAAAGTGATGCTTGATAATAAAGTAATTCAATCCGGTAAATTGATCTCTCAATAAGAGCTAAATTATAAAAAACGCCCACTGGATGTGTCTGGTGGGCGTTTTTATTTTAATGTAGTTTTTATATTTCATGTGTGAATGATGTAAGATAAAGTGATTGTTGTGTAATACTTATACCTATCTAGTTTCAGACCTTTGATATGTGAGAATTAATTCACGCTAAATAAAATAACCATGAAAAACATAAACGAAATAAAAGGAAACTGGAATGAAACAAAAGGAAAATTAAAACAAAAATTTGCCATACTAACTGATAGCGACATGCTTTTAGTGGAAGGTAAACAAGATGAGATGTTGGGTAGACTTCAAAAGAAATTAGGTAAAACGAAGGAAGAAATCCAAGAATTAATAGCGGCATTATAAATCAATCAAATTTAGAAACAGAATTATAATTCAAAAATAATAACATGAAAAAATCAATTTTAGCTTTTAGGTTTAGCACACTTTTTTTTGGAGCGGTTTTGATCAGTTGTTCTACTCCAAGTCAAAAAGTTGAAAAGGCACAAGAAGAAGTGTCAGAAGCAAATAAAAATTTAGATAAAGCCAACCAGGAATATTTGGCAGATATCCAAAACTATAGAGTGGAAACAGACACTAAAATTGCTGCAAATAATGAGAGTTTGATTGAGTTTAGAAAAAGAATTGAACATGCAAAAAAAGAGGCTAAAATAGAATACAATAAAAAAATTGCAGACTTAGAACAAAAGAATAGTGATATGAAAAAGAGAATGGATGATTATAAAGAAGAAGGAAAGGAAAATTGGGAAAAATTTAAAATTGAATTCAATCACGATATGGATGAATTGGAAAATGCGTTTAAAGATTTAACTGTAAGAAATACTAAGTAGTTATAAAATGACACCTAAAAAACAAATTGGTATCTGGATGGATCATTCCATCGCACATATATCTGAAATGAAAGATAATACTTTCATTTCAAGAATTGTAAAGTCAGAATTTACGCATACAGAAAAGGAGCAAAGTCTTGGAAGAAGCGAAAACCTGATGCATCACAAAGAACAACATCAACAATCGTCTTACTACAAAAAGATAACTGAAGTACTTAAGGATTATAATGAAATAGTTCTTTTTGGACCAACAACAGCGAAAAATGAATTGTTGAATTTACTTAAGGCTGATCATCATTTTGAAAACAAAAAAATAGAAGTAAGACAAACAGATAAAATGACAGAAAACCAGCAACATGAATTCGTAAGAAATTACTTTCATTGCTTATTATAAACCAAAATAAAAAAAACAAAAATGAAAAAATTAATTACGTTTAGCACACTTTGTATCATCGCAAGTCTTATTCTTGCTTCGTGTAAATCAACTTCGATTACGAAGCGCCATTATAATAAGGGATATTATGTATCTCACACTAAGAATAAACAAACTATCCCTCAAACGAAAGAGGAAGTAGTTAAGGTAAATAAGTCTTTGTATCCGGAGGATAAAATAATGGAGCAAGTTATAGTAAATAGCAGCCCAACTCAAAATACAAATGAAAGTACAGTAAATATTGTTGCGAGTAACGAAGTGAAATCGTCTCCATCTATTTCTAAGAATAGTAGCAGCAGTATCAAAACAATTAAGTACAAAACTATATCCATCAGTAAGCCGGTAATAGAAATGAAAAAGGTATTTTCTAAAGCGAAAAAATTTGGAAACGCTGATGCTGAAGGAGATGCACTGAGTTTATTTTGGATCATCATTTTAGTGGTACTTATATTATGGGCGCTTGGTCTCATTGTAGGCGACTTTGGAGGATTCATTAATTTACTTTTACTAGTTGCATTGATACTTTTGGTTTTATGGTTACTAAGAATTGTATAATCAATAAACATAAAAACGAATATTCAAATTAATTAAAAGATAAAAATAGAAGAATATAATTGTAAAAATTACAAGGAAGTAAATTAAATAAATTAAAAAATAAAATGAAAAAATTAATACTTATGTGTGCATGTTGTTTAACATCACTTGCTACATATTCACAAACAGAAGAAAAGAAATGGAATGTTGGATTCCATGGCGGGTTAATACAATACAGTGGTGATATTGGTAATAATTTTTATCAAACAAATCAAGCCGCTTATGCATTTGGAGCAGTTTCTATTTCAAGGTACTTAAGCAGACATGTGGATGTAATGACTTTTTTTACACGTGGAGAAACAGGTTATATTGACCATACAAGGATGTCAACCCCTGAACAACCAAATTATTTTTTGTTACGACACAATACTGGTAGCATTGCCTTAAAATTTAATTTTACCGGTGAAAAGTCTATTATTCGCCCTTATGTTTTTGTAGGTGCCGGTGTTATTTGGTATGAAAAAGTATATGAGATCTACCACGAACGTTTTGAATACGCTTTGCCATCTTTTGGTGGAGGGTTAAATTTTAGCCTTGGTCCTGTAGTTTCTCTACAGATTCAAGAAACTTTTATGTATTCTACCTCTGATAATTTAGATCACAAAGTTGGTGGAGCACAAAATGATTTGTTCTTGTATCATAGTGCAGGCTTAACTTTTAATCTCGGTAAAAAAATGGATGCCGATAATGATGGTGTTGCAGATAAAAAAGATAAATGCCCAAACACACCTCCGGGTGTTGCAGTTGATGCATTAGGTTGCCCACTTGATAAAGATAAAGATGGTGTTGCAGATTATCAGGATGCATGTCCTGATATTGCCGGACTTCCATCTTTAAAAGGATGTCCTGATAAAGATATGGATGGTATTACTGATAAAGAAGACCGTTGTCCTGACGTTTTTGGAACCGCATTATTAAAAGGATGTCCTGATTCTGATAAAGATGGTATTGCTGATATTGATGACAAATGTCCTGGTACAAAAACCGGATACAAAGTTGATGCGAATGGCTGCCCTTTAGATAACGACAAAGACGGTATCGTGAATGAAGAAGATGCTTGTCCTGATTTAGCTGGTATATTAGCTTTCAAAGGTTGTCCTGATACTGATGGTGATGGTGTTCCTGATAATGAAGATCGTTGTCCAAGTGTAAAAGGATCAATTGAAAATAAAGGTTGCCCTGAAATTCCGAAAGTAGATATTCAAAGAATTACAGTTATTGCAAGTAAAATTTATTTTGAAACAGGAAGTGCTAAATTAAAATTAATTTCAAACGCTTCATTAGATGATCTTGCTGATATTCTTAAACGTAACGAAGCTGTTAATTTAACTATTGAAGGTCATACTGATAATGTTGGTGACGATGCTTATAATTTAAATCTTTCTCAAAAGAGAACAGAATCAGTGAAGGAGTATTTAGAATCAAAAGGAGTTGCTTCATCTCGCTTAACTGCGATTGGATATGGAGAAACAAGACCGGTTGCTGATAATACAAAAGAATCGGGCAGAGCTAAAAACAGAAGAGTTGAATTAAAAACATCATATTAAAATAAAACAAGTCGTATTTCTTAAGAAATAAAAACTGAAAGAAATACGACTTAATTATTAAATAAGAAAAAATGAAAACATTAACTTTTAAGATGCTATTATTACTTGTTGTATTTGGAACAAGTATATCAGCGCAGGAAACTATTTCTTCAAACGGAAGAAAAGCGTATCCAACGGAAAAGTACGGAAACACATTAAATCTCGGTGCCGGTATTGGATATTATGGCTACGTAGGGCATTCGGTTCCTGTTATTCATGTTAATTATGAATTTGATGTAGCGAAAAACTTAACCCTCGCTCCTTTTATTACATATTATTCGTACCAGAATTATTACTACTGGGGAAATCCACATTATCCATACAGAAATTATTGGTATCGTCAAACTGTTATTCCAATTGGTGTTAAGGGTACTTATTATTTTGATCAGTTATTAAGAGCTGGTTCACGATGGGATTTTTATTTAGCAGGTTCAATTGGTTTTGCATTTAGAAGCACAACATGGGAAAATGGATATTATGGAGAAACTGTTGTACAAAATAGTTCAACAAGTGGTTTATACTTAGATGCGCATATTGGTGCCGAATATCATTTGAATGCGAAAGCGGGATTATTCCTTGATCTTTCAACAGGTATATCTACGTTTGGTTTAGCCCTTCACTTTTAAAATTTAGAAAATCAACTTACAAATAAAAAACAAGACAAATGAATATTAAAGAAATAAAAAATGGAGCTGACAATACCGATCCGGATTGTGATGCAGACAAAACCGGTACAGATAAAAGTTCAGACAAAACTCAAACTGGTAATTCTAAAGAATCAAGTGGCGCTAATAAATTCGATAAGCCAAAAAGAGAAGTTGATCCTGACAGAACTGGAATTGACACTGAAGCAGACAAAACTAAAAAAGAAAATAAATAAATAAGCTAACAATTAAAAACAAAAATCATGGGAAATATACTTTATGCAATAGCAGTAATATTAGTCATCATCTGGGCAGTTGGATTCATAGGATATAATGCCGGCGGACTAATACACATCTTATTAGTAATCGCGGTCATTTCGGTTATATTAAGAATTATTCAAGGAAACAAAGCAATTTAAAAATAAATAAATAAAACAATTTAAAAATAAACAATATGAGCAAAGGAAATGTATTAATTGGTGTATTGGCAGGCGTTGCCGCCGGTGCATTATTAGGTGTATTATTTGCACCGGATAAAGGTTCAGAAACAAGAAAGAAAATTTCAAAAAAAGGATGCGACACAGTTGATGATCTCAAAGAAAAATTTGACGATCTCTTAGCCGATCTTACCGAAAAATTTGAAGCTGCTAAAGAAGAAGCAAGTAGCATGTATGAAAAAGGAAAGAGTAAGGTTGATGAAATGAAAAAAGACGCAAAAACTCAAATGAGTTAATAAAGCATTATAAAACAACCTTACAATAACTAATCTATGAATAACGAAACAAATAGTATTGAGCCTCTTTTAGAAAGACTTGAAGTATACGGAAAAACAAGTTATGAATTAATTAAATTGAAAACCCTTGATAAAACAGCGAATGTTGTTTCTACAATGGTTTCTCGTGGTTTTTTTGTTATTGTTTTTTCTATATTTTTTTGCTGTATAAATATTGGACTCGCGCTTTGGTTAGGCGATCTGATAGGCAAAGCTTATTACGGTTTTTTTTGTGTTGCGGGATTTTATGCTATTGTAAGTGTTGTTTTGTATTTCTATATGCACGCTTGGATAAAGAAAACAGTTGGCGATTCAATTGTTTTACAAATGATGAATTAAAATAAAATGAAAAAAATTACTTCAGTTACCGAATTAAAGGAGTCTATTCTTTTACTTGAAATTGATCAGGCGAGAGAAAAAATTTTATTGAAAGAACAATTTGTAATTACATATGAATCTTTTAAACCCATTAACTTAATAAAAAACACAATCAGTAAATGGGCAACTTCTCCGAATATAAAAGAAAAATTATTGGATGCAACAATGGGTATTACTGCCGGCTATCTTTCTAAAAAAGCAGCAGTAGGTTCTACTCATAATCCAATAAAACAATTAGTTGGAAGCCTATTACAAATGGGAGTTGCAAGTATAGTAACAAAAAACGCAGACGGAATAAAATCCGGCGTAATTGATTTAATAGGAAACTTTTTAAGTAAAAGAAAAAGAGAATTTTAAATGAAAACTGAATTCAAATTTCCTTTCTACGCAAAAGTATCTTTTGTATTTATTGGTTTGTTTGCCTTTATAAGCATGTTATTTATTGCTCAGGGAATTATAGTTCCTATAATTTATTCTACCATAATTGCAATTGTTTTGAGTCCGATGGTAGATTATTTCACAAAGAAAAAAGTAAATAGAATAGTTGCAATTTCATTAACACTTGTTCTGGTTATTTTTACAACCATTTTTTTTATTGCTCTACTTTCCAAACAAATGATGCAGTTGAGTGATTCTTTTCCAAAATTAATTGAGAAATTTCACCAAGTCATGGATCAATCTGTGATTTGGATTTCCGGTAATTTTAATATTAGTCAGGAAAAAGTAAATATATGGATTGCAGATAAAAATTCTGAAATTTTAAAAGCAACTAACTCTTTAGTTAGTGAAACAATTATTAATACCGGCGGTGTTCTTATCGTTTTGGTTTTAATTCCGGTTTATATTTTCATGATATTATATTATCAACCTTTATTATTAGAATTTGTGCATAAAGTTTTTAAAGCAAGTATTCAGGCAGAAGTAAATGAAGTACTTACTGCCACAAAAAAAATAATCAAAAGTTACCTTGTTGGCTTGCTTTTAGAAGCAGTGATCATGGCTACATTAAACTCTTTGAGTTTACTTATCATAGGAATTGATTATGCAATTTTATTAGGTGTGATAGGCGCAATATTAAATGTTATTCCATATATAGGTGGTATCATAGCAGTAATTTTACCTATGATGATAGCTCTTGCAACCAAACCGTCATTTTCTTATTGCTTATTGGTTTTGGCAGTTTATATCACAACCCAATTTATCGACAACCATTATATTAAACCAAAAATAGTGGCATCTAAAGTAAAAATTAATGCCCTCATTTCAGTTGTTGTAGTTCTTGCCGGTGGTGCATTATGGGGTATTCCAGGTATGTTTTTATCAATTCCTTTAATAGCAATTGTTAAAGTTATTCTCGATCATATAGAACCTTTAAAGCCCTGGGGTTATTTATTGGGCGATACAATGCCAACCGAAGTAACCGGTAAAAAGCATTTAAAAATTAAAGTAATTAATAACTAAAAACAAAAAATAAATTATGAAACCTCAAATTGGAATTTCGGAAAAAAACATAGATCATGTTGTTGATCTTCTTTCAAAACACTTGTCAAATGAAATGACACTTTACGTAAAAACAAGAAAAGCACATTGGAATGTTACCGGTGAAAGTTTTATGGAATTGCATAAACTATTCGAAGGTCACTATAAACAATTGGAAGAAGCAATTGACGAAGTTGCTGAACGAATTGGAAAGCTTGGTCACAAGACTATTGGAACAATGCAAGAATTTTCAAAACTGTCTTCTTTAAAAGAGCATCCTGGTAAACATGCATCGTCAAAAGATATGTTAGTAGAATTATTAAAAGATCACGAAACTGTAATTACACATTTACGTAAAGATGTTGAAGATTGTTCTTCTAAATATAAAGATGCCGGTACAACTGATTTTCTTACAGGATTAATGGAACAACATGAAACCATTGCCTGGATTTTACGTAGATACTTGAAATAAACTTATTGATTAATATGACAAGTGATTCAAAAACGATTGACAACAAGGTTTCAACAGAGACTAACACGGATTCAGAAAATAGCTATAAAAAATCACTAGTCGGTTTTTTTGAAGATATTACTCTGTTGACCAAGTTTTCTTTGCGTTTTTTTAAAGAAGTTTTTAAACCACCATACGAATTTAATGAGTTAGTTAGGCAATCGTATTTAATAGGTTATAAATCTTTTCCTTTAGTAGCAATTACGGGATTTATTATGGGACTTGTTCTCACAATTCAATCGCGACCAACACTGGCTGAATTTGGTGCTGAATCATGGTTGCCGGCAATGGTTGCTGTTTCTATCATTCGGGAAATTGGTCCGGTAATAACGGCATTAATTTTTGCCGGTAAAGTTGGATCAGGAATTGGAGCAGAATTAGCTTCAATGAAAGTTACCGAGCAAATTGATGCAATGGAGGTTTCCGGAATTAATCCGTTTAAATTTTTAGTAATTACCCGTGTTTTATCTTCTACTTTAATGTTGCCTTTATTGGTAATTGTGGCCGACACAATTGCAATGTATGGCGCTTATATTGGAGTAAATTTAAAAGGTGATGTCACTTTCCAATTATTTTTTTCCCAGGTTTTTGAAAAACTCGATTTCTCGGATGTATTTCCGGCGATGATCAAAACATTTTTCTTCGGTTTTTCTATTGCAATGATTAGTTGTTATAAAGGATATAATTCTAATAAAGGAACTGAAGGAGTTGGAGAATCGGCAAACTCAGCTGTAGTTATTGGATCATTATCCATTTTTATTTTAGATATGATCGCAGTACAAATAACAAGTTTATTTCTTTAATTATAAATGGAAACAATTGTAGCAGAAGTTGAAAATTTAAAAAAGGGATTTGGCTCTAATAAAGTGCTTAACGGATTAACTATTAAAGTTAAAGAAGGAGAGAATCTTGTTGTGCTAGGGAGATCCGGAAGTGGTAAATCTGTACTTATCAAATGCCTTGTAGGACTTATTGAGCCTGATGAAGGCAATATTGTTTTATTGGGTGAAAGTATAACCGACTTGGAAATTGACGCATTAAATTTACTTCGAAAAAAAATTGGATTTCTATTTCAAAGTGCAGCATTATATGATTCAATGACTGTAAGAGAAAATCTTGAATTTCCGCTTCGTGGAAATAAAGAATTAAAAAGGGAAGAGATTGATAGTTTGGTTGAAGAAGCCCTAAAAAATGTTGGATTATCGGAAGCAATTGATAAAATGCCTTCAGAACTTTCTGGCGGAATGAGAAAAAGAGTTGGGTTAGCAAGGACTTTAATATTAAAACCTAAAATAATATTTTATGATGAACCTACAACAGGCTTAGATCCTATAACATCAGAAGAAATAAGTTTATTGATTTTAGATATTCAAAAAAAATATAATACATCTTCTATTATTATAACACATGATATGGAATGTGCACGAATTACGGCAAATAGAATGATCATTATTAAAGATGGCATATCAATTGCCGAAGGAAAATTTGAAGAACTTGAAAAATCAAAGGACGAATGGGTTCGCTCATTCTTTAAATCGAAAAATGAAAATTAAATTATGAAAAAAACATCTGGTAATAAAATTAGACTAGGAATATTTGTATCTGCAGGCATCGTACTGTTTATTGTGGGAATTTATTTCATTGGTGAAAGACAACAAATGTTTAGTAAAACATTTAATATAAGTGGAATATTTAAAGATATCAGTGGTTTGCAGATTGGCAACAATGTTCGTTTTTCCGGTATTAATGTGGGAGTTATAAGCGATATTCAACAAGTGACGGACTCCACTGTGAAAGTGGATATGTTGATTGATGAAGATTCAAGAAAATTCATTAAAAAAAATGCGAAAGCAATAATTGGTTCTGATGGATTGATGGGAAATAAATTAGTGATAATTACACCGGGTGAACCGGGTAAGCCGATGTTAGCTGATAATGATTGTATTGCAACAGCTCAGCCGGTGAGTATGGACGAGATCTTGATGAAAATAAAAGTGACGAGTACAAATGCAGCAGAGATTACCGGCGATCTTTCATCGATAATCAAAAATATTCGTGATGGCAAAGGAACCATTGGGAAATTATTTATGGATAGCGTATTTGCAGACAACATAGATAAAACATTAGTAAATATTAAGCAAGGTGCAGGTGGTTTTAAACAAAACATGAATGCTGCGAGCCATAATTTTTTATTAAGAGGTTTCTTTAAGAAAAAAAAGAAAGACAAAGACAAAGAGAAGGATGAGAAAAATAAAAATTAGGCTTGATGCTGTTTTTTCTGAAAGATAATTTTCTAAAAATCATTAATGGCTTTTCTATCCCGAAATTTTCTAAAATTATTTTTTGTATTCTAATTACCCTTTCAATATTTAAACAATCATTAAGAGCTCAAAACTATGAACCAAGATCAGTTATTTACAATACACTCGTTGGTGGCTTATCCGGTGGAATAGGGGCAGTCATAAATAAACATCACGATCAAAAATGGTTTAAGGCTTTTGGAAAAGGTTTTTTAATAGGGAGTGGTGGAGGTTTAATTGTATATAGTGGCAAAAAAATAAATTATCTTGTTGGTGAAAGACAAAACCTGGGTTATGCCTGGTTATCACGTATTGTTTTTAGTGTCGGAAATTCCATCGTGGAGAATGCGTCATCTAATATAAATGTTTGGACTCGTTGGCATTTTGATATTGGTTTTGTACGTTTAGAATTTAAAACCGGACCATTTAGTTTCTTGCCTCGCATTATGCCATCTTCACTGGGAGGAATTATTTTTTTGGCGGCTAATGGAAAATTAAATTTTAAAGAAACGATTCAATCAGGTACACTTACGTTTTATACTCCTGTTATAAAATACGCACCACAGTTTGTTGCATCAACACCTGGCAATGGCATTATTCATGTAACAAGTCTTACCGGACCGGTTTTCTACCAAACATATGGTCACGAAATGATCCATACATTTCAATTTCAGGAATTTTCAGGTGTAAATTATTTTTTTAATCCTATTTCCAACAAATGGAAATCAAAATCACCAACTTTTAAAAGAGTAAGTAAATGGATTTATTTAGATTTAAATTATGAATTAATGTTGGCTAATTATTTTTTAGTACAAGGCGGATTTAAAAAATGTTATTGTACTAATTTTCTGGAAAACGAAGCTGAATTTCTTTCAACAAGACGACCTGCATGTAATTAGAAAAACCAATCATCCAAATCTATTTATAATAATAATTTCAAGAAATAAAAAAGGCGAGAAATCCCCGCCTTTTTTGATCATCTTTTATAAGAGATTATTTTTGTTTATCTCCGTATAAAATTGCCTCATCAACTTCCTTAATAGCTTTATCTAAATACTCAGCAGCTTTTGCTTTGTGACCACCAAAATCTTTGGCAGCTTTTGCAAGATTTCCCTTTGCTTCTGTCATTTTGTTTTTTGCTGCATTTAATTCAGGATACTCTAAAGCCTTCATTTCAGAACTACTTAATGATTTGCCAAAGCAAAATACACCGATAAATGCTGCGCTTAGCGCTAAAATTTTTACTGTTTTCATTTTAGTTTATGTTTTAAATTTATATGTAAATCTAATTAAATATCTATAGAAAGTATCCATGTAAATTAATTTAACAATTTAGTTACATCATATTGAGAAATAATTAATTAGAATTAATTAAAGTATTGACTTAAAGGAAGAAGAAGTAATAAATGACTTTAGTTTTTTGTTTTGGCTTGTATCCTCCTTCTTAATTTTACTACGAATTCTATCTTTGAAATGAAATACTCAAAACTTAATGCATCCTTTTAAACAATCATTATTTTTATCCAATACTTTTTCAAGAGCCTCTTGGGTAACTTCAATGGGTTCAGATTTCATTTTATTTAATTGTTCAAGATTATATTCATTTGCAAATCGAACTGATAATGTATCGGTAATACAATCGCACTTGGAAGCTTCAACCGCTGCTGCAATATCACCAAGTAAAAGGATGCTTCTTCTTAATAAACTCTGTTGTTGCATCAACTATAAAGTCACAATCCTTTGAGAGTATTTCTTTTGCTACTGTTTTCTTTGCCTCAAAATCATCATTTGATTGACAGGATAAGAAAGCAATTGTTATAAATAATTTTAAGGTGTATGCTATTATCTTTTTCATTTCCATTTTATTTCTTCAAATAAAGTTTTAATTTTTGAAACACGAAAACGAAACAAAAAAATATTTTATTTTTGGTTGAAAAAAGATAGCGCTCTGAAAACCCTATTAATGTTGAATACCTAGCCAAAACGGTTAATTTTATTTTATACATTTTAACAATGTTTCTTACATATGTAAGAAAATCATCAAAGTGGTTAAATGTTTTTCAAAAGCTTGTCGTTACATTGTGCCAGTTCCTAAATTATTTTCTGAATGTATAATTTATTATGCATTAGCTCTTAGGCACTAAACCTTATGTTACTTTACGTTATTTTGCTGAATACAATTACTTGAACTGCACCTTGTACTGGTTGATTAAAAGAAAACTGGAACTAGTTTTACAAAAAAGCAAAAAATTGGCGATCTCGAATTAGAAAATTTCTCAATTATAAATTTAAAACACAACAAAAAATGAAAAAACTAAAACACATCCTATGTATTGTCTTTCTGACAATAATCACTTTTCAAATCAAATCGCAAACATGTTCGAGTCCGATTCTTCTTCCAATCCATGATAATGGGTGGCAATATGTAGATTCCTTTTCCACTAGTGAAAGATGGTTGAAGTTTGATGCTGATTTTAGTAGACTAATTATTAAATTAAAAGTTTATAATTATTCTGTCGGACATACTTACATACAGCTCTATGAAAATAATTGTAGCACACTGACAATGCTTAGCCCAACAGTTAATGTTTCAAATGATACTATTAGTTTGATTACACCTACTCTTACAGTTGGAAACAGTTATTTAATAAAATTACTTAATTATACTTCACCTGATTATCTTGTATATTCTCTTGGAAAGTATTTTACTTTTACCAATTCAAATACACTAGGATGTTCAACATTAACATGTAGTTTGCCGACTGGATGCGAATTAGTATGTGATGGAGGATTCGAGTGTATAAATCAGGTTCCAACAACTCAAGCAGGTATTAATCAGGGCTGGGCTCAAAATTGGGCGAGCGCAAACGACGGTGGATCATCGGATTTGTTTTCCACATTTTCAAGTTTATACCCGTTTCCAAGTGTGCCTTGTAATGGAGTTGGGTATTCAAATCCCTTTTTAGGAAATAACTATGCCGGAATTATTTTAAATGAAGTATACCCCAGTAATTATAGCGAGTATTTAGAAACTAAGCTTTCATCAACTTTACAAGCTACTAAAACCTATAGCATTTCTTTTTGGGTAAAAAAGGCTACTGGATACAATCTTAAAGTTGACGAAATAGGTATATTTTTAACTAGTGGTCAAATATACAATACAAATAGTTCTTTTTTAATCACAAATTATTCTCCAGCAGCTTCGACAACCAATACAACAATTTTAAATGATTATACTAATTGGCAATTAGTTTCTTTTTTATATAACGCCGGTGGTGGAGAACAATACTTGACAATTGGAAAAACAACATCTGCAATACCAAGTTCAACTGTTACACCTCCAACTTTCACGGCTTGTAATTATTCTTCTCCAAACCATAATTTTAACTATCTGTATATTGATCAAGTTAGTGTAAAAGAAGCTCCTCCTGCTTTAACATTCACTCTACCTGCTGTAATATGCCAACAACAAGTAATTAGTTTGAATAGTTTAGCTGCTCCGGGTGGTGGAACATTTACAGGAACTGGGGTTACAAGTAGTGTCGGAAATTATAGTTTTAATGCCTCGCAAAATTTGTCTAATGGAGTTTATCCGATTGTTTATACTTATACGTTTGGTACTTCATGTGTTCAAACGATAACTATTTCTGCACAAGTCGCAGTAACAAATGAAAACAATGTTAGTGCTTCAACAACAAGTGTAACTTTGTGCTCAAATTTAGGACAGACTGTAACAACTTTATCCGCTTCAGCCACTAATACAATTTCTATCAGTTATACTTGGCAACCAGGAAATTATTCAACAAGCACGCTAGTTGTCACACCAACAGTCACAACAATATACACTGTAACTGCAAACAGTCAAGGGTGTGTGGGCACTCAAACTGTAGCAGTAAATGTAAACTCAGCTTGTTGTACATCAACGGTGACTGCGTTTAATGGAAACGCATTTACGACAAGTTCAGTAGTAACAGCATCATACGTATTTAATAATGATATTGAAATTCCTCCAGGAGTAACAACAACTTTTCAGAACGCGGAATATCTGTTTGCTCCGAATGTAAAAATTACAGTGAAACCAGGAGGCGCTTTGGCAATAGAAAGCTGTCATCTATATGGATGTTCAGATATGTGGCAAGGAATTGTAATTGAAGATGGAGGAAGAGTTGAAATGTTTTCAATTGGTGCAGGATACAACGACAATTTATTTGAAGACGCAATTGTCGGTATTGATGCCTCTAATCATATTACATCTACTATATCTGCCGTAACGGGAATAATTAATGCTCAATTTACCACATTTAATAGAAACTATGTTGCTATTAATGTTTACAATTACCAAAGAAACCAAAGCGTTTATCCATTTAATATACACGACAATGTATTTACCAGTCGAACAATTACGTTTACACCAACTAGTTGGCCAACTTGCACAACCACAGGAACCAGTATGAGAACAGCATCAAGTGCTACAGACGGATTAGCCCCACCTTATTTAATACAAAGCTTTCCAATTTCCAATTTAAAAAGTCCTTACAGTGCTCAATCATCTCAAATAGGGATACAATTAAATACGGTTGGAAATACACTTGGCACTTATTCGTTTAATCCAATTCAAATTGGAAGAACAACCACTGCAACTGATTTTAATATATTTGATGCATTAGGACAAGGTATTCAAGCAACAAATTGTAATGTTTTGAGTTTAAATAATGTGTTTCAAAATACGCAGCAATATACAATCGCATTAGCAGTACCACCATATTCTTATTTATTTGGAGGTAATGGTATAAGGGATATTGCAACCGGTAATTTCAATTCTCAACTTAGTTTAACTTCTAATACAACCAATCCAAGTTATGCAAACAGATTTTATGATTGTCATTACGCGGTAAACTGTGACAACGTATATTCTTTCGATTGTAAGTATGCTACATTCAGAAGTACTCAAAGTAATACCAATACAACAACAGTTGCTCCGGGTAATACTGGTATTTCTTTAAGATCAAATAGAATGTTTTATACCATTTGGAATAACAGTATTGCCAACATCAATACGGCGATCAATATTCCTTTAAGTTTAAATACATATACTTATGGCAGTTCTTCTTCCGGTTATGGAATTTATGCGCAAAGCATCGAAATCAAGGACAATTATATTGGTGCTCAGATAAATCCTACAACAACTATTGGTAATGAATATGTCAACAAAGCAATCAGCATTTCTTTACCAATTACAAACTTATTAAGTATTTCTACGAATACAGGCTTTGTTATTGTAACCAACACATTAAATAATGTATACAGAGGTATTGATGTTAATGGTATAAGTAAAACTACTTTCCCTGCTACAATAAACGAAAATACAATCACTCTTCAAGAGGACAATGCGTTTTCAGCAAGCCAAAACGCCATTAAATTCTACAATAATTCTGTTGGTTTAATAAAAACCAATACACTCTCTGCTGTTTCTACAACAAACGCATTAGTTTCTTTACTTTTTGAATCTTATAATGTAACAGGGACAACAACATGCAATTACTTAAGCGAAAGTTATAAAGGATTTGTTTTTGATAATACAAACCTTGGTGCTACATGGGCAGGCAATTCTATGCAGACTCATTCAATCGGATTAGTTTTAAGTAATAATGGTTTTATTGGTGTTCAGGGAAGCAGCGGGCATCCGATAGACAATGCCTGGAACGGTAGTTGGAGTGGCACATTTGGAGGGTATTCCGATAATAGTAATGCCATAACTTCCCCATTATGGATAAAAAGTTCTAGTCCTTGGTCAGTACCAACCTCTTCTGGTAACGTTCTTCCAAATCAATTTTATAATGCTCCAAATACTACTTTTACAACAACAGGAACCTATTCTTGTGCGACTCCTGTAACAAGTACAATTATTTCAAATTTAATTATGCCATTAGATTCTGTGACAGACGTAAATTATATCTATATAGCAAATACAAATTCTTACCGTTTTTTAATGGATCACGACAGTATTAGAAATAGTGATTCCACTTATATAAATTTCTGTGACAGTTTCAGAGGAACTACTATTGATGTTTTAAAACAAGTAGAAGATGCTTTTTGTGTAGGTGATTTTGCTACAGCTTATAGTTTAAATTCTGCTGTTTCTCCGGCAAATGGGGTTGAATATTATTATCAGACTTTTTATAATTTGTATTATAATTATGAAACGGATGATTTCTCTTATTATGATAGTTTGAGTTTATATTATCTCGCCAATGCATGTCCGGGTTATTATGGGCCAGCAATTTACCAAGGGCGTGCCTTGTACAATTATATTTATTCGACTGCGTTTAATTTTTATGATGGATGTTATGGTGGAGGCGGTGGCGGTCTTGGCAGAGCTCAAAACATACCAGGAAATAATATAAACTCTAATTTAACTAAAACATGGGACTGTAGTTTGTTTCCAAATCCTGCAAATAATTTTGTAACTTTAGTAAGTAAGAACCAAAATGAAAACTTAATAATAGAGGTGAGTGATCTGAATGGTAAAATACTCTTAAATAAAAATATCCGAACGGATGGTTATTCAGGAGATCTGAATCTTGACTTAAGTAATGGTATGTACTTTGTGAAAATAACGAATTCAAAAAATGAAAAAACAATTAAAAAACTGGTTATTTCAAAATAACATTTTTAATTATACTAAAATCTGCAAGCAAATTTTATTGCTTGTAGGTTTTTTACTTTCGTTTAATAGTAAATCTCAAATAGTTAACTATGTAAGTAACCCTAGTTTTGAGAGTTTAAGTTCAACAACAGCTTCAACACTTTATGATGCGGTAAGCTATTGGCAACCGATAGACACTAACGGTGTAGCTTATTTTTTAGTTTCAACCGATCCCGGTTTAGGTAATGCTCCATATTGTAGTTATGGGTTTCAATACCCACGAACTGGTAAAGTCTATATTTTAGCAACATTTTTATGTACTGGTCCTGCTTGTAGTCCTTTGAACGCCGTTGGATATCCACGTAATCGTTTGAAAGAATTTTTGAAACCGAACACTGCATATTGTGCTAAATATTATATCAATAATACAAATAATAATAAGATCGCAATTGATAGCTATGGGATGTATTTTGGTGGAAGTAGTTTGGACACAATTATTTATTCCAGCACTCCTCTTACATATTTAACTCCTCAAGTACAGAATAATACGGGAGTTATAACTGATACTTTAAATTGGGTTCCGATAACGGGGACATTTACTGCTATCGGTACTGAAAAATATCTATTACTTGGAAATTTTAAAAGTACAGCAAATACCAATACTATTCAATTAAACATGCCCTCTTCAACTATGGGTGCAGACGTTTATATTGACGATGTTAGTATAATCGAACTTAATTTACCTGCATACGCAGGTCCTGATCTATGGTGCATTCCCGGAGATAGTGTTTTTATAGGTCGTCAACCTGACATAGGAATCGATGAAGATTGCATGTGGTATAAATTACCAAATACAACAACAGCGATTGATACAGTTGCAGGATTGTGGGTGAAGCCAACAACTACTACAACATATATTGTAAAACAGGACATATGTGGTATGATTAAATGGGATACAGTTATAGTTAATCAAAGTGCTACTGGAATCAATGAAGTTGGAGTTATTAATTATGAATTATATGTTTATCCAAATCCTGCGAAAGAAGAAATTCAAATCGATCTTAAAAGTGATAAATTATTTACAAAACCTCAAGAAATAAAATTATTAGATTTATTGGGAAGGGAAGTTAAAAGTATCTTACTTTTAAATAAAAAACAGAAAATTAATATTTCAGAATTGAAGTCGGGTTGTTACTATTTGCAATTTAAAAATGAAAATGATTTTAGTCTAATGAAGAAAATTATTAAGAATTAAAATGGCAATAAATATTAAAATAAATTTAACTATTTTATTAATGTGTTGGTATTTTTCACCTAAGGCACAAGTAAATAGTGCCCCTTCATTGAGTTGTAACCAAGCAACAGTAATTCCAACTTATACTTTTATAGGAAATACAACTTACACAATTGCTGCTTCAACTATTCCAGACGAAATTGTTTTACTTAGTTGTCCAAGAACAATTCTATATGATACACTTCAAGGTAATGGTCGTAACGCAATCATAAATTCTAATTCCCATTACATTAGTAATTTTAATTATAGTATTGCTTATTTAGTGTGTTACGTTAAAAACACTGGAACTTTAACGATTCTCCCTAACCCATTAATGGGTGTCTTACATATTTATTATGAACCAAATGCAGTAATTGTAAATCAATCTACAAGTAGTTTAATTTCAATGGTTTCTTGTTCGAGTATTTCCATACCTTCTTATAATTGTAATGATGCTGGAATAAATGTAAATGAATTAAATTCTTTTCAAAATATTTCTATTTACCCAAATCCTGCAAATAATTTTGTAACTTTAGTAAGTAAGAACCCAACTGAATATTTAACCATTAAGGTTACAGATGTAAACGGAAGGATTTTGGTTAACAAAAAGGTTCAAACAAGCAATTACAAAGCAAATCTCGATCTTGATTTATATAATGGGATTTATTTTGTAACCATCATAGATTCTGCCAATGATAAACAGACTAAAAAACTGGTAATTGCAAAATAAACTTCATAGTCATTTAAAAAGCCACAAGCACTTAGTGCTTGTGGCTTTCTTTTTTCTCAGCATACTTTTTCCGAAGAATGTGTTTTGCCAGATTTACAACTGGTCAAAAACAATGGGCAGTACGGATATTGACGTTGCGGTTGCAAGTGCTATTGATAGTAAAGGTAATTTGTATACCGTAGGAACATTTAGCGGTACTGTAGATTTCGATAACGGCCTCGGAGTTTCAAATTTGACATCAACAAGTCAATATGGGTACGACATGTTCATTCTGAAATTGGATTCAGTTGGAAATTTTATTTGGGTAAAAAGAATTGGTGGAACTGGACTTACATGGCCAAAAAGCCTATGTTTTGACAGTCAAAATAATATATATTTCACTGGATACTTTAATGACGATGTAGATTTCGACCCTAGCACGTCTGTTCAAACCCACAGTGCCCCTTTTAGCTCACATTGTTTCATTTTAAAACTAACCGCTTCTGGTGATTTTTTATGGTGCAAGGATATTGGTACTACAGGGAGTACGTGCATTGGTAATGTTATCAAACTACGCAATGATAGTATTTTAATGATTGGGGGAGATTTTGGAACTTCTAACGGGGGTCCAATTAACTTCAGTCCTTATAATCCCTGGCCTTTTTGGAATACAATGACTAGTGGAGGATCGTACAACCCATTCGTTCTTAAATTGGATACGGCTGGTAATTTTATTTGGGTAAAAGGTCTTTTGGACAATGCTAATCCAAATGGAAATGCGGCAGGATCAATAACATCTTGTGAAATAGCCACGTCCGGCGATATTTATCTTACTGGCTTTTTCAGAAATAGCAATGCCACATCATACATTGATTTTGACCCGGGCCCACCGACATATAGTCTGACAACTAATTCTCTTGGTAATTATAACACATTCGTGACGAAGCTCAACTCAAACGGCCAATTCGTTTGGGCACATTCGTTTCCGTGTCCGCAACAAAATATTGCGACCTGTCTTCATTTAGATTCTAATGGAAATGTATTTATAAGTGGTAGATTTCAGGATACAGTCGATTTTGATCCCGGCCCTTCTACAACTACCATTGCAAGTATGGGAGGTTATGATTCGTATTTTTGTAAGTTTGATGCTAGCGGTAATTATATTTGGGCAAAAACATTTGGAGGTTTAGGCAATGATGTATGTAATTCTTTCCAGATTAATAATAGCGGTAATATATACTGTACAGGGGGCTTTGGCAATATTTGCGATTTTGATCCCGGTCCTGGTACAACGTCATTATCATGTGCAGGAGTTGGTGATGCATATGTTTCAGCCTTCAGCTCGAACGGAAATTTCCTATGGGTTAAGCAAATAGAAAGTTTAACGTCCAATGCCTATTCTGAAACGGGTTCTTTAGAAGTCGATCAATGGAATAATATTTATGTTTGCGGTTATTATTACGGAACCATTGATCTTAATACGGAAGCAGGACAAAACATCGTTACTTCAGTTCCAAATTACAATGCAGATATAATTATTCTAAAATTAGGCCGCTGTGAAGTCCCGCTGGAATTAACACCGTCGTTTACAATTTGTACAGGCCAATGCGCTACGTTAACAGCTAATGGCGCAACAACTTATTCGTGGGTGTCCGGTCCCAACGCTTCCCAGTACACCGTTTGCCCTGCAAGTACTACAATATATTCTGTCAGTGGCAATATATCTCAAACCTGCATCAGGTCAAATTCAGTAATGGTTACAGTAGATCTTTGCACAACGGGATTAACAGAAAATTCTGAAGAACTTTCAGTTTCAATATTTCCAAATCCGGTAAAGAATAAATTAAGATTAAATTTTAATTCTAAAGAAATACAAGCAATTAATGTATATAATATTTTGGGGCAAAAAGTTTTTGATACTGGCTCTCCAACTGAAGAAATTGATTTTACAGATTTTCCAAAAGGGCTTTATTTGCTTACTCTGCAAACAAATAATCGAAAAAAAGTTTACAAAATCATTAAAGAATAATTGTGGCCGTTTTAGCATTAGGAATGATGAGTGTACCCTATACCTACAAAAGATGAACTGACGATCAGTTTAAACATTCAACAAGCAAATAATTTTAATAACGATTAAAATATTTAATAATATAGGGCAGCTTATTCGCGAAGAAGAAATAAATTTTAAAACCAATAAAGCAGTTTTAAAAACAAATGAATTACCAAATGGCGTTTATATTTTGAAACTGTCAATGTCAATCACTGCGAAGTCGAGAAGCAATAATTTTGAAATAAATAAACGGTTTGTGATCGCGAGATAAAAATTTACTAATGAATATTTAAACTTAAGAAATGAAAAAAAATTATTTTAAACTCATATTGTTATCTGCTTTATTTTTGATTGTTATTACCCCACTTAAAGCTCAGTTTTTTATTTGTGGTGCACCAAGTAATAATTATACACTCACTTGTTTGAATTCCATTGTAATAATGACAACTAGCTCAAACGCGCCAACTAATTATACCTGGACAACTTCCGGAAGCACTCTGACCGGAAATTATGTAAACATAACACAGCCCGGTAATTGGACAGTAACAGGGCAAAACACAATTACATTAGCTTCTTCTTCTCAAACATTTTTAATTTCTCAAAATATTTCCTCACCAACAGTTGCTGTAACACCAACGGTTCAAAATATTACATGTGGTGTCGCGGCATCTTGTTTTACAGGAACAAGCAATCAGGGACCAAACGTCATAACAAGTTGGTTTCGGATGTCAATTTCATATACCGATACAATATATGCAGGCGCTGCTCAGAATACACTTAATGTATTTTGTCCGGGATCTGCCGGTGTTTATTGGTTTAAATCGGTAAATCAAATAACAGGTTGTGTTTCTACAAAATCTGTTTTAGTTGCATCGTCAGTCGGTGTAGCATCTTTTGCAATTACTAGCCCAACAAATTTTACGCTTGGTTGTGGTACAAATAGTTGTACGAGTATGCAGGTAAATACAGTAATTACATCTCCTGTTATAAACGCGCCTGTGAATTATGCATTTGTTCCTCCTCCGGCAACAGCCACACCAGTATTTACTAATAACCCAAATCAAAATCCTATTTGTGTTCCCGGTACATGGGTTGTGTATGTTAAAGATCTTACAAATAATTGTGTCTCATCAATGTCAGTTAGTATCATACAAAACACAACACAACCAAATGCTTATATTTCAGCACCCATTTCAATATTAGAATGTCGTCAGCCTTCAACGATATTGACAGGAATAAGCGATAATACAAATACAAGTATGAGTTGGACA